>Ga0316191_10004410_pt1 | contig 10493 bp, 8 predicted proteins | sample Eddworburr2cm_MG_FD_204928 | JGI IMG/M metagenome (GOLD analysis project Ga0316191, IMG submission 204928) | Coastal sediment microbial communities from Maine, United States - Eddy worm burrow 2 cm | ecosystem: Environmental > Aquatic > Marine > Coastal > Sediment | place: USA: Maine | collected... | reverse complement strand
CGTAGTGGCCGTGATGCGCGCGAGGGTAGCTTCCATCTGTTCGGGTTTGAAAATTTTGCGTTCCACGCCTTCCTGCAGCAGGCCTTTGATCGTTTCCAGGCCACGCTTGACAAATTCCTCCTTGATGTCCACCATGACTACGTTGAGCCCTTCCTGGGCCATTTTCTGGGCGATGCCGCTGCCCATGTTACCTGCACCAATCACACCGATTTTATTGATCTGCGACATAAGTTCTCCTGTTGCGAGTTGCGTGTTCCGCGTTGCGTGTTACGTATTTCGAGTTACGGACTGCTTTTTGCGGGCTATCCGTTATGCTGATCCCACAAACCCGCACCGCGATACGCGCACCGCGCAACCCGAACCCCGTGCCCCGTAACGCGCATCGCGCGTTACTTGTTCTTCCACACCGGTTTGCGTTTTTCCTCGTAGCTGGCTATTCCCTCAGATGTATCTTCAGTTTTCATCAGCGTATTCAGGAAAAGGTCGCTGACACCTTCCAGGGCCGACTTGAAATCCATGCCTAAGTGTTGTCGGACGGCTCTTTTGTTAAGCCGGATGATGAGCGGGCTGTTGGCCTGAATTTCTTTGACGATGTTTTCGACAGCTTCACCGAGCTGGCCGTCTTCCGCTACATGGGCTACCATTCCCAGAACCTGTGCTTCCTCTGCGCTGTAAAATTTGCCGGTTGTGCAGATTTCGATTGCCTTGGCCGGCCCGACCAGCTGCGGCAGGCGAATGGCTGCGTACGGGGGGAAAAAGCCGACTTTAATTTCGGGTTGACCGAAGCTAGCCCCCTTATCGGCAACGATCACATCGCAGGCAATGGCCAGTTCCATGCCGCCGCCCAGGCAAAATCCCTGTACTGCTACAATAGTGGGCACATCGATCTGTTCGAGCAGTTCGAAAATCCGGTTGAAAGTGCCGATCATGTCATCCACCTTATCCGGTTTGTGATCGCCGACTTCCACCCCGGTGCAAAAGTGTTTGCCTTCCGCATCAATGACCACGCACTTGAGATCCTGATCGTTTACAAAGCTTTCCAGCAGGCTGTTGATCTCTGCCATCATATCGATGTTCATCATGTTAAACTTCGGGCGGTTCAGGGCAATTCGGGCAACGCCGTCAGTTTTTTCAAATTTAAGATTTTGCAGATCAGACATGGTTGTTGTTCCTTATACTGTGGGTTCAAGGGTTCTGGGTTCAGGGTTCAGAGTTCTGAAGTTCAGGCTTTTAACCCTGAACCCTGAACGCTGAACCTTTGAACCACAACTATGAGTATCTACACCTTTTGAAACACATAATTCAACTGCCCGTTGGGCAGTGTATTGGCAATCGTTTTCATTTCCATCCCCACGTTAATTTCTTCTTCGGGCAGGTCACCGTCTAGGCGGCCGAACACCTTATAATCGCCGTAATCCAGCAGGGCGATGCAGTAAGGCACGTCCTCTTCGAATCCGATCGGTGCATATTGCAGCTTGCTGTATGTAACCAGCTTTCCGGTGCCGCTGACTTCAAACCACTCCATTTCACCCGGCAGGCACCGGAAGCAATCCGACCTGGGCGGAAAATAGGCTTTGCCGCAATCTTTGCAGCGGGTGCCCATGACCTTGCCGTTTTCCAGGTAGTCGATGAAATCATTGGTTTTGGTAATGGCAGTAAAACTGACGGTGCCAAATTTCTTAAAGCGATCATCCACTTCTTTTTTGCCCATAATTGATCTCCATTATTATTGATTTTTTACCACAGAGGCACTGAGGACACTGAGGAGATTCTTTTTTACCCATCGGGAGACGACGATGGGTAATCAAACCTGCACTTTTGGTCAAAATGGCCCAATTTATCGAAAGTGGCAAGATATTTGCTCATAGGGCTGATGCGTTTCGTTTGCCGTCGTCTCCCCCGTCAAAACATGATGACCGATCGTATCATACAAGTTTAAATGTCGGCCTCCGACAAACGGCAAAACCTATATCTCAGTGCTCTCTGTGTCTCTGTGGTGAAAGGTTATATCTATACTATTCTTAGAATTTAGCTTTAATTTCCGGAAAATGCAGTAGGCTAGCGGTGCTAATCCTACCGCCCCAGAATGGTCACATTACCATACAGTCCCACGCCGCCAATGTTGTGGACCAACCCTATCTGGGGATTGTCCACCTGAATATCACCGGCCTCATCTCTGAGCTGCAGTACAATGGTCCTGATCTGCGATCCGCCGGTGGCCCCGATGGGGTGCCCTTTGGACAGCAAGCCGCCGTCCACGTTGACCGGGATGCTGCCTTCTTTATAAGTTTCTTTGCCTTTTATCAGTTCTTTGCCTTCACCCGGGGCTGCGAAGCCGAGATCTTCATAGGCCATCAATTCCGCGATGGTGAAACAGTCATGGACTTCGGCCACATCGATATCTTTGGCGCTGATGCCTGCCATTTCATAGGCCTGCTTGCCGGCTTCCTGGGCCGCAGTTAATCCCGAGAACAGATCTCTTCCGGCCAGGTTGACAGTGGTGGTTGCAGCTCCCAGCCCCATGATCCAGACCGGCTTTTTACTAAATGCTTTGGCTTTTTCTTCGTTGGCCACAATAATACAGGAGCTGCCGTCGGCATTGGCGCAACAGTCGCCGACCCGCAGCGGACTGGCCACCGGACCGGCCATGCGGTTTTCGGGATCCTTAAACATGTCAAACGTCACCGGTTTGCGGTAGACGGCTTTTTCATTTAGCTGCCCGTAAGTAGCGGCTTTTACTCGAATCAGAGCCAAATCATCCGGGGAGGTTCCGTATTTTTCCATGTGTCCGCGGGCATACATGGCATAATAGGCCGGCATCATGGTGCCGAAAGGGCTCTCCCATTGAATGTCGGCCCCACGGCCCATTCGTTCCTGGGATTCGGAAGATGATATCTCTGACATTTTCTGAAAGCCGATAACCGCCACCACGTCGTGAAGACCTGATTTAACCAGGGAGTAGGCCAGTCTCACACCCATGCTGCTGGATGAGCAAAGACTTTCCACGTAGAAGGTCGGTTGCGGATTGAGACCCAGATACTCCGCAAAAACGCCTGCCGGCGATCGCTGCTTGTCATATTCGGGTGCTGAGCAGATGACAGACGCGCCAATATCCCCGGTCGCAATCTGGGCATCCTGCATGGCATCTTTAAAACCTTCAAAGGCCAGCTCCCGAATTGAACCCGGATACGACCGCACAAACGTACTCTGACCCACACCTATAATGGCTACCTTACCCATACTTTATCTCCAATATTAGTGTTTCGTGTTTTGTGTTTGGTGTTTGGAAAATCAGAACTAAACACAAAATACTAAATACCAAACACGATTATATATACTGTCCTCCATCGATCTTTATCACCTCACCGGTAATGTGCTTGGCCTTTTCCGAGGCCAGAAACACGACCAGATTGGCCAGATCCTCGGGCTGGCCCACCCGTTTGAGGGCACTTTCTGCCATGGCCAGGTCGACGATCTTATCCCTGGCTTCAGACTCTTTCAGCATGGCCGTTTCAATCAAACCGGGGGCAACGGCGTTGACGTTGACACCAAAGGCACCCAGCTCTTTGGCCAGGGCTTTGGTATAGCCGATGATACCGGCTTTGGAAGCAGAATAATTGGTCTGACCGAATTTGCCACGCAAACCATTGATCGATGTAATGTTGATGATTTTGCCGTATTTTTGATCTTTGAAACCAGGCGCAACATGGCGGGTGAAATTAAAGTAGCCTTTAAGATTCACCTCCAGCACCCGGTCCCATTGCTCTTCCGACATTTTCCAGGACACCCCGTCCCAATTCATGCCGGCATTGTTGACCAGGATTTCAAGGCTGCCGAACTCTTCCAGGGCGGCCTTCACCACCCGTTCGGCATCGCTAAACGAGGCAATATCGCATTGCAAGGCCAGGGCCTTGCGTCCCATTTGACGGATTTCATCAGCGTATTTTTTGGCTTCGGCTTCGTGTTTGCGGTAGGTCAGACAGATATTGGCGCCTTCCCGGGCCAATTCGAGGGAGGCGGCGGCTCCAATTCCCTGGGAACCACCGGTGACTAAGGCATTTTTTCCTTCAAGTAGCATCTGCTCCTCCTGCGGGTTAAGGTTTTTAGACGTTTGTTAAAAAGCTACATTAAAGCTACAATTTAATTATGTCAACAAAAATTCACCATTGCCATTTTCGGCCTCAAAAGCATAGTGAATAAGGCTTAAGCACCTAAAATTCTAATATTTATCAAGAATAAATTTTTCTTGACATCTTCGTAGAGCTTATGTAGTTACATTGTAGCTAAAATTTAAAGCAATCGGGTGACTTTTAGGGAGCAGCCCTAATCAATCATCAAGGGAATACATACAATAGGTTTTTCCCGAATTGGAATGATGGAAAAAATGGAATTGTGGGTTACTGCCCTATGTTCCCTTGAGGACAATTACATTTAATAGCAATTATCAATTTCGCACTGACCCTATGATTGAAATCGATTCTATCCTAATTTTTACCCAGTATTCCATTATTCCATGGCTGAGATAAAATCTCAGACCAGAAGACATCTCCAAATTTTGTTAACGTTTAGAATTTACAAGATAAATAAATGACAAGGAGGTATAAAATGGCTGCAGTACCTGACAAAATTTTGACCTGGCAGATGGTTCAACCCACCTCGCGCGATAAAGAGACCAAAGAGGTTACTCCGGGTAAGATTGAAAAGACTGAAATACCGGTACCGGAATTAAAACCCGGCGAGGTTCTGGTGGAAGTTGCCGGTTGTGGTGTGTGCCACACGGACCTTGGATATTTTTATGACGGTGTGCCGACCGTTTCCAAGCCGCCATTGACACTGGGTCATGAAATTTCAGGCACTGTTGTGGCCGGTGATGAAGCCTGGGTCGGCAAAGAGGTGATCATCCCGGCCGTCATGCCCTGCCGCCAATGCATTTTATGCAAAACCGGCCGCGGCAACAGATGTCTCAATCAGAAAATGCCGGGCAACAGCCTGGGAATTTACGGCGGGTTTGCGAGCCACATTCCAGTACCGAGCATAGATCTGTGTGAAGTTAAAAACCGGGGGGACATTCCACTGGCACACCTGGCTGTAGTAGCGGATGCTGCCACCACCCCTTACCAGGCAGCCAAGCGGGCAGATTTCCAACCGGGAGACAACGTGGTGGTTATCGGTATCACCGGCGGTGTCGGGCAGTACATGGGACAAACTGCCAAAGCCCTCGGTGCCAAAACGGTTATCGGCATTGCCCGTAACCAGGAAAAGCTGGACCGGGCCCTCAACTTTGGTGCTGATTTTGTGATCAATTCCACCGACAAAGATGCCCGAGAGGTGTCCAAAGAATTTAAGGGCATCTGCAAGGAAAATGGGCTGCCGGGTTTTGGCTGGAAGATTTTTGAAATTACCGGTGCCAAGGGCGGGCAGGACATTGGCCTGTCACTGCTTAGTTTTATCGGCAAATTGATTGTGGTCGGTTACGGAATGGGCAAGATCGAATACATGATGGGCCGCCTGATGGCATTTGATGCCGAAATCATTGGAACCTGGGGTTGTTTGCCGGAGTACTATCCCATCGTTTTGGACATGGTGACCTCGGGAAAAATCAATATTGATGCCTTCGTGCAGACCCGACCCATGAGCAGCATCGTGGAAACCTTCGACGAGGCCCATCGAGTTTCTCCCGACCAACGCATTGTGCTGACCCCTGATTTTTAGTGGGGACTCAAAAAGAATTGACACCACGAAGATCACGAAGAACACAAAGATAAAAATGAATACATAACTTGATGGTTTCTTCGTGAACTTCGTGTCCTTTGTGGTAAATTAGGGTTTTGCCTAAAACGCAAGTAAATCAAAATTAAGAAACTAAGGAGGTAAACATTATGGCTTTAGACTGGATGCCCAGAGACAACGAGCAAAAAAACCACGCGTTGCATACTGACGCACATTGGGGGACGGATGCCGACGCTCCCTGTGTGGTTTATGAAAAACGACCCCTCACAGACCCCAAGGGAAATGTGCAGGATGGATTGTACGTGGCTTGGATTCGTCTGAACAATCCCAAACAGTACAATTCGTATACCACCGAAATGGTCAAAGGGGTGATCGCCGGATTTGAGAATTCTTCTCTGGACCGAAGTGTGGTCGCCGTCGTTTTCACAGCCACAGGCCCGTATTCGTTTTGCACCGGCGGCAACACCAAGGAATACAGCGAATTTTACAGCAAGCGGCCGGACGAATACGGCCAGTATATGGAACTTTTCAATCACATGGTGGATTCCATCTTAGCCTGCAAAAAACCCGTTATTTGCCGGGTCAACGGCATGCGGGTTGCCGGCGGACAGGAAATCGGAATGGCCTGCGACCTGACCCTTTCCTCGGATCTGGCGATTTTCGGCCAGGCCGGTCCACGTCACGGGTCGGCTCCGGACGGCGGTTCATCGGATTTTCTGCCCTGGATGCTTAGCAGTGAGGATGCCATGTGGAACTGTGTTTCCTGCGAAATGTGGTCGGCTTATAAAATGAAGGCCAAAAACCTGATCAGCAAGGCTGTGCCGGTCTTAAAAATTGACGGCCAATGGGTTCGCAATCCCCAGATCGTCACCGACAAATATGTTGAAGATGGTGAGATCGTCTACGGAGAGTATAAAAAAGGGGATGCGCTGAAAGAGGCCCGCGCCCTGGTAAGAGAGCATCAGGCCAACGCGGACTTCGAACTGCTCGACAAAGAAGTTGACAAGATAATCTGGACCTTTGCCAATCTCTTCCCCGGCTGCCTGATCAAATCCATCGACGGTATCCGGATGAAAAAGAAATACTTCTGGGATATTGCCAAAAACGGCAACCGTCACTGGCTGGCAGCCAACATGAGCGGCGAGGCCTTCCTGGGCTTCGGGGCCTTCAACACCAAGAAGATCACGGGCCAGGACACCATTGACTTCATCAAATTCCGCCAGAACGTCTCCGATTCCAGACTCTGGGATGAGCAGATGTTTACGGAAGTTATGGGAAAACCAAAAGAATAATTTCCCTATCGCTCAATTACGTGTTAAATAAATGGCAGGTTGCGTTTCAAGGAACGCGCCTGCCATTCTTTTTCGGATCTATATACAAAAAAAAAGGGCTAATCCACCATGGTGTTGTGATTTTAAATTGATTTCGGAGTGTTGGAGTATTGGAGTACTGGAGTAATGGTTGAAAAGCCGGATATCATTTTACAATACTCCAATACTCCATCCCTCCAATATTCCACGATTGATAGACTCTTGGACTTTTGTGTAACCTTCGATCTGCTTTAATATTAGGTTTTTGAAATGAAAATAAACGCCCAAAATATTATCCGTGGTGATCAGCTCGCTGGGGCCCGGTTAATCCGGCTGCTGGAAGAAGGGGATCCAGCAGGTATAGAAGTTCTTAAACAACTGTACCCGCATACCGGGAAGGCTTTTGTTATGGGGCTCACGGGACCGCCGGGTTCCGGCAAATCAACCCTGGTAAATACGATTATCAGCGAAGTTCGCAACCGGAATATGAAGATCGCCGTTGTGGCGATTGATCCTTCGAGCCCAATTTCAGGAGGCGCTCTGCTCGGTGACCGCATACGCATGCGCCGTCACACCGAGGATGACGGGGTCTTTATCCGATCCATGGCCACCCGCGGTCACCTTGGCGGCTTAAGCAAAACCACCCGTGAAACGGTTCTGGTATTCGACGCCATGGGCTATGACGTCATTCTAATAGAAACCGTCGGAGTAGGGCAGGATGAGGTGGAGATCGCTCAATTTGCGCATTCCACCGCCGTTGTCAGCTTGCCGGGAATGGGGGATGACATCCAGGCCATGAAAGCCGGCCTGCTTGAAATCGGAGATATATTCGTGGTGAACAAAGCCGACACCCCCGGCGCAGATGATGTGGTCGAACAGTTACGGGTCATGCTCGGGATGAGCAGCAGGTCGGAAAACGACTGGTTACCGCCTATTTTAAAGACCGTTGCAGTAAAAAACCGGGGCATCATTGAACTCCTGGACGCCTTCTGGCGGCACCGCCAGTTTTTAATGGACAGCGGTGCATTCGGCGAGCATAACTATAAATGGGAGTTTCAATTTTTTCGCCAGCTGGTCATGGAGATGGCAGCAGATCGGATATTTGGTGCGATGCAAGATTCCCCGGCCTATCTTAAGCTTTGCGACGATCTCAAAAATCGCAAAATGGATCCCTTTTCAGCCGCAGAATTGCTTACCGGAGGGTTGGAGTATAAAAAATAGATTCCGATAGAAATAAGGCAACTCAATGAATTCTGATCTGGACGATAACCGATACGCGTGCAACGATTCATGGTGGAACCCGCGTTTTATAGAACCTGAGGTTGACAAAGATTTTAGATTTCAGTGCGACGCGTCAGCACTTTTCAACACCCGGATAGTATTAGGAATACTTCTGGTTTTTTGGTGCGGTTTTGTCTATTTTGACCTGTTTCTGAGCCCGGTCGCGAAATCAAGGGTTTTGGAGTTTCGTTTCGTCATGATAGCACCCCTTTTTCTACTTCTGGGTGCTATTTCTTTTTCTAAATCTGCCCCATCGTTCTATCAGCTGTTGATTGTCATGTTGGCGTTTTTGACGTTTGCGGCACTTATTCGAGTGGTTGCTCTCTACGACGATTTTGGATTCATGGCCAATCGCCTCGGGTTCGAGTTGTCGATGCCAAGTGCGGACGCCAAATTTATTTTCGTAATCATATGGATTATAATGGTGTTCGTCGCTTCACTTGCAGTCAGAATAAGACCACGGCCGGTACTTGTTCTTTCTGCTGTTCTGGTTTTTGCTTTACTGACAGCCATTTATGTTTTCGAGCCCTCAGCCGTTTTGGTCGCGCTTACTGGGCCATTTATATTTGCATGCATTCCAGCCGTGTATGCGGGTTCACTAATGATGCAGCGCCTGGCGCTGTCCAACTTTCGTTCTTCTAAACTTCTCGAACAAAGTTCGCAAGAGCTTGAAAAATCCCTGGCGCTGCTCAAAACAATGTTCGGCCGCTACCTCTCGACCGAAGTCATGGCCTCGCTTATAAAAAACCCGTCTGCCCTGGAATTGGGGGGTGAAAAGCGGAGAGTTACCATTATGATGACCGACCTGAGGGGCTTTACGGCCCTGTCTGAGCAGCTCGATCCAGAACAGGTAGTTCATATTCTTAATTCTTACTTTGAGGTTATGGTGGAGGTGGTTCTCAAATTCCAGGGCACCATCAACGAGATCATTGGTGACGCACTTCTGATAATCTTTGGTGCACCACAAGAAATGCCGGACCGCGCCCAGAGGGCCATTGCCTGCGCGATCAAAATGCAGAATGCGATGGTTGAAGTCAACGAGCAGAATTGTGCCCAGGGATTGCCGGAGCTGGAAATGGGGATTGGACTCAACGAAACCGAGGTGATTGTCGGGAACATCGGATCCAGTAAGAGGAGCAAATATACCGTGGTCGGAAGTGGTGTCAACATGACCAGCCGCATCGAATCCTACAGCGTGGGGGGGCAGATCCTCATTTCGGAATCCGTTCGCCGCGAGGCCGGGGAAATTCTGCGCATCGATGCTCAGCGGGAAGTCCATCCCAAAGGAGCCGAAACGCCGCTTAAGATATACGAAGTGGGTGGTATTTCCGGACCGTACAATCTCGCTCTTGAAGGTGAAGCCCCGGCTATAGTTACTCTGACGCGTCAGATTCCGCTGAAGTACACGGTGCTTAAGGGAAAAGCTGTTGGAAAAAGTGGACTGGAAGGTGCCGTGGTACGGCTTTCCAGGAAGTGCGCCGAGATTGTTCTGGACCCACCGGTTGCAATGCTAACCAATCTCAAAATGAATCTGGGGGATGTTTATGAGAACCTGGCGATTAAAGATTTTTACGGGAAGGTAATCGAACAGCCGACGAAAAATAAACAGACCCACATGGTTCGCTTTACCTCTGTGCCGCCAGAAGTAGATGCCTATTTCCAATCTCACCTGCAACATGCCGCCAAACGACAATCCGGAGACAATAGTTCTGACAGTTAATCGCCCATTTGAACATACAGCTTATCTTCGCCAGGGCGGACGTTCCCGCCGTTGTTTATGTATTTTGTCTCTCTTTTTTTGCCTGGCGCCAGGCGTCGTTGGGTCCTCCTTTTTATCAAGGTCAAGGAAAAAACTTCCGGCTGGCATTTTGGCCGGTTCTTTTGTTGACCTTTCCGTTTTGCGCGGCGCCGGCAGTTCCTTGGGAAGCGGAGGACCGCTAAAGCAATCCGGTGGAATATAATCAGCCAGGAAAATGGATTCCCCGGCCTGAAAAAAAACAACCCCTTGATCTTCCGAGTGGTTGACCTGCACTGTCAGAAGTACGGCGGCATGATCGCTGCGTCGACCCATGCGTTCGGCCAGGTCGCGATTGGAGGATAAAATAACTTTAGAAAAACCGGTGGGCATAATGCCTTTATCCAATACATGGGGGTAGGCTTTTTTCCGAACGC
>Ga0316191_10004408_pt1 | contig 10494 bp, 6 predicted proteins | sample Eddworburr2cm_MG_FD_204928 | JGI IMG/M metagenome (GOLD analysis project Ga0316191, IMG submission 204928) | Coastal sediment microbial communities from Maine, United States - Eddy worm burrow 2 cm | ecosystem: Environmental > Aquatic > Marine > Coastal > Sediment | place: USA: Maine | collected... | reverse complement strand
GGTCGAACATATCCTGAACCTGTTGCGCCTCAATCGGTTTACCTGTTGCCGGGCTATAGGGCGTGCCAACGCGGGCAAACAACAGCCGCATGTAGTCGTAAATCTCGGTGACGGTCCCGACAGTAGAGCGCGGATTCTTGGACGTTGTTTTTTGTTCTATCGAAATCGCAGGGCTGAGGCCCGAAATATGGTCGACATCCGGTTTCTGCATCATATCGAGGAATTGCCGCGCATAGGCGCTAAGCGATTCCACGTAGCGTCGCTGACCCTCGGCATAGATTGTATCAAATGCCAAAGACGACTTACCCGAACCGGAAAGTCCGGTAATCACAACCAGTTGGTCGCGGGGAATATCCACATCGATGTTCTTGAGATTGTGCTCGCGCGCGCCGCGCACTTCGATGTTTTTTAACTCAGCCATCCGACACCCCTTTGTCCTAGGTCTCCACATAGGCGCAAATACAGAAATCGCCACTGAAAAAAACGGAACGTTAAGGGAACATTACATTGCTTTGCGGCGGAGTGCCAGCACGACATGGATGGCACCGCCACAGACAAATGCGGCCCCTGCAACAAGAGGCAGTGCAGTATACCCCAAACCGCCAAGCGCAAAGGCCATCACAGGTGTGCCCAGTGTATTTCCCAGATTGCCCATCTGCGCCATAGCGCCATTGGCCTGAGCCTGATGCGCGGCGGCGGTGTTCAACTGGGGCACAGCGGCAAAACTGGCGCCCTGCACCAATCCCGTGGCGCCTGCCAAAAACAAACAAGCCACCGGATCACCCGGTACCCCCCAAAGCCAGAGCATCGCCAAAGCACTGCCTGCAAACCCGATTAGAATGACATTCACAGCAGACGTCACGCGCAGCAATGCCACCCCCACCGTCATGGACACAGCGATGCTGGTCAGCGGGATCGCCCCCATAACGGCTGCGCGATAGACAGGATCCAGAAAAGGCGGCAAGACGGTCAGAATGGACACAAAGCAAAAGGTGTAGAATAACCATCCAAATGCTGGTGCTGATATCCTTGGGCTGGCATAGATGTGGGCGTGGTCACGCAGAACCTGCCGGACAGAAACCGGCGGTGGCACATCAACATCCAGCGTCCTTAGACGGCGCGCCAGAAAAATTGCAAAACCTGCCATGTAAATACCGTGTGCGGCCAAGAGCGCGGGGATGCCCGCAGTAACAGCCAAAGGCACGCCACCCCATGTAAGAATGGCAAAAGCCACACCAAAGAATGTACCCCACAGGGTCAGCGCAAACCCCCGATCCTTCGGGGCGGCCACATGCGCAATGAGCGTGGGCGCGGCCACGACAATTGCCAGATGCGACAGACCTTCCAGCAGACGACTGGCCAGCATCCACGGCAGCGGTGGTAACAAAGCCTGAAACAATGACAGTGCTGCACCCGCCCACAAAGCAATCAGCAAAGCACGCCGGTAGCGGATGCGTGCGACCATCAACCCGGCAACAATGCCAAAGACGATCCCCACAAAACCGACCACCGACACGACAAACCCCAAACTTGCGCCGGCGTCAGGATATATCTCGGGAAGCTGATCAAAGATGACACTGAATTTGCCGTATTGCGCCGCTGCCCCCAGCCCCGCGCCCCATAGCGCCAGCACAATGCCCCAAGATGTTTTTTGCATGGTGGACGCCTCCTGCGCCACGTAGTGACAGTGTGGGTGGCGAACGGCAATCCGGCTTTCAAGCTAACGGTATGGCGGCGCCTGGCACGGCAGCATCCAGTGCCACATCAGGTAGGAGAATGTCGAACCTGTGCCAAGGATACGGGATTTGGCATCGGTCGGGCGCGTTGTGCATTTTCAATCAACCGACGGGTAATCGTGCGCATCACTGACATGCCAAAGCTGGGGTCTTCGAACTGCAGCCGCATAAAGCGCTTTTCGTCAATCTCGAAAACGGTGGCATCTTCGACACAGCGAGCCGTTGCCGTGCGCACCGCTTCGTCTGTAAAAAACGCCATCTCGCCGAAAATTTCACCTGCTGACAACTCGATATCGATCTCTTCGATCAGGACACGACCTTGCGCCAGAAAATACAACCGGTCCACAGCATCACCGCAAGAAAAAACGACCGTACCCGCTTTGATACGCCGCTGTTTTCCATAGGCTTTGATGATTGAAAAATCCGGTTCTGCGCTTTTTGAGGATGTCTTCAACTTTCCGCGCAAAGATACAATTTGCCAGAAACGGTAGACATTTATCGGGAGCAATAAAAGCTCCATCGCCAACAGCGGCCAAAGCTGCAAAACCGATGCATAAAAGGCAAAACAGACCGAAGACGCGATCGCGAGGATCCGCAACGGAATCATCGTGTTCATTGTATAAGTGGCAACCGTCAGCGCAGACGCAAGCCACCCCACCGCTTCGATCCACTCAAAGGTCGTAAACTCGAATGTCACTGGTTGTATCCCCCCTTCGCCGACCACTTCTGGACGTATCACCAGAGGTACAACACAGCGCATCGCAAGGCAAAGAATTGAAGCGGTAAAACTCGGCGCACCGCAGCACGACGGGGTAGGATTTTCCGCAGACAGAACTGTTGCCCGAAACCGTGTAGTCCGAACGGCACCTAAAGGTACCGTGCCGACAGTTTCCTAATCCGGCGTGGTGTGCGCTACATGTGAATGACGCGGTCGTAGGCGTCCAGCACCGACTCGTGCATCATTTCGCTCAGCGTCGGGTGCGGGAAGACTGTGTTCATCAGGTCTTCTTCCGTTGTTTCCAACTGGCGACCCACGACATAGCCCTGAATAAGTTCAGTGACTTCAGCACCTACCATATGCGCGCCCAGAAGCTCTCCGGTCTTGGCGTCAAAGATGGTTTTAATCATGCCTTCAGGCTCTCCCAAGGCGATGGCTTTGCCGTTACCAATAAAGGGAAAGCGCCCGACTTTGATGTCATAACCCAGCTCTTTGGCTTTCGCTTCGGTGTAACCCACACTGGCGACTTGCGGATGGCAATAGGTGCAGCCTGCAATCGTCTCTGGTTTGACCGGATGCGCCTTGTTAGAGCCCGAGATCAGCTCGGCGACCATAACACCTTCATGGCTGGCCTTATGCGCGAGCCACGGTGCGCCAGCGACATCGCCAATTGCGTACAGCCCTTCGACACCAGTCCGGCAGTAAGCGTCCGTTACAACATGGGTACGGTCGATTTTAACGCCCAGTTCTTCCAGCCCAAGCCCTTCAACATTGCCCACGATCCCGACCGCCGAGATGACGGTGTCAAACTCGTGCTTTTCGACTTTGCCACCAACTTCGATATGCGCGGTCACTTTGCCTTTGCCACGATCGAGTTGTTTGACCATGGCCTTTTGCATGATTTTCATGCCCTGCTTTTCAAACGCCTTTTTGGCAAAGGCTGAAATCTCGGCATCTTCTACCGGCAGCACGCGATCCATAACTTCAACAACCGTCGTATCCGCGCCCAGCGTGTTGTAGAAACTTGCAAATTCAATGCCAATCGCGCCAGAACCGATGACCAGCAGCTTTTTGGGCATATGCTTGGGTTGCAGCGCGTGTTTGTAGGTCCAGACCAAATCGCCGTCCGCTTCAAGCCCAGGCAGCGTGCGTGCGCGCGCACCTGTTGCCAGCACTATGTTCTTGGCGGTGAGATCTTCGGTTCCCTTTTCCGTTTTCACAGAAACTTTCCCCTTGGCAGGGATATTCGCTTCGCCCATGAAAACGGTGACTTTGTTCTTCTTCATCAAATGGCCGATGCCGCCTGACAGCTGTCCCGCAACCTGACGCGATCGCTTCACAACCGCATCCAGATCATAATCGATATTGTCGGCCTTGAGGCCAAATTCCTTGGCGCGGTGCATAAGGTGGAACACTTCTGACGACCGCAGCATGGCTTTCGTCGGTATGCATCCCCAATTCAGACAAATACCGCCCAGATGCTCTCGTTCGACAATGGCAACCGACATCCCCAATTGAGCACCGCGAATGGCCGCGACATAGCCTCCGGGTCCGGCGCCTATCACAATTAGATCAAACGATTTTGCTGCCATGGTAAGTCCTCACACCTGCGAATTTCGAAATATAGTTTACCGTTAAACTATACCGGGATTCACGGCAATAGGAGGTCTAAAGACCTGCGCGCGACATATCCGCACTGGCGTGCCACGGGATTGACCCGAATATCTTAGGCGGCTTCCGCAGCCTCCAGGTCCTTCAGGGTTTTGCCATACCCGCCGCCGGTCACATATTCCGCCTCATGCTTGGTTGATGCCCTGCTCAAAGCTGCATTACGCGTTGGAAAGCGCCCGAACTGTCGAATAACCGCGCGATGCGCACGCGCATGCAACAGGTTTTCTGCGCCATGGGTCGGCATCCGGTCACACATCAATCGCACGCAACGGTCCTGGTCACATAAACTCTCTGAATGCATCAACGGCAAATAGAAGAACTGGCGCGCGGGCTCGTCAATTTTAAGGTCCCAGCCCTTGTTAATCGCGGACTTGGCTGCAGACAATGCAATGCGATCTGTTGCAAACGCTGCTGGCGTACCACGGTACATATTCCTTGAAAACTGATCCGTCAGAATGATGTAAGCCAATGCGCCGGATGGGTAGGTCAGCCAAAGCGAGTATCGCCCCTCTGCTGCCCCAACCAATGTCGGTTCAAAACGCACCCGTATTGTTTCGTCCAGCGTGTCGGATGATTTATACCATCCTGCTGGCCCGACCTCGTCGAGCCAAAATTTTAATATGTCCTCCGGACCCATCCTCAATTCCTCCTGCTGCCCTGCCACATGCGAACGTTAACCCCGCAATTCAAGATTATCCTATTCACAATTTACGTCACCGCGACACATTCACCGTTCATTTGCCGCCTTTTCGTCTTCCTTATCCGCTTCTATGGCGTATTCTTGAGCATATTCCAGCGCAACAGAAGTATACGATGGGTTCACCGCGACATACGCACCGGTATCCTCAACCGCAATGGCCTGACGCACGGATGCGCGATATGCAGCATAAACGGCAAGAGCAATAAACAGGATTGCTGTGAACAGATAAAACCCGCCCGGTCCTACCGTATCCATTAACGACCCCGTGATCAGTGGTCCTGCAATCGCGCCCAGCCCGTTGATAAAGATCAAGCCGCCTGACGCTGCTGCCATGTCTTCGTGTTCAAGGAAATCGTTGGTGTGCGCAATCAACAGCGAATAGAGCGGGTTCGACATCCCCCCCACCACAAAGGCAGAGACTAAAAGGATCGGAAAAACGTGACCAAGGAACATTCCGACAAAGGAACCGCCTGCGCCGATGACTGCAAGGATCAGAACCAGCAACCGTCGGTCCATCCGGTCAGAAATCCATCCTATAGGGTACTGCAACAACACTGAGCCCACAAAAAACATCGCGACAAAAGTTGAAATCTGGGCAACCGAAAGCCCTGCTTGTGCACCATAAACCGACGCCATTCCGAACTGGGCCGAAAAAACACCGCCCAGCAGAAACATCCCCACACACCCCAGCGGGGAAAAGCCCACAAGCGCCTTAAGGCTCATGGGTTTGGTTGTATCAAAGGCAGGTGTCGGGCTGATGGACAACAGGATCGGTGTGATTGCGATAGAGACCAAAACCGACGGGATCACAAAAAGCACATAACCTGACGGGTCAGCGGTCAGAAGCAACGCCTGGCTGACAACGATGCCCGCGGTCTGGACGATCATGTAAAGCGATAACGCCTGCCCCCGGTTTTCATTCGTGGCCGCGTTGTTCAGCCAGCTTTCCGCTGTGACGTAGACGGCCGAGAAACAAAACCCGATCAATACGCGGCCAATTGTCCACAGCCAAACCTCGGTGAAGGTCGGGTACAGGATCATGACGGCTGAAATAAGTGAGGCGAGCGCCGCAAAAACCCGCACGTGGCCCACACGCCGGATCATCCCGGGCGCCATGCGCGATCCACCCAGAAAGCCTACAAAATAAGCCGACATGACGATGGACATTTCCAATGTGGAAAAGCCTTCGATTTCGCCCCTGATGCCCAAAAGCGTGCCTTGCATACCATTGCCGACCATTAGCAGACACATGCCCAGCAAAAGCGCCCAGGCGCTGGATACGACTTGTAACATCAGAGGCTCCATCGGGAGAAAAAGGAGGCGTTGTCCCTCGTCGTTACCGAAGGGGCCGCACCTGCGCAGGCCCGTGTGCGACGTTCTCAGGTCGTATTGGGACGCTCTGCGCGCTCGGGTAACAACAACGACGCATCGCCATAAGAGAAAAAGCGGTACTGCTCGGCGATCGCATGCGCGTAGATCGACTTGACCCGCTCGTACCCCATGAGCGCGGACACCAGCATCATCAGAGTGGATTTTGGCAGATGAAAATTCGTCATCAGGGCATCAGCTACCTGAAAGGTGAACCCGGGGTAGATAAAGATATCCGTGTCCCCCTGCCACGCGGTGATCGTACCGCCACGCCCTGCCGTTTCAATAAGCCGCAGCGCCGTTGTGCCCACGGGGACCACTTTGCGACCTTCTCTTTTTGTTGCGGCTATCTCGGCGGCCGCCTTTTCGCTCACCTGCCCCCATTCGGCATGCATTTTATGTGTCGTGACGTCCTCGACCTTGACCGGCAAAAAGGTCCCTGCCCCCACGTGCAGCGTCACATGCGTAAACACGACCCCGCGTGCGACCAGCGCCTCGAGCAAAACCGCGTCAAAATGCAGCGACGCTGTTGGTGCAGCCACCGCCCCGATGTTGCGGGCAAAGACGGTTTGATAGTCTTCTTTATCCCGATCGTCTGCGGGCCGTTTACCTGCAATATAAGGCGGCAAAGGCATAGCACCCGCCGCATTCAAAGCAGCGTCAAAATCGTCCCCCTGCACGTTAAAAGATAAAAGCCCCTGCCCGTTCTCGACCTTGTAGAGCCGCGCGTTCAAATCTTCCGAAAAGATGATCGTTTCGCCAATTTTCACCTTCTTGAGCGGCTTTATCAGAGCAGCCCAGCACCCATCCGCCTGCGGCTCTAAAAGAGTTACTTCGATTTTCGCGCGCATCGGGCCCTGTGCCGTGTCGCGGGGCCGCTCTCCGCTCAAGCGCGCCGGAATGACTTTGGTATCGTTCAACACCAAACGGTCACCCGGCTCCAACCAATCGGGTAAATCCAGCACAGTCGCATCCGTAATCTGATCGCCTTGGGCCACCAGCATACGCGCCGATGATCTGGGCACAGCAGGCCGTGTGGCGATCAGGTGTTCGGGCAGATCAAAATCAAAATCGCTTAACTTCATGCGCGGCCTCTTAGCGGTCTTCGCCCCGCGTCACAACCGGCGGCGCGCGCTTGGGGCGCTCGGGTTCTCCGTCTTCGAGGGGAACCTCGGGTTGCGCCGCGCGAAATATGTTGCGAAACATACCCGGCACAAACGCGGTCAATGGATTCACAAACACCTCGGGTTCTGATGTGGTGCCCGATATCGAATAGTTAAAACCAAACAGCCCTTCCCCCGGGCGCGTCAGAATACTGCCAATTGCGTTGACCAAATAGATCGGTGAAATTACCCCCTGCATCTGAATTCGTCCGGTATCCGGAACAAAGACGCCGTCCATAGACAATCCCATCGACGCTCCGACCGCGCTGGCCTGCCTGAGCGTAATCTGCGAGGGCGCCAAGCGAAAGTCTGCTGCTATCTCGGAAAACCGGATACCATCGCCGTTCAACTCATCGATCAAGCCCACCACGCTGATTGAATTGAGCAAAGCTGCCATTGCCGGGGCTTCTGTGATGCGCGTATCTTCAATGCGCAACGTGCCGTCAAACGCACCTCCTGTCCCTATGGGCACCAGCTCAAGATCAACGCGCCCGCCACGGGCCTGTTGTGTGACGCCCGCCGCAGCAAGGACGCGGCCCGCGTTCTCTGCCTGCACGCGAATTGCGCTGCGTCCGCCGCGCGGTGTCACCTGTCCTGAAATCAACGCGCCGCCGTTGATGTCGCCCTCAAACTGACCGGAAATGCCACCGGCTGTCGAAAAATCGCCGCGTAAATCCATGATTGCGATCGTGTCGCTGACCTGAAGACGGTCCAGCGCGATACTCAGAGGGCTGCCTTGACTTTGGGTATTGGCACTGTCGCCAAACTCTGCGCGGCGCAGATCAACCGTTCCACCACGGATCTCCACGCCCAAGGGCACACCATTGCCTCTGCCGATCAGATCAACCGGCGCATCCAACCATTCCCCAAGCCTGAGTTCGTTAAGCCTCAGACGCTGCAGCTGTTGAGCTGGGGTCAGGCTAAGTTCGCCCTGCGCAAAAAGCCCCGGACCATCCAGTTCAATCGCATCCACCTTTGGTGCTGCGCCTAGCGTAACAGCGAGTGACAGGCGCGCATCAGCTTGCGCGGATTTGTTCCAATTCACTTCGGGGATCGCAAGCTGTGCCCCTTTTAGATCCGATGTCAAAACCAGCTGCGGCGGCGCGCCTTTAACAAGATCGATGGAAATTTCAGCTTCGGCCTGACCTTGTAGCATTCCGCGCGGCAGCGCGATGCCAAACGCGTCGAGTGCTTCAGGTGTGATCACCGCTTGTGCAGTAACACGGCCGGGCAATATCGCGCCAGGACGCCCGATGGCCTGTTTCCACGTCATATCCACCGGAACTGCGTCAAACGTGCCTTTGCCGCTGAGGCTGATTTCGCTGTCCGATGCTGTCAGCACAAGCCGTTCCGCCGCCATCTCGCGCCCACGGACAAGTGTGTCGGTGCGTGCGTTTGTTACAACGCCAGCCACATCAAAACCCACTTCTTCTATGGGTGCGTTCTTTTTCAGTGGCAGCGAAATAGTGCCGTCGACTTTGACGGCACCCGACGCAATATCTACCGGCTGATCAGCTTTTTGCATCAGACTTACAGGCGGTTGATCCAAAAGCGACAAAGCCGCTGTCACGGATGCATCCGCGCGCAGGCGCACAACCGCAGGAGGGTCCGGTTTTGCCCGCGTGTCGGGAATAATGAAAGAGGTCCCTGCAACATCCACCTCACCGCCCAGCGGGGCTGAAACCCTTCCTTCATCAATCACCAACACGAAACGGTCTTTGACCAAAGATGCGTGTCCCTTGCCATTTTCCAGTGGTGGCATTTCCTTCAGAAAACGTGCGTTCGCCTCTGCAAAATCAAAAGACAGATACAGCTTTGGCACGTCGCCCTGCGACAGCCGAACCGCAGCGCTGGCATCGGTGATACGACCGGCGCTGACATTGTCACCAATCCACTTACGCGTCTTGGGCTTTACGGAAACGGGCCATAGCTCTTTCACGCGGTCCACGGCGATACCATCCAGTTCGCCGTCCATTGCCACGGTCCAACCCTTTTCTCCGACAGCCACCTGACCGCGCCCGGTCAGCACATGCCCTTTGTCGGTGATGTCGACGCGCCCCAGCTGGAACGAGAACGGCTCGAGCGATAACCGGAAATCCAGCTCTGCGGCTTCGATATCGACCGGCTGGTCATATATGTCTGCAGGGTTCACGCTCAATTTGTTCAACCGTAACTGGCCGACCATCTCTTTCAATCGGCCGGATTTATGCGTGACCATTGTCGCCAGCCCCTCAAGGCTTCCACGTCCCCATTGGCTGTCGATGTCAAACTGGTCAAATCGAAGGCTTTGAGTGTCCGGCGTATAGGTAAAATAGCTGTGGGCCCCGTCGATCGGAATAGGCGTTGCCGCGGGCGTGGGCTGGATCACGCCCGCCCCGATTTGAAGCGTGGCATTGAGCGGCATCAAGCCGCCATCATTGTCTACACCGCCACGTAGTGCGCCCGAGATGGGCGCTTCGATGGTGCTGAGCCAAGAGAACGCAGCACTTTGGGACGCGATGTCACGCGTGTCGAGATTGTCGAGTGAAAACCCGAATTCGGACGCCGTTTCACCGATGATGCCAGAATAATTCGCCTCAAGCGTCGCCACATTGGCACGCCCGCCAAGAATGGCCAGATCTGCCGCTGCCTCCAATGACAAGCCATCGCGCAACACGCGCACGCGACCACCATCAACCGTCCAGCCACGGGCCGCACGCGCATCTTCGTACCGCAGTGTAATCGCACGCACATCGATCTCGCGCACAGTCAACATGGCCGGACGCAGGAAAAATTCGTCAAGCTCGGCGATCAGTAGCGCAAGGGTTGGCGCGGCCTGCGTGACAGAGCCTGCATCCGTGCCTGCCGACAACGTAAAGGCGCCAAACTGATCGCGCCGTAAGGTTACGAAAACCCCGTTAACACGCAAGGACGACAGGCTTAACCGCCGCTGCATCAGGGCGTTGCCATCCACACCCGCGCTTACATTCGTCAAAGTTACAACATGCTCGCCTGCGGGCGTGCGCCATTCAAGATCACGGACGAAGAATTGCGGAAGCCAGTTTTCATCAATGATGGCGACAACATCGCCAAATCGGATTTGCGCCTCAGGCAGCGCGGTCTCGATCTGCTGGGCGACGCGTGTCTTTAACCATTCCG
>Ga0316191_10004407_pt1 | contig 10495 bp, 11 predicted proteins | sample Eddworburr2cm_MG_FD_204928 | JGI IMG/M metagenome (GOLD analysis project Ga0316191, IMG submission 204928) | Coastal sediment microbial communities from Maine, United States - Eddy worm burrow 2 cm | ecosystem: Environmental > Aquatic > Marine > Coastal > Sediment | place: USA: Maine... | reverse complement strand
CGGTGTTAACAAAGACGCCGTAGTTAAGAGTTGCTGCGCCGGCTTCCTGCGCGGCAGCCAGTGTTGCATATGTGCCGTCACCGAGATTGACAAACAGGTTGCTGAAATCCACGCCTCCCATGATTTTTCCAAGTGGCGGCATCAGCATGTCTTTTACAAATGAGGTGACAATTTTTCCGAATGCTGCTCCGATAACAATACCGACCGCCATATCGACAACATTGCCACGCATGGCGAATTTTTTGAATTCTTCTAACATATAGACTCCTGATTATTCGTGATGAGTGAAGTTAATAGCGGTATTCTTATGATTACCGATGAGAACTTATACAGTAGCAGGCGGGTTTATCCATTAATTTATAGCCTGGCAGCGTCATTTCCCTGGCGACGCCATGGGTGATCAGGTGATACGCATTGCATCGGTCAGCATGCCGGTTTTGACTGCCTGGCGCGCGGTCGTGTGTTAGTCGCAGGTAACTTTACGGGGAAACCCGTGTAATGTGAGAACAGACAGCCTCTATATTCTGAACGGCAGAATTGTAGCTGTCCGGTTGTCTGCTTCATCCTGCCTGAGCCTGGCTTCAAAGCTGTCCAGCGAGCGGGTAAATTCACTCATCAATCGCCGATGCACCTCGTGACGTTCGGGTCCGTAGTAAACCACGTCGATGGGTACCGGTTCATTCAGTGAATCACGCGAGCTGTGAAATGCCATTTCCCAGGACAGCACAATCAGGCGGCCGCCGTGTCCATCCTTGACGGCGTAACCATGGTTGTCGACGAAAATAATTTCATCCTGATCGATAACTGCCTGCAGCTGCATGTTGTGGACAGGTACAAAAACGTGGGCGCCCGGTGAGTGGTTTAATAACAGCAGGCAACGGTTGTATAACTGTGCAGGAAGTTTGATTTCCTCACGGGCTGTCTCCTCCCGGCGAAAAAATATCTCTGTGGAAACTGTCATTTAATACTCCTCTCCGTCACCTCTTGCTGTTACAGCGGAGGAAGGTTTTACATAACCCTGGCTGCAGGAGACAGTCAGCTGCCTGCGAGGCCGTTTTCCGGCCGGGAGGGAGATAGCAGGTGACCGCTATCTGCAGCATGGATGGCTGCGACAATACCTGCCGCATCCAGTCCGCATTCGGCAAGCTGTTGCTCGTGGCTGCCATGCTCGATGAAGCTATCGGGAATGGCCAGGTTGATAATGTGGTAATCGATGGTCTGTTGCAGCAGGCACTCATTAACGGCTGAACCGGCGCCTCCCTGCAAGACGTTTTCCTCAACAGTGACGATCAGGCTGTGTTCCCCGGCCATGGCCGCTACCATGTCGGTATCCATTGGCTTGATAAAGCGCATGTTGACGACAGTTGCGTTTATTGACTCTGCTGCCTGCAGTGCAGCTGCAACGCGGCTGCCAAATGCCAGGATGGCCACATGTTTACCCTGGCGGACGATCTCTGCCTTGCCAATGGGCAGGGTATCCAGTGTCTTCTCAGGCAGTATGCCGTTGCCGCAGCCGCGGGGATAGCGCACGGCAGCCGGCCCGTTATATTCATAGGCGGTGGTCAGCATTTGCCGGCATTCCCTTTCATCGGCAGGCGCCATTACCAGCATATTGGGAACACAGCGCAGGAAGCTGAGATCAAAGACGCCGGCATGTGTTGCACCATCTGCACCAACCAGGCCGGCGCGGTCGATGGCGAAGGTGACGTCCAGATTTTGCAAGGCAACGTCGTGTATCAATTGATCATAGGCACGTTGCAGGAAGGTCGAATATATGGCAACCACCGGCTTCATGCCTTCGCAGGCCATCCCGGCGGCAAAGGTCAGCGCATGTTGTTCGGCAATGCCGACGTCGAAATAGCGTTGCGGAAATTTTTCTGCGAAGGTGCTCAGTCCGGAGCCTTCGCACATGGCCGGTGTTATGCCGGCAAGCCGTTCGTCGGCTGTCGCCATGTCGCATAACCAGTCACTGAATACATGTGTATAGGTTTTGCTGTCGCCGGCCTTTTTCTGCATGCCGATTGCGCGGTTGAAAGGGGTGACACCGTGGTAGTTGCAGGGATCCTGCTCTGCCGGCTGATAGCCCTTGCCCTTTTGTGTGACGATATGCAGGAAGCGGCGCCCCTTCATGTCATGCAGGTTACGCAGCGTGGTCAGCAATAACGGAATATCGTGACCGTCGATCGGACCAATATAGTTAAAGCCCAGTTCCTCGAACAGTGTACCTGGCAGGAACATGCCCTTGGTGTGTTCTTCCCAGCGACGTACAAAGCGGCTCAGCCGTGGTGACCTGTGCAGGATGCTTTTGCCACGCTTGCGTACACCGGTATAGAGTGGCCCGGAGAGTATACGTGCCAGGTAGTTGTGCATGGCGCCGCTGTTGCGCGAGATCGACATCTTGTTGTCGTTGAGGATGACCAGCAGGTCGCAGTCAGCGTCACCGGCATTGTTGAGCGCCTCATAGGCCATGCCGGCGGTCATGGCGCCATCACCGATAATGGCGACTGTCTGGCGGCCCTTGTTTTCCATCTCGGCAACCACCGACATACCCAGTGCGGCACTGATCGAGGTGCTGGAATGGCCGGCACCAAAGCAGTCATATTCACTTTCGGAACGACTGAGAAAGCCACTCAGTCCACCTTCACGGCGCAGGCTGTGCATGGCATCGCGGCGACCGGTAAGAATCTTGTGCGGGTAGGCCTGGTGTCCGATATCCCATACCAGCCGGTCTTCAGGCGTATTGAAGACATGGTGCAGGGCGATGGTTAACTCCACGGTACCGAGGCCGGCAGACAGGTGACCGCCGGTGCTGGCGACCGATTCGATCAGGAACTCACGCAACTCGCTGGCGAGCTGGATGAGGTCTGCTTCCTCCAGGCCATGCAGGTCTGCGGGGGAATTGATGCGATGCAGCAACGGGTAAAGCGATTTCGGCATCGTATAATGTTACCAGAAACTATTTCTCCGCGTGCTCGCAATTGCTTGTATCTGATCTGGAATTCGCAATTATTTCCAATAAACCGTAATTTTTTCCGGATATATAGCAGGCTATTTCAGGGCGCGTCTTGTGTGTATGCGAAAGGCGGGCAGAACCTCGGCTTCAAACCAGGGATTATTTCTGAACCAGCGGATGTTTCGCGGTGACGGGTGTGGTAACGGGAAGTATGCGGGCAGACAGGACTGCCAGTCCTGTACGGTTTCTGTGAGGCTGCGACGGCGGGTATCAAGATAGTATTTTTGTGCGTACTGACCAATCAGCAGTGTGAGTCGCAGTGCCGGCAGCTCGGCCAGCAGGCGCTCATGCCACTGCGGCGCGCATTCCGGACGCGGGGGTAAATCACCGGATTTTCCCTTGCCCGGATAACAAAAGCCCATGGGGATGATGGCGATGTGCTGTTCGTTGTAGAACAGCTCGCTGTCAACCTGCATCCACCCGCGCAGCCGTTCACCGCTGGGGTCGTCCCAGGGGATACCGGTCTGGTGGACGCGTGTGCCGGGAGCCTGTCCGACAATAAGGATGCGCGCTGTGTTACTTGCGCGCAGCACCGGTCTCGGTCCCAATGGTAATTGCGTTTCACAGCTGCGGCAGGCGCGCACCTTGTCCAACAGTTGCCTGAGTGTTCGGCTGCTCAATATTTGTTCAGCAATTCGCCCAGTTCCTGTGGCGCCTGCTGATCATCCTGCTCATGCCAGCGGCGAAATACCTGCTGGCCGGCTTCAAAAAAACGGCGTTCATCCGGTTTGTCGCGAAAGCCTTGCAGACGTTCGCTGATGCTGCCGGTCTCGGTAATCGGCATGCAGAAAAAGGTGTCCATAAAGACCACGAATACACCCAGCTTTTGTGTTTCATCAAGTTCAAGCTGATGTGACAGGTATTCTATGGCGCCGTAATGAAAGGCCATGACCCTGAATTGCCTGGCGGGGTAGCGGGCAAGGTCCTCGCGGTCAATGCCTTTGGATGTCGCCACGGCGAAACGGTCGATAATGCGACCGGCTGCCTCGACTGCCGATGGCGCCCGGTCTTTCTTGCCGAACAGGGTTTTCAGGTTATTCATTATAGCCAGCGCCGCACGCGTTTTTTGTAATCCGTATATTGCTGTCCAAACAGTGTTTCAAGATAGCGCTCTTCGCGTACAACCGCGTACTCTGAAATGACCAGAACGGATGCAAAAACCAGCAGTGCTATCCACAGGTTGTCCAGCCAGATGGCGGCCGTCAGTTGCGCAAGCGTCAGTACAATATAGAGCGGGTTGCGTGTGAATCGATAGGGGCCGGAAGTCAGCAATGCAGAGTCCGGCTTGTCGGGGCGCACATCGGTATCTGCCTTGTAGAATTCATACAGTGACCAGGCAGCCAGCAGTATGGCAATAACTATCAGTGTAATGCCGTAGTTGCGGTTCTGCAGTCCATAGGGCATCGCCAGCGGCCAGAAATTGTTGAGCCCGATCCCGCTGAGAATGCTGATAGCGTAAATGATCGGCGGATGCAGGTGAATCGCCGGGCCATGCTTGTCATCAATATTGTTGTTCACCGGGTGTGTTCAGCTTTCGCGCGGGCCGGCAAAATACCAGATGATGACACCCAGCAACGGTAATACCAGAACCAGCACGATCCAGAGAGCTTTCTTGACGGTGTCCGCGGAGCTCTGAAAGATGTTCAGCAGTGCCCATACGTCTGCAATTAATATCAGCAGCCCGAAGATTCCACCTATTTCCATTAATGTTCTCCTGTTGTTTGTACTGAGGCATTGTCGCTGGCTGCGGCATGATCCGGCTTGTGTGACCGGATATGCAGCATGATATCCATTCCGGTCTTGAGCGCAACCAGCGCAATCAGCAGACCGGCAGGTGCGCCGAGAACGGTAATCAGAAAAGCGCCGGCTATAACGGCCACGTGTAATACGGCAATTCGCCTGTAGGGGGCGCTCATCAGTTTCTTTGTGGTTGTGTGCCGGTATTCCTGTTGACCGACAAACAGCAACAGAAACGACACCCCGTGGCTGAGTAATAACGCCACACAGGCCCACAGGAATTCTTCGGGTGCGGCATTGATGAGCTGGCGTCCCAGGTTAATAAACGTATCCAGTAAAGCCAGCGGTCCGGGCCCGCTGGCCCGGGCTGGCAGCTCCGGCAGTTCACCGGCAAAACGGGTCAGTTCGAGTATTGCGAGTCCGTGAATCGCACAAAAGAGGCCGTAGTGCACGCAGAAGAACAGCATGCTGGTAAGTGCACCGCTACCTCCGGTGATGAGCATTTTCAGCAGCGTGTAGCCACCAACCACGAGGTTTTCTATCCAGTAGAGTACCACGATGGAGCCGACATCCCAGCCCAGATAGAGCACGCCAAACACCGGTACCAGGTTGGCCAGCACCAGCGCGGCTATCGGCAGGCTAACGGTTTGTTGCGGCTTCACTGGCTTGCAGGGCTGTTGCCCGTGGTATTCAGGCGTTCTTGCTACCGGCAAGGTACAGCCAGATAAATCCTGTCACGCCGGCGACCAGTGAGGCGAACAGAATGCCGGTCTTCGCCATGAGTAGCAGTTCCGGCTGGTGTATAAAACCGAGTTCAGCAATAAAGATGGACATGGTAAACCCTATGCCACCCAGCAGGGAGACACCGATTATCTGTGTAAAGCGTGTTTTTGCCGGTAATTGCCCGATGTTCAGCTTCAGGGCGATCCAGCAACTGCCGGCAATGCCAATCACCTTGCCGACGATCAGTCCGAGCGATACGCCCATTGTTACAGGGTGCATCAATGTCTGGCCGAAGCCGGTCAGTTCCAGCGGAATTCCTGCGTTAAACAGGGCGAAGATCGGGATGACCAGATAGGCGACCGGCATATGCCATGCGTGCTCCAGGCGTTGCAGCGGGGCCTCGACATGGTGAATACCATTTTCCAGGGTTTGCACGATGCCGCGCTGCTTTTCATTGGTCACGATGTTTTGCCCGGGAACATGACTGTCATTGAAGCGCTGCATCAGTTCACTGACCTGCCGGCTGAAGTGCTTCGGGTTGTACTTGGGCAGCGCCGGTACCGTGAAGGCACCGAGGACGCCTGCAAGGGTTGCATGTACGCCGGAGAGATACATGGCATACCAGAGAAGAACCGAAAGAATGAAGTAGGGCAGGATCTTTCTTACGCCGGCGATATTCAGCACCATCAACAGGCCGAAGATGATGGCAACAGCGACCAGTGCGCTCATGGAAAGGCTCTCGGTGTAAAACAGAGCGATGACCATGACTGCACCCAGGTCATCGACAATGGCCAGTGCAACAAGAAAGGTAATCAGTGCCCTTGGTACACGGCTGGCAAGCAGTGCGATGGCGCCGAGTGCGAAAGCAATATCAGTTGCCATCGGTATACCCCAGCCACGCGCCGCATCGCCATCCGGGTTGACGGCAAAATAAATCAGTGCGGGCACCACCATACCGCCAATGGCGGCGACGATCGGCAGTGCCGCCTGGCGCGGGTTGGACAGTTCACCAAACAGGATCTCGCGCTTGAGTTCCAGTCCGACGACGAAGAAGAACAGCGCCATCAGGCCGTCATTGACCCAGTGATGCAGGCTTTTATCAATCGACCAGCTGCCGATGTTGAGTCCGATTTGCAGGTGCTGGAGTTGCTGATACAGATAGGCCAGCGGGCTGTTTGCGAGCAACAGTGCCAGTATCGCGGTAATCATCAGCAGCAGGCCACTGGTTGTCTGGCGGTGAATGAATTCTTCGAACGGTGTGATTACCTTGTTGAACGCACGTTCCCAGGGCGCGGTATAAACCCCGTCCTGCTTTGACTGTTTTCCGAATTTTAGTGAGTAGCTCATGGTTTCAGTCCGTAAAGTCTGATTGATAGCAGCAGCAGATTGTATGCCAGCGCTGAAATACTACAGATATGCAGTGGAGCTGCCACTTTGCAGCTTTTCCCGAAGGTGCTTGCCGGAATTCATGCGTCACCGGCGCGCTTCACAAGTGTATCATCGTCACGATCGGTTGTTTTCGCAAGCGTCAGTTGTGTTGTCATCAGCGCGCTTCCAGTCTTTGTCATCAGGCACTACTTCACAGGCAGCCCAGCGTGCAAATTCTGCACGTGTCAGTATGGCTGGGCCGCGTGTTGCTGCCCCGGCGATCACCTTGTAAACCACGCTGTCCTTGTCAGGTTCATCAGCGGCGGAGATTTCCACGATCTGGCGTATACACTGCTGCTCTCCGGTAATCCCGTTACTGTAATAGTGCCCCGGTTTGATGTGTTCAGGCTGTAAATGATGCTGGTTGACCTGGCCGGTAGCCAGTGCATAGATGCGCAGCAGGTCATGCTCGGTAACCGGAATGATGGTATCCAGCTGGCTGAGTGCATAGACCAGGTCAGCATGCTCGATTCCGCGTTGTGAAACAGCCAGGCCGTCGTCACTGGCGGCTTTGGCTTTTGTACCCAGCCATTCCGGGTAACGTCGCCAGGGGAACAGATAATTGAAAGCAACGGCAATCACCAGCATGATGAGGACATTGATCAACACCGGCGTGATAACAAACTGGTAGCCGAGCGCATGTGTAATATCGCCGCCAATCACGGCGGCCAGCGCCGTTGCGCCTCCCGGCGGATGGATACAGCGCAGGTAATGCATGGCACCAATGGCCAGTCCGACCGCAAGGCTGGCGGCAAGGATTTCATTCGGTATAACGATGGCGCAGCTTACGCCGACAAGTGCTGACACGAGGTGACCGCCAACTACATTCCAGGGTTGTGACAGTGCTCCATGCGGAACCGCAAACAGCAGCACTGCACTGGCACCCATGGATGGGACAATCAGCAGGGTGCCGGTTGCATCGAGTGATGCACGTGTAATGACAAAGACGCAGAAAATACCGAGTATGCCACCCAGTGTGGATACCAGTCGCTCGGCATGGCTGATGTTGTCGAACTCCAGCCCCAACTGCCGCGCAATGCGCGCGGCTTTACCGGTTAACTCCATGCGGAATGTTTATCGCACCACCGCAATGACAGCCAGTACCACGCTGTTATCGGTATCATCATGCCGAGCCACCACCAGTCATTCAGGTAATACGATAGCGGGATGCAGAACACAGTAAATGCAAAGCTGCACCAGGTCAGGATCAGAGCACCTTTGCGGGTTTCGATACTCATGAAGGCGAGAAAAACCCACAATGGCATATTGTCTGTTCGTTCCATACAGAAGTTCCTTTGATGGTTGTTGAGGCGCCGGGAAATCAAGGCGCGGCTGTTATTTTCAGGACAGTCGCACATCATACACGCGCACTGCGGCTGCAAAAATCATCGGCTGGCCGATTGCGATCGTCTTGTTATAATAAGAATATATTTATGTTTTAACAGAGAATGTTAAGTATATTTTATGTAACAACCATCCTGCAGGGCGCCCATGAATATCACTTTTCGTCAGTTACAGATTTTTGAAGCTGTCGCAAGCAACCTGAGCTTTACCCGTGCCTCGGAAGTCTTGCACCTGACGCAGCCTGCCGTTTCCATGCAAATCAAGCAGTTGGAGCAGGCCGTCGGCCTGCCGCTGTTTGAGCAAATGGGAAAAAAGATTTTTCTCACCGATGCCGGACAGGAGTTCAGCCGCTATGCCACGGCCATTGCCAGACAAATGCAAGAAATGGAGCAGGTGGTAGATGAGATGAAGGGGCTGCAGCGCGGTCGCCTGACCATTGCTGTTGCCAGTACAGCCAACTATTTCGCGCCGCATCTGCTGGCAACATTTTGTCAGCGTCATGGCAATGTTACTGTCAGCCTCGACGTTACCAACCGTGAACAGCTGCTGCAGGGGCTGGTTGAAAATCGTACAGACCTGGTGATTATGGGGCAGCCGCCGGACGATATGGATCTGGTCGCGGAACGTTTTCTGGATAATCCCCTGGTGGTCATTGCACCTCTCGATCATCCGTTGGCAAAAAAGAAAAATATCCCGCTACAGCGACTGCTGGAAGAAACTTTCCTGGTGCGCGAGCAGGGTTCCGGTACGCGTTCGGCTGGAGAGCGGTTTTTCAGTGCAAACCAGATGGCGCTGTCAACGCCCATGGAAATGAGTAGTAATGAAGCGATCAAGCAGGGCGTGGAGGCGGGCCTCGGACTGGGGATTGTTTCCATGCACACGCTGGCGATGGAGCTGGAACTGAAGCGGCTGGTAATACTGGACGTGGCGAAGATGCCGATCATGCGTAACTGGTATATCGTGCATCGTAGTGGCAAGCGCCTGTCGCTGGTAGCACAGAGCTTTCAGACATTCGTAAAGGAAGAATCCCGGCAGGTGCTGAAACTGAGATCAGCCTGAGCAGCACGCGGACATGGTTTGCTCCTGCCGGTGTTTCTGTTCTTGCGGGAGCACATCATATGCGCCATTGTTATTGCCGGATTAACCCTGGACGAGTCCTCTGGTTACGATTTCATATTCAGGGCCGCACGAATCCTGGCGGTGACCTGCAATGCCGTGTCCGTGTCGTCGGCGAGACAATTAATGTGTCCCATCTTGCGGCCGGGTCGCGCCTCGCGCTTGCCGTACAGGTGCAGGTGTGCGCCGGGTTCGTTTAGCACGTGCTGCCAGGCGGGATCGCCGTCATTCCAGATATCACCTATCAGGTTGGTCATCACCACGGCAGAGAGTAACCGGGTGTCGCTGGGTGCGAGGCCGCACATCATGCGCACCTGTTGTTCGAATTGCGAGGTAGCGCAGGCATTGACAGTGTAGTGTCCGCTGTTATGCGGGCGTGGTGCCATTTCATTAATGAGCAGTTCTCCCTGCCGGGTGCAAAAAAACTCAACGGCAAGTACGCCACAGTAGTTCATCGCTTCGGCAAGTTTTCGCGCCATGTCAATGGCAGCGTCGCTGGTGTCGGCGCTCACAGCAGCTGGCACAATGGTGGTGTCGAGAATGCCGTTTACATGCAGGTTTTCGCCAGCCGGGTAGACTGCAACCAGTCCATCAACATTGCGCACCAGCACGACAGATATTTCGCGTTCCAGATCCATCATCTCTTCCAGTACGCAGGGGGTGCTACCCATCTGCAGGAAGGCAGCGCGCGCATCATCCGCGTTGCTGACCTGGTGCTGACCCTTGCCGTCATAACCCATGGACGCTGTTTTGAGTAGCAGGGGCGGCTGCAGGCCATCGATTGCCGCATCGATATCCGCTGCCTCGTAGATGGCGGCAAACGGCGCGGTAGCAAGACCCTGTTGCTGGATAAAGTTCTTTTCATCAATACGATTTTGCGTAATACGAACCGCGTCAGCGCCAGGTCTGACCGGGCCGTACTGCTTGAGGAACTCCAGACTTTCTGCCGGAATATTTTCAAACTCGGTAGTAATAGCGGCGCATTCATCGCCCAGCATTTGCAGGGCGGCACGGTCGCGGTAATCAGCCTTGATGTGTTGTTCGGCAATCAGGCCGGCAGGACTGTGCGGATCAGGATCAAGTACCACGACCCGGTAACCCATACTGTGTGCGGCCAGCGTGAACATGCGACCA
>Ga0316191_10004405_pt1 | contig 10498 bp, 5 predicted proteins | sample Eddworburr2cm_MG_FD_204928 | JGI IMG/M metagenome (GOLD analysis project Ga0316191, IMG submission 204928) | Coastal sediment microbial communities from Maine, United States - Eddy worm burrow 2 cm | ecosystem: Environmental > Aquatic > Marine > Coastal > Sediment | place: USA: Maine | collected... | reverse complement strand
ACAACCATTTCTTCCGTGGCACCGCCGACGGACAACCCGGCGACCACATCTACTTCCAGGGCCACGCCGCACCAGGCGTGTATGCCCGCGCCTTCCTCGAAGGCCGCCTGGAAGAGAGCGACCTCGACCGATTCCGTCGCGAGATCGGCGAACCCGGCCTGTCGAGCTACCCCCATCCCCGTCTCATGCCTGACTTCTGGGAGTACCCCACCGTCTCGATGGGGCTCGGACCGATCAACTCGATCTACCACGCCCAATTCCTCAAGTACCTCGAGAACCGCGGCCTCGACAACACCTCCAACTCGCGGGTGTGGTCGTTCCTCGGCGACGGCGAGACCGACGAACCGGAGACGCTCGGCTCGATCTCGCTGGCGGGCCGGGAGAAGCTCGACAACCTGACCTGGGTCATCAACTGCAACCTGCAGCGCCTCGATGGCCCGGTGCGCGGCAACGGCAAGATCATCCAGGAACTCGAAGCGATGTTCCGTGGTGCGGGCTGGAACGTCATCAAGGTGATCTGGGGCTCCGGATGGGATCCTCTCCTCGCCCGCGACACCGAGGGCGTCCTCATCGACAAGATGAATACGACGGTCGACGGTGAGTTCCAGCGCTACAAGGCCGAGTCCGGCGCATACGTCCGCGAACACTTCTTCGGCCCCGATCCGAGACTGGGCGAACTCGTGCGCGACATGACCGATGACGACCTTTGGGCCCTGCGCCGTGGCGGTCTCGACTACCGCAAGATCTACGCGGCCTACAAGCAAGCAACCGAGACAACGGGCGCTCCGACCGTGATCCTCGCGAAGACAATCAAGGGATGGACGCTCGGGCCCCAGGTCCAGGGCAGGAACGCTACCCACTCCGTCAAGAACCTCACCGGCGACCAACTCGTCGGTCTGCGTGATCTGCTGTCGCTCAACGAGGAGATCCCGGACGAGGCACTCGAGCTCGACCACCCTCCCTACTACCGACCCCCGGTCGACTCGCCGGAGTATCGCTACCTGATCGAGCGGCGCGCGGCGCTCAACGGCCCAGTCCCGAGCCGCACGCTCGAAGTCCGCACACCGATCGAGATGCCGAACCACGATGTGTTCGCCGACTTCGATGGCGGGTCGGGCGACGCGGAAGCATCGACAACCAGCGTCTTCACGCGCCTCTTGCGGAGCCTGGCTCGCGACGAGAAGTTCGGCCGTCGCGTCGTACCGATCATCCCGGACGAGGGCCGTACGTTCGGAATGGATGCGCTGTTCAAGGAACTGAAGATCTACGCATCGCAGGGCCAGCTCTACGAACCAGTGGACCACAGCCTCATCCTGTCGTACAAGGAGTCGCAGTCCGGCCAGATCCTCGAGCAAGGCATCACCGAGGCAGGGTCCACGGCGAGTTGGATCGCCGCAGGAACCTCATACGCCACGCGCGGCGTCCCGATGGTTCCGTTCTACACGTACTACTCCATGTTCGGGTTCCAGCGGGTCGGCGACCTTCTGTGGGCGGCGTCCGACTCGCGGGCACGCGGCTTCCTCCTCGGCGCGACGTCGGGCAGGACCACGCTGCTCGGTGAGGGACTTCAGCACCAGGACGGCCACAGCCACGTGCTCGCCTCCGTCATCCCCGCGTGCGAGGCCTACGACCCGGCGTTCGCGTACGAGATCGCAACGATCATCGAACATGGCCTCAAGCGGATGTACGTCGACAACGAGGATGTCTACTACTACCTCACGTTGTACAACGAGAACTACGTTCAGCCACCAAAGCCGGAGGGCTCCGACCAGGGGATCATCGACGGTCTCTACAAGTGGTCGGCGGCACCGATCGGCGCGAAGTACCGCGCCACGATCCTGTTCTCCGGACCATCGCACAAAGCAGCTCGCGAGGCGCAGACGATCCTCGCCGAGGAGTACGACGTCGGCGCAGAACTGTGGAGCGCGACGTCGTACAAGCGATTGCGCGAGGAAGCGATGTCGGTCGACCGGTGGAACTATCTGCACCCGGGCGAAGGCCCGCGGGTGCCGTTCGTAGCACGCCAACTCGAAGGCACGCTCGGCCCGGTGATCGCCGTGACCGACTACATGCGAACCGTCCCGGATCAGATCTCTCGCTGGGTGCCACGCTCGTACACGTCCCTCGGAACCGACGGCTACGGACGGAGCGACACCCGTGAGTCTCTCCGCGAGTTCTTCGAGACCGACGCCAACCACGTCGCGGTCGCCACGCTCTCGGCACTCGCTCGCGACCAGCGGATCGATCCGGGCGTCGTACGCGAGGCGATCGAGCGTTTGGGCATCGACCCGGACGTCGGCGACCCCTGGACCCGCTGACCCAGCGGGTTGTCGGGGACTGATCGCAGGTACGAGAGCCAGGACGGAATGAGTGAGCGCTCACTCACGTATACTGCGCCGGTGACCGAGAAGCACGAACGCGCTGAACCACTGCCAGCCGACGACCGCCGGCGGGCCATCGTCGAGGCCGTCATCCCGCTCCTCTTGAAGAAGGGTTCGGCCGTCACCACGCGCGAGATGGCGGAAGCTGCGGGCATCGCCGAAGGGACGATCTTTCGGGTATTCCCGGACAAGACAACGGTGATCCATGCGGCCATCGAAGCCAGCATGGACCCGGATCAGATCTCGCACTCGATCGCCGCCATCCCGCCAACAGAACCGCTCCCGGCCCAACTCGAGGCCGCGGCACGCATCCTCGTTGAGCGATCCGAACGAGTCGGCGCTCTCGTCGGAGTGCTTCGATCTGCCGGGCCCCACGGCTCCGGTCCCCCAGCCGGCGCACGTCAATACGTGACGGACGCGAACACAGCGATTCTTGGGGCACTGACTGAACTCTTCGAACGCAACCGCGACGAGATCCGCGTGACCCCACGCCAAGCGGCGATCGCATTCCGGGGCTTCGTCTTTGCGACAGCGCACCCGCTGATCTCGCCCGATGAGAAGCCGCTGATGAGCGAGGGCGTCGACGTCCTGATGAACGGCATCAGCACCACCGGAGAGGACCCGGCAGGCTGATGCTGTACCGACTCCTTAAGCAGTACCTCCGGCCGTACACGAGAGAGATCGTCATCGTGATCGTGCTCCAGACGGTCGGCACCATCGCGGCCCTCTACCTCCCGAGCCTCAACGCCGACATCATCGACAACGGCGTCATCCGCGGCGACACCGACTACATCATCCGAATCGGGGCGTGGATGCTCGTCGTCTCGCTCATTCAGGCGGCGAGCACCATCACGGCGGTCTACTTCGGGGCCAGAACCGCCATGGCGTTCGGCCGCGACGTCCGCTCGGCGTTCTTCCACCGGGTGATCGAGTTCTCCAGTCGGGAGATGGCCCGCTTCGGCGCACCATCGCTGCTGACCCGCAACACCAACGACGTTCAACAGATCCAGATGCTGGTGCTCACAACGTTCACCATGCTGATCGCCGCCCCGATCATGATGGTCGGTGGGATCTTCATGGCGCTGAGGGAGGATGTCGGCCTGGCGTGGCTCGTCGCCGTCACCGTGCTGGTGCTCGTGGCAATCATCGCCTTCCTCGTCACCCGCATGCTGCCCGGGTTCCGCCTCATGCAGCGGCGCCTCGACACCGTGAACAAGGTGCTGCGTGAACAGATCACCGGCATCCGAGTGGTGCGGGCATTCGTCCGCGAACCGATCGAGACCGAACGATTCGGCGAAGCCAATGCCGACCTGACCAACGTTTCGATCAGCGTCGGTCGCTGGATGGCCGCGATCTTTCCTGCCGTCATGCTGGTGATGAACCTCTCGAGCGTCGCCGTACTGTGGTTCGGTGGCCTGCGGGTCGATGCGGGCGCCATGCAGATCGGTTCGCTCACAGCGTTCCTGTCCTACCTCCTTCAGATCCTCATGGCCGTAATGATGGCGACGTTCATGTTCATGCTCCTCCCCCGCGCCTCCGTCTCGGCCGATCGCATCGGTGAGGTGCTCGACACCGAACCGTCCGTGGTGCCCCCGACCGATGGAGTCACGGACCTGGTGCGTCACGGCACGCTCGAGTTCGATTCGGTCGGGTTCCGGTATCCGGGCGCCAGTCATCCCGTCCTCATCGACCTCGCGTTTGTGGCGCACCCGGGCCAGACCACTGCCGTCATCGGTTCGACCGGCGCGGGCAAGACGACGCTTGTGAATCTCATCCCCCGCCTCTTCGATGCGACCGACGGCCGCGTGCTCGTCGACGGGGTCGACGTGCGCGAGATCGACCCCGACACCCTCTGGAAAAGGATCGGCCTCGTACCCCAGAAGGTCTATCTGTTCTCCGGGACGGTGGCCTCGAACCTCCGGTACGGCAAGCCGGATGCCACGGAGGAAGAGATGTGGACGGCACTTGAGATTGCCCAGGCCAGGGACTTCGTCGAAGCCATGCCCGAGGGCCTCGACGCACCGATCTCACAAGGCGGAACGAACGTGTCGGGTGGGCAACGCCAGCGCCTCGCCATTGCGAGGGCGCTCATCCGTCGGCCCGAGATCTACCTGTTCGACGACTCGTTCTCCGCACTCGACGTCGCCACCGATGCACGCCTCAGGCATGCCCTCGCCGATGTGACGGCCGATGCCACGGTGATCATCGTGGCGCAGCGGGTCGCAACCATCATCGATGCAGACCAGATCGTCGTGCTCGAGAACGGCGGGATCGTCGGGCTCGGCAGCCACGCCGAACTGTTGGAGACGTGTGGGCCGTATGCGGAGATTGTCGATTCGCAGATGGCGGCGGAAGCATCATGACCGCCAAGCAACCCGCCATGAAAGAGACCGAGCGGGTCCGCGGCCAGGGAGGACCCGGCCACGGCGGTCCGTTCGGCGGCGGCCAAGTCGGCCAGAAGCCGCTCTCGTTCGGTCCGTCGATCAGGCGCCTTCTGCGGCGACTCCGCCCGGAGCGCACAAAGGTGACGGCCGTAGTTGTCGCGGCCATCATCAGTGTGGCCCTCACGTCGATCGGTCCGAGAATCCTCGGACGGGCCACCGACATCATCTTCTCCGGAGTCGTTGGCGGCTTCCTCCCCGAGGGGATGACCAAGGAGCAGGCGATCGACGCCGTTCGCGCTCAGGGACAAGACCAACTCGCCGACATGCTGAGCGGCGTCGACCTGATTCCCGGTGTCGGCATCGACTTCGCCGCGCTCCGCAGCGTGCTGCTGGCGGCGCTCGTCGTCTATCTGCTCTCGGCGCTGCTGAGCTTCCTCCAGGGGTACTTCCTCAACGACGTGGTCCAGCACACGGTGCTGCGGATGCGGTCGGAAGTCGAAGACAAGATCAATCATCTCCCGCTCTCCTATTTCGACCGCGTGCCACGCGGCGAACTCCTGAGCCGCGTGACCAACGACATCGACAATGTGTCGCAGAGCCTCCAGCAGACGATGAGCCAACTCCTCACGTCGCTCCTCACCGTCGTGTTCGTCGTCGTGATGATGTTCTCGCTGTCGTGGGTGCTCGCGCTGATTGCGCTCCTGACGATCCCCCTCACCGGGGCGGTAGCCGGGACGGTCATGAAGCGATCGCAGACGAAGTTCATCACGCAATGGCGCAGGACCGGTCAACTCAATGCGCAGATCGAGGAGGCGTTCACCGGCCATGCCCTGGTGAAGGTCTTCGGTCGCCAGAGCGAGGTCCAAGAGTCGTTCGAAGTCGACAATGAGGAGCTGTATCAGGCCAGCTTCGGGGCCCAGTTCCTGTCGGGTCTGATCATGCCGATCGCGATGCTCATCGGGAACCTCAACTACGTCATCATCGCCGTCGTCGGTGGCCTGCGGGTGGCCAGCGGGGCCATGAGCCTCGGCGATGTGCAGGCGTTCATCCAGTACACGCGGCTCTTCACCCGGCCCGTCACCCAGATCGCGTCGATGATCAACCTGCTCCAATCCGGCGTCGCCTCGGCCGAGCGGGTGTTCGAGCTGCTCGATGCGGAGGAAGAGTCCCCTGATGCGGGCATGGCCGAGATCCCGACCGATGCCCACGGACGGGTGGCATTCGAGGACGTCTCGTTCCGGTACGAGGAGGATCAGCCGCTGATCGAGGACGTCAGCTTCCATGTCGATCCGGGCCAGACCGTCGCCATCGTCGGACCGACGGGTGCCGGCAAGACCACCCTGGTGAACCTCATCATGCGCTTCTACGACATCGACTCCGGCGAGATCACACTCGATGACGTCGACATATCGACTCTGAGAAGAGACGCGCTACGGTCGCAGACCGGCATGGTGTTGCAGGACACGTGGCTGTTCGAAGGAACCATTCGCGACAACATCGCGTACGGTCGCCCGGACGCCGAAGAAGCGGCGATCCTCGAGGCGGCCCGCGCCACCTACGTCGATCGTTTCGTGGCAAATTTGCCGGAAGGATATGACACGATCATCGACGATGAAGGCGGCACGGTCAGCGCCGGCGAGAAGCAGTTGATTACCATTGCCCGGGCGTTTCTCGCTGATCCGGCGCTGCTCATCCTCGACGAGGCGACCAGTTCGGTCGACACCCGAACCGAGGTGCTCGTACAGCGGGCGATGTCTGCGCTGCGGGCAGATCGCACCAGCTTCGTTATCGCCCACCGGCTGTCGACCATTCGCGACGCGGACCTCATCCTGGTCATGGAAGATGGACAGATCGTCGAGCAAGGAAACCACCAGGAACTCCTCGACCTCGGTGCCGCATACGCCACCCTCTACGAGTCGCAGTTCACCGGCCCCGACGTCGAAGAAGAGCCGCCGTTGGTGCCGGACATCGACTAGGAGCGGTCCGATTGTCGGTCCGACTCCAGCGCCCACGCGACGAGTTCGTCAAGGGGTTCGTTCTCAGCCCGCGCCGCAATCTCCCAATATCGGTTCTCTCCAAGGGCGCTTCGAACCACCGGTTCGAAGTTCCACCATCGGCGATGTTGACCCCACGGCGGGAGGTGGGGCCGACAGCCTCCGAAGTATCGAGCAGCGTCCTCCCATTGACCACGATCCGCGGCGATCCGACCGAGGATGAGAAGCGCCGGCCGCACCCATGCCTCCATCGAACGCTCGTGGACCTGCTCGAGTCCGCGCCGCGTGACCAATTCGGCTCGATCGATCTCGCCACGGCCGTGAAGGACGTAGCCTCCCAGGATGATGAGACCGGTCGCCGACCAGCCGGACCCTCCGCTGGTACTCGCTTCCGTGGCGTGCCGCTCTGCCGACTCGAAGTCGAGCATGAGAGCCTCGGTGGCACCCAACACCCCGAGCCCGAACATGGTCAGCCCCGCGTCGTCGCCGAGCTCCCTGAACAGAGGGATGGCCTCCGAGAACGACCGCCGAGCAACCTCGAAGTCGCCGTCGCCGAAGAACTCAGATTCGCCGAGGAGGGCAAGACCGTAGGCACGAGGAAGGCGCGCGCCGTGCCTGTCGCAGACCTCCAAGATTCGAAGACCCATTTCGGTGACGAGATCCGGCAGTCCGAGGAAGACACCGCCCTGGCCTTGTCCGTTGTAGGCCCACAGCAGGAGCTTCCACTCGTCGGTTGATTCGAGAAGCCGCACCGCCTCGGCAACGGCCGCTCCGCCGCCGGCGAAGTCACCGATCAACTGGGATCCGAAACCGACGCACAGCAGGCCGGCGGCCCGCAGGTGGTCTGACACACCGTCGGACCCGTCGAGCATCCTCTTCCCGTATCGGTAGGCGTTCGCCGGATCGCCTCGCCAGAACCAATAGCCGACAAGCCCGACCGCCGCTCCGAGCGTGGCGGAGCGGTCTTCGTGGTCCAGCGACCACTCGAGAGCTGCGAGGAGGTCGTCATTCATCGTTGCGACGGATTCCATCGCCGGTGAATGCTCGGGAGTGAACCAGGCACTGGCCGCGTCCTCGATCGCTCCGAGGAAGTACCGGCCGTGGAGTCGGCCAACGACGTCCCGCTCTCCACGCTCTGAGAGCCGCGCCCTTCCGTACGAGCGCAGCGAGCCGAGCAACCGATAGCGAACCCACCCTGCCGGTGACCGTTCGGTCGCCACCATCGACGCGTCGACCAGCGCTGCAAGGTCGGCATCGACATCCCCGGTTGGCAGCGGGTCCCACCCTGCAATGGCGTTCGCCGCAGTGATGTCGAATGAACCGACGAACACCGATAGCCGGTCGAAGAGCGCCTGCTGCTGTGCCGACAGAAGTCTGTAGCTCCAGTCGATCGTTGCCGAGAGACTCCGATGACGCTCCGGCGCGCCGGCGTCCTCGCTCACGAGTTCACCGTGCCCGGAGGCGCGCCGTGCGATCTCGCCGGGGCTCAACGTGTTCACGCATCCAGCGGCCATCTCGATGGCAAGTGGGAGTCCTTCGAGAACGCGGCAGATGTCGGCAATATCGCGTTGAACATGATCGGTGACCAGAAAGTCGCCGTCGATCTGCGTTGCCCGCTCCACGAAGAGCCGCTCGGCGTCGGATGTCCCGGTGGTGCCGATTGGAAGACTCATCGGCGGAACGACGTACCGAGCTTCCCCCGTCGTTCGTAGCGCCTTGCGACTCGTTGCGAGCACGGTCAAGTCATCGGCCTGCTCAAGGAGTTCAGATGCGAGAACGGCTACGGCGTCGACGACATGCTCGCAGTTGTCGAGGATCAGAAGGCAATGACGCTGGGCCAGGAAGCGACCGAGGAGCGCCACGACGTCGACACCTGGCTGCTCGGCCAGATCGAAGACCTCGGCCGTCTTCGCTGCGGGGCTTCCATCAGGCGGCAGCGTCGCGAGGTCGGTCCACCAGACGCCGTCGGGAAACCGATCCAGCATCGCACGTGCCACCTGCCTCGCGAGCCGGGTCTTCCCAACGCCACCGACTCCCACAAGGGTCACAAGCCGGTCGACATCGAGAAGCTTGCTCACTTCGGCCATCTGGATGCGCCGGCCCACGAACGAGGACACGAACGCGGGAAGGTTCGTCGGCGGTCGAAGATCGAGTCTCGAGTCCTGCACGAGGATCCGGTCTTCAAGCGCTCTCGTCTCGGCCGACGGTTCGATTCCGAGCTCTTCAACGAGCGCGGTGCGAAGGCTCCACCCGACCCGAAGCGCATCGGCCTGACGGTCACTTCGGTACAGCCCCAGCATGAGGGCCCGATGGAGTCGCTCCCGCAAGGGATGCTCGCTCACGTACCCTTCGAGTTCGGGCAGCACTTGCTCGTGATGGCCGAGTGCGAGCTCCGCCTCCACGAGGAGTTCGGTCGACTGCATCCGCGTTTCCTCGAGTTCGAACGATCGCCGCTCAAGCAGCGGCGCGTCGTCGCCAAGATTGCCGAACGGCCGCCCGCGCCAGAGTCGAGAGCTCTCGCGAAGCAGCTTCGAGACCCGCAGCGGGTCAGCGGGGAAGTACGAGCGGGCATCGCTGAGCGCACTGCCGAACTCAACCGCATCGATCGAGTCACCGTTCAGACTGATCCGATAGTGCTGCCCATCTGAGACGACACGATCGCCGGTCGCCCGCTTGAGGTTGGATAGGTACGTCCGGACGACGTGCGACGCAGTACCCGGCGGCGTCTCGCCCCACACCTCGTCGATGAGCCGATCGACGCTGACAGCGTCTGGAGCGGCAGCCAGGAGGACGGCCAGGACGCGCTGTTGTCGGGGTCCGCCGAGATCGACTTCGGCGTCACCACCCACAGCCCTCAGCGGGCCAAGAATCTCGAACCGCATATGACGATCGCCTTCCGATCCATCGTACCGGATCGGACTCGGTCGCCGGTGGGGTCATTTGGATCGTTTCTGGATCGGCATCACGGATGATGCGCGCAACAGAAAGGAGGGCATCATGCTGAGACGATGGATGGCTGGTACGGCTGCAGTCGGACTCCTCACGCTGACGATGCTTGGCGCCTCGTCGTGCAGCAGTGGAGCGACGGATCACCCGATGGATGCATCGTTCACCGGTGAGGTCCATTGGGGAGCGACCGACCAGTGTCAGGTGGTGACGACAATGACCGAAGCAACCGGAGAGGATCCGGACCTCGGATCGATCACCACGACCTGGGCGCACTGCCCCGAAGACGAAGTCGTTGGCGACGGGCGGGTCACCATCATCGATGACAACGGCGACGAACTCTATGGGACCTATGACTACCCGGAGATCGACAATGGGTCACCGATCACGTTCGACGGTGGAACCGGCCGCTTCGCAGAGGCCACCGGAGCCGCAACAGTGGTCTACGACGTTGACCTCACGTTCCGCGACGATTGTGACCCCGACACTGACCCGCTCATGTGTCTGACGAACAGTCCGTGGACCGCAACGCTGACCGGCACCGTCAACTACTAGCCACAGACCGTCCCGCGGCCGACGATCGCCTCGGGAATCGGAGAACCGCTCTCGCCGATCACCGGCGGGGGCGGTTTCTCGTCAGCCCAGGTCGTCTGCCACGCCCTTGGTTCTCGGGTCCGCATTGATCAGGGCGACCGCCGCGAAGTAGAGCAAGGGGATCGAGAAATACAGGATCAGGCTGAGCGTGGTCGACCAGTTCGCAGCCACCATCGCCAACACGTACACCACAATTGGC
>Ga0316191_10004401_pt1 | contig 10499 bp, 10 predicted proteins | sample Eddworburr2cm_MG_FD_204928 | JGI IMG/M metagenome (GOLD analysis project Ga0316191, IMG submission 204928) | Coastal sediment microbial communities from Maine, United States - Eddy worm burrow 2 cm | ecosystem: Environmental > Aquatic > Marine > Coastal > Sediment | place: USA: Maine... | reverse complement strand
GGAACCCACCCCGGCTCCCCCCGCGCCTGGCACCGCCCGGCCCCCATGGTATAGCTCCGCCGCTTCAACTGAGGCCGGAGGCCCCCGAGGGCCCCCGAAACTATTCACATCCCCCGGCTCGATCAGACGTTCCGGTGCTCCTTTGGGAGTTGTTCGTCTGGGGGGATGGCAGTTCAACCGAAAGGAGAAATGAGCGATGAACGAAACTACCCACGAGACCCAGGAAGCGCCCGACTTGGCAGCTCTGGGAAGCCCCGATGTTGCATCGGGTGATCTACCGATTGGCCTCCGAGCCCTCATCGACGCCGGTGTGCACTTTGGTCATCAGACCAAGCGTTGGAACCCGCGGATGCGCCCCTACATCTACGGCGCCCGCAACGGGATCCACATCATCGACCTCGACCAGACCGCGGAGCTCTTCAAGCGTGCCTACTCGTTCATCGCCGATACGGTCGGGCGCGGCGGGCACGTGCTCTTCGTCGGCACCAAGCGCCAGGCCGCGGAGGTCATCCGTGAGGAAGCAGAGCGCGCCGGTCAGTTCTACGCCACGGGCCGTTGGCTCGGCGGCACACTGACCAACTTCCGTACCATGAAGGGCGGGATCGATCGGCTCCGAGATATCGAGCAGCAGATCGAAGACGGCACCATCGACGCTCTGCGCAAGAAGGAAGGGCTGTCGATTCGCCGCGAGGGCGAGAAGCTCGAGAAGTACCTCGGCGGCATCAAGATGATGAACGGACTCCCGTCGGCGCTCTTCGTCATCGACCCGCACAACGAGCACATTGCCGTCAACGAGGCGCGCAAGCTCCACATCCCGATCGTCGCGCTCACCGACACCAACTGTGACCCCGACCTCATCGACTTCGTGATTCCCGGCAACGACGACGCGATTCGCTCGATCAAGCTGATCGCCTCGCGCGTCGCCGACGCGTGCATCGAGGGTAGCCAGCAGCGTCGCGAGTTCCTCCAGCACGAAGGCGCTCAGGCGCCCGGTGCGGCCTCCGGTGACGGTGTCCAGGTCGAGTTTGCTCGCAAGCGTGGCTCCGCGCCTGCAGCTCCCGAAGGAAAAGAATGATGTCTGACGTTAGCGCATCCATGGTCAAATCACTTCGCGATCGCACCGGTGCCGGCATGATGGCGTGTCGCGACGCGCTTCGCGAAACCGCGGGCGATGAAGAGAAGGCGATCGAGATCATTCAGAAAAAGGGTCTCAGCAAGGTCGCTAAGAAAGCGGGCGCCATTGCTGGTGACGGCCTCGTCCATTCGTACATCCACGGCGCGGGCCGGGTGGGCGTCCTCCTCGAGGTCAACTGCCAGACCGATTTCGTGGCTCGAGGCGAGGACTTCCAGCAGTTCGTGCAGGAGACCGCCATGCAGGTGGCCGCCGAGAGCCCGCTCTTCGTGAGTGAAGACGACATCCCCGAGAACGAAATCCTCGCCCGCACCGCGATCTTCCGAGGCCAGCTCGACGAGGAGGCCAAGGCCACCGGCAAGGAAAAGCCGGCAGCCGCCGTCGAGAAGATCATCGAGGGCAAGCTCGCCAAGTGGAAGAGGGAGTCCTGCCTCCTCGACCAAGTGTCCATCATGCACGACGACAAGACGATTCGTCAGCTCCTCGAAGCGCTCACCGCGAAACTCGGCGAAAAAATCAACATTCGCCGCTTCTCCCGCTACGAGCTCGGCGAGGGGATCGAAAAAAAGAAAACGGATCTGGCGGCAGAGGTGACCGAGGCGCTAAAAGGCTCTTGAGTCATGACGAACGGGGCCAAGCTCACGCGGGTACTACTCAAGCTCTCGGGTGAGGTGCTTTCCGGTGGACCCACTGGAATGAGCATCGAGCCCGAGACCGTGAAAGCGATCAGCGAGGAGCTGGCCGAAGTCCAGGCAAGTGGATGTCAGATCGGCATCGTCATCGGCGGCGGCAACATCTTCCGTGGCCTCAAGGGCAGCGCAACGGGCATGGACCGCACCGCGGCCGACCACATGGGCATGTTGGCCACCGTCGTGAACGGGATCGCGCTCCAGGACGGCCTCGAGAAGGCTGGGGTCGACACGCGCGTCATGAGTGCCCTCGAAATCAAGGCGGTCTGCGAGCCCTACATTCGGCGCAAGGCGGTCCGTCATTTGGAGAAGGGCCGGGTGGTGATCTTCGTCGCCGGCACCGGGAATCCATATTTCTCGACCGATACGGCCGCCGCGCTTCGTGCGATGGAGATCCACGCGGATGCGCTCTGCAAGGCCACCAAGGTCAAAGGCATCTATGACAAGGACCCGGTCCGTCACGACGATGCCAAGATGGTCCGGCGAATCAGCTACGATCGGTTCCTGATGGAGCGGGTCGGAGTCATGGACGCCACGGCAGTGGCGCTCTGTCGCGACAACGATTTGCCCATCCGGGTCTTCAAGCTGACCGAGCCGGGCAACATTAAAAGGGTTGTCATGGGCGAAGACGTCGGTAGCCTAGTGACGGCGGAGGGTTGATCTCCGCCCGATTCGAGGGAACCAATGCTTGCTGAAACACTGGAAGAGCTGGGCACGTCGATCGACAAGGCACACGAGTCGCTCAAGCGTGACCTCGCCAAGATTCGCGCCGGCCGCGCCAACCCCGGCATTCTCGACGGCCTCCGGATCGACTACTACGGCACGCCGACTCCGCTGAATCAGCTCGCGTCGGTCTCTGTGCCGGAGGCGCGCATGATCGTCCTCAAGCCCTTCGATCGGAGTCAGATGCAGCCCATCGAGAAGGCGATCATGGAGGCGCAGCTCGGCCTCAACCCGTCCAACGACGGTGAGATCATTCGGATCCCGATGCCGCCCCTCACGGAGGAGCGCCGCAAAGATTTGGTCAAGGTTGCTCGCAAGTCGGGCGAGGATTGCAAGGTCGCGATTCGCAAGGCGCGGCACGACGCAAAAGACATGATCGACAGCCTTCAAAAAGAAGGCGAGGTCGGCGAAGACGACGCGGACCGCGCTCGCAAGGAGCTCGAAGAGAAGGTCAAAGTCGGCACCCAAAGAGCCGACGAGATCGTCAACAAGAAAGAAGCCGACATCCTGGAGGTTTAGAAAGGCCTCCCAAAGTTCACGTAGAACTGCGTCCCGCCGCCCTGATCGAAGCCATACGCGAAGCCGAGGCGAAGCGAGTACGGCTGAGAGTATCCCAGCGTGAAGTCCATGAGAATCTCGGCGCCTGTTCCTTTGCGGAAGTCGTTGAAGTCGAGCGGGCCGAAGTACGCGTCTCCGTAGTCAAAGAAGACGAGCCCGTACATGCGGTCGAAGAACACCGGCACGGTGCTCGGGCCACGCAGCACGCGCGTCAGCGGGAAGCGGTACTCGGTTTGCAGTAGGTGAAAGCGGTCTCCGATGATCGAGAACGCCGGGTAACCCCTGAGCGCCACGCCGCCGAGCTGTTCGAAGTTGAGGAGTTGCTCGATCAGCGAGGTGTCCGGGAAGCCACCCAAGGCGAACATCCCCCGCTCGCCCCTGCTGTCTTTGCCCACGCCGCCGCCGTACCGAACCGCGATGACGTGGTGCTGCGCCCAGGGCATCTCGATGAACCGGCGAATGAACCACGATGTTCGAATGCTCTTGAACTGGCTGCCGATCCCCGGGTGCGCGAAGAGCACCGCGGCGCCGAGGCTGCGGCCCTCAGACGGCGTATAGTCGTAGATGTGGCGCCGAGCGTCGTTGTAGCTCCATGAAAAGCCGAGGTCGGCGTTGAGACCCGTCGCGGGAATGATCGGGGGCGGATAGTTGGGGTTGATCGTGCCGTTGAAGCTCGAGAGCGAGCGTGTCCAGGTGAGCCCGTAGCTGGCCCTGATGCGGTTTGAGTGAAAAGAGCGCGGTATGACCTGTTCTACGGTCAGGCGGCCGCCGTATGCGTCCTCGACATAGGGTCGCCGCTGCCCGTTGACGACGAACCCGTTGCGAGGGGTGACGCGCCGGAAGAACGAAGCCGACAGGTCTGGAGGCATGCGCCGTAGCGTGTAGCGGAGGTCCGCGTTGACGTAGCCTTCGGTCAGACTGATCCCGAGTCGCGCATAGAAGCTGTGGAACTGCGCGGCATCCTCACCGCGTGTGAAGATCCCGAGTTGACGCCCGAACGCATCTTCCTCGAGGTCGATGCCCCAGAACCGCGGGTAGAGCGTCCGCGCGCCCGCGTAACGTGACGAGAGATCGGGGATCAACCCCTCGGCGTCGCTCGGTGGTGGCCGGTCGTCGACGTATGGAGAAGCCGGTCGGCCGGTGTTTGGGTCGAGCTCGAGCATGTAGATGTCGTACCCGCGGCTCGTGTAGCCGATGTACGCGAGTCGCGTGCCGTCGGGGGAGGGCGCCGGGGTGTACGCGCCCGACACCAGGTTGGTGACTTGCGACACCTCGCCGGTCGCGGGCTCCCAGGCGTAGATGTTGGCGATACTTGTCCGGTCGCTCGAGAAGTAGAGCAAGCTGCCGTCCGGGGACCACGCGGGCCCGGTGTCCAAAGCGCGATCGTGGGTCACGTGGGTGATCTCCCGGGTCGCGAGGTCGATGACTTGGATGTCCCGGTAGCCTCCTTTTCGCCATGCGCTGTACGCGACCTTCGTGCCGTCCGGCGAAAAGCGAGGCGTATACACCTGCTCGAAGCGCTTGCTCTGGACCAAAACCTCTTGCGATCCCTCGATGTCGTCGAGGCTCGCGATCCACAGGCTCTGGGTGCTCGCGTCATTTCGGACATACGCGATCGCGCGGCCATCCGAAGAGATATCGGGATAACGCGCGCGAAGGCCTCGCGTCAGCCGCTTGCGGTTCCACTGGCCGCTCCGGTCGAACCTGAACAGGTCGTAGTAGTTGTAAACATTGGTTTTGTACGCATCGAAGGACTCGAAATAGAGCTCGCCGTTCGGGTGCACCGTCGGATAGCTTTCGCCGGCGCTCCGTACGACGCGCTGGACCTCGTTGCCGTTCGCTAGGTTGAGCGTCCGGATCTGCGGGTCGCTTCGTCCGTCTCGTGCGTAGTAAAGCAGTCGATCGTCGCCGGCGAAGCGCAAGCCGCGAACGGTTTCACCGTGAAACGTGATGCGGCGGGCGTTCGTCATGCCTTGCGCGCGCACTCCGGCTTCCACCTCGCCGTACTGGCGCTGCATATCCGCGATCCAAAGCGCGTAGAGCTCGTCGAAAGTCTTTCCGGTGACGCGTTTGGCCATCCGGTTGACGCTGAACGGAATGGCGCGACGACCGTACCACTCCGCCATCTCGGTGATGACCTCTTCGCCGTACTGCTGGACGAGCCAGTTGATGAAGCGCGAGCCGTACAAGTACCAGATGTCACCGTGCGGCCAGTAGTCGGTCCGGTTGTTGAGCGTATCGAAGTGAAGGATGTTGTCCTCGAGCACCGCCATGCGCATGTACATCTCGAACTGCGTCGACCGAAGCCGCCCGCCCGCCGTCTCTCGCGACTCCAGGTACGTTGCGATGCCCTCGATGATCCATCGCGGTTGAAGCAGGTTGGGGGCCCACACCTTGCCGAGGATCTTGTTAATCACCGATGGCAGGCCGCCGATGTTGTCGAGGTGGAGGATGTGTGCGTGCTCGTGGGTGACGAGAACCGTGAGCCAGTCGTCGAAGTCACCGAGCACCGAGAGGTCGGCTGGTGCGCTCACGTAGAGCCGAATCGTGTTGTAGTGGAGTGGTGTGGCGCTGCCGTTGGCGGTGTCGACTTCGTCGGTCAGCACGATCTGGACGCGTTTCTTGGGTTGGTGTCCGAGGATCGGCGCCATCCTCGTGGTGGCCCGTTCGGCGATCGCCAGGACCCTTCGGGCCACCAGCGCCAGGGGCTCCGGGTAGTTGACCTCAAAATGCTCGCTTTGAACGGTCCGCCAGCGTTTGCTGAGGTCCTTGGTCTGGGCCCCGGCCGGAATCGCCCCCAAAAGCCCCACCAGACAAGCGATCGCAGCCGCCGCACGGGCCATCCCTGACCTTCTAGCATGTGCCCCCCCGCAACCCATAACCGTCTGTTCACCCCTCTTTCCTGGCCAAAGGCTTGACCGCTTGCATAGCCAGCTCCTAGCCTTAACTCTGATTGAAGGTGGGGTTTCGCTACAATGGGGTCTGAGCGAGGGGAATTGGTGATCGAAGGTCTAGCGTTGCCGTTGGCGCTGCGTTTCATCTCGGGAAAGTACCAGGGAGGGGAGTTCCCTCTTCCTGAAGATGGGGAGATTGTGATCGGGCGCTCGAGCGAGCTCGAGATGGTCCTCGTGGAGGACATGGTCTCACGGCGTCACGCAAAGATTTCCGTCGAGGGCGGGGACATCTTCTTGGAAGACCTCGGCTCGACGAACGGGAGCTTCGTCAATGGCGAGAAGATCACCCGGACCAAGCTGGCCGAGGGCGACCGCATCCTGATCGGCACGAGCATCATCAAAGTCGTCGCTTCCGATGGGTCCGCCTCGGTACAGGACGCCAAAGCCAAGATGGACGCCGCGGCCTCGAGCGCCCGGCCGTCCGCCGTCAGCACCATGACCGGCTCCATTGCCGAGGTGCCGTTGCCGGATCTCCTTCAGCTGTTCTCAGCGTCCAAGAAGACCGGCGTCTTGCAGATCACGACCGAGTCCGACGTCGGCTCGATCTACCTCGAAGAGGGCCTGGTACAGTTCGCCGTCGTCAATGGCGACGAGTCGGTGCCGCCCGAGAAGGCTTTCTATCGCGTGCTCGTCTGGGACAAGGGCACCTTCGACCTGCTCCCAAAGGTAGAGCGCACGTTCCCGACCGAGATTAAGAGCAGTATCGAAGGCCTCCTCATGGAGGGCATGCGTCAGCTCGACGAAATGATGCGTCTCGGAGACGCCCTCCCGTCGCTGAAAACGAGGATTTCCATTCGCTCGCCGCTGGAGAAGCCACTTCGCGATGCGTCCCCCGAGGAGCTCGACGTGATTCAGCTCGCGCTCAACCACGAAACACTCGTCGATATGATGAACCACAGCGGCAAGCCAGATACCGACGTCGCCGAGGTCGTCGTAGCACTCCTCGAGAAAGACTACCTGATCACCCACTAGCGCGAATCGCGGCGCGAGGTTATCCCCTCAGAGGGTTAGTAACCTGGCGAGCAAGTCTTCGGAGTACTTTGTAAGCTTGGTAAACGCGACGCCCATTCCCGGCGGATCGTCCTGCACGCGCACCACCTGGCCCGTGCCCTCGATCGTCTCGACGTCGTCCATGATCACGGTGAAAGTGAGGTCGACCTCGGTCCCAATCGGCAGAGGCTCCTTCGAGCGGATGAATACGCCTGACCGCGACACGTTTGTCACGTACTCGTGAACGAATGCGTCGAACGACTCGAACTCTTTGTTAATCGTGACTCGCTTCTCGATGCGTTGGCCGTCGTCGTTGCTCATCGAAACGTCAGTCTCCCGTCAGGTCGAACTGCTCTAGATGATAGTCGTTTCGTGGCTTCATTTCGATACGCCGTTGAAAGCGCCGAGCCGCTTCGGCCACGGAGGACTTTTCTTCCCGTTCGAGCATGTCGCAGACCGCCGGATGCGCGCTGATGACGATCTTGTAGCCGGGCAGGGATTCCCGCTCGCGCCGCATCTGCCGGAAGATCTCGTGGCACACCGTTTCCTTCGACTGAAGGAGCCCGGTCCCGTCGCAAAAAAAGCATGGCTCGTAGAGCGTTCGTCCGAGCGATTGTCGGGTTCGCTTCCGAGTCATCTCGACCAGGCCCAACTCGCTGATTCGAATTGCGGTCGTCCTCGACTTGTCGTTCTTGAGTGCAGCGAGGAGCGCCTTGAAGACTTTTTCCCGATGGGCGTGCCGCTCCATATCGATGAAGTCGAGCACGATCAGGCCGCCGATGTTTCGGAACAGGAGCTGGTACGCGATCTCGCGCACTGCCTCTAGATTGGTTTGCAGGATCGTCTGCTCGACGTCGCGCCCCTTGCCGGTAAATCTCCCGGTGTTGACGTCGATCGCGGTCAATGCTTCCGCTTGGTCGATCACGAGGTGCCCGCCTGACGGCATCTGGACCTTGCGGGAAAGGGCGCGGGTGATCTCCTCCTCGATGCCGTACTCGTCGAACAAGGGCTCGTAACCCTCATAGAGCCGTACGTCGTTGGCGCGCTCGGGAAGGAAGAGAGTCAGGAACTCCTTGAGCCGCTGGAACTCGTCACGGTCATCCACGACGATTTCGCTGACGTCCTCCGTGAAGAGGTCCCGTGCCGACTGAATGACGAGGTCTGGCTCTTCGTGTACCAGGGCCGGCGTCTTCTTCACCGCGTCACGTGCGGTCTGAGTTTGCTCCCAAAGTTGCACGAGGTAGCCGATGTCCGCCTTGAGCTTCTTCTTGGTGAGCCCCTGGGCGAGCGTTCGCACGACCACGCCGCCTTCTGGGGGCTTCACGGAGTCGATGGCCTCTTTGAGGCGCCGCCGCTCACGGTCGTTGCCAATTCGCTTCGAAACCCCAACGTGGTCGACGGTGGGCATGAAGACGACGTAGCGCCCCGGCAGTGCCACGTGGCTCGTTACTCGGGCGCCCTTGGTGCCGATCGGTCCCTTCGAGACCTGCACCATGAGCTGCTGTCCTTCGTTGAGCAGATCGCGAATCGGCGTCTTTCTGGAGACGCGGTTCCGCCGCCCCTTGGAGGCGCCGCGCTTGTCATCGCCTTCTGCTTCTTCTTCCGTGCCCGGCTCCGCTTGGAGGTCCTCCACGTGAAGGAAGGCGGCGCGATCGAGCCCGATGTCGATGAACGCAGCCTGCATGCCCGGCAGGACGCGCGTCACCCGGCCGAGGTAGATGTTGCCAACCGGCGATCGATGATGGCGCCGTTCGACATAGAGCTCGCGGAGCACACCGTCCGCAATGAGTCCGACGCGCGTCTCTCCAATGTCGACGTTGATCAGAAGAGTGTTCTTCGCCACGGAAGACTTAGTTCTTCTCGAAGATCTGCTCGATCGCGGACTGCGTGTTCTCTTCGCTCTCGGAGCGCGCCACGGCGATCTCCTTCACGACAAGATTGCGCGCGGTCTCCAGCATTTTCTTCTCGCCGAAGGACAGAGACTTGTCGACCTGTAGCCGATAGAGGTCACGCATGACCTCGGCCACGTCGAAAACGGAGCCGGTCTTGATCTTGTCCATGAAGCCGCGGTATCGGCGGTTCCAGGTCTGGTTGTCGAAGACCACAGGCTGTTCCCCAAGCAAGGAGAAAATTTCCTTGATGTCGCTCTCGGAGATCGGGGGCCGGAGGCCCACCTTCTTGGCCTGCGCGACCGCCACTCGGATCCTGTCGTTGTTCTTCGCATCCAGTGGCTTCAGCACGTAAAATTCCATCGTCGCTGTGCCAATTTTGCGCTCCTCGATCGAAACGACCTCGGTCACGCCTTGCTTAGGATAGATGGCCTTGTCGCCAACCTTGAATTCGTATGCGCCCGCTTGCATCGGGACTCCTTATCTCGCCAAAAATGTCCGCTGACGCCTGATTGGCAGGCGTTAGGTTGAACGGGCGCTGCGTCGTGTTTGTTTCCGGTCTAGCGTCGCACTTCGCGCGCCCCCGCCCTTTCGGTGTAGCCGGGTAGTCCCCCAGCTGGGGCCAAATGTACTCCCAGAGTGTGTGACGGTCAACGCGTCCAGGTGTTCGCGACAGACGCATCCGATCTGCCGTAATGCGGTCCGATCGCCCGTGACCGCACGCCTGTACGAGTTTTCTTCAGCTTTTCAGCCTGGTCTGATAAACAAACGTTTCTCAACGATTACAAACTGTTGAAAGCCGACGTTGCAAAACATTTGGCTCAAATAGAGCAAAGTTATGTATAATTCATGTGCGCTTCCGCTTGACACGTGAAGTGACGTGACAATACGGTACGTGCACCTGCAATACTGACCCACCTTGGAGGAGGTCGAAATGGCAACTGCAAAAAAACGAACGAAGAAAGCCGCGAAGAAGCGGCCAGCTAAGAAGCGCGCCGCGAAGAAGCGCACAACCAAGAAGAAGGCCGCGCCGAAGAAGCGCGCAACCAAGAAGCGCGCAACGAAGAAGCGCGCAACCAAGAAGAGGGCCACCAAGAAGCGCGCAACGAAGAAGCGCGCAACCAAGAAGAGGGCCACCAAGAAGCGCGCAACGAAGAAGCGCGCAACCAAGAAGAGGGCCACCAAGAAGAGGGCCACCAAGAAGCGCGCAACGAAGAAGCGCGCAACGAAGAAGCGCGCGTCTGTGAAGAAGCGTGTGGCGAAGAAGCGCGCGTCTGTGAAGAAGCGTGTGGCGAAGAAGCGCACGGCTCGCAAGAAGAAGTAAGCTTCTAGGCGGTCGACCCTCGAGTCGACCGAGGGGTCACCTTTGGTGGCCCCTGGCCTAAGGCCCCGGTTTTCCCGGGCCTTCGCGCAGTTTGTCGTGACGATCCCTCTTTATTACTGGGGGTGTTCGTCGCTGACGCCCCGGCTGTTCGGCTGGGGCGTTGGCAATTCAAGGCGCCTTCTTTTCACTCTTGAGGAGGCGCTCGACTCGTCCAGTTTCGATGCGCAATGCGATCACTTT
>Ga0316191_10004400_pt1 | contig 10500 bp, 9 predicted proteins | sample Eddworburr2cm_MG_FD_204928 | JGI IMG/M metagenome (GOLD analysis project Ga0316191, IMG submission 204928) | Coastal sediment microbial communities from Maine, United States - Eddy worm burrow 2 cm | ecosystem: Environmental > Aquatic > Marine > Coastal > Sediment | place: USA: Maine | collected... | reverse complement strand
CTACGTCGTGGTTCCGGAACGAGTTAACGGCTCTACCCGCATGCACGAATACGGGGGCTCCGCTCCGCCCCTCCGGGGTCCCCGCCTCGATCGGGGTTGCCCCTGATGGGTCAACCCGACCGCGACAGCGTCGCGACATAGCCCCCGTATTCGTGCATGCGGGTAGAGCACATCTCCCGTACCAAAAAACCTCAGACGATCCGCGACCCCGTTTTCCCCCAGTACTTGTCTTTGAGCAGTCGCTTGTAGAGCTTGCCCGTGGGCAGCCTCGGCAGCTCTTCCATGAAGTCCACGCTCTTCGGGCACTTGTAGTGGGCGATGTGCTCCCGCGCGTAGGCCAGCAATTCCTCGGCCAGGGCGTCGTCCGCGATAGCGCCTTCGGCGATCTGAACCACGGCTTTGACGGCTTCCCCCATTTCCGGATCTGGCACCCCGACAACGGCGATGTCTGCCACTTTCGGGTGCATGATCAGCTGGTCTTCGATTTCCTGGGGATAGATGTTCACGCCGCCGGAGATGATCATGAAGGTCGCGCGATCGGTGAGGTAGAGGAACCCTTCTTCATCCACGTAGCCCACGTCCCCAAGCGCGCTCCAGTTAGCATGATCGGGGTGCTGAACGTCTTTGGTCTTGGCGTCGTCATTGTGGTAGCTGAACGGCATTTCCGGCAGCTCGAAATAGACGATGCCCGGTTCGCCGTTGGCAAGCTCACGGCCTTCCTCGTCACAGATGTGGATGGTTCCGAACACCGGTCGACCCACGGTACCCGGATGGCTGAGCCATTCGTGCGGGCCGCAGTGGGTCAGCCCGTTCAGCTCGGTGCCACCGTAGTACTCGTAAATGATGGGTCCCCACCAGTCGAACATCTGCTGCTTGATGCCGGCCGGGCAGGGCGCGGCGGCGTGGATGGCGACCTTGTGCGATGACAGGTCGAACCCGGAGCGGTCCTCCTCCGGCAGCTTGAGCATGCGGGTGAACATCGTCGGCACCCACTGACTGTGGGTCACTTTGTGATCCTCGATGGCCTGCAGGGCACCCAGCTCGTCGAAGCGGGGCATCACCACCACGGTGCCGCCGAGGGCCAGCGCAGCGATGGTGAAGCCGATGGGCGCCGAGTGGTACAGGGGCGCAGGCGACAGGTATACGGTGTTCTCATCAAATCCCCACAGACCCTTCTGCAGCGCGCCTACCGGGCCGGCGTCTTCGTGAATCTTGGTACCTGGCAGCGGCCGGACGATGCCCTTGGGGCGTCCCGTGGTTCCCGAGCTGTAGAGCATCAGCTGGCCGGAGGGCTCCTCCGCCAGGGGCTCTGCAGGGTACGCGGCAATCGCGTTCTCGTAGGATTCATAACCCGCTTCCGTGCCGTCCACCATCAGCCAGGTATGGCACCTGGGCGCAAACCGGGGCAGGGTGCTGGCAACCTCGGCGAGTTTCTTTGACGACACGATCACCTGAGATTCGGAGTTTTCCAGGATGTAGCCGGCCTCCTCGTCGGTCAGGTAGCGGTTAATGGTTGTGAGATAGAGACCGGAGCGCAGCGCCGCCCACACCACTTCGAAGTAGCGCAGATTGTTTTCCATGAAGATGGCGACGTGATCGCCCGGTCGCAGGCCTTTGTCCCACATCAGCCGGGCCAGCTGGTTGGATCGATCGTTCAGCGCTTTGTAGGTCACCGTCTCGCCGCTGACGGCGTGAATGACCGCGGCCTTCTCTGGAAACAACCCTGCCCATTTACCTGGATACATGGTTACCCCCGCCTATTCGGCTGCAAAGTTCAGACGCGCACATTCGGCGATGAAGCGAATCGCCTGCTCGTCGCCTGATACGGTCAGGCCTGACAGATTCACGTCTTCCCAGTCACGGAAGCGCTTGCGGATGCGTGCTTCGGGCCCTATCAGGGCGCCCTGGTCGACGAATTCGTCGGGCACGGCTGCAATGGCCTCAGCCTTGCGATGGTCTAGGTACAGCTCCTGAATGCGTTCAGCGGCGTCGCCGAAGCCGCGTCTGATCATCATCTCTTTGTGGAAGTTCTTCGTTTTGTGGCCCATCCCGCCCACGTACAGAGCGATGCCTGGCTTCAGACGGTCCAGCGCGCTCTGTACATCGTCCGTCACCTGCACCTGGGTCATGGCCTGAATCTCGAACTGGTCCCGGCTTTTGCCCGCCCGCTCCAGACCCTCCTGTATCCAGCTTTCGTAGAGCGGCGCGGTCTCGGGGACGAATCCCAGAGGCAGCCAGCCGTCGGCGATCTCCGCCGTAAGGCGCACGGTGGATTCCATGCCGGTACCCAGCCAGATGGGGATGTCCGGATTCATGTGCAGAATGGATTTCAACGGCTTGCCGATTCCCAGAGCGCCTTCGCCGGTAAAGGGCAGGCTGATCTCTTTTCCCTCGTGGGTAACCGGCGCCTCCCGGGCGAAGATCTTCTTCATGATCGTGACGTAGTCTTTGATGCGGTAGTACGGTTTGCCCCAGGGCTGCCCGTACCAGCCTTCAACGATCTGCGGGCCGGAAACGCCGATGCCGCAGATGGCCCGGTTGCCGCCTGCCAGCTTGTCCAGGGTGGCGAAGGCCATGGCCGCGTTGGCCGGGGTCCTTCCGGCGAGCTGAATCACCGCGGTGCCCAGACGTATTCGCTCGGTATGGGCGGCGATAAAGGCCAGCGGCGTGATGGCGTCGGAGCCATAGGCCTCCGCCGTCCATACGGAATCGTAGCCCAGCCTTTCGGCCAGCTGGATGTCTTTGATGGGTATGCGCAGATCGGCGCCGGAATAGCCGAGCATCAGACCAAGTTTCATGCGGTGGTTCCCCTGTCTCCCGTGCAACCGAGAGCTTACACCACAGGCCTGCGGGGTAAAGGTCCGTCGCCGTCCCGCCCTGGGTTCAGGCCCTTTCCGAGAGGTCCTTCATGGCCTGGTCGGTGGTGAAGAATACGCTGCCGGTCATCTTCATCACGAAATCCGTCGCTTCCAGCTGCTCCATCACCGGAGTTTTGACTTCCGCCAGATGCAGCTTGATGCCCATGCGGTCCAGATTCTGATTGATGCGGTAGAGCATCTCGAGACCGCTGTTGTCGATCATGTTCACCGCGCTGCACACCAGCAGCACGTGATTGGTGCCCGGCCGGCGTTGAATGATCTTCAGCAGCTTGTTCTCCACCTGATTGGTGTTGCCGAAGTAGATGTTCTCGTCAATTCGGATCGCCGCGACGTGGGGGAAGGTTTCCACGTCGTAGCGGCGGGCGGAGCGGAAGTGTCCCGTATTGGCAATGCGCCCCACGATGGTGAGGTTTGGGCGGCTGGACTTGCGGATGAAGAACGCGATGGACAGCGCGACGCCGGTAATCAGGCCGGTTTCTACGCCGACCGCGAGCACCGTCAGCAGGGTGGCGAGCTCGGTGATGCTGTCTTCGCGGTAGACGCGCCAGTGTCGGCGCACGCTGCCGAAATCGATGATGCCGACGACGGAAACCATGACGATCGCGGCCAGTGCGGCGTGAGGCAGTGCCGCGAACAGCGGCGTCAGGTAGAGCAGTGTCACGATGATCACCACGGCGCAGACCAGCGAGCTGACCGGCGTTCGGCCTCCGGCCTGATAGTTGACGCTGGAGCGGGAAAAGCTGCCCGCGACGGGATAAGCGCCCGTGAACGCCGCACTGATGTTTGCCGCTCCCAGGGCGATCAGCTCCTGATGACTGTTGATGCGGGTTCGCTCCCGGGTTGCCAGGGTGGTTCCGATCGAGAAGCTTTCTACGTAGGAGACCACGGCGATGGCGGCTGATGCGGGCGCAAGGTCCGTCCACATGGACCAGCTGAAAGGCGGCAGGGTAAAGCTCGGCAGTCCAGAAGGCACGAACCCCACCACGGCGATCTGCAGCTGGTCGTCCAGATTCCAGAAAGCCACGATGGCCGTTGCCAGGGAGGCCACCAGCATGGGGCCGATGCGGCTCAGCGGATGATCGGCGGGGACGTCGACTTTCATCAGCCTCAGCAGCGACAGCGCGTAGCGTTGGATCAGCCACAGGCTCAGCAGGCAGCCGATGCCGATGACCAGCGTCGCCGGATTGAAATTCAGAAGATTTCTGCTGAGTGCCAGCAGATTGGTCAGCGCGTCCGCTGTGCCGCCGCTGGATATGCCCGTGAGCGCTGACAGCTGGCTGATAATAATCAGTATGGCCGCTGCATTGACGAATCCGGTAATCACCGGGTGACTCAGCAGATTCACCAACCCGCCCATTTGCGACAGGCGCAGCAGCCACAGAAAGATCCCCGCCTGCAGGCACAGAACCGTAGTAATACCCAGGTAGGCGTCACCGTATTCGGGCGCGTGCCGGGCGACGGTGGCTGCCACCATGAGCGCGGCAATGGCGACGGGACCCACCACCAGATGGCGGGAGGAACCGAGAATAGCGTAGATCACCATGGGTGCAAGACAGGCGTACAGTCCTGCCTGGGCCGGCAGTCCCGCCAGAAATGCGTACGCGACGGCCTGCGGGACGGTGATTACCCCCACGACGATGCCGGCGATGAGGTCGTGGCTGAAATCGTCCCGGCGATAGCGACTGGCTACCTCCACGATGGGAATGTAGCTCTGCCAGTTTTTGACGCGGAGATCGAAGCGCAACGGTGGTGAACTGCAGAATAAGAATGGTCATTGTACCCGCTATTGCTTTTGCGGACTGAGACGTTAGCCTCAGCGTCAAGGTCACTGGGAAGGAGGGAATCGATGGATACCCGAGCCGCGGTAGCGTTCGAACCTGGCAAGCCGCTGAGCGTTGAAACCGTTCAGCTGGAAGGCCCCAGGGCCGGCGAGGTCCTTGTGGAGATCAAGGCCACCGGAATCTGCCATACGGACGCGTACACGCTTTCCGGGGCGGACCCGGAAGGTCTGTTTCCGTCCATCATGGGTCACGAGGGCGCGGGCGTCGTCGTAGAGACAGGTGCGGGGGTAACCTCGTTGCAACCAGGCGACCATGTGATACCGCTTTACACGCCCGAGTGCCGGCAATGCAAATTCTGCGTCTCAGGGAAGACGAACCTGTGTGGGGCTATTCGGGAGACCCAGGGTCGAGGGGTCATGCCAGACGGAACCAGCCGTTTTTCCATGCAGGGCCAGGTGCTGCACCATTACATGGGCACCTCCACCTTCTCTAACTTCACGGTGCTGCCGGAGATTGCCGTTGCCAGAATTCGTCAGGACGCGCCGTTCGACAAGGTTTGCTACATCGGCTGCGGCGTCACAACGGGTCTCGGTGCGGTGATCAACACCGCCGGGGTGGAGCCAGGCTCCACGGTAGCCGTTTTCGGCCTCGGCGGCATTGGTCTCAATGTCATACAGGGTGCAAGGCTGGTCGGCGCAGACCGTATCATCGGCGTTGACCTGAACCCGGCCAGAGAGTCGTTGGCGGAGAAGTTCGGCATGACCGACTTCGTCAATCCGGCAGAGGTAGACGACGTGGTCGGCGCCATCGTCGACCTGACCGATGGCGGGGTGGACTATTCCTTCGAGTGCATCGGCAATGTCCAGGTCATGCGCCAGGCTCTGGAGTGCTGCCACAAAGGCTGGGGTGAGAGCATCATCATCGGCGTGGCGGCGTCCGGTCAGGAAATCAGCACCCGGCCGTTCCAGCTGGTCACCGGCAGGGTCTGGCGCGGTACTGCGTTTGGCGGTGCCAAAGGCCGAACCGATGTGCCGAAAATCGTCGACTGGTACATGAATGGGAAGATCAATATCGATGATCTGATCACCCATACGCTGCCTCTGGAGCAGATCAACGAGGCGTTCGATCTTATGCATGCCGGCGAGAGCATCCGTTCGGTGGTGGTTTACTGATGGTCCGCGAAGACTGGCTCGCCCAGGTTCAGGAACCCGTCATCGAGCCCGACCGACCCATCTGTGATCCCCATCATCATCTCTGGGACCACCCCGACAGCCGTTATCTGCTCGACGAGCTGCTGGCAGATACCGGAAGCGGTCACAATGTGGTCTCCACGGTGTTTGTGGAATGCGCGAGCATGTACCGGGCGGAAGGGCCTGAGGCAATGCGCCCGGTTGGAGAAACGGAATTCGTCAACGGCGTAGCGGCTATGAGCGCCAGCGGCGGCTATGGAGCGACCCGCGCGTGCGCGGGCATCGTCAGCTTCGCTGATCTGTGCCTCGGCGCGCAGGTGGGAGAGGTCCTCGATGCGCACATGGCAGCGAGCCCTCGGTTTCGCGGCATACGCCACGCGGCGGGCTGGGATGCCGACGACCGGGTGCGCAACTCGCATACAAATCCTGCCGGGGGGCTCTTGCTTGACGAAGCTTTCCGAAAGGGTTTCGCAGAGCTTGGAAAGCGCGGCCTGTCTTTCGACGCCTGGCTCTACCACCCACAGATTGGTCAGCTGACGGATCTTGCACGAGCCTTCCCTGACACGGTGATCATCTTCGATCACTTCGGTGGCCCGCTGGGCATCGGCCCCTACCAGGGTCAGCGGGAGGAAATCTTCACTCAGTGGCAGCGGGACATCGTGGCGCTTGCCGAGTGCTCGAACGTTTATGCGAAGCTGGGCGGCCTGGTGATGCCGATCAATGGCTTCGGGTTTCACAAGCGGGACACGCCGCCAACGTCGGACGAGGTCGTTTCGGCGACAGCCCGGTACTACCGGCATGCCATCGATTGCTTCGGCGTCGAGCGCTGCATGTTCGAGAGCAACTTCCCGGTGGATAAGCAGAGCTGCTCCTACCCGGTGCTGTGGAATGCTTTCAAGAAGCTGGTGGCGGACGCTTCGGATGCCGAAAAGCAGTGGCTGTTTCACGATTCCGCCTGTGCCGCCTACCGCATCTGATTCGGCAAAAGAGCGCTGATCCCCTCGGCGGCCAATCCGCTCTGGCGGGCTTTTTCCCGCTTCGTTGCCATACCCCCGGTGACGCTGGCGCTCATGCATCTCGCCACCTGGGTAGATCGTCCGTTGATGCGCCTGTCCCTCGGGCGCCTGCGGCTGAGCTTCGTGATCCCCGTGTTGCTGCTCCGCTGCCAGGGCGCTCACACGGGCATGCTGCGTGAGGTGCCGCTGCTCTACGTCCCCGTTGGTGAAGATGTCCTGCTGGTGGCGTCCAACGGCGGGCAGACCCGGGCCCCCGCCTGGTGCCACAACCTGCGCAGCCGACCCGAGGTCGAGTGCCTGATGAAAGGACAGACTTTACGTTTCGTCGCCCAAGAACTGACGGGCCAGAGGCGGGATGACGCCTGGCGGCGGGTGACTGCGGTTTATCCCGGATACCTGAAATACGCGCAGCGCGCTCAGCGATTGATTCCGCTGTTTCTGCTGCGCAGACTTCCCTCGGCGGTGGAACCCGTCGAGTCCGAGCGGAACATCTAGGAAGGAACGAGAAATGACGATAAAGGTTATAGGCGCCGGATTCGGGCGCAACGGAACCATGTCCCTCAAGCTTGCATTGGAAACCCTCGGGTTCGATAAGTGCTATCACATGTTCGAAGTCAGGGAGAACCCTGGCCATGCGGCGATCTGGCAGGACGCCGCCCGCGGCAAGACCGTAGACTGGGATCGCCTGTTCGAGGGATATCAGTCGTCGGTAGACTGGCCGTCGTGCACTTTCTGGAAAGAGCAGATGGTCCGGTATCCGGACGCCAGCGTCATACTTTCCGAGCGCGATCCGGAGCGCTGGTACGAGAGCATCATGAATACCATATATCCTTTCAGCCAGGCGGCGCGGCAGTCTGAGGACCCGGACGTTAAGGCACAGATAGAGATGGTCTTCGAGGTGATCTGGGACGGCACCTTTGGCGGTCGCATGGACGATAAGGATCATGTCATCGGCGTCTATCTGGCGCACAACGAACGGGTCAAAGCGGAAGTGCCGGCGGAAAAGCTGCTGGTGTTCGAGTCCGTCCAGGGCTGGGGCCCGCTGTGCGAGTTTCTGAATTGTCCGGTGCCGGATGAACCTTATCCCCGGGTCAACACAACCGAAGATTTTACAGCCCGAGCCAACAGCCAGGAGTAACGCCTGGCTCAGATTCCCAGTTCTGCCCGCAGCTTGCGGACGGCTTCCAGCTCGTAATCGGCGTGCAGCGCGCGGTGCGCTTTCATACTTTCAATCGCGGGCTCGCTGAACCAGCCGATGTCCAGAAGCTCCGTCTCGTCATACCTGACGATGTCATCCGTCAAAGGCGCTGCGTAAACCATGTGCAGGGCGCGTTTGTAGGAATAAGCGCCCACCTCCAGAAGTTCCGGTACGATCACGTGAAGCTCTTCTTTCAGCTCTCGCTGAGCGGTTTTGCGCGGTGTCTCACCCCACTCGATCTGTCCCCCGGGTAAACCCCAGCGCTTGTCCCGGCGGTACCAGAAGCTGCTGTGAACCGCGAGCAGGTATTCGTCATCGCGGTAAAGTATGCACCGTGCGGTCTTGAATCGTTCTTTCATAGATGACGGACAGCATACACCGGTCAGCGAGCGGGCCGGACGGTGTCCGCCACGGTCACGCGTTCGGCTGAACGCGTGTTCGGATAGTAATCCCAGACGGCGTGATGCTGGGTGCAGCGGTTGTCCCAGAGCGTGATGGACCCCGGAGCCCAGCGCACGCGGCACTGAAAGCGCGCGCCCGTTTCGATGTGCCCGTAGAGCATGGCGAGCAGCGCATCGCTTTCTCGGCGGTTGAGCTGGGGAATGTGCGAGGTGAAGCTGCTGTTTACGAACAGCAGTTTGCGTCCGGTTTCCGGGTGACGCACGACGACCGGATGCTCTGCCACCGGATAGCTTTGCCCGGGTTTCAGGGTGAAGTTGTAGGCGGCCAGGTCTTTGCGGCCGTCATGCACTGCGGTGAGCGTCTCGAGCAGCCGGCGGACGGGTAGCGACAGCGCCTCGTAGGCTTCGTACATGTTGGCGAAAAGGGTATCGCCGCCGCAGGTTCCCGGCATTTCGCGTACGTAGAGGATCGAGGCCATGGGCGGAACGAGCTCGCAGCTCACGTCCGAGTGCCATCCTTCGCCGTTCGTGTAGGCCGATGATGGCGTGGTGCGGATCGTGAAGATCTCCGGGTCGCCTCGGGCACCCAGATACCTGACGGACGGGTGCACGTGCAACGCTCCGAACTGCCGGCCGAAATTTTTGTGCTGCTCGCGGTCGATATTCTGATCTCGGAAAACCAGAACGCCGTGCTCGAGAAAGGCACGATGTACTTCCACCTGCTGCTGCGGGCTGGCCGCTGCGAGATCGGCGCCGAAGACCTCGGCACCCAGGTGGGGTGTCAGAGGCTTGACCCGAAGCAGGTTGTATTTCTCTGCCATGACCGGTTGCCCGCATGTGCGCGATGAGAGCTCAGTATACGTTGCCGTTTGGCGTTGCCTAAGACTCCGGCAGGGTCGGCCGCTTTTCTCCCCAGCGGGTTGCCTGTTCGAAACCTCTGGCGATCTGCAACAGCTCAACATCTCCCCGCGGGCGGCCGACGATCTGCACCCCGACGGGCAGACCTGATTTCGTAAACCCCGCGGGCACGGCAATAGCCGGTAACCCGGTTGCGGAGATGGCGCAGCAGATGGTCATCCAGTCGATATAGGTGGCCATCTGCACGCCGTTGATCTCCGTCACCCACTCGGTTTCCACGGGAAAGGGCGCTACCTGGGCGGCAGGCAGCACGAGGGCGTCGAAGTCTTCGAAAAATGCAGTCACGCGGTGATAGATGCCGGTGCGTTCGCGCTCCGAGCCGATCAGATCGGCCGTTGTGAGGCCCAGGCCTTTCTCGATGTTCCAGACGGTGGCGCCCTTTGCGTGCTTGCGCCAGCCCGGTGAGCTTTCGTCGAGCAGTTCGCCTTTGATGCGCATCAACGCGGCGCGCTGCACCTGGAACACACCCATGGCGCTGCGCAGATCCGGACAGGCGCGCTCCACGCGACAACCGAGATCGGCGAAAGTCCGGGTCGCCTGCTCTACGAGTGTCGAAACCTCGAGGTCCACGGGCAGAAAACCGAGATCTGGTGACCAGGCGATGCGCAGATCCCGCAGGTCCCGATCGAGGACGGCCGCGAAATCTGAGCCCGATGCGGGCAAAGTCAGCGGGTCTGGTGGGTAAGGCCCGCTCTGCACCGACAGCAGCAGTGCCGCGTCGGCGACGCTTCGCGCCATGGGGCCCGAGGTCGAGAGCCGCGCAAACCAGCCCATGGACGAAGTGTTCGGCACCCGTCCCACCGAGGGCCGCAGACCTACCACGTTGCAGAAGGAGGCGGGGTTGCGCAGCGAGCCTCCCATGTCGCTGCCGTCGGCCAGAGGCAGCATGCCGCTTGCCAGGGCGACCGCTGCGCCACCGCTGCTGCCGCCTGCTGTTCTGTTACTGTCGTAGGGATTCCGCGTGACGCCGAACAGGCTGTTGAAAGTGTGGGATCCCAGCCCGAACTCCGGGACGTTGGTTTTGCCGATAAAGAGCGCGCCGGCAGCCCGCTGACGCGCCACCAGGGGGCTGTCGAGCTGGGCGATGTTGTCGGCATGGGGCACGAAGCCGTGGGTG
>Ga0316191_10004399_pt1 | contig 10501 bp, 7 predicted proteins | sample Eddworburr2cm_MG_FD_204928 | JGI IMG/M metagenome (GOLD analysis project Ga0316191, IMG submission 204928) | Coastal sediment microbial communities from Maine, United States - Eddy worm burrow 2 cm | ecosystem: Environmental > Aquatic > Marine > Coastal > Sediment | place: USA: Maine | collected... | reverse complement strand
CCATCTTTCGCCTGTATAATCAAATTAACAGCGAGGTGCTCAAGGGCAACCCAAAACTGCCCGGTAATTGCACGCTGGATACCACCGTTAGCAAGAATTTTAAAAACGGCAGTGTATTGCACGAGTGGAGTTGGGGCTTCGACTTTGGGTTAAGCCTCACCGCCTTTCTCTGGGATGACCTGCCACTCGATGCCCTTGACCTTGGGGAAGAGGTTGATTCCCTCTGGACACTGCTGGGATTCTTCGCTAATGAAGAACAGGCCCGCGCCTCAAAGCGGGACACACCGCAGACACCCCCATTCAATCTGGTAGTCAAAATGGTTCGGGAGCAATTGCCATGGTTGATAAAGGAATACGCCCAGCTTGGCCGCACACTCTACGAGACGATTTATCTTGCCAACCAGACAGACGATGACGTCGCGGAACCAGTGATCGGTTCAGGCGAAACCTTCACCCTATTCGATGGGGATGGCCCGGACCCTCTTGCTGATTCCCTGATCGACGCTGCCTACGATGCCGACAGCCCACAGCAAGCAGTATTGCTGGCAAAGCAGGCGCTTGAGGTGGATCCACGCTGCATAGATGGCTTCATGTTGCTGGCACAATGGGATGCGCGCAATGCAACAGAGCGAATAGCCTATCTACAGGAGGCAGTCACAGCCGGAGAGAGCCAACTGGGTACTGACTATTTTGAGCAAAACACCGGACATTTCTGGGGCCTGTCGGAAACCCGGTCTTATATGTCCGCGCTGACCGGGTTGGCCACGGCCTATAAGGAGAACAAACAGCTGCGCAAAGCAACGGAATTACTCGAGAGATCACTCCACCTCAACCCCAATGACAACCAGGGCAATCGGTTTTTGCTGGCAACCTTGTATCTAGAACAGCAGCAGTATGACGACGCCAAAGCACACCTGGCTAAATATGAAGAAGAGCTCAATGCATTTGTGCAATATAGCCAACTACTGCTGGACTATGTGACGCAGGGCGACAACCCGGAGACAAGAGAGCGACGCCAGGCGGCCATAGGCTACAACAAATATGTGCCGCAGTATCTGAGCGGGCGCAAGAAACTACCCCCAATTATGCCGGGCCACTATGGGCCGGGAGACAGAAATGAAGCCATTCTGTACGCGGCGGACAACCGAAATCTGTGGCGGCAGGTCATGGGGGCAATTCCCTGGCTGTTAAAATAGAATGGGGCAGGTAAATCGAAAAGCCGGAACCCTATTCCTGCTATTCCTGTTCTGATCTGCCACATGACTGGGCGTACGCAAGAGCTGGTTAAAACGGGGGGGGTACAGTAGAATTGCTGGCCGTGTTGCCCAAGATCCCGGCCCTGACTCGCCATTAGTACCATCGGTACCGGTCCTGCGGAACCGTGTGTTGAGTAAGTCTCCTATCAAGGCTACTCTGGACTCCTTGTGTCCCTTCTCTATTGAGTATATGCGGTGTTTATCCAGGCAATAGTACAAAATATCTTAACATTGAGCCTTGTTTTGATGCTCTCTTTTGAGGTCCTCGCTTCTGATGTTGTGCGGCAGGGGTCGCAAGCTGATGATGACACTACCGCCGCAAAGCCCGCGGGAAATATTGGTCCCGTGTCTGACGCGGTCTCACCGCCAGTCGTTGATGCAGTGGCCCAGGCTGAAGATATAGGTAGCGCAGAGACTGAGGCCTCTGAACATGGCATCTTAAGGCCCGCGCAGAACGTTAACCTGAAAGAGGTGGTGAGTAAGCCACTCCAGCCGTCTGACGGGCCTGTGGTTTCAGACACTGCAAAGCCGCCTGTCGGCAAGCCGGAGACCGGAGGTTCGGATGCGGTTTTGCAAGGCATGGCCGAGACCGAGCTGTCTCCAATAGTCATGCGCCGGGAGGCCTCAGCGCCCGAAGTCGATTCTGATACCCCGAAAAACTCCGCGCAGGAAATTGCGGGTGAAGAGGCCGATGTACAGCAGACTCCGTTTGTGCTGTTGAAGAACGAGGTTTTGCCTGGAACGACGACCCGTCTTGCCTGGTCGCCAGACGTCAGCTTTATGGGGATATCAGCGCCAACGGCTGTGCTGGTGCTGAACGGGGTAAAGCCTGGGCCGACTTTGTGTTTAACCGCGGCAATTCATGGCGATGAGCTAAATGGTATCGAAATTGTAAGACGGGTCTTGTACGACATTGATCCGCGAGAACTTTCAGGCGCAATTATTGGCGTGCCGATTGTCAATCTGGAGGGATTTCGCTCAGGATCGCGATATTTGTCTGATCGTCGCGACCTGAATCGTTTTTTCCCGGGGAATCCTTACGGCAGCTCCGCCTCGCGCATCGCGTATTCTTTTTTTCACGAAGTAATCAGCTACTGTGACATGCTTATTGATTTGCATACGGGATCTTTCCGGCGAACAAACTTGCCGCAATTGCGCGCTGATTTGAGTTATCCCGCTGTAGAAAAATTATCGCAAAAAATGGGCGCAATTGTGGTTGTACAAAGTCAAGGTGCTGAGGGCAGCTTGCGTCGGGCCGCTACGGAAAATGGTATTCCTGCCGTCACCCTGGAAGCCGGTGCGCCACATGAACTCCAGAAAAGCGCTGTGGATTACGGGGTCAAGAGTGTCGAAAGCGCACTCAATGGCCTGGGACTGATAGATCGCCGAAGCTTTTGGCAACGTGCAGATGAGCCCGTGTATTACAACTCCACCTGGGTGCGTGCACGCGAAGGCGGCATACTGCTGAGTGAGGTGGAGCTTGGGCAAACCGTCAAGCAAGGGGAGTTGTTGGGGATTGTGACCGACCCTATCACCAACCAGAGTTATGAAATACAAAGTACCTACACCGGGCGGGTGATTGGTATGGCATTAAACCAGGTCATGCACCCGGGTTTCGCTGCTTACCACATTGGGATAAAAGCATCTGTGATAGACCCTCCCGAGGAGCTGGCATCTACCGGCGTTGAAGGCGAAGCATCTAATCAGGCATTGCCGGCAGGCGAATCGGCATCTCCCTTCCTGGATACCATGGGGGAAGATGAGGATCCCGACGAGGGGGACAGTATTTCCTCGATGCTGTCTGAGCCTGGCGAAGAATCAGATGAGTGACACCTGCAGGCAATACTGCTCCCGGAAGCGGATGGACCGAGTCAATACCCCTGGGATTAGCCTGCAAGCGGAGGCGCTGAGGCAAAACGCTCTTTGGCCTGCCGAATGCGCAGCGCGGGGTCGTCGGTGCCTGCAATAATCTCCATGGCGATTTGCATGCGATGCATGAGTCCCGCCTGGTTGGCCACCTGTATCGCCAGTCCGGGTCTGGCGTTCAATTCCAACAGCATCGGGCCAGAGGTTCTGTCCAGCACAATGTCTGCGCCAATATAGCCTAACCCGGTCATCTGGTTGCAGCTGGCAGCGAGTTCAATCAGCTTGTCCCAGTGGGGCACCCGCAGTTCGGAAAAAACTGCACCGGTGTCTGGGTGTTCGGTGACCAGGACACCATTTTGCACCGCGCATAGACTTTGCCCGGTAGCGATGTCGAGACCTACCCCGACGGCACCCTGGTGCAGATTGGCTTTGCCATCTGATTTATGCGTGGCGCAGCGCATCATCGCCATGAGCGGTACACCCTGGAACACGATCACGCGAATATCCGGAACGCCCTCATAACTGTATTCCTTAAGTGAGGAGTCGAAGTCGATCAGGCCCTCGACCATAGCCCGGTCGTTTCGTCCGCCCAGACTGTAAAGGCCGGCCAGGGTATTGGTGATGTGATGGCGTATATCGGAGTCGTTGATTTCTACACCACTGGACTTAATGAAGTTTTCACCGTGGCGCCCGATGACGACCAGAATGCCCTTGCCACCACTGCCCTGTACAGGCTTTATCACAAAGCCGTCACGCTGTTGCAGCTCGTCCAGAAAACTCTCGATCTCAAAGAGGTATTCGACTACCCCATAGAGCTCGGGAACGGGAATATTGCCTTTTTCTATTGCAATTTTTTTGGTCAGTAACTTGTCGTCCACCAGGCGATAATTGCTGCGCTTATTGTGCTTGCCAATAAAGCCGATATTGCGCTGGTTCATTCCCACAATCCCCAGAGAGCGCAGGGACCTCGGTGAGATCAGTCTTATCATAATCGCTTTTTCATCTCTCTGAAGCGGTACAGTTCGGAGAGGCGATAACCGGTGTATTTGCCCAGCAGGAGAATCACGCCCAGTAAGGTGATGAGCAATTCCGGGAAGTTGAAGGTCAGGTGCTCCACGTAGCGGTTGGACATGACCAGGTAGGCCAGTACCGCGACACTCAGGCTCCCGCCGCCTTGCACCAGGACCTCATGGCCGCCTTCTTCCTCCCAGAGTATGGACATCCGCTCTATTGTCCAGGCGAGGATAATGGTGGGGAAGAAGGTCACGGTCAGCGCCTGGTCAATGCCCAACTTGTAACTCAATATGGCAACCACAGCCATCAGCAGGATGACTACGATCACTACCGAGGCTACTCTTGCCACCAGTAGCAGGTTCAAATGGCTAAGGTAGGTGCGTATCCACAGGCCGACACCGACCACCAGGAGAAACATGGCCAGGCCAACCAGCAATGTAGTCTGGATCAGGGCCAGCGCTATCAGGATTGGCATAAAGGTACCTGAGGTCGAAATACCCACGACAATACGCATGAAGACCACCACCAGAGCTGCAACCGGAATTAACAGCAAACCCTTGAAGATTCCCTGCTGTTCAATCGGTAGCGCGTAAATGGAGAAATCGAGCACGGCAAACTCATTGGACTTCTCCTCCATACTTACAATCGTTCGCAGCGGCAGCTTATTGTTTACCAGCGCAAATTCGAGTCTGGAATTTTCCCCCCCGATCACCGTGAGTACTGCGTTATCGCCACGCTTCCAGATATAAAAGTCTTCAGGCAACCCCGAAGTGGCGTCTGCAGGGTTGAAAATGACCCAGTCGCTGCCGTTATACACCTCGAGTAAAACGCTGAGTGTTTGTCGTCTGCGACCGTCTTCCAGTTGGATGCCCCTAATCGGGTGTGCCGGAATACCGGCAAAGATCAGTACTTGTTGGATGGCATTGATAGTGCCTTCGTGGGTGCTGCGCAGGATAAATTGGATCTCCTGATTCTCCTCGCTGTTGAGAAAAGCCTGGAGTAGCAGGCTGACGAAGCTTTCATCATCGATGGATTTTTCCCGCAGGCCATTGACAAAAAACTCGAAGGCTTGCCTTTGGTCACTGGGCAGTTTTTGCAGTTTTTGCAGTTTTTTCACGTTGGTCGGCATATCCGGTTGAGTCAGCTCACCCGGTTGCTCGTAGACCTGCGCTTTGTAGTACATCGTTGTAGGGTTTTTCACGTCCTGCCTGGTCCATTGAGCGTGGCTGCCAAGATCGTCCTCCACGATAGTGAAACCGAACCCGGAGGATGAAAAGTTCTCATTCAGGATGATCCATCCGTTGTTGTCCTCGGGCAGGGTAAGGGTCACCTCTACTGGACCTTCGGATGGCTCGAAGGTGACTTTCGACTCAATAGTCCAAACATCACGATATTGCTCGGGAAGGAGCGGCAATCCAAGCGTAATCGACTTGTAGAGCGTGACGCCCAGGCCGAATATAATCAGCGTACCCGCAATAATCCCGATTCTCGTTCGTGAGGCGATCACGCTTAGGGTTCCCCCCCATCTTCGTGGAGGACTGGCTCTGGCAGAGTATGCCGCCGGCTGACATCCACGGTAAAGTTGTCCATCAGCATATTGCGGCCGATGAGTAGTGGGAATTCAAAATCGTCGCGATCGGAAAGGCTCACGTCCAGCCAGACGCGCTCCTCTCCCAGAGTAACCCACATTCTGACCACATAACGACGGTCATCGGGTCCACCCGCTTTATTCTTCACCAAAATGCGCCTGTGCAGCCGCCTTTCAAGCGCAATTTTGGCACCGGTTTCTGGGTGAATCAGGTTAAAGCGAACCCAGCGCTTGCCATCTTTCTCGACCAGCTGAATGTCTTCGGCATGTATGGATGAAGTCTCTGCACCGGTATCGATGCGCGCTTCCAGAATGACGTTGCCAGGCTCCACCAGCGCCCATTCTCTCTCGCCTACAATTGCATAACCGGAATCCGACTCGACCTTTTCACATTGTACTGGCGGTGCAGGTTCGCACTTTGTGATGACAGGTTGCGCAACTTGCGGTTCAGGACACTGCTGTACCTCGCAGATGGGGCAGGTTACAGTCTCAGCGACCGGACAAGCAGGCGTCACAGCGGGAGTCGTTTGGCAGCCCAGCAGAAGCAGCGAACAAGCTGTGAGCAGTGAATATCTGATGAGACTCATTCGTCGGAAAATCCACTTATTATTTGGTCCGCCAGTGTAACCCATTTCGAGGTGCAGACAAGTGACAATGCCTCCGCTTCGGGGTGCTCGCAGGATTGAATAGCGTGCCAGGCACAGCGTTGATTAGTGAGAATTAAAATGAAAGTCTCGGGCGATGGCGATACTGTCTTCATTCACGAAGTCCTCATGAACACCAACTTCCGACAGTCATTGCACTCAAGGGGCAGTTCAAATGCCAGGCAGCGCCTCTAATTTCGGGAAGCGATGCGTAGCGTATTGGCGATGGCACTGACTGCAGGATTCTGTCAGTCGGGACAAGTAAAACCCAATTTGCTCATATTTTCGTTGATTAGCCGCCTCAGCAATCATTCCGGCATAATAGTACACACTCTTGTCCAGCAGGATAAAGCCCGGGGGCAGCTTTTCACGCAGCTCATGATGCTGCTGTTGGCTTAATCGCTGGTTCAGTATATAGCTGTCTTGAATCGACCTGGCGATAGAGATGATTTCGTCAGTATCACCGGCCGCATACGCCGGGATAATGTCCATGACGGCCGATTGGATCAGATTCATTTCCTGTTGCAGTATTTTCCTTACCGGCTCCGACAGGGTTTCAACCGCATTGGACTTAACTGAATCGGCTTGAACGCTAAAGCTTGAGACCAGTAGCAGTAGAGGTGCCATTAATCGTACTATTGAGCACATCAGGTATCTCATTTGTCTCTCTCCTAAGTGGTATCGCCAAGCCAACTGATTCGGACTTGAGAAGACCCTATGCTAGCATCAAACGCCACCTGAATAGCCATTGCGCCAGAGACGGTTTTCCTTGCGCTCCATCAACCCATTTTCTGCGCCGGTCGGTTAGTATGACCTGCTGTTTCTCGCGGTGTTTTTCACATGAAAAAAATAGTCAGCATTAGCCTTGGTCCTGGCGACCTGGACTACCGTTTCAGGACACGGTTTCTGGGGGAGAGCTTCCAGGTATCGAGAATCGGCACCGATGGCGACGTCGGACAGGCAGCGAAACTCATCGCGGCCCGACGCAATGAAGCCGACACGCTTGGTCTGGGCATGGTCAGGGAACACTACACCGTGGGGACTGACCATTTTATCCGCCCCGGGACGCGCAAACTGGAGAAACTGGCGGGGCACACCCCGGTCACTACCGGCGCCAGGCTGCGTGAAATCGTCCAGGAGTGGACGGTGCGCTCGGCCCAGTTGGAACTGGGCAAACTATTCAACAATGCCAGGGTCCTGTTCCTGTCCGGTACAATCAATTATCGACTGGCGTCGATACTTTCCGAATATACCGATAACCTCACCTTCGCCGACCCGGTAGTCCAGTTCGGCCTGCCCAACCTGCTGCATTCCCTGAGAGCGCTGGAGCTTTACGCCGCCGGCAGCCACCCCATGCTGCGCTTTGAGAGTGGCAAAGACCTGATTCCGTCCATTGCACCGTTCCAGTTCTTCAACCACCTGGTCCTGCGTCGGGCGGTCAGGGAAGCGCACGTGGTGGTGGCGCCCTATGAGCAACTGGCGCACTACTCAGTGAATGAACTGGAAGGTAAAACCGTTATCACTTCCACGGTATCGGATGAGAGACTCGAAGAACTCAAGGAGAAGGGGGTGCGCCTGGTACTTGACTGCAGCATCCAGCCCTTCAAACAGACGGTTGGGCTCAACGTCGTTGAGGCCATGGTTATGGCAGCGCTAGGCAAGTCCGCCAGCGAGATCAGCCAGGACGATTACCTGGAGATTTTCACCGACCTGCAGCTCAAGCCGCGGTTGCTTTATCCCATTCCCGACCGCAAGCAGATCAACCGCTTTGCTTTTGTCATTCACCCCCTGTCGCAAAAATACCTCAACAACCTGAAACCTCTGGAAATGGTGTCCAGGGTTGCACCGCAGCCTGTCATGAACCTGGTGGAGAAGGCTGTGGCCTACACGCCACCCTTCGTCTACACCAAAGTAGAGGGTATCCGCTCACCTGACGGAGTGGAGGCGGAGGGGTGGCTGATCATCGTGGGTGGTACACCGAAGGAAATCATGAGCCACGCCCCGGAGTTCACCTACAGGAGACTGCTGGCGGCTGCGGAGATCGGCAAGAAGCTGGGAGCGCAGATCATGGGCCTGGGAGCCTTTACCAAGGTGGTCGGTGACGCCGGCATTACGGTAGCCAAGCGAGCGCCCCTGCCTATTACCACCGGTAACAGCTACAGCGCGTCGGGCGCCCTGTGGGCGGCGCACGACGCGGTGGAGCGTCTGGGATTGGTGACGTTGGAAAAGGGCAAGAAGGTCAAGGGAAAGGCCATGGTTGTAGGCGCGACCGGGGCGATCGGCTCTGCCTGTGCGCGGCTGCTGGCCAGAACCACAGAGGAATTGCACCTGGTGTCTCCCGAGGCGGCCAAGCTGCTGATACTCGAGAAATCTATCCTGAAGGAATCTCCCGGGATCAAACTGGTGCTGTCTTCTTACGCCGATTCTGACGAAAACATTGGTGATATGGACATGATTGTCACCGCCACCTCCGGTGCCGGCAAGAAAATCCTGGATATCATGCAAGTGAAGCCCGGCTGCGTTATTACCGACGTTGCCCGTCCTCTGGACCTGTCCGCGGAAGATGTGGAGAAACGCCCGGATGTACTGGTGATTGAATCGGGCGAGATTTCCCTGCCGGGAGATGTCAGGATGAAGTCTATCGGTTTCGAGGACAGGAGCGTAGTCTACGCGTGCCTGGCGGAAACCATTGTGCTGGCCCTGGAAGGGCGTTTCGAGAACTTCACTCTGGGCCGCAATCTGGAGTGGGGGAAAGTCCACGAGATATATAAACTGGGTCTCAAGCACGGGATGCAACTGGCGGCCATTTCGGGTGTTAACGGGGTGTATTCTGACGCGGATATTGCCCGGGTCAGGCAGTTAGCGCTGGAGGCGCGCAAAGACTGGAGACCCGCAGCGCAGAGCAAAAAAGCCGCGGCCGGACCCAAGAAACCACGCAAGCGCGCTGGAACCCGAAAATCCGCCTGATCCAGATCGTCCTTTAATAAACGCGCAGGTCGGCATCGATCTGCCGCGTGTGAAACAGGTTTGCAGCATCGCGATCCCGTGGCGCCGTCCAGAACGTGTCTATACTGTTTGTCAGGCGATGTTCCAACGCACACGAATTCATGAATCTGTAAAAAGCCCGCATTCGTAAAGAATAGACAACTGATGCGCCGGCGAATTCCGTCGTGCGCGCTGGACACGTTAAAGGAGTTTCCAATGTCTTCCAATACGATCAGCCTGGTGCTATTCGCGTGCTTTGCTTTCGGACTGCCGGTGTGGGCGATGCAGACCAACCAGTTTGATGGCCGAAACATACATGGGTGTACTGGAGCATGTTACGAGCGATGGAAAGAGCAAACGGGGGGGATTGTTATGGTGGCGGAAGCAAGAGCTGCGGAGAAAGCCGCCGCATCCCCCGCCGAGTTGGGACAGGCAACCTACGCCGGTTGTATTGCCTGTCATGGCGCGCAGGGGCAGGGCGGCGTCGGCCCCATGCTGGTCGGCCAGCCAGCGACTGATATTGCGGCAAAATTGTTGCAGTACAAAGCTGGAGAAACCATTGGTTCTCAGAGCGCCCTGATGTGGAGTCAGGCGGCGCAGCTCAGCTCGGCGGATATCGAGAACCTGGCCGCGTTTATAGAGAGCCTCGATTGATCATGAACTGTTGGTGGGGAATACGGGCGACTGTCTCGTGAGCAAGCCCGCCCTGATACTGCTGCTGGGAGACCAGTTGTCGCTGCAGCATGGTGCCATGAAAAACGCCCGGCCGGGGGTGGACTGTATCCTGATGGCGGAAGTGCGTCATGAGGCAGTGTATGTGCGCCACAATCGTCACAAGATAGCGCTGATTTTTGCGGCTATGCGCCATTGTCGCGATGAGCTGAGGGCACGCGGTTTCACCGTGATTTATTATCGCTATGAAGACGGCAAAGCCTCCCTTTTGGAGGCGATGCAGGCCGGGCTTGAGGGCTGCAACGCCGAAACTGCGCGGTGTTGTGAACCGGGTGAATTTCGTCTACTGAATGAAATGCGGCAATGGGCATTGCCGGTGCCACTGGAAATCATTCCCGACGATCGATTCCTGGCTAGCCACGCTGACTTTTCAGACTGGATGCGCGGCAGAAAGCAGCTGCGCATGGAGCTCTTCT
>Ga0316191_10004398_pt1 | contig 10501 bp, 9 predicted proteins | sample Eddworburr2cm_MG_FD_204928 | JGI IMG/M metagenome (GOLD analysis project Ga0316191, IMG submission 204928) | Coastal sediment microbial communities from Maine, United States - Eddy worm burrow 2 cm | ecosystem: Environmental > Aquatic > Marine > Coastal > Sediment | place: USA: Maine | collected... | reverse complement strand
ATCATGAAGGTGGGAACCAGGATGAGACCAAAGATGATGGCAAACTCTGCCAGCTGGATGTACTTAAAAGAATGAGAAGCGTTAAATACAAATTGGGTCACAAAGATCGGCAGGTTGCCAAGGACATGGACGATCACCAGGGCGGACAGCCCGACAGCCCCTTGCATCAGGGCCAACCACATGACCAGGTCTCGTCTCCGGTCAATGAATTTAGCGATGACGAGACTTCCCAAAGCCAGGCCGCAGATAAAGGCCGTGACAATCAGGCTGAAGGCATAGACCGAAGAGCCGATGGAAAGGGATAGCACCCTTGTCCAGGCAATCTGATAGATCATGGCGGCAATGCCGGAGATGCCGATCCCAACCATGACAACCGATTGGATGGTGCCCCAAAACTCAGGAACGACTTCTTGCGCGCTCTTCTTCTTCCGCTTCTTGTTTCTGGATTTTCCTTTGCTTTCGGAAGGCTCCCGTTGGAAGCGAATTTTGGCGAGCTTTAACATGCCGGCACAGATCGATAAGTTGAGCAGGGCGGCAAGATAGATTGTCCAGGTTATTCCCAGGATCGGAATGAGAACGAACCCGGCGCTAAAAGATCCCAGCACCGCGCCAAATGTGTTCACGCCGTATAGTAGGCCGACGTTCCGGCCAAGATCCGATGGTTTTTCTACGAAATATTTGCTGAGAACCGGAAGGGTGGCTCCCATCAGGGTGGTGGGAACAAGAAGGATGATTGCACAAACAAAAAAGCGCAGCAGGCTAAACGTGTAAAAGGAGGGATTAATGCTCTGATAGACGAAACGGAAGAGAGGCTCCGTGCCCGCAATGAGCAAAGGCAGCAACAGCGCATAGGCGCCTATGCTGCCCTCCAGGATGCCGTAGATGCTTAAGGGGTCCCTGATTTTATCAATAAACCTGCCGGCCAGAAAACTTCCCAGGGCCAGCCCGCCCATAAAAGCGGTCAGCACGGTGGTAATGGAAAAGACCGTGTTGCCGATCACCAGGGTCAGCATCTTCATCCACAAAATTTCGTAGACCAGCCCGCAGGATCCGGAGATCAGTAAAAACAGCAAGATCAACGGTTTTACCCCATGCCCGAATACGTCGTCTTTTTTGGTTTTCTTTTTCATTTTAGCCGTTTCAAAAGAATTTTGTTAATCGTTCAGCCACCAAGGCACTAAGCCAGAAAGGTTATAAAAAAAAGCAACCCCGGTCCTAGTACCTTAACCTTATACACCGTAAATGCCGCATCCACAACTTTTTCAGCAATAAATTTCATTTTTCCGGTGACTTAATCTCATCATCAATGGACACACTGATTTGTCACCACAATGGAATCCCCGATCCGGGCCCCGAATTTTTCCCGTTTGCCTAATCTATCGATCTGTGGTTAAAAGAGTGTTCTGTCTTTTGTAGTTTGATCTGCTTTATGCCGGAAAAAAGGAGAAACGATTATGAAAAGGGGCTCCCACACAAAAACACCAACACCATTGCCTGACAACGCAGCAAAGAGACTCATCGAGCTTACCAGTTGTTTAGAATACCTTGAAAAGTCCGGTTGTCTGGTTCGCGTGCATTCAGCGGTATCTTCAAAACACGAACTTGCAGGAATTGCAAGGCAGTATGAAGGCAAAAAATGTGTGCTGTTTGAGCATGTAAAGGGGAGCAAATATCCTGTCTTTATAGGAATGCTATGGAATCGAGAAATTGTCGGAAAACTTTTCGGAATGCCCGGGGAAAAGGTTCCTTTTGAAATTGCTGCCGCAATTGGATCCTGGAAAAGTAATAAAAAAAAATGGCCGTCTCGTGTACTAGCGAAAGGCCCTGCCAATGAGGTTATTGAAGAGAATGTCAACCTTTACAAGCTTCCGATTCCGGTGCATGCCTTGAAGGACGGGGGAAGGTACTTTGACTGCTCGGTGGTCGTTGTAAAGAACCCGGAGACAGGGATTTCAAACACCTCCATCCATCGATTGATGGTGGCTCGCAAAGACCGCCTGACATTTCTGATTGATCCCGGCCGTCATTTGGGTGCCTATTTAGATATAATGGAAAAACGGAATAAACCGCTGCCGGTGACCATCAACAACGGTGTCGGCCTGGCCCCATGGTTGGCATCGATCACACCGTCCCAAGGTGACGGTAAATACGCTATCGCCAACCATATTATTGGCCGACCGATCAATTTTATAAAAGCCCAGACGGTCGATGTCCCCGCATATGCCGATGCCCAATTTGTCATCGAGGCTGAAATTCTCCCCAATATTCGGGAAAAAGAGGGTCCGTTTGCCGAGGTCACGGGCTACTATGCATCGTGCGACAGGAGATGGGTGATGAGAGTGTTGGCCGTCACCCACCAAAAAAAACCTGTCTTTCACAGTCTTTTATCCGGACAAGAAGTCTGGAATGCAGTGGGTTTTACCGCCGAGGCTAAAATATTCAACGTTGTTAAACAGAAAATTCGCCAACTCAAGGCGGTATATTTAGACCACGGCGGCTGCGGGTTTTACGGAGCTGTGGTCCAGGTAAAAAAGGATCGAGCCGGTATCGGAAAAGCGGCCATTAAAGAAACGTTCAAGGCCTTCGAACCGCTCCAAAGAGTGGTTGCTGTGGACGAAGATGTTAATTTATATGATCCAAATGATGTTAACTGGGCCATTACAACACGTTTCAATCCTGACAGAGACCTGATCGTATTACCGAATCAGGTGGGTCATATTCTGAATCCGATGGTTAAAATCGATCCTGACGGCAAAGGTGGTACCGTCACAAAAATGGGCATCGATGCAACGGCTCCCTATCCAATGACCGATACGTTTAGGCGAGTCAGTTTCATGGACGTGAACTTGAAAAATTATAACATCGATGAATAGTCGTTTGATTTACATCAATAATCCCGGCAGGTAGAGCGCCACTTGCGGGAACATGATGAGCAGTGCCAAACATATGACGTATGCGATCAGAAAGATGGAAACCCCTCTAAAAATAGTCCCGATGGGGATGTCCGGCGCAAGCCCGCTGACGATATACACATTTACGCCCACCGGCGGTGTCACCGCACCCATCGTGGTCACCAGCGTTATGACAACTGTGTACCAAATCGGGTCGAAGCCTAAGGCTTTTGCAAGCGGGTAAAAAATTGGGATGGTGACCACCAGGAAGCCTAAGGCATCCACCAGACAGCCGCCGATAAGATATATCAGTAGCACGATCAATAGAATCGCTTCTCGCGGGACATTGAGCGATGATGCCCAATCCGCCAACTCGAAGGGTAGCCGCGTCACGGTCAAAAACCTGCCAAATATTACGGCACCCGTTATCAATAATACGACCATTGCGGATATCCTGATCGTCTCGGCAATGGCGTTGACAAACTCTTTTCTCGAAAGCTTTCTTCTGGCCAACCCGATCAGGAGAGCTCCGAAAGATCCGGCCGCTCCAGCTTCGGTGGGTGTGAACCATCCGGCGTATAGTCCGCCGATTACCAGCAAGAACAGAATCATGGCCTCAACGGCCCCTGTCAAGGAAATCAGCTTTTCCCGCATGGCGGTCTGCGGTCCCGGTGGACCCAGACTGGGATTTCTCAGGCATATTATAAAAACAGTCGCGAGAAACAAAGCTGTCAGAAAGAGTCCCGGTACAATGCTGGCGAGGAACAGCTGGGTGATGGATTGCTCAGTCTGTACGGCTATGATGATAAGAACGACGCTGGGCGGAATGACAACCCCCAGGGTGCCCCCGATGGCCACGCTGCCGGTGCTCAAGGCTTGGTCGTAATGATATCGTTTCATCTCAGGCAGGGCAATGGTGCCCATGGTTGCCGAGGTTGCAGAATTGGAGCCGCAGATTGAAGCGAATCCTGCGCTGGATAAGATGGTCGTTCCCGCCAGCCCGCCCGGCAGCCTTCCCACCCATTTGTAAGCTGCATTGTAGAGCCTTTCAGTGATGCCGGAGTGGTAGGCCAGCTGACCCATGAATACGAACAGCGGGATGACGCTCAGCCCGTAAGATGAAAGTTGTCCCCACACATTGGTGGTCAGCATGTAGATGGCGGCATCGGTGGAGATCATGTAAGCATTGCCCAAAAACCCGGCCAGGATCATGGCGAAAGAGACGGGCATTCGGAGGGCCATTAACACGAAAAGCAGAATAAGGCCCAGGATGGCAGCGGTGCTAGGACTCATTTGTCCCCTTTCAGTTTATCAAGATGGCGTCGGTTATCCTTCACCGTTACCTCCGGTAAAGACATGTTTGCAGGATTTTAAGAAATCCATGAGCAGTGCCAGTGTCAACCCCGCACAACCCAGGGAAACCAGGTAAACCCAGGGATAGACAATAACTTTCATGGTTTCAGACAGCGAACCCGTCTCCCGCAGAACACCTGCATGGCCAAATACATTCCAGGTTACGATTATAAACAGCGCCGTCGAGATCAGGTACACCAGCATGCTGACGAACGCCTGCGATCGTGGTCCGATATGCCTGGTGAAAAGGTCGATCGAAACATGTCCCTGATGGACCTGGGTGTAGCCTAAAGCAAACGCCGTTGTCAGCGCGGCAAGCCAACCGATGGCCTCAACGGTTCCCGCCATCGGTCGGCCGAACATGCGCAGCACCATTTCCCCCACCGTGACCACTACCATGGCGACCAGGGAAAATCCCGCTACAAAGGCAAGTCCCCGATTCAGAATCGAGTTAAACCTGTCTAATAGGTCCACAATATTTCTCCCAAACCGTCTTTTAGCAGCAATTTTGGATTGTGGATTTTGAATTGCGGATTTGTTGTATCGCTGGGCTCTATCTGTTTTTATTAAATTGACAGAATACCTTAAATCCCAAATCTAAAATCCTAAATCCCAAATCGATGAAGAATCAAAGTGGGATCAATTGTCAAAATAAACATTGCGATAGAACGTATGACTTCCACCATCCTAGTATTCATTTCTTATTTGTATTCCTGGGCGTGCTTGTCTCTGATCTGCTGCAGGCGCTCTAGAAATTTATCTGCTGGCAGGCCCTTGGCTGCCATCTCTGTTTGCCAGGCCTGCACCATCGGTGCCAGCCGGGCATCCCAGAGGGCTTTCTCGGCGGCCGAGAGCTTGTGGATTTGGAGATTGTGATTTTTTTGCGCCCAGGCGAGCGCCTCTCCCACGTTTTGCTTGTCGTGGTACTGCCCCGTCCATACGGCCATTTCGCGAGAAAGGTCGTCGATGACCTTTTTGACACTCTCTGGAAGGGCGTCCCATTTTTTCTTGTCCATCACCGCCGCAAATGTGACGACCACGGTGGGATATTCGGTCACGTGGTGCAGAAGTTCGGCCAGTTTGAAGTCCTTTAACACCTCGCGAGATGTCATGGTACCGTCGATGACCCCGGTCTGGACCGACTCCGGCACCTGGGGCATGGGCATCCCGACGGGGGCGGCGCCCAGGGCTTTCAATACCGGCACACCGGTGCCCGCCGCACGCAGTTTCATACCTTTTAAATCATCAAGGTTTTCCACCTGATTTCTGGATTGGATATGACCGGGCTCCGTCGTAAACATGGTGATAATTTTAAATTTATCATATTCAGCGGGTTTAAATTCCATCATCAGATCCAGCAGCGTAAGACTGGCCACCGTGGCATTCGGGAAATTGACGGGCAGGGCGACCCCTGAGGTGAGGGGGAAACGACCCGGGTCGTAGGAAGGGGATCCCAGACCGATATCGGCCACGCCCCTCAGTACGCCATCATACATATCCCTGGCACCCAGGAGGGTACTGCCCGGGAATGTCTGGACCTTGACCAATCCATTCGTGCGTTTTTCGATCTCCTCGACCCACTGCGCCATCTGTTTGCCGGGGAAGGTACGCGCCGGGGCAAAAAATGCATAGGTGAGCTTGATCGGTTTATCCTCGGCTTGGGCGTGGGACAAAAAGCCGGCGCTGCATACTAGGGATACAGCGAACCATAACACTACAAGAATCGTTAGCTGGCGGTTGATTTTCATGGTATCTCCTTTTCTTTGGTTGGGGTAGTAGCCGTTTCCGGTGGGCTGTCACTAACAACTCCACCGGAGAAATTTAAATTCTTGGATTGCTCGTACAGGTGCAACAGTTCAACGAACCCCATGTATTTTTGGTTGAACAGCGCACGGGTGTCGACATCTTCGTAATCGTAGAATCCTTTGCCAGTCCTGGGTCCCATCTCTGCTCTTTCCATTTTTTCTTTAACCAGCCGGGGAGGTTTGAAATGCGTTCCGCCCAGCTTGTTATGAAGATATTCACCGGCATGGAAGAGGATGTCGACACCACCCAGATCCACAAACTCGATCAGGCCCATAACACCCAGACGAAATCCGAATCCGGCCTTGATGGCGGTATCGATTTCCGCCGCCGTCGTGACCCCCTCCTCCAGGATACGAATCGCCTCGTTCATCGCCGCCGCTTGAATTCTCGGTACAATGAACCCGGGATTGGTTCTCATCTTCACTGGTATTTTTCCGATGTTCCGAAAGAAGTCGCAAATCCTGACAGGTGCCCACGCGTGGGTCTGCTCGCCGTAGGCGATCTCCACCAGGGGGATCAGAAAAGCCGGATTCAGCCAATGGGCGGACACCACGTTTCCGGGCCTGGCGCACACTTCCCAAAACACATCGAGGTGAAATGTCGAAGTGGCAGATGCGATCACGGTTTCTTCACCCATGAAGGAACCGATTGCACGAAAAAACGCCTGTTTTATCGTCACATTCTCCGGCAGCGCTTCGAACACGAACGAATGCCCGCCGATTGCCTCATTCAGACCGGTTGCGATGTCAAGGCCTCCGATAAGCGATTCGGCATCGCGGCGGAGCAGGCCGAGTCCGTTCAAGAGTTCCAGGTTTGCTTTGACTTCTTGAAATGCAGCGTCCAGAGTCTCGGTCTCCTTGCCGGGTTCCCGCCTCTTCGTGTCTATCAGCGTCACCCTGTGCCCCCGGTCAGCCATCAGCACTGCCGTTGCGATGCCGACGCCCATCCGGCCCGGCCCTACAATGGCTATCGACTCTGCAGTCATGGGTTTACCTCACCAATTTTTGAGCAGGCTGATGATATAGGAGTTATTAAGATTATTGTCCGCTCAGGCATCAAATCCCTCCCACAATAACGTTGTCAGTTCCTCCAACGACAGATCGCCGACTCCCAACTTCGCAAGGGTTCGGCCGGTTTCACTGAAGTTCTCACCGGAAATGGTGCCGATAAGGGTCAACAATGAATCAGCAATGGGGGTCTCCACGCGGCACAAATCGCCAACGGAGGTCATCAGCGCGAGATTGCACTTAACGTCTTCCAAAATGTAACGGTGGTTGAAATTCAAACTCTCCCGCCACTTTTCGCTCTTAATGAGATCCGTGTGGGCCTTTTTTCCGTACATCCATTCAGTGTCACCGGCGGGATCGTAATGATCTTCAAAGGGATAATGGTGAGATGTGTATCCTAGCGCCTTCCTAAGTTTTAGGCGCTCGGCGTCATGGGCCAGAACTAGCTTTTTTACGGACCGTGTGGTACCCTCGTTATGAATATCCCAGGCAGGAAAATGCTCAATCGCTCCGGTATTGAGAAGAAACAAGACGGAGTGGATGATGGGACCGACGTTGAGAAGCGCTACCGACAGGGCGTTTTCGACAGGGTGCGCAGCCGGATATAAGCGGCTTACCCGTTCAAAAGTTCGGTCGGTGTTACATGCCGGGAATACCCCCATGGGCAAATGGGCCGCTAGGCCGCTCACCTGAACTTTCGTGGGCTCGACCTTACGGGTGAGATAGGGCAAGGTGCCCGGCTCTGCATAGCTGAGGTCGATCCGTCGGCCGTTGGCGCGGAGCGCTTTTTCGAACACCAGCGGGCCGAGTGAGCCCGGGGAAAGGATTACCACTTGGCCATTTTCCAGGTGGGGTGCCAAAATCGACGCCCGTTTGGCTTGGGAGGGGGCTGGATCCGTACACACTATCACTTCGGCTCCTTGTACGACCTCGCCCGGATCATCCGATACGAGTTCGAGCCGGGCCTCGCCCGTTCTGCCCAAACCCTCCAGTACAATCGTCCCATTGCGGAATAGCTCAGCGTGTTTTTGCCTTGCACCCGGCCACATCCTGACTCTGTACCCGGCCAGCACGAAATCGCCCGCCATGGTGTACGATCCACTACCGCCTCCGATGACCGCTAGATTTAAATTGCTCACACGCTATCCCTTTTACCGTTTCAGTGCGCTTTATCCAGCTTCAGAAAAGAAGCGCCAAGCTTGCTTGGCGCGCTAAGAAGTTGCTTTTTCAAGCGGTTGAATCGAAAACGGTGAAGTGTGTATCGGTTTCAGCCGCAGGCGCAGGCCAACATATTGAGGCACCCATTCATGCAAACGACAATCATCCGATTAACCAAAGCGGGTTTTGTTGTCAAGGTTAATTTTTTGCACCGGGGTTGTAATTTCAAGTCGGTTTGGGTCCTGCTGCGGATTTGCCTGCAGCTTGATCGTTTAAAATGTTAAGATTTGCAAACCTGTAAAAAAACTTTGCAATATATTTTTTAATATATTACTCGATACATCAATTGATATTTATAAGATAATAACCATCTCCTGACCACTAAAACAATGTAAATCATGAATTGGTAATGAAAGATTTATTCTAGCATGCGGAAACCCTATGAAATTGCGGTCATCTATGGAGACGGCATTGGACCAGAGATTGGTTCCGCAACTGTTGAGGTGTTAAAGGCAGCCTTAAAAGATGACAATATTTTAAATTTCATCGAATATCCAGCTGGTGCGCAGTGTTTTCTGGACACTGGCGAATTATAATTTGAATAATTTATTGGATACTTCACATTGCCGTACCGGCTATCCAATATGATCACATTGTGGCTTTGGGTCGTTTGAGAAAAACCATCACTTGTATAATATCGGAAAGGAGCGCGCACCAATGGCTGAAACCATAGGCATTGTAGGATTGGGTCGCATGGGACTTCCGGCTGGAAAACTGCTTATCCACAAAGGATTCACGGTAGTAGGATATGATCCCGATAAGGTGCCGCTGGACGAATTTAAGGCGTCTGGTGGAAAGGCGGCATCGGATGTGAAAACGGTTGCCGAAAGGGCCAAGACAATAATTGTATTCGTATTGAACGACGAACAAGTCAATGCGGTCGTGGCTGGTAAAAATGGTCTTCTTGCCGGGGTCAACGAGAACAGTTGTATCATTTGTATGTCGACCATTCGTCAGGCACAGGTTGAGTGGGTTGCTGAACAATGTGTGAAGAAAAATGTGGCATTTATGGATTGCCCCTGCACCGGGGGACCGCCAAGAGCTGCCAATGGGTCACTGACCCTGATCGCCGCAGCAAAGAATAGTATCCTGGATCGATGCCGCCCAATACTTGAAAACTTGGGCACCATCATCCATGTAGGCGAGGTTCCGGGGATGGGGCAGACAGTGAAACATTGCAATCAACTTTTGGTTTCCGCGACCCATGCAGCGGTGATGGAGGTGATTCTTATGGCCAGACGTGCCGGTCTCGATGAAAGGCAGGTATGCCAGATAATTGGCTCCGGGGTAGCGGGCAGTGATTATTTCAAACTGCTTTCATCAAGTGTTATCGATAAAACCGCCGCACCCTGCGGGATGGCTATGATGTGCAAGGACAGTAATATTGTTGTGGATTCCGGAAGGTCTATGAAGCTGCCGCTTTTGGTGGCGGGTGCAGCCAATCAGTATTTTTTGGCCGCCCAGTCATTGGGGCTTGAAAAGGAGGAGTCTTCTGAATTGATGAAGGTTGTTGAGCGATTCTCTCAGCCAACGGGTGTAAACGGATCTTAAAAACGGAGCCCTTCAAATACTAAGCAGTGATAATTGAATCCGGTCCTGCCGGACCATCTGCTCTGCTTTATTTATGTATAAAACTTTTTACATATTCGTAAGATGCTTTAAGGCTTCTGCGAATTTGATCAAGTTCGGGCGTTTTCGCCTTTCTTTGAACGATCAAGTTTTTAGTTGCGCTATAGATAAAGAGGTGTTCAATGCTCAACGGGAGTAATTTTTTTTCCTCTACCAATTCTTTCAATATAATGTCATAGTTAACAACCCCCTGACCGATCTGAGAAAAAACCCAGCCGTCATCTATTTTATTCATATCTTTCAGATGCAAATGACAAGCATAGGGTAAGGCTTCTTTATAATCGAAGGCCGGGTCAACCTCTCCTATTGAACAGGTAAATGCATTGCCAAAATCATAGTTCAATTTTATAAAATCACTGTCAATATTCTTGACTACTTCAGCACCGGTTTTGCCGGAGGTTATGATCTGGTCTACGCCTTCGGACGGATTTTCCAATCCGATGATAATATTCATCGATTCGGCATAATCTGCAATGGGTTCAATATTTTTCTCAAATTGGCTGCGGCCGGATTTTGCGCCAACTTTGGTGTTGACTATCTTGACCCCCAGTCTTTTGCCAAAATCAATTCGTCTTTTAAGCTCATCGACGGCATTTT
>Ga0316191_10004397_pt1 | contig 10502 bp, 8 predicted proteins | sample Eddworburr2cm_MG_FD_204928 | JGI IMG/M metagenome (GOLD analysis project Ga0316191, IMG submission 204928) | Coastal sediment microbial communities from Maine, United States - Eddy worm burrow 2 cm | ecosystem: Environmental > Aquatic > Marine > Coastal > Sediment | place: USA: Maine | collected... | reverse complement strand
AGGTGTCTGCCTCGCGAGGTTCCATGCGCCGAAACGAATCGAAACCGAAGCGCAGAAGCGCGCGAGCCATCCATTCCGCGTCGCCGTAGACGAGCGCGCGGTCAGTGCCGAGGTGTTTCGTGAGTGCCGATGCGGTGACTACAGGGCCGACGCCCGCCGGGTCACCTGCCGAGATCGCGAGCGGTGGGAGCACTACGGCTCCTTCATCTTGTAGCCAACCCCGCGGACCGTTTCGAGGTTGTTGACGGTGTGGCCGAGCTTCATGCGAAGGCGCCGCACGTGGATGTCGACGGTGCGACTGCTGCCGTAGTAGTCGACACCCCAGACACGCTCCAGCAGCTGACGGCGAGAGAAGACTCGGCCGCGGTTCTGGCAGAGGAAGCTGAGCAGCGCGAACTCTTGATGGGTGAGCTGGCGAGGTCGGCCTTCAATCGTGACCTCATGGGCCGCGAGATCGATGCAAAGGGGGCCCATTTTGATGCGCTCTTGCTGCGCGAACTCGCTCCGGCTCCATTCGACGCGGCGGATCCGCATGTAGAGCTCGGCCGGAACGTAGGGCATCAGGGCGAAATCATCGAAGCCGTCCCCGACGTCGAGACGCGAGAGCGCGTTCACAGTGATGCCGATGATGACCGGCACCTCTTGAAGGGGCTCAGCGGAGCGGACGCGGACCAGGGCGGCTCGACCTGCGTCCGCCTCCTCCCCGGCCTCGATCAGGACCGCAGCGGGCGGGTTCTTCACGAGTTCGTCGGTATCCAAGCGATCCCATAGGTTTGCGGTCTGAACCTCGCAGCCGAGTTCATGCAGGCACGAGACGGCACTGCCCTCGCGCTCTTCCCCGCCCTCACGGCCGATCACGAGAATCCACACGCGCCAACATCTACACCGGGCGACAAGGCGATGCCAGCCGGAGATGCGACTTCGGCGGAGATCCCGGTTATCATAAATCGGCGTTAGCGAGACCTCGTGGCGAAGCACTGGAAAGTCGAAATCAGCCGGTTTGGTGGCTCGGAGCCCTTGTTTCTCGGGACCGTCGAAGCGGTGACCTGGCCCGCGGCGTTGCAAGCGGGGCGCGCGCAGATCGGCGAGTCCGGCGGAGTGCCCGCCGGCGCCAGTTGTAACGTGAACCCGAATGGAATGGTCACGATTCAGGACCCGCGCGAGCGGCGGCGTTATCAGATCATGCCAGCAAAGGCGCCGGCGCCGCCTCCCGGTACGAAGCGTCCGGTGCCGAGCACGCCCGAGATGCCAGCGCCCGCTGCGCGGTCACTCGGCGCCGAACCCGTACCGCTTCGCAGAGAAACCTCTCCTTCGCGCGCCAAGGCATCCGTGCCGCCTCCGGCGCCGCCGACTCCAACAGCGAGGGCAAAGCAGCGTGGACCGCAGCCGAGCAGCCCTCCGCCAGCCACGGTGGAAAACAAGCTCATTCTTCTCGCTTCACGCGACGAGGAGCCGAGCGCGTCGAGCCCCATTCACTTCCGCGAGCGAATGTATGCCGTGCCTCTTCCGTTCCACGCAGGGACCGGAGAGAAACTCGCGACCAAGCTCCTTCGACGCGTGCAGGACGAGCTCAGGGAGCAGCGTGGCGCGAAGTTCGTTCGAATCGAGCTATTCGACCATGTGTGGAAGTCGTCGCCCGAGCACGGGGCGGTGGTGCGGCTCGAGTGGAAGGACTGGAACACCAGCATCGACATCGAGTTCCCACTAGAGGCCGAGGTCCGGCAGTCGGAGATCCCGAAGGTCAGCAGCGTTCCGCCTCCCCCGACCGAGGATCGCCTCGGGGCGGCGTTCGAGGCGTGTCACGATCTGCTCTTCTTGAAGAACCGGGCCGAGGCGCTCGAGTTCGCTGTGCACCTACTCGAAGAGCTCGTCCCGAGCGACGCGTCGGCCGCGCTCTTGCTCGACGTGAACACGGATGAGTTCCGCGTCGTCGCGGCGCGTGGCGTCGGAGCCCATGAGCGCCGGGGCCAGGCGTTCCCGTCGGGTTCCGGCCTTCTGGGCGCCGCGAGCACCCTCACCGAACATGCGGTCCTGGTGCTCGCCGATGCTCCGACCGACCCCCGATACGACGAGCGGGTCGACGGAATCCCGGGCTTGGACGCGCGCGCCCTGCTCTACCGCCCGCTCATCCACAAGAGCCGCCTCTTCGGCTTGCTTCAACTCGCCAACGGCATCGGCGGCCCAATGTTCACCGAAGCCGATTGCGAAGTCGTCGACTACGTCACCCAGCAACTCAGCATCTTCGTCGCCAAAGGCGCCTCCCTCCCGAAGCTAGCCGCCGCCAAATAGCGGGACACGCAGCCCCTCCGAAACAGCCCTGTTTTCGAATACTTGCAGACCGAACTGCGCATTTTTCCGAATCCGGCTGCAGACCCGCACGCGAAAACCTCGGCGCGCGGGAAAGTGCGCGTTTGGGTGTGTAAGGGTCTGGAAGTACGCGGCTTTTCAGGGGGCTGCGTGTCCCCTACTGGGCGAGGAGGGTTTTTAGGCGGGCTTCTAGGTCCGGGGCGTCCTTTTTGCGGAAGCCTTCGTGGACGTGGCGGAGCTTGCCGTCGCGGCCGATGAAGTAGCTGCTCGGCATCGTCGCTGGCTCGTACTTCGAAGCCACCTTCACCTTGGGGTCGTGAACGATCCGAAAGCTCACCGGCGAGCTCTCCAAGAACTTGTTCATCTTCTTCGCGCTGCGGTCGATGTTGATCCCGACGATCACGAGGCCATCGGCAGCATACTTCTCGAAGAGCGCCTCGAGCACCGGCATCTCCTCTCGGCACGGGCCGCACCAGGACGCCCAGAAATCGACCAGCACCACTTTGCCCTCAAGCGCCGCCAGGTCGACCTTCACGCCCTTCAGGTCGGGGAGATCGATCGGCGGAGGCTTGGTGCCCAGGTCGAGCGCCGCTGCGCCTGGCGTCGCCCCGAATGAGACGACAGCGAGCGCCAAGACGAACACGGCCCTCAAGCAGCGTCGCGGCGACTGCCGACGCCACTCATCACTGATCGAGCTCTTCGCGGACATAGTCACCGAGCTTGTCCGGCGGAAAGATGTAGCGACGATCGTTCACGTAAATCGACGGCGTGGAGTCGACGCCCGCTGCCCGCCCCTCGGCAATGTCAGCCGCGAGCTTTTGCTCGGTTTCCTTCGAGGCCATGTCGGCGCGGAACTTCGCCATATCGAGCCCGATTTTCTTCGCGTAGTCGTCGAAGTTGGCCCGCTGGAGCTCTTCCTGCTTCTCGAATAGCAGGTCATGCATCTCCCAGAACTTCCCCTGCTTCTGGGCTGCGATCGCAGCTTTGGCGGCTTCCCGCGCTTTCGGGTGCCCCGGAAGCGGGTATTGCTTGAAGGCAAGCTTCACCTTGCCGTTCGACTCCTCGACCACCTTCTTCAAGTACGGCGAGGCCATCTTGCAGTGGGGGCACTGGAAGTCGCTGAACTCGTAGAGCGTCACCGGCGCCATTGGCGAGCCGAGAAGAGGCGTATTCTTCGCCGTCAGCCCCGTGACCTTGGTGTCCTCGCCGTAGCGGACGCGATAGATGTCGCGGATCTCGTCGCGCGAAAAACCATCGTCGACGAGCCGGGACAGGTAACGCGCAGCCGGCACGCACTTGCCGCACTTGCCGCTATCCGCGATGCAGCGAGCCACACTCACCGGTTCGCCGCAGGGCGACAGCAGCTCGTTGACCAGGTCGATCCAGATGCTCTGGGAGAACTCGTCCAGGGCGCTCGTGTCGACCTGAGGAAGGCTCCGAATGGGCTCTTTCGAAGCCTTCGGAGCAGGTTTCACCTCAGTCGCACCCGATTTCTTCGGGCCACTGTCGGCTTCGGTCGAACCCTCGCACCCAATTAGTGCGAAAGCCAAGGTGAGGCAGAGTGCCATCCAGCGCATGGGAATCGAAATCCTAGCAGAGATTGAGTGCGACGCCCTGGAACCTAGGAGTCGCTGTAAGTGACGAGCTGAGCCTTGACGATTTCCTCGTTGATGCCCGTTCGCAAGTATTCCTTCAGGCAATCGGCGATCGTCACCATGAGGTCGTCCATTCCATTGCCCTCGATGAGTCGAGACAAAAGGGCTCGTGATTCGCGGCTGTCTTCGTCGCGCAGGAACTTCCGGACTTCGTCAATCGTGATGCCGCCCTGGAAGTCAATGTAAGCGTTTTCCATGAGGTAACGCGCAAGCTCGTTCACATGACCCTCCGTCTACCGTGTGATTTGGCCATCTATTAGACACCCGTTCGGCGAAACGGCAAGCGCTAAAGGGCCGCGGAGAGCCCCTATCCCGCTTTTCTGTACCCCCGGCTCGTGCAATCTTGCTTCGCGATGGAGCCCAGGACCCACCTCGCCGCCAATCCGGCCCTGTGTGGTGAGGTCGTCCAGGTTGGCGAAGGCTCCGCTCAGGTAGCACTCGACACGACGGGTGAAATGGTCGTGGACTCCCGCGGCCTAGTTCATGGCGGCTTCGTCTTCGGACTCGCTGACTATGCTGCAATGCTGGCGGTCAACGACCCGAACGTCGTGCTCGGCAGCGCGGAAAGCCGGTTCGTCAAACCGGTCCGGCACGGCGACCGGGTCATCGCCCGCGCCAAAACCATTTCCACCAACGGCCGACGGCGCGAAGTGCGCGTCGAGGCAACGGTCGACCAAACGGCCGTGTTCGAAGGCACCTTCACCTGTTTCATCCTCGAGCAACACGTGCTCGAAGACACCGGGAGTGACTAATGGCAAGTGACGGCGGCGCAATCATCGGGCGGATCCTCGCATCGCGAGGCGTCCGACAACTCTTCACTTTGTGTGGCGGGCACATCTCGCCGATTCTCGTCGGAGCAGAGTCCAACGGCATTCGCATCATCGACGTCCGAGACGAGGTCACAGCGGTCTTCGCAGCGGACGCAGTGGCTCGCATGACGGGCATCCCCGGAGTGGCCGCCGTTACTGCGGGCCCTGGTGTGACCAACACCATCACCGCGGTGAAGAACGCGCAGCTTGCTCAGTCGCCGGTGGTGCTCTTCGGCGGCGCAGCCGCAACTCTTCTCAAGGGTCGCGGCTCTCTGCAGGACATCGACCAGATCTCGGTCATGCAGTCGATCACCAAGTGGGCGGTCTCGGTGAAGAAGGTTCGAAGCATCGGCCCGACCGTCGAAAGGGCCATGGACATCGCTCAGGAAGGCGTACCCGGTCCGGTATTCGTCGAGTTGCCCATCGACCTCCTTTACGCCGAAGACCTCGTGCGCGAGATGTTCATGAAGGAAGCGGGCGGCGGCCGGAACCTCGGCTCGAAGGCGCTCGAGCTCTACATGCGCGGCCACCTCTATCGCCAGTTCAACCAACCTCATGTGAGCATCGCGCCACCACTCCGCGAATCGCTTCCGCCGAAGGCGTCGGACCGAAATCCCCACGTCAAGAAGGTCGCCTCGCTCCTGCACAAGGCGGAGCGCCCGGCTCTCGTGATCGGCAGCCAAGCCCTCGTGAACAGCCAGAACCCCGAGCCGATTGCCGATGCAGTCCGTGCGCTTGGAGTCCCGACCTGGCTCGGCGGCATGGCTCGCGGTCTACTCGGCCGCTACAGCGACATTCAGTTTCGCCACAAGCGAAGCGCGGCGCTCAAAGAGGCTGACCTCGTGATCGTCGCCGGCTTTCCTTTCGACTTCCGGCTCGGCTACGGACGGAGCATCTCCAGTCAAGCGACCCTCGTCGCCGCGAACCTCAGCGGCAGCGAGATGCGAAAGAACCGTCGCCCGGAGATCCCGGTCCACATGCACGCCGGGGCATTCCTCGAACAACTCGCGAGCGAAGTCGGCGGCGGACTCGGTCCATGGAAGGAGTGGTTCGACACGCTCCGCGTGCGCGAGGTTCAACGCGACGAAGAGATCATCGAACAGTCCAGAGCCCCGACCGATCTCGTCAACCCACTTCAGCTCTTCACGCGCATCGAAAAGAAGATGGCGGACGACGCCGTGTTGGTCGTCGACGGCGGCGACTTCGTGGCGACGGCCTCGTACATTCTTCGACCCCGAAAGCCTCTTTCATGGCTCGACCCGGGAGTCTACGGCACGCTCGGCGTAGGGGGTGGCTTTGCGATCGGCGCTTCGTTGGTGCGGCCCGGCAAAGAGGTCTGGTTGATCTATGGCGACGGCTCCTGCGCCTATAGCCTCGCCGAGATGGATACCTGCATTCGTCATGGCCTGGCACCGATCGCAGTGATCGGAACCGACGGCTCCTGGGCGCAGATCGCTCGTGAGCAAGTGCCGATGCTCGGCACCGACGTAGGCACCGTACTCCGGCGTACCGCTTACCACGAGGTCGCTCAGGGCTACGGCGCCGCCGGCCTACTGCTCGACGACCCTGCCCGCGTCGACGCGGTGCTCGACGAGGCCAAAGCCCTCTCCGCCGCGGGTACGCCCGTCGTCATCAACGTACACATCGCGAAGACCGAGTTCCGCAAGGGCTCGATCTCGATGTAGGCGCCATGTCCACTTGGCTCCAGCGTCGCAAAGCACATCGACGGCTCCGAGACCGCGTTGGGCTCTGGTACCATCCGCGCTATCGCGTCGAGAAACTCGGGGAGACGGCACGCGTGCCTGGCGTCGAAGTCGATCGGGGCGAAAAGATTCTCGGCTCGCTTGCGGTCGAAGGCCTCGTGCGCCCGAAGCAGATCCGGCCCGCCCCGATCGTGAGTCTGAAGGACCTCGGTAAGGCGCACTCTCATGACTATCTGCAACGGACGGCCGAGCCTGAGTACCTCGGGCGCATCTTCGGCCTCGAGGCATCCGATATGGACGTCGATGCGGTGCTGACGGCGCAGCGGCGGCAGGTCGGAGGTACGCTCGAAGCGGCGACCTGGGCACTCCGCCGAAACGAGCGAGTAGCGTTCAACATCGGTGGAGGCTTCCATCACGCGGAGCCCGAGGCGGGCGCAGGGTTCTGCGTCTACAACGACATTGCGGTCACCATCGCCGTCCTGCGGGAACGGGGATTCATGGGGGCCATCGCCATCGTCGACCTGGACTACCACCAGGGCAACGGGAACATCGTCACCTTCGAGGACGACGATTCCGTCTTTACCTATTCGATTCACGGCTCGGTCTGGAGCCACGTCGAGGCCGCCTCGGACGAGCAACACTTGCTCACCACAGGCACCGATGACGCGGCCTACATGAAGCTTCTCACCGAGACCTTGCCGCCCGCTCTCGAGCGTGAAGCCCCCAAGCTCATCTTCTATATCTCCGGAAACGACGTGCTCGCCGCCGACCGTCTGGGAGACTTCGAGCTCAGCCGCGAAGGCGTGCTTGAACGCGACCGGTTCGTCATCGACCAGGCGCGTGCGCGCGATTGTCCCGTGGTCGTAACGCTCGGCGGTGGGTACAGCGGTGACGCCTGGCGTGCCTCCTCCGACTTCATCCGATGGCTCCTGATCGACGAGGCCGACGTCACCGAAGAGCCCCGCCAGAGCCTGTTCGAGCAGTACATGCAGATCGCGCAGGAGCTCGACCCCTACGACCTCCAGCGCCCAAGCGGTGAGTTCCAGATCACCGAGGAAGACCTCTATGGCGACTTGGTCGGTCCACGACATCGCTCCAGCCGAATCCTCGACTACTACTCGCGCCACGGAATCGAGTTCGCGCTCGAGCGATACGGTCTCCAAGATACGATTCGAGAGCGCGGCTTCACCAACCTCCGACTCGAGATCGATCCCTCCGATCCGGATCGGCAACACCTGACCGTCCACGGCTCCAAGGACGGTGAAGAGCACCTCCTGTTCGACAACGTGCTTCGGCGGGTGACCCGTCCCGCCCCCGAAGGCCTCGAGCCGCCAGACGAGCTCTGCTTCCTCTACATCGAGTGGATGCTGCTTCAGAACCCCACCGCGAGCTTTTCGCTTCGCGAACCACCATGGCCCGGTCAGGACCACCCAGGGCTCGGCGTCGGCGAAAAGACCATGCTCTTGCTGTTTCAGGGGGCGCAGCGTCTGGGTCTAGACGGGCTCGCCCACCACCCATCGCGCTATCACATCGCCGTCATCGGCGGCGCCCAATCGTTCTTCCTCGACCCGGAGCTCCAGGGCCGCTTCGAGGCGATTCGCGAGGTGCTCGGTCCGCTCGACCTCAGCGAGGCCGCCTGGAAAATGGAGCGCGGCGAGGTCTGCTGGGGCGACGGCGAACCGGTCGAGTGGTTCCCAGAAGATCTCGTCATTCCGGCGAGCGAGCGCTTGTTCGCGTACCTCGGCTCACCGCACTACCAGGAGCCGCGCGCGGCGGCTCTCGAGCGTGCCCGCAGTCGCGGAATCGTCCTCGAACCGACGAAGCGAACCACCGGGCCGAGCGATTAAAAACAGCACGGCGCCCCGCAAAGCGAGGCGCCGTGGCTAGAGGGCTCGTAAGCCGAGTTTTGTACTCGCGTTCGTCGCCGAAGTGCGAGTCGTGATCATTCTTCTGGGACCGATGTCACCATCGGCCTCGAGCGACGCTACCCGAAGACTCGGGCGGGACCACCCTCGAACGTCTCCCTATTTCGCCTTGCTTCGGATGGGGTTTGCCGTGCGACCAACGTTACCGCCAGCCCGGTGAGCTCTTACCTCACCCTTTCACCCTTACCGCGCGGCCTTACGACGGCGCGGCGGTCTGCTTTCTGTGGCACTTTCCTCGGGGTCGCCCCCACCAGGCGTTACCTGGCATCCTGCCCTATGAAGCTCGGACTTTCCTCCCGTGCGCCGAAGCGCACCAGCGATCACGTGAACCTCTCTAACCGCCCGAGGGTAAGGCCGGGGGAGTGCCCCTGCAACTACACCGTGGACTCAGCCGCCCGCGCCGGGGAGGACTCAGGCAGCGGGTGCCGCACGATGTCGAACAGGATGTAGAGTAGCGGCAGAAGAACCGCGACCGTCTCCCACGTGTACTGCTCGTCGTACCAACCGATGAAGAACTGCAATAGCAAGCCCGCGATCACCACGAGGATCAACGACACCGTGTATCTCAAGCGTTCGAGGGCCAACGGAGCCATCAACACGACGAAGCTGTAGTAGTAGCAAGTCAGCTCGAAGAAGCCGACGATCAGAATGATGCTCCCCGCGAGCACTGCCCATTCCGCGAGCTGTCGACCCGCGAACGCGAGCAACGTGAACATGCCGAGCAGGATCAGTGCGTGGAGCCAGCGGCGGTCGTGCTTGGTCTCCTTGCGCTTCTGCTTCCACTTCGCCCACGGGTCTTCGAGGCTGTCGTCCTTGGTGAAGCGGCCGACGGTGCTTGGCTTGTACGAAAGCAAGGTCGGGAGGCCCATGTGGTTCGTGAGCGGCGTCTCGCTGTGCTTGAGGGTGTTCGTGAGGAACTGTGGATGGGCGTCGACGCCGTTGACGGCAACGCTCGAGCCGCAAAGGACGGCCAATCCGAGAATGCCGCCGGCGATGAACCGCATGTCCGTTCGGTTGAGCCACGGCCGGCTGATCTTCTTGCGACGAATGAAACGGTCGATTAGCGACGCGATGGGGCCGCCGGCGAGCGCTGCCGGGAACAAGCGCAACAGCGCGCTCCACGAGAGAGCGAAACCGGACAGCAACGGGTATCCACGCTTGAGCAAGCTAACGGCGGCGACCGCCATGAAGAACCAGGGGACGCGCGCAAAACTCCCGCCTGTCCAGAAGAACGCCCAGGGGTATCCACAGCCCCAGATGAGCACCGAGAGCGCGGTGGCCCGCAGACCAAACGCCCACAAGATCATCAGGAAGGCTCCCGCGTAGAGCGAGAGGTCGATCATCGTGTACCGGAGCACACGCTGCCGGTGCTTCTTCAGGTCCTCACGATCGATCTTGTCCGAAGACACCGCTGGGAGTTGATCCTCCCAGCCGATGTTGGTGAGGAACGCAGCGATCATGTTGGATATCGGGCTCGCGTTGTAGCCGTGATCCATCAACATCTCTTTCCACCAGGAGGCGCCCATGACGCTCCGAAAGGCGGCCGTGTCGTACTGGAAGGCAGCCCATCGTTCGGCCGTGAAATGCTCCGCGCAGCGCTCCTGGTAGCGGATGGCGTCGTCCTCGCTCACGTAGTGGAGGCGATTGTCGACGAGGTCCCGAATCTTCCGCTTTTTGAGGTCCTTCGCGCCGTATTTCTCATAGTCCGCGGCGAGGACGCATTCGTAGAGGCGCTCGTACTCGTTCTCCTCGAAGTACTTCGATCCGATGTAGTAGTGGAACGTGTCCCAATAGTGAACGACGCGGGACGTATGGTAGACCCCGAAGTTCACCCAGGCAGCCGCGCACGCGACGATGACCCAGACGAGTGCTCCACGCTCCCACCAGAGTCGAGCCTTCTCGCTCTCTTTGGCGAGCATGATGCCGCGCGCCGCCCACGCCGCCACGGCTGCCCCTAGAACATACCGACCCCACAGCGCGAACCACGCCGCGTGACGGGCACCGTTGAACCGGTACGCCGCGATCCCAAGCATGACGAGCGCCAGCCCAACCACCGCCCAGCGCAGCCGTTCGTTCTCTCCTGAGCGGAACAGCGCGATGAAG
>Ga0316191_10004396_pt1 | contig 10508 bp, 13 predicted proteins | sample Eddworburr2cm_MG_FD_204928 | JGI IMG/M metagenome (GOLD analysis project Ga0316191, IMG submission 204928) | Coastal sediment microbial communities from Maine, United States - Eddy worm burrow 2 cm | ecosystem: Environmental > Aquatic > Marine > Coastal > Sediment | place: USA: Maine... | reverse complement strand
TGACGGCGGCACCCGGCCCGGTTGACGAACATCAGTTGCGGGAGTTGCATGTGAGAACGCTGAAGCCCGCGCAAGAGAGTTGATACGGAGGGACGATGGCCGGCCACAGTAAATGGTCCAACATCAAGCACCGCAAGGCACGTCAGGATGCCAAGCGGGCCAAAGTCTGGACCAAGCTCATTCGAGAGATCACGGTCGCAGCCCGACTTGGCGGCGGGGACCCGGCAGACAATCCGCGCCTTCGGGCAGCCGTGGACAAGGGCCTGGGTGCCAACATGCCGAAAGACACCATCGATCGAGCGATCGCTCGTGGTGCCGGTGGCCAGGACGGTAGCGATGTCGAGGAGCTCACTTACGAGGGTTATGCCAACGGTGGTGTTGCCGTGCTGGTCGAAGTGATGACGGACAACAGGAACCGCACCGTGGCGGAAGTCAGGCATGCCTTTTCGAAGTTTGGCGGCAACCTCGGCACGGACGGCTCGGTGGCCTACCTCTTCAGCCGTCAGGGGGTGATCAACTTCGCGCCGGGTGTTGATGAAGAGGCGGTGATGGAAGTGGCGCTGGAAGCCGGCGCTGAAGACATCGAGAGCGAAGAAGATGGTGCCCTGATGGTGACCACGCCGTGGGAGGCGATGAGCGACGTCGTGGACGCGCTCAAAGCGGCCTCTCTGGAGCCCGACAATGCAGAGGTGGATATGGTGCCCTCCACCTACACCCCCTGTGACGATGAGCTGGCGGAAAGTGTGCTGAAGCTCATCGACGCCCTGGAAGAGCTGGATGACGTGCAGAACGTCTACAGCAACGCCGATATCCCCGAAAGCGCTCTGCAAGGCTGACGAGGGAGCCATGCCCCGGGTGATCGGCATCGACCCCGGCTCCCGCCTCACGGGCTATGGGGTGATAGAGGTCGGCAGTCGTGGACTCACCTATCTTGCCAGCGGCTGCATCCGCACCGGCCGAGGCTCCTTCGCCGAGCGCCTGGCCGAGATCTATCGGGGAGTGAACGAACTCATCGGCGAGCATGGGCCGGAGGTCATGGCCATCGAGGAAGTCTTTCTGGCCCGCAATCCGGATTCGGCGTTGAAGCTCGGGCAGGCCCGCGGTGTGGCCATTGCCGCGGGTGTCGCGCACGGGCTGCCGGTGCACGAGTATGCGGCCCGTAAGGTGAAACTCGGTGTGGTGGGCACCGGCCGGGCGAGCAAAGAGCAGGTTCAGCACATGGTGCGGGTGCTTCTGCAGTTGCCCGGTGAGCCTCAGGCGGATGCAGCGGACGCGCTTGCGATTGCCATTTGTCATGTCAATACTCTCGGCCTTGACCGTGATCCCCCCAGCGGAAATTAGAAACAGATGATCGGCCGAATCCAGGGCAAATTACTGGAGATCAGTGACAACCTGCTGCTCATCGACGTCAGCGGCGTCGCCTATGAGGTGGAGGCCACCAGTGCCGCACTGGCGGATGCTGCAGCGCCCGGCGTGGAAATTACCCTGTTTACGCACTTCGTCGTTCGCGAAGATGCCCAGTTACTTTACGGCTTTGGCTCCAGGACCGAGCGGGATGTATTCCGTGATCTGATCAGGATCAGCGGCGTCGGCCCGAAAATGGCGCTGGCCATTGTCTCCGGGCTCACGCTGGAATCCCTGGCGGAGGCCGTGCGCGCGAACGACGTGGGCCTGCTGACCCGGGTGCAGGGCGTGGGCAAGAAAACGGCCGAAAGGCTGCTGGTTGAGCTCAAGGACAAACTCGGCAATCTCCATGTGGTGGTGAAGCCGGTTTCCGTGGGTGCGGATCATGCAGCCACCCGCGAAGCGGAGGATGCGCTGATGTCTCTTGGTTACCGACCGGCGGAAGCGCAGCGGGCGGTGGCGTCAGTTGCTGAGGGGTTGCCAGTGGCCAGCGGTGAGGAACTGCTGCGCGCGGCGCTGAAACAGATTGCCCGGCAGGCGGAAGCGGGCGGGGCTGTCAGTGGGGGCAGGAGCGAAGCACGATGAGCATCGAGCCCGATCGTCTGGTCTCCGCCGGCATTGCCCCGGGCGATGGCAATGAAGTCCGCATCGAGCATGCGCTCAGGCCGGAACGACTGGCCGATTACATCGGTCAGACCGCGGTCAAAGAGCAGATGGAGATCTTCATTCAAGCCGCCCGACAGCGGGATGAAGCGCTCGATCACACGCTGATATTCGGCCCGCCCGGACTCGGCAAGACGACGCTGGCCAATATCATCGCCAAAGAGATGGGCGTCTCCATCAAGTCCACGTCGGGTCCGGTGCTGGAACGCGCCGCGGATCTGGCCGCGATGCTCACCAATCTGGAGCCGGGCGACGTGCTCTTCGTGGACGAGATCCACCGGCTCTCACCCGTTGTGGAAGAGATTCTCTATCCGGCCATGGAGGATTTTCAGATCGATATCATGATCGGTGACGGGCCGGCGGCCCGCTCTCTGAAGCTCGATCTGCCCAAGTTCACCCTGGTCGGCGCCACCACCCGGGCGGGGTTGCTCACCTCGCCGCTCAGAGACCGATTCGGCATCGTGCAACGTCTGGAGTTCTACACGGTCCAAGAACTGACCGACATCGTTGCGGGCTCGGCGGCTAAGCTTGGTCTCGCGATCAGCGCCAACGGTGCCGAGGAAGTCGCCAAACGTTCCCGAGGGACGCCGCGGATTGCCAATCGTCTGCTGCGCCGGGCGCGCGACTTTGCGGAAGTTAAGGCAGATGGCGAGATCAACCAGCAGGTGGCGGACGATGCGCTGAACCTGCTGAAGGTGGATGCCAGGGGTTTCGACAGCATGGATCGTCGCCTGCTGACAACCATCATGGATAAGTTTTCCGGTGGACCGGTCGGGCTCGATTCGCTGGCCGCTGCTGTGAGCGAGGAGCGTGACACCATCGAGGATGTGCTCGAGCCTTTCCTGATTCAACAGGGCTTCCTGATGAGAACGCCACGTGGCCGGGTGGCCACCAGTAAAGCCTACGAGCATTTCGGCCTCCCGACGCCGGAAGGTGTCGGACCGACGCCGGAGGGCGTCGGACCGATAGAAGAAGGCGCCAGCGGACCTGAAGCGCAACCGAAGCTCGATCTGAACTGACAGGAGTACCCTTGCCCGAACAGCTTTCCATCTTTGAACTCATCGCCAACGCCAGCGCGCTGGTCCAGCTGGTCATGGCCGTGCTGATGCTCGCCTCGCTGACCAGCTGGGTGATGATTTTCCAGCGCTGGATCTACCTTCGTCGTGTGGCGGTGGAGGTGGATACCTTTGAGGACCACTTCTGGTCCGGCATTGATCTTCGCGAGCTCTATCGGGAACTGGAATCCGAAGAGGACCTGAACGGCATCGAGGGCATGTTCGTTGCCGGCTTCAAGGAATACACGCGGCTCTCCGAGCAGTCCGGCGCGGATACGGATTCCATCATGCAGGGCGTACAGCGGGCCATGCGGGTGTCGATGAACCGGGAAGAAGAGAAGCTGGAGACCCATCTCGCGTTCCTGGCGACGGTCGGTTCCACCAGTCCCTACATCGGGCTGTTCGGCACCGTCTGGGGCATCATGAACTCCTTCCGGAGCCTGGCGAACATGAGTCAGGCCACGCTTGCCACAGTGGCACCCGGTATTTCCGAAGCCCTGGTGGCCACGGCCATGGGCCTGTTTGCGGCCATTCCCGCGGTGATCGGTTATAACCGGTTCTCTGCCCGGGTGGAGGTGCTCAGCAAGCGCTACGAGACCTTCAGCGAGGAGTTCGCCGCTATCCTTTATCGCGCCGCGCACGCCAAGCGCTGAGGCGGAGTCAGAACTGATGGCCGGCCGCCGTAAACCCATGTCCGAGATCAACGTCGTGCCCTACATCGACGTGATGCTGGTGCTGCTCGTGATCTTCATGGCGACGGCACCGCTGTTGACCCAGGGCGTGCAGGTGGATCTGCCCAAAGCGCCGTCTGAGCCCATTGATGAGGCGCAGAACGATCCGCTGGTCGTGTCCATGCGTGCGGACGGCGCCATCTTCCTGAACCTCGGCATGAGCGACGCGGAGGACGAGGGCTCCAGGGTAACTGTCTTCTCTCTCGAGGATCAGGCCGGCAAAGTGCTCAGAGCACGCCCGGATGTGCCCGTGTACGTGAAGGCGGATCACACGCTCGACTACGGCAAGGTGGTTGGGGTGATGACCGTGCTGCAGAGGGCGGGCGCAGAGAGCGTCGGCCTGATCACGGACCCGCCGGATCTGGGTGAGGGACCCTGACAATGACCTGGACGCTGCGTCAGTACGGCTTGCCGCTGCTGCTCGCGCTGGCGCTGCATGCGGCGCTTGGCGTCTGGCTGAAAAGTGCATGGCAGCCCAGTCAGACCGAATCGAACATCTTCAAACCGAAAGTGGTTAACTCGACGCTGCTGGTCCTGGAGCCGAAAGCCGAGCCCGCACCGCCACCCAAGGCTCAGCCGAAGCCGCAGCCGGATAGAGCCGCCGAGGCCCGCGCGGCTGCTGCGCGGGAGGAGGCGGCCAGACAGGCGGAGCGCGCGGAGGCCCAGGCCCGTGCCGATCGACAGGCTGAGGAAAAGGCCCGCCAGGACGCTGCTCGCGAGCAGGCTGCGCGCGAAGAAGCCGCGCGGCAGGAGCGCCTCATGGCGCTGGCCGACACTTCCTTTCTGAATTCACTGGAAGACGAGTCCGTCGATCTGGCCGAGGCCGCAAGCGCCGATGCACAGGCGGTGGCCCAATCCTATCGCTATGGCATCTATCAGAAGGTGGTGGCCAACTGGTCACGGCCCCCGAGCGCCAGAAATGGCATGGAGGCGCGCCTGCAGGTGGAGCTGGTGCCTACTGGCGACGTGGTCGCAGTGATGCTGCTCGAGTCCAGCGGCAGCTCCGCCTTCGATCGGTCTGCGGAGCAGGCCGTTAAAAGAGCCCGCCGTTTCGAAGTGCCTAAAGACGGCGCGATCTTCGAGCAGTACTTCCGCCGTTTCACCCTGTTGTTCAAACCAGAGGATCTGTTGCGTTGAGCATTCCATCAGTATCTTTCACCCTCGTTGGCCTGATTGCGCTGCAGCTGGCCATTGCACCCCTTGCCCGGGCGGCAGAAAGCCTGGATACGATCATCATCGATGCGGGCTACGACAAGCAGACGAGCATCGCCATCGTGCCGTTCAGTCAGGGGCCGGAGTTCGATGGCCTGCAGCCGCTGTCCGAGATCGTCGAGTTCGACCTGGCCCGCAGCGGCCAGTTCGCACCCACCGCCCGGGACAATATGCTCTCGTTCCCGTCGAAGCGGGAAGACGTGTTCTTCCGCGACTGGCGGGTGCTGGGTGTTGAATATCTTGTCATTGGCAGGACGGGCATAGATGCCGCGGGCAAGCTGCGGGTGGATTATCACCTGTTCGATGTACTCAACGAGCGGGAGATGCTCGTGGATACGGTCTCCACCTCACGATCGAAATGGCGGGATGCAGCGCATCATGTGGCGGACAAGGTCTTCGAGTCCGTGACGGGTGTTCAGGGCGCCTTTTCCACCCGCATCCTCTACGTTCTGGCCCAGAACGTGAGCACGCCGAGTGAGCAGTTCAGCCTGCAGATCGCCGACTCTGATGGCCAGCGCTCCGAAACCCTGTTCACCTCCAGGGAGCCGATGCTCTCGGCGAGCTGGGCGCCGGATGGCAAGTCCGTGGTCTACGTCTCCTTCGAAACCGGCAAGCAGTCCATCGTGCTGCAGAACCTGGAGACGGGCAGCCGACAGCTCATCACCAACTTCTCCGGCATCAACGGCTCGCCGATGCTGTCGCCGGACGGTCGACGACTGGCCATGGTGCTCTCCAAGGACGGCAATCCGGAGATTTACGTGATGGACCTGGCCGACAGATCGCTGCGGCGGGTGACCCGTCACCACGCCATCGATACGGAGCCGAGTTGGACGGAAGACGGCAGGCATCTGATTTTCACATCAGATCGTGGTGGTCGGCCGCAGATCTACAAGGTGGAGCTGGCCAGCAACTTCGTGGAGCGGCTGACGTTCGAGGGATCCTACAACGCCAGCGCGACGCTGTTGCCGGACGGCGAGCACCTGGTTTACGTGCACAGGCGCAACGGCGTGGACCACGTTGCCTGGCAGGACCTGGCCCGGGATGACGTGCGGGTGCTCACCCAGACCTCGCTCGATGAGTCGCCGTCGGTCGCGCCCAACGGCACCATGCTGATCTATGCGACGCAAGTGGAGGGGAGAGGTATACTTGCCGTGGTCTCGATTGATGGCCGCGTGAAGTACCGGCTGCCGTCATCCGCTGGAGATGTACGGGAGCCGGCCTGGTCCCCGTTCATCGAGACCCTCTAAGGAGAACCCCCACATGATGAGCCCCCTAAAAATAAGCAATATGCAGAACATTTTCGTCCTGTTGCTTGCCCTCGTGCTGGCAGGCTGCGCGAGTACCGCACAGGATCCGGTGGATGACGAGGTGGTCGAGCCGCCTGCGGAAGTGGTGGATACGGCCCCGGAGCCCGTCCCGCCGCCGCAGGAATTCGAAGCCTTCGACCCTGACCTGAACCCCTATGTGCCGGGCACCAATCAGTTGCTGCCCCGCACCTTCTACTTCGAGTTCGATCGCGCTGTGGTCGGACCTGACGATCTGGCCTCGCTGGAGATGCATGCCACCGTGCTGCGCAACAACCGGGACAGGTCCCTAGTGATCGAAGGCCACTGCGACGAGCGGGGCACCCGGGAGTACAACCTGGCCCTTGGCGAACGCAGGGCGGATGCCATTCGCAGCTATCTCACTTCCGCCGGCGTATCGCCCAGGCAGATCGAAACGGTGAGCTACGGCGAGGAGCGTCCGGAAGATCCCGGTCACGGCGAGGCATCCTGGGCCCGCAATCGCCGTGCGGTGATGATCTACCGGTAAAGCGCTATGAGTAATCGTAACGACAGGGGCGTATCTTCTCTGCGCCCGATGCTGTTCGCTGGGACGCTGTTGGGCGGTCTGCTGTCCGCGGGTCAGGTTCTGGCGCAGGAAATGGCGGCGCCAACACAATCTCAACCTCAGCCGACAGCGGCGGAACCTGCCGGCATGAGCAACCGTCAGCTTTCAGAGCTCTTCTATCAGATTCAGGTGCTGCAGCAGGAAGTCCAGGAACTGCGCGGACTCGTGGAAGAGCAGGCCTATCAGCTGAACCGGCTGGCCCGGGACCAGAAAGAACAGTACATCGACCTGGATCGACGGGTGGCGGGACTGACCACGGGTGGCGTGGCTGGTGCGGGTCTGAGCGCAGGATCCTCGACGCCCGCGGGTAGCGCCGCGACCGGCAGCACGAGCAGCTTTGGCGGTCAGGCCGGGCCCACCAGTCCGACCGCTACGACGAATCCCGGGGCTGCGGCTGTGGTCGCCGTGCCGGGTGCCGCGGGTAGCGTTTCAGAGCGAGAGGCGTATCAGAACGCGTTCGATCTGATGAAAGGGCGTAAGTTCGATGAGTCCATCGCCGCCTTCAACGACCTGATCGTTCGCTATCCGAATGGCCAGTACACGCCCAACGCCTTCTACTGGCTGGGCGAACTGCATCTTGCCCAGCAGAATACGGAGCAGGCCCGGCAGTCCTTCATGCAGGTGATCGGTCTCTATCCGGATCATCCCAAAGTACCGGATACGCTCTATAAGCTGGGGGTGGCCTACCACCGGCTCGGCGATACGGCCAAGGCGATGGAGTACTTCTCCGACGTGCAATCCCGTTACCCGCAAAGCTCTGCAGCGGGTCTCGCGGCCAGCTACGAGCAGGAGCTCCGCTGAGCCGCGGACGCTCAAGCACGCAACTGCTCGCAATGAATACCGCCCAGGATGAGAGGGTCGCCTCGAAGCGTCGGAGTGACCAGGTACGGCTGACTGAGATCTTCCTGTCGCTGCAGGGTGAGTCCACTTCCGTCGGTCTGCCGACCGTATTCGTTCGCCTCACCGGTTGCCCGCTGCGCTGTACCTACTGTGATACCGAGTACGCCTTTCACGGCGGCAACTCCATCGGCATCGATGAGGTGCTGGCAGAAGTTGGTGGCCTGGGTGTCCGACAGGTGACGGTGACCGGTGGTGAGCCGCTGGCTCAGCCCGGCGCGCTGCCGCTGCTGACTGCCCTCTGCGATCAGGGTTACGCCGTTTCCCTCGAAACCAGCGGCGCGCTGGATGTCTCCGCGGTGGATGGCCGGGTCCGCAAAGTGCTGGATCTGAAGACGCCGGGTTCCGGTGAAATGCACCGGAACCTCTGGTCCAATCTCGAGCACTGTGGTGCCAATGACGAGATCAAATTCGTGCTTTGCGATCGCCAGGACTATGACTGGGCGAAGCTGAAGTGCGACGAGTTCGGCCTCTACGAGCACGCGGCGGAAGTACTGTTCTCGCCGGTGGCCGATTCTCTGCCTGCGCGCACCCTGGCGGACTGGATCGTGGCCGATCGGCTGCCCGTGCGCTTCCAGGTGCAGCTGCACAAGCTGCTCTGGGGAGATGAGCCCGGACGCTGATGGGCGCGGCAGATAAGAAAGCCATCGTCCTGGTCTCGGGTGGGCTCGACTCCGCGACGGTGCTGGCCGCGGCGAGGGCTCGCGGCTTCGCCTGCTATGCAATCTCCTTCGACTACGGCCAGCGCCACAGAGCCGAACTCGTGGCGGCTGACCGGGTGTCCCGCTCGCTGGGAGCGGTGCAGCATCGGGTGGTACCCATCGATCTCTCCGCCTTCGGCGGATCGGCACTGACAGACGATTCCATCCCGGTGCCGGAATCCGGTGTGGTGGCAGACGAGATACCGGTCACCTACGTGCCGGCCCGGAATACCGTGTTCCTCTCGCTGGCGCTGGCCTGGGCGGAAGTGCTGGGTGCGACGGACCTGTTCATCGGCGTGAACGCCGTCGACTATTCGGGCTATCCCGATTGTCGTCCCGAGTTCATTGAAGCCTTCCAGCAGCTTGCGAATCTGGCCACCAAGGCCGGCGTCGAAGGGGATGCCTTCTCCGTGCACACACCGCTGATCGACCTTTCCAAAGCCGACATCATCCGCATGGGGCTCGAGCTCGGCGTGGATTACGGCGAGACCGTCTCCTGCTATCAGGCGGACGCGGAAGGGGCTGCCTGCGGCAAGTGTGACAGCTGCCGCTTGCGCCGGGAGGGCTTCGATACAGCCGGCGTTGCCGATCCCACCCGCTACTTCTGAGGACCGCCACAGCCCTGCCGTCGCCATTCGACAATTGAATATAGCTATTGAATAGATAGATATAATCGAATTTATCTATTGATCGGCGCTCTGTATCTTTGCTTCCGAGTTCGAAATAAACGACGGAGCAAAGAGATGGAAATCAATATTGGTATCGATTCAGCCACCAGAAAGGACATTGCCGAAGGCCTGTCCCGGCTGCTGGCAGACAGCTACACCCTGTACCTGAAGACCCACAACTATCACTGGAACGTGACGGGTCCCCAGTTCACCACGCTGCACGCTCTGTTCGAAACCCACTACACGGAGCTGGCGTTGGCGGTAGACGAGATTGCGGAACGGATCCGTGCTCTCGGTTTCCGGGCGCCCGGCTCCTATTCGGAGTTCGCCGAGCTGAGCGTTGTAGAGGAAGACCGGGACGCGCCCGGGGCCGATGAAATGATCGCTCGTCTTGTGGCTGGCCAGGAGGCGGTGGTGCGCACCGCCCGGGACGTGATTGGCGTTGCCAGCGATGCAGGCGACGAGCCGACGGCCGATCTGCTCACCCAGAGAATGCAGGCGCACGAGAAAAATGCCTGGATGCTGCGCAGCCTGCTCGAAAAGTCAGCCTGAGTCGCTTCCTAATCAGGATCAGTCAACGAAGGAGTAAAAACGGATGGAAAATAGAGAAGGACAGCGGGTTCCCAACGTGCAGTTTCGTGTACGCAACGGTGATGACTGGCAGAACGTGAGCACGGAAGACATATTCGCAGGCAGGACGGTGGTGGTGTTCTCGCTGCCGGGAGCGTTCACACCCACCTGCTCGTCTTCCCACGTGCCGCGCTATAACCAGCTGGCGGATACCTTCAAGCGCCACGGTGTGGACGACATCGTCTGCGTTTCGGTGAACGACAGCTTCGTGATGAACGAATGGCAGGAAAGCCAGCAGGCCTGGAACCTGACCTTCCTGCCGGATGGCAACGGTGAGTTCACCGAAGGCATGGGCATGCTGGTAGACAAGGATGAGCTTGGCTTCGGGAAGCGTTCCTGGCGCTATGCCATGCTGGTGAAAGACGGCGTGGTGGAGAAGATGTTCATCGAGCCGGAGGTGGAAGGCGACCCCTTCGACGTCTCCGACGCGGACACCATGCTCGGCTATCTGGCGCCCAACGCGCCGGCCGTGGCCGATGCGGTCGTGTTCACCCGCAAAGGTTGTCCGCACTGCACGCGCGCCAAGCGCGCGCTGGAAGCAGCAGGGATCGCCCACGATGTGATGCTGCTGAACCGGGACTTCAGCGATCGTACGCTCAGGGCGGTATCCGGGCGCGCCAGCGTGCCGCAGGTGTTCGTCAACGGAGAGCTGGTTGG
>Ga0316191_10004395_pt1 | contig 10508 bp, 9 predicted proteins | sample Eddworburr2cm_MG_FD_204928 | JGI IMG/M metagenome (GOLD analysis project Ga0316191, IMG submission 204928) | Coastal sediment microbial communities from Maine, United States - Eddy worm burrow 2 cm | ecosystem: Environmental > Aquatic > Marine > Coastal > Sediment | place: USA: Maine | collected... | reverse complement strand
TCATCCTGTCCGGCTACCCCTCGGCCTTGTATGACGAGCTGCTCTCGGGCTGGCGTAGCCTGGAACTGCAGGTCATGAACCAGGCCGGGGTGCGCACCGAAAAGCTCTGGTTCAACTTTGCGCCCGACCGGGTGTACTGGCCCAGCTACGCGGGCAAGAACTTTACCGACCGGCAGCGCATCAAGCGCAAGGCTGCGAACTGGGGCAGGCAATACCAGGCGATGCCCCGGGCGGAACGCCTCGCGGTGCTCTCGGCCATGATGGCGGTCGAGGCTGGAGAGCCGGCATAGCCCTGCCGGATTAGGGCGCCGATGATGGCCACCGTCAACAAACAATCCCTCAGGGAAGAGTTCGGCGCACTCAAGGCCGAATTCGAACGCCTGACCGCCAACGGCAAGATGGCGGCGGAAAGCCGCGCCCTGTTCCAGGCTATGCTGATGCTGTTCGAGGTGCTGATGGCGGTGTTCATGGAAAAACGCACTTCCAAAGATAACAGCAACTCCAGTCTGCCCTCCTCACAGACAGCAAAGGAGGACAACACCGCGACCCAACCCGGCGCCAAGGGCAAAGGCAAGTCACAGAACGACGCACTCGCCGGCAACACGCGCACTGTAGAGACCGTCCAGATCGCCCCCGTCAACCAGTGCGGGATCTGCGGTGAAGACCTCAGTGATACACCCTGCCAGGGACATGAGAGACGCACCCGAATCGACATCATCTTCGAAAAGGTGGTGAACCACGTGGATGCCGAGATCAAGCAATGCCCCGCTTGTCAGTCACAGACCAAGGGCCGGTTTCCGGCGGACATGGCCGGGCCGCTGCAATACGGTCCAGGGATCAAAGCCTACGCCCTGAATCTGCTGGTCGCTCAGATGCTTTCCCTCAAGCGGGTGCAGCAGTCGATCAGGACGCTGATCGGCATGATTCTATCGGAGGCGACGATCCTGAAGCACGTGATGCAGCTGCATCAGGCCCTGGAAAAATGGGAACACGACGCCATTGAAAAGATCCTGGCCATGCCCGCCATGCATGTGGACGAGACCTCGTTGCGGGTCGACAGGAGAAACCACTGGATCCATGTCTGCTCGGCAGGTGACATCACGTGTAAGTTCCTGCACCCCAAACGCGGGAAAGCAGCCATCGAGGCCATCGGCGTGATCCCCCGCTATGGCGGCGTGGTGATCCATGACTGCTGGGCCTCCTATCTCACCTACGATCAGTGCGGCCATGGTCTGTGCGGTTCGCACCTGCTGCGGGAGTTGGTCTTCATTATTGACGCCAATGGTTACGCCTGGGCAACAAACATGAAGCGCCTGCTGCAGGAGACCTGCGCTATCGTCAAGCGGAAAAGGAAGAAGCTGACCCAGAACGAGTACAAGAACCTGCAGAAACGCTATCGCAACATCCTGACCCGGGGCGAGAAGGAACTCCCGCCCATACCGCCCAGGCAAAACGGCAAGCGGGGCAGGATCGCCAAGTCGGATGCTCATAACCTGTGGGAGCGGATGAAACAGTATGAGGAAGCGGTGTTGCTCTTTGCCAGGGAATCTCATGCATCCTTCACCAATAACCGCGCGGAGCGTGACTTGAGAATGAGCAAGGTGAAACAGAAGGTGTCGGGGTTTTTTAGAACCACCAAGTATGCCGAGGCCTATTGCCGCATCTCCAGCTACTTACAGACCATGGCAAATCAGGGTTACAATCCGCTGGTCGCTATCCAGTTGGCGCTTTCTGGGCAAATTTATGCCAATACGGGTGAGTAGTTACCACTCGTCAACGTATCATCCACGGGTAACGAAGGGACCTGCGCCCTGCCACCACCCCGAAATCTGACCCCATTCCGCATTCGCTATCCAACCATTCACCTTCGCCCGGACCACTTGCGCAGCGACCCCGCGCATCAGGGCCAGCGGAATCCTGGTGCTGCCGTTTGGGTCATTGCCATGGGAATGGGGTGAAGGGTTTGATGGTATCAGCCAAACAGATCGGCCGGCGGCGCCCGGCTTTCCGGGGGGGATTACCCCGGCAGCAGACCTGCTGCAGCCGAGGTGTCCTTCCCCTGCAAATGGGCGAGGCCGACTTGGGCCTGACTGGAATCACCTAATTATTTGGACACTACCCTTGGGCAATCTCTGTAACTACCTCTACTGAAGACGGCCGAGCACCAGGATTTCGACCCGGCGGTTTTTGGCGCGGCCTATGTCGGTGTCGTTGCTGGCGATTGGCATGCTTTCGCCCGCGCCCACGGTTACGATCTTGCTGGCGTCTACGCCCGTATCCACCAGGTGATTGCGCACGGAAGTGGCGCGTTGCTCGGAGAGTTCCTGGTTGTAGCCTTCATCACCGACGTTGTCCGTGTGACCGATGACCTCGATGTACCTGGCTCTTCTAAGCTGGTCAGTAGCAAGTTCCCGGTTTTTATCGAGGAGCTGCCTACCCTGTTCCGTCATCACTCCGCTCCTGCGAGGGAACAGTGCAACAGCCGGAAACCTCAAGGCGTCCAGTGCGCGAGCCTCACCGATCACGATGACCTCCACCCGTCGGTTCTTGGCGCGACCCTCTTCCGTTTCGTTGGAAGCGATAGGATCGTTTTGTCCTCGGCCCACTATACGCAGCTTCTCGTCCGGCGCTCCGGTTTCCACCAGATAGTCACGCACTGCTTCCGCGCGGCGTTTGGACAAGCCCAGATTGTAGTTGGGGTCTCCGATGCTGTCGGTATGCCCGATGATAACAGCAGCGTAGGCTTCGGCCAGCTCCGGACGTATCTCGCTGCGATAACCCTCGATGGCATCTCTACCTTCTTCCGATAAATCTGCTTTGTCAAAAGCGAACAGCGCCGCCGCGGGGATAACGAACTTAGTGATTAGTCCCGACGGGGAACCCTCAACAATCTCGACCTCGGCATCGAGAGCAACAGCAGGTCCGGCATCGCATCCAGAGTTAAGTCCACCCTCTTTCCATTCACCTGGAACAACACACTCACCCTGACTGTTCCGGACGTAATTCCAATGGGTCTTGCTTGGGGGGGTAGGTGTACAGCCTGATACTGCTACAACGCTGCCGAAAATAACGGCTGTGATAGCCAGCTTACTTTTTAGTTTCATAAGATACCTCACGAATTGTATTTAGTCCTTGAACAAGCACGCGGAGTTACTACCACAGCTTCATTGGTGTTTTCCAACCAAGCATCTTAACTCTAGCATAGTATTTAAGTGCGTCTATCTACTTTTAAAACCTGCCAGTTGCATGAATCATCTGCCCGGAAGCGTTTTCGCTCACTGGGACGTTTCGCTGTGTAGCGGCTACCATTGCTTTTATCGTTCCAATGTCCACTTTGCAACCCCGGTCGTTCACGACCTGCAGCCAGAACTTCTTCAACAGGCCACCGGTCATTGCACATGCAAGGTTATTGACGTTGTCATGTACCGGTATGGTAATTGCCTGCACATCAAGTAGAAAGTCGCAATGAAAGCCCTTACGCCACATTTCAGTCACGATCCGTTGAAAAATTTACTCATCATGTTTATCTAATAAGCGTTGCAGCACCTTGGACATCCACTCCTTACTCACGCTGGTCAGCTTCTGGTTGCCTGATTGGCGGAATCCGCAATACCTGAGTTGTTAGTTTATTGTGCTGTAAATTCAGTGCGGCATCTTCGTCGCCCGGGTCATAGGGCTGGTCGGAAATCAGGTAGGAGCCGTAGACTGTGTGTTCGCCTTTGGGGCATTCAGCAGATGTGGTGATCAGAAAACCAGCTTCGGTTTGCTCTCCCGGGGAAGTCCTGGTTCGTCCAGGTTTCAGCCGCCCGCGGCAAAGGCAGGGTCGCGTACGTGCATATCCTTCCAGCTTATCAGGCAGGGCAACGAGGCTGACAAGTGAAGCCTCGTGACTGTCCAGGGCAATCCATTCAGTGCCGAGCTGGTGCATGCGGGGTCGAAGCGAGCGGCCTTCATCACGAGCATGCATAGGATCTTTTGCCTCGCCCATGAACAGACGGTGAAATGGCGGCTCGTGATAGTCAGTCGTCAGCATCATTGAAACCTCTTTGACCGGAAACCGGATCGAGAGGCACACCGGTATCTCCGCATGCCGCGCATAGTAGAAATTATCGCACCTGAGCTCGCGCGTGGTGACCAGTCCGCCAGAAAGAGAGAGGTGCGCGATGTTGCGTTTAATGATGCGAACGGGCCCCTCAAGATAACCTTGCGTGTATCCGTGGATGTCTTCTTCGCCAAACTCGATCTGCCGCGTGGGCAGCGGCAGGCTCAGAGTAACTTCACCTTTGACCTTGATCCTGTCAACAATTAGATGGTCATTGACGCGCAAATCTGTTATCAGCGCAGGATGATCGTCAGCGACGTTGAATTTATACAGGGGAGACTGCACCGTTTGTTGTTCGGTGCTGTAGTGCATGTAGCGTGTTCTGGACAGGGGGAGCGGTGTTCCCTTGAAATAGGCGACATATGCCCAGCCACGCTTGGCGCTTACGGTATCAGAAATCCCAAGCTCCAGGATCAACGCTGTATTGGCAATGCCGTATGGTCTCTCGCTATGATCGCCGAGATCCTGTGCCATCAGTACCAGCACATCGTTCCCATCTAGAACTGCCTTGCCCCATGGGTCCTGGTCATCAACTGTTCCGCGTCCATGGCTGGCGGGCTTCCGTGTGTTTGGCGAGTTGAGGCCTTCTTCGTCGAAATCAAATTGTTCTCGATAGCTAACATCCCATACCCAGTCCCCCGTGGAGTCGCGCTGGTCGATCTGAAACGGGACCGGCACCGCCTTGCCTTTCCGGAAGGCAAAAACGCGGATCCTTTCGATGTCGATGCCCATCAAGTCGGGCAGGTTTTCTCCGGCGAGAATGACCGGATCCACAGTTCGGTGCAAAGTTTTCTCGCCGCTGGCAGGCTGTGCCAGCGTCACCTGGCTGCAGGGTATGGCAAGCATCAGGGTAACCGCCCAGAACCTGGCAAGATTGAATGTCTTAATGCACATACAGAGAGTGTAACTGGATTACAGGACATCCCTGTAACACGCGGGGTAACTTGGTTAAGACATCGTATACAGTATCCCATCAATCAAGAAATAGTCGAAAACTTAAACGTCCGTCGATAGCACACGTTTAGATGATAATACAGTGACTTGCACTAGGAACGTCCTGTTCCAGCCGGTAAATCGCCGTTCCCTGTCACAGAAATTCTCGCCGATGCTGAATTTCTAATCGGCGGCAACCGGCCACAAAGCCACATTCCCCGACTTCCTGTGAAGGTCTTGAGCGCAGTGCCCTCCAGACATTTGACCCAAAAATTACGGACCTTCAGTCTTCCGCGAAAAGTTACTTTTTCGACGAAACCACAAAAAGCCATCTCTGCAAGCCAAGATGGGTCTGTTGCCGTTTCAGTGGGTGGTGAAAAGCTTTGATTGGATTCAAGCTTTAAACCCGCACTCACCGGGTTTCTGTGTCTTAATCAGCTTTCGTTTCATCCACTGGTGGTCCGCTCAGTACCTTCTTTCCCGAAAACATCGCGGATATCAGATTGCCGCCTTCGCGCAGCTCGGTCACGACAACGGCCAGGATATGAATCACGGCGAATGCGAGTAGCACGTAGAAGCCGTAGTAATGAACGGTTATGAAGGGTTTGCGGAAGGCGCGCATCGCCTCGTAAGCGGTTTCGTCATACATCTCTTTCGCGTAAGGCACCAACGTTGCCGGATCGATCCCAGGGTTGGCCACCCAGCCGGCAATCCATGCACCTATGGGCGGGTAGAACAAATCAGTGCCCGCCAGTACCAGACCCGTGAGCGCCTGTGACAACAACAGCAGCAGCAGGAGAGTAACCGCGATGCGCCCGAGCGGATTGTGGCCAAGGTACTGGCGTGGCCGCCCGGCGCTGAAATCGGCGAGGTAACCGCGCACCTCATTCATGTAGCCACGCCCACCTGGCAGAATCGCCCGCCAGCGCGCATGTGGCCCACCGATAAAGGCCCAGACCAGACGCCACAATAGATTCGCCGCGAACACATAACCGATCCATACATGCACGGTCTTCAGTAGAATCTTGCCCTCGTCGGTCACGCCGAGCGCCTTGGCGTTGAGGATAGCCACGCCCACGGCGATCAGCCCGAGCATGCACAGCAGATTGAGCCAGTGAAACCAGCGAACGCCGGCGTCCCAGACAGGATAGGCTTTGAGGTCGGTCATGGCGGTGCTCCTGTAATGCGTGTTTACTGTGAGTATGGCGGTGAGTTTCTAATCATCATCGTCGTCATCATGCCTTCGTTCTTTCCCTTTCAGGCCGAGACGCCGGGAGTTGTTCTTGCCCTCCCCGGACCTTAGGCGTTTTGTCTTCCAGAGGTATTCCGCCTCATCTTCATCGCCGCTGCGATGGCACTCTTCGCATTTTTCATAGTCGTAGATCCCTTCCTCGACATGCTCTTCCCGGATCTTGGACCTTGAGTGCTCATGGCAACCGTAGCAAGTGTAGTTGCTGTAGTCGTTGTCCATATGACAGGTACTACATTTCGTGGTGTGGTCCTTGTCGAAACGGAAGTATTCGTCGTGGTCGAACGTGGCAGGGGTCCAGCTTTCCTCAGAGTGACACTGCCCGCAGTTGCCCTTGATATCCTGATGCAGGTTATCGCCTGGATTGATGTGACAACCATCGCACTGCTCTTGCACAGCTGGGCCCAACAGTTGATGAGAGAACTGACTGATGGGGCGAAAGGCCTGCACGCCTTTATGGTCGCTGTGGCAAGCGATACAGTCTTGCGCAAGCAGTTTCTGGTGGAACGAGACATTCTTCTTCTCCTTCTCGATGGACAATCCCTTGGTGGTCTTCAGGCCAATCTCCTCCACCTTGTGGCATTGGACGCACTTCTCGGGAGAACTTCCGGTAAATACGCTGTGGCAGGCGAAGCAGTCGGTGGTGAGTTCCAGGTGAGCGTCAATTAGCTTGCCTGGACTGACCATCAAATGGGGATAAATGAACACCAGCAGCAATACTGCTGCCAGGTTGGCTACGACGATAGCCAAAATGGTCTTGCTTTTCATTGCCACTCCCAGAACAAAAAGATGCTGAGGATATGGCTTATGCTGAGGACTGCGAATACCAGTGTGATCGGAAGATGCACTGTCCGCCATTTTTTCATCACATCCAGTGTTGTGGCATCCCAGAAGAGTTTCTTTTCAACGGCCTCATCGGTCAGACCCCGCTGGGCGTAGCTTTCTTTCTTCTCTGCCAGGAAACGACGCGAACGGTCGAGCAGATATTTACCGGTCATGCCGCTGATAACATTGACCATCATGGCGGTGAGTGCCAGCCAGGGCAGGATGGTGTACACATGCACCCCTGCATGCACCAGGATCATGAGAGCACCCAGCCAGGTCAGGGTCTCATGCAGGATGAGTAGAATCCTGGGTTTACCCACAGTGATGAGCTTGCGCTTGCGCATGGAGTAGAAGAACGACAGCAGTATCAGGATAGTGCCGGATATACCCAGATAGCGTCCGATCCACACCAGATCGAACAGATGCAGCAGTGCATCGATAATCATAGTCGAGAGGAGAAGCGCCCCGAACATTCCCAGAAACGGGAGGACTTCCTTGCGAATGAGTGAACGCTCCATAGTCGTCTCTATGCGACCAATGTGAGGTCGCTCTTGGGGGTTGTGATGCACAGCAGGCAATGGCCGGAATCCACGTCGGCATCGGGCGCCTGATTATAATCCACCTCGCCGGCCGCGAGGCCAGTCTGGCAGCTCCCGCAACTGCCGGCCCGGCAACCCGACTCCACCTCGATCCCCTGGGACTCGGCGAATTCCAGCAGCGAATCGGCACCCGGATCCCAAGGGATACTTTTGCCAGACTTGCTGAAGGTAATGGTGAAGGCTTGCGCAGCTGTCTCTCCTGTCGTCACCTGCCGTGCGGGAATTTCATGCTTAATAAGCGATGCAGGCCCGAAGGATTCGTAGTAGATATCATCGGTAGTGACACCCCATTCCGCCAGGGCAGGGACCAGTGTCTCCATCATCTGCCTGGGACCGCAGACATAGAACTGGTAGCGCATTAGTTTTAGGGTAGAGCGAAGCAATTGGAGATCTATCCGGCCCCTGTGATGGTAGTCAACGCCTTCCACATCGCCCTCTGTGGGGCTGCTGTAGCAGACATGGAGGTGAAAGTTGGGATGTGACTTTCGCAACGATTCAAGGTGCTCTTTCATTACGTGCTCGGCAGCGTTGCGTACACCGTAGTACAACCAGACCTCCCTTGAAGTTCCGCTGGACATAACAGTATTGAGAATGCTCAGCATCGGGGTAATCCCTATTCCACCGCCCACAAGGACGATGGGCAGGGGCTCGCCCTCCATTAAATGAAAATGACCGGACGGGGCCTTTACCATAAGCCGCGCGCCTTCCTGTACCTGGTCGTGGAAAAAATTGGAGGAAAGCCCGGCTGGGACATCCGGTGGCTCGGCTGGAGGGGGAGCCCGCTTGATAGACACCCGGTAGTAGTCAGGATTCGGTCTGTCCGACAGTGAATAGCATCGCACCACGGTCTTGGGTTCATGGCGCACCGGATCCTTAAGCTGAAGCCTGAACGTCAGGAACTGCCCCGGCTTGAATGCAGGGAGCGGCATGCCATCGGCGGGCACCAGATAAAACGAGCAGACCGACCGGATGTCATCTTCAATGACCCTGCGTTTAACCAGGAACTCCCTGAATCCATCCCAAGCGGTTTCCGTGTTGGCAAATTCCTTCGCTGTGCCAGCGACCGGCGCTTCGCCCGGAAGCGATTCCAGATCTCGGTATTTCCGTCTCTGGCGAAAGATCCCTATGCCCATCAGCACCGCAACCTGCGCCACTACAAAGGCAAAGATGATAAACGCTAAAGATCCGGTACCCATCACGACTACCCCGGTGTTATCAGATTCTCATTAGCTATTTTGGCTTATAGAACACTATACATAGACCAGCACCGTCACCACAGCAAGCAGAAAAAGGATGCTCATAATGGAATATCCCACATAACAATCTGCTCTTCGTTCACCTATTGGACTCCACCACCATGTTGACACTCGGAGCGTTCCGCCGATAAAACCGGATCCTGATGAATGATTATGTCGGCGTCGGGAAACGCTTCACGGATCGCCGCGTCCACCTCGTCGGTAATGGCGTGTGCTTTGGCCAGTTGTAGCTTCGCGTCGAGTTCGACATGAAGCTGGATGATCTGCGTGCGCCCAGATTGACGCGTACGAAGATCATGAACCCCAAGCACCTGCGGATGCGATAGCGCAATCTGCTGGACGCGATCTCGGACCTCTGTGGACAGCTCACGATCCATGAGCTGATGGAAGGCTTCAAACCCGATGTGCCAGGCACCGTAGAGAATGAAGAGGGCAACCCCAATAGCGAACACCGGATCCAGACCGGGCCAGCCGTACACAGCCAGCACCAGCGCCACGATGATGCTCACGTTGGTCAGAAGATCACTCATGTAGTGCAGCGAATCGGCTCGAATCGCGGTCGACCCGGTTCGCTGAATGACGTATCGCTGTATCCCGACAAGTACGAGCGTGGCTATCACCGAAAACGCCATGACCGCGATGGCCACTGAGACGTTTTGGAGTGCTCGGGGGTGCTGCAAGCGCTCGGTGGCGTGGAGGATGAGAAATACCGCAGAGCCCGCGATAAAGGTCGCTTGTGCCAATCCGGCAAGCGACTCCGCCTTACCGTGACCGAAGCGGTGCTCCCCATCCGCAGGCATCAGTGAATAGCGGACCGCAAACAAGTTAATCAACGAGGCGGCCGCGTCCATCAGGGAATCGATCAGTGAGGCCAACACACTCACTGATCCGGTAACCAACCAGGCCACAAACTTTGCTGCGATCAGCGTCATCGCGGTTGCCACCGACGCGTAGGTCGCCAGTCGCAACAGGCTTGCCGTACTTTGGCTGTTGTTCAGCATAGGTTAACTGCCTTCTCTTTGCGTTCGCGAGATTCAGCCTAAGGCGTCCCTTCGACCGAGCGAACAATATCGCGGGTGGTCAAGACATCCCTCGGCCACGGCCGATGCTGGGCATTCTCTATGCCACCCCGCTCAGACCGTAGTAGAACACCATCGTGATGATGCCTGCGAGCCCAATAAGTAGAAAATAAAGCAGGAGTCGCTTGAACAAGCCGCGGTCACCGCGTGGAGTATAGAGAATAAAAGCCTCTTTCACTAAAGTCCACGCTCATTGACCAGCCGTCCGCCTCGCTTTTCGCCCTGATCACTGCGAAATCTTGCTAAATTCTGCCGCCCTCGGTTGAATAGTTCCCTGCTTTACGTCTGTATTCGTAATAGTCGTAGCTATTAGTGCGGATTGGTGTACAGTAATCCTATTGCAGTACATTTCTTGTCTTCTTTTCGGAAGCCCTCCTGTTATTCCCGTGGCAACTCCCGCACTGAATGTTTGCTGAATAAACTGCAATACATCGCAATTCATACAGGTATAGAGGTGCAACATGA
>Ga0316191_10004394_pt1 | contig 10508 bp, 4 predicted proteins | sample Eddworburr2cm_MG_FD_204928 | JGI IMG/M metagenome (GOLD analysis project Ga0316191, IMG submission 204928) | Coastal sediment microbial communities from Maine, United States - Eddy worm burrow 2 cm | ecosystem: Environmental > Aquatic > Marine > Coastal > Sediment | place: USA: Maine | collected... | reverse complement strand
AGCGCGATGCGAAGACGGTCCAGGAGACGAACGCGAATGCAGCCCAGAGCAGGAGCACCCAGGCAAGGTCCTGACTTTCAGCGCTCCGTGCCGGGCGAGGGATGAGCGTCCAAATCACCGCCACCGGTAGCGCGGCGCTCCAGGGCGCGAACCCATGGAAGATGAGCTCAGCCGCCTTGTCGAACGTTGGAGGGTTTCCGCCGAGCGAGCCTCCCCCGAGCCAAACGCTGAAGCCGGGATCATCGAGCGAGACTGCTCGCGCCACGCCCAACACCAGGATTGCCGCGGCGATTGGCAACAGCCAGCGACTGACGCGACTGCCTTCCCCACTGTCCTCAGAGAGAACGCTCCAGGCGGCCACCGCGGCAATCGGGGGGAGCGGGCCGAGAAGCACTCCGCTCGCAAGCGTGCTGGCCACGACACCAAACCCGAGCGTGAGGTAGTGTGAAAGCGCGCGACGAGAGCTGTGCGGCCCGGAGGACGCGGTGACGGCGGCTAGCCCGACCCAGGTCTGCGCGAAGACCGCGACGGCGTTGCCCATCAGCAGTCGCGCGTTCAGCAAGAACAGGGGCGTGGATGCGATCACCGCTATCGCGATCACGCCAGTGCGCGCGCCGAAATACCTTCGCAGCAACAGGAACGCCAGCAAGCAGGTGAGGCAACCGGCGAGCACACCGGGGACACGTCCAAAGCGCGCGGCGCCGGCGAGGTCGAGCTCCCACGGGTCCCACAGCCCGTATGACCAGATCCCCCAAACGGTCAACAGCGGGACCACCGCGAACACCAACCGTTCGAGTGCGACGGACCGGGTCATCTTTCAGTCCATGATTTCGTCGACTTGCTCGACGAGCGGTTCGTCCGCGCCCGCGACGAGCTTCGGTGCGTTGTCGATGCCGCCCAACTGGGTCTGCCAATCCGCAACCGCGTCCTTGTACGAGGGCAGCTCCCGTGCGGCCATGCGCAAGCCCGGGCCGTTCAGCTCGGTCAGCGGGTCGATGGAGCGGGTGTACTTCTTGAGACCGAAGTGCAGGTGCGGGCCCGTGGAGCGGCCCGTCGATCCGACGAAGCCGATCAGCTCGCGCTGTTTCACGAGCTTCCCCGGGCGAATGCCACCCTTGATGCGATAGAGATGCGCGTAGGCGGTTTCGAATCCACCTCCGTGCCGGATGACCACGAGGTTCCCGTTGGGTCCTTTGCGCCCGGCGAAGGTCACGCGACCGTCGGCCGCCGCCCACACCGGAGTTCCGGTTGCCGCGGCGTAGTCCACCCCGAGGTGGGGAACCGTGCGCTTCAGAATTGGATGAAAACGCCTCGGGTTGTATCGGGACGACAGACGGTCGTAGCGAAGTGGCGTGCGCAGCCACCCGCCCTGCATGGCGCGGCCGCTATCGTCGTAGAACTGCCCCTGGGTGTTTCCGGCTCGATAGTAGAATGCTTGCACCTTGCCGGTGCGCTGCCCGTCGTACTCGAGCGCATGCACACGGCCATAGCGGAGGAACTCTCCGTCCACCCGTTCCTCGTCGACGATGATCCGGAAAACGTCGCCCTTGCGCGCCTGCAGCGCGAAGTTGACCTGGCCTTCGAAGGCCTCGACGAAAAACGTGGCTAGGCCAGCGGGAAGTCCGATGCCCGCCAAGCCATCACCGATCGACGTTTCCACCGAAGCGGCCCGCGCGATTGGGTTTCGCTCGACCTTCACACGGATTTGCTCCGCCCGAAACAATCCGTCTTCGGCACGCGTGACCTCGACGAACTCGGTTGCAGAAGGGTGGTACTCGAAGCGCTTCAGCCCGGCGGATTCATCGCGCTCCACCACGAGTTTGTGCTCGGGGCGGCACCGCCGGAAGTCCACGATGTGCTGGAGGGCCTGCTCGATCGCCGCGCATTCATCTTCCTCGAGCCCTGCGTTGAGAAGCGCGCCGCGAAAGCTCGGCACGCCTCCGAACAAGGTTTCGTACCGGGCGTTGGGCCGCGAGCGGGAAAGGGCGAGCGTCTGCTCTTCGGTGAGCTCTTCCTCGACTCCTCCATCCACTTCTTCCAGTGCGAGGCCTTCCGGCATGCCGAGGTCGGCTGCGAGCTTGGCGTCCTGATGGCCGAGTGTGTCCTCCATCCACGCCCAGGTCTCGGGGATGACGCTCCGGGCGATCCAGAGCAGGAGAGCGCCGAGCACGACGGCCCCGACCACGGCACCCAGCACCAGACGTCGCGTCCGACGAGCCCGCAGCTCGTCGGGGAGCAGCGCCATATTGACCGACGGCAGAGGTCGCAGCCCGCTAGACTCTCTTTCACTGGACGGATCCGCGCTCATCGAACGGTGGACTTATCAGTGGGCGGGTTTCTACGCAAAGGTGAACCCTTCTTGACACCCCTAGGGGCGGGGGTTAAGACGCCGCTTCCACCGCTGGTGGAAACGATGAACAGGCACGTAGCTCAGTGGGAGAGCACTACCTTGACACGGTAGGGGTCGGCAGTTCAATCCTGCCCGTGCCTACCAAGGGATTCGGTGTTTCGCGGTCCCTTGGTTTGCGACCGGTGTCTAGTTTGGTGTCTAGAAAACCGAATCGCGCACCGAGGATCGCAAGCCCTGCGGCGTAGTTGGGTTCCGTATAGGCGTTCGTGGTCGCCGTGCGCCGGTGCCCTGCCATGTAGGCGGCGCCAGCGATGTTTTGCGAGACCTCTTGCACGTGCGTGACGGCGGCGTGGCGGATGTCATGGGCGCTCAGGTGCTTTCGCTTGTCGGCCGGTAGGCCCGCCGTCTTGGCCGCCGTCCGCAGTGTCCGGCGGTAGTCGTAGCGTCCGAACAAGAGCCTCTTCTCGGAGCACGTATCGTCCAAGAGCGCCATGGAGCGCGGCTGGTGTTGAGAAGCGGGATGTCACCCCTGGTCGGGTGCGCCGCTGTTGCCCGGTCCGCTCGCACCCGTCCCCGCTTCTCGCTCTTCCATGCGCAGGAGAGAGAGAAAAATCTCGAGGCGCATGCGTTCCGTCTCCCAGTCGGGATTTCGGACCTCGCAGAGGAAGAGGTAGTAGCGGAGCAGGTCTTGCTCCAAGTCGCGCTGGTAGAGGGCGAGGTCGACGCCGCCTTCGAAGTGAAGGAGCGTGTAGGCCCTGAGCAGATGAAAGCCGACCTCGCTGACGTCGCTTCCGCTCACGGTTGAATGCTGCTCGGCGTATCCGAGGCCCTCTTCGAGGTACAGGCGCGTTTGTTCGAGGTTACCTTGCTGGTTTGCGATGTCCGCGAGCCGAAGGCAGGTGCGCGCGAGCTCGAGGAGATCCTCATCGACTTGTTTCTCGGCGTAGTGGGTGTCGAGTGCCTGCTTGCGGAAGAGGAGCGCGGCGCGCGCCTCCTCGAGCTCGTCGAGCTGTCGCGCAGCGTTCGCCCCGAGTCCCGCGAGAAGCACCTCGAAGTCGCCTTTCTCGTAGACGAACTCGTGGGTCACCGGACGAAGGCGACGGTCGATGTCGTCAGGGCGAAGGGGGTCGGCGGCTTCGAGCCGAGCCTTGCCCTCGGTGACGGCGCTGAGCGCGCTCCTCGGATCCTCGGTGACCAGATAGGCCGTCGCCAGCCGAGTCTTCGTCTTCACCTCGTTGACCTCGGACGCGGCCGCGGGATGCGATTCGAGCGAGCGTTGCAGCGCGTCCTGGGTGACGAGCGAGTCCTTCATGCGCTCGGCGTCGAGCTGGTAGAGGGCGAGCCGGTCGAGCACGAACGGCTCGTAGCGGTCGAGACCTTCGGCAGCGCCGGCCTCGGACTGAATTTGCGCGAGCGCCTTCTTCGCGGCCTCGACGGCCCCGTCCTTTTGATTGACGTGAAAGAGGCTTCGCGCGTAGCCGAATAGAAGCGCGGCCTTTTCTTCGGAGGAGATGGTGGGGAGCTCGAAGCGCGCTTCGTAGTCCTCGAGCGCGCGCCGGTGGTTACCGAGCGATGCCTGGGCGAGTGCCATGCCGGCATGGGCCGGCGCGCGGACGCGGGGGCGGCTCTTCGAGAGGTCGAGGGCCAAGAGGTAGTGCCGAACCGCGAGCGCCATGTCTTGCCGCTCGCCGAGGCGCATCCCGCGATGATGCAAGGCATGGGCGAGCAGCAAGTGCATCAGAGGCTGATGGGGCGCCTCGTCGATGGCGGCGTCGAGAAGCTCTTTCGCCTCCTCGACGACTTTGGCGAGCTCCTTGTTGGACTCGATGGCGCCGAGGTCGCGCGCCATCCAATAGGCTTTGACGAACCGCTCCGTCGCGTCGGTCTCCGTGTCGTACTCGGCGGCGCGCTCCGGGGAGCCCATCCGAAGCTGGGTCTCAATCCAGCCGACGTGACCGGCGAGCGAGTCGGTCGTACGTCGTGCCTTGTCGAAATAGCTGGCGGCCGTCTCCAAATCGCCGGCAGCAAAGGCTCCATAGGCACGCTCGAGCACGACGAGCCGGTAGAGCGCGGCGGAGGCCTGCCGGTCTGGGTCGCCTTGCTCTGCCGACTCGACCCAGAGCTCGACCAAGGAGTGCTGGAGCGATTCGACGCCTTCGCGATTGGCGGCCCGCAGCGCACTGATGACCAGGTAGCGACGGACGTGCACGTTGTCGATTCGCGTGTAGAGCGCGACGAGCTGTTGCTCGACGGCGTCGACATTCTCTTCGGTGAGTTGCTGGAGGGCAATCTCGACGTCCAGCGCGAGCGCCAAGCGGGTCTGGTCCGGCACCTCTTTTCGAGCGTCGAGCAAGCGCGTGAGCCGTTCGTTTTGTGGGCGGCCTCGCTGGACGAGCTCCACGAAGCGCTTGCTGTGGCGAAGCGCCTCGGTGACCGAGGAGGCCGGGTGGAGAGCCACCTCGCGGAGCCGGGCAAGGCGTGTGTCTTCGTCGGTGAGGAGCCCGTAGAAGCGGTCGAATTCCTGGAAGGCGAAGTCGAGGACAGTCGGGTCGGTGACCGAGGCGAGGTCGACGGAGCGCAGGAGCTCCGCGGCCGCGGCTTTGTCGCCGAGGTCCCCGTAGATGCGGGACAGAACGACCGCTCGCAGAGCGATGGCATCCGCAGAGCCATCGGTCGCGACCGACTTCAGCGACTCGGCGAGGCCCTTCGACTCTTGGACGTACTCCTCGCTGAAGCGGCCGCGCGAGAGTCCGCGGTCCGCGCGACGGTGTGTGGCAAGGTGAATCATCAGCTGCGACCACCAGTCGGACTGACCGTCGCTCCGAAGAAGCTCGCCTCGTTGTTCGGCGTAGTGAATCGCCGCCTCGTACTCGCGCAAATCGATATGGAGCTTGGTGAGCGCCTTGAGCTGCGCGGAGCGCTCGGGGTCGTCGGGAGCGCTCACGAGGAGGTGCTGCCGGAGCACGAGCTCGTTCCACGGGCTGTGCACGCGATCGACTTCACGGGCGATGCGCGCGCGGTCCCAGTCCGCCGGTACCGTTCCGCTCGGCGGCATGAGGTAGATGTGGATGTTCTCGCGAATGGAGCAGGTGAGCGCCATGGTCGTCTCGCGGATGGACGGATAGTGGCAGTTCCACTGCGCGTTCGTCAGCTGGCGGGGCTTCCCGAACTCGGGCGTCTCGCCGTCGCCCTGGAACGGCACGCGGAAGAGCACGCCGTTGTCCTCGCCGTCGATGACGCCGTCGCGGTTCGTGTCGTTCAAGAACTGCGAGAAGTAGAGATAGGCGCCGTCCGGCGAGAACACCGGATACCCCGAGACGCCGGGAAGGCTCGCCGCATAGCCGAGCTCCTTCGCGCCGGGAAATGCGCGCCGGACCCGGATGCTCTCCGCGCTCGTCTGGTTCGCGAACGAGACGCCCACCTCCTCACGGAGCCGTGAGAGAGGTACGTAGGCGACCCAGCGCTCGTCCGGCGAGATGGCGAGACCGACGACGTTGGCGTCGATGCGCTCTTGGTCCTTCTCGAAGGCGCCGTCGAGGAGCACGTGGTCGCCGTGGAGCTTTTCGCGGAGGAGGACGCCGAGACGCCCGTCGGCCCGCCAGTAAATCTGCAGATCCGCTTCGTCAGTGTCGCGGCACTCTTCACGGTCGTTGCGCGCTTTGCCGTTGTTCTTGATGCGTCGGCGGCAGGCATCGCCCCGCGAGTCGGTCTCGTATCGAATGTAGGCGACCTCCTTGCCGTCCGGGCTGATGGCAGGCCAGATGATGTCGCCGAACGCCTCGAACAGCGGCTCGCCGCTGGAGTTCACCGGGGACTGGATGTAGAGGTCGTAGACGTTGAACTCGTCGGTGACGTAGTAGAGGTAGCGAGCGCCCGGACCGAGCACCCCCATGAAGTGATTGTGGTTGCCGATGGTGACGCGCGTGGGCTGCAGGAGAGCTGGGGTCTGTCGGCGCTTCTTGACCTCGCTCGCGCCCTCCCCCTCGGCGGCGGCGGTCGACACGCTGAGCAGAGCGAACGCGCCGAGCATGAGCACGCCGAAGAGCTGCGTGCGCAGGGAACGCGCGCGCTTCAGCACTCCTTCTGCGTCCATGCTCCGTCCTTCTCAATCCAGGTGCCGCAGCGCACTTGCTCGAGGTGCACCCAGCGCCAGGCGTCTCGCGCCGCAGCGGGGGAGCGGCCGTCGGCTCGGCTTGCGAGGTACTCCCAAACCTGCCGCCGGTGGAGGTTGTTGCGGCTTGCCGCGCGCAGAATCTCGCTCACTTCGACGCTCTGGTCGCAATGGTCTGGTGTGTATTGAAGGAGCCCGTCCTCGGCCTCGCCGAGGCAACCGCTCACGAGCATCGCGTCGATGAACTGCGCGTCGCTTTCGGAGACTGCGAAGAGGTCGAGGGCGGCGGCGGAGAGCCCGGCCTTCGAGACGATTTCCTTGGCGGAGACCGGACTCGGCCCCGGCTCGAGCGCGGCATCGGCCGCGTCGAACTGAAGCTCCGGGTACTCGCCGGAGGCCTGCAGCTCGAGCGCGGTGCGGTTGTCGACCACAGCGATGGGCGGGGTCTTGATGCAGCCCGCTCCCGCGAGGAGCAGAACGAGGAGTTGGGGGAGTGAGGCAGGTCTCATGGGCGACTCTCCGGAGCCTGGCTGACCTTCGGCGGCGCCTCGGGCTCGGCGGGGGCTGCACCGTAGCTCAGGCTCGGGGAAAGGATGCGCTCGATGTAGGGCTGCACGTACTGCTCGAGAAACGGTGTCACCGGGATGCCTTTGATTTCATCGATTCGGACCGCGCCCGCCAGCCCGCCGAGGTCGATTTTGGCGTTCATCAGGCCCTCGTCGAGCTTGATGAGCACGAACTTCGGATAGCCGAACTTCAGGCCGAGGCGCACGCGGTTGAGGTCCTCGTCCTCGTGGTAGGGGTCGAGCACGTCGATGACCTCGTAGAGGTGGTCCTTGCTGATCCGGACGATTTGAGCCTTGCCCTCGACGATGAGCGTGGTCGGAACGAAGGTCATCGCGATGTTGGCGTCGAGCACGTCTTTGCTGTCTTTCACGCGTACGCCCGTGAGGTGACCTCGGAACAGGACCAAGGGGTCGTCGTTGCTGACGTCGGCTCGGAACTGGCCCGTGACGTAACCGCCGCGATAGGCCGCGTGGATCTGGTCCATGGCGAGCGTCGAGCCGGCGATGTGCAAGTTCGCGGCGACAGGGCCGATGACTTCTTGGCCGAGTTGCACCTGGTCGACGCTGAGGAAGCTTTCGCGCCTGGTGAAGGGGTAGAGGTCGAAGAAGCGCTTCTGCGCAATGGCGTTGTCGACCGTGGCGGGCACCATGAAGAACTCGGGTGCCGTGCCGAACTCTTGGTCGATGGGAATCGAGGCGTCGAGATCATTGACGAGAAGGCCGTAGTCCGAAAGCTCGAGCATGACGTCGCGGATTTCGGTGCGTGCGATGACCCGGTAGGTGTTGAGGTCTCCCGACTCGACGGTGAATGGGATGCGGACCGAGCCGCCGCTCTTCACGCGTTCGGTGCTCTGCCAGAAGCTGAAGTCCTGCTCGAAGGTGCCGGTGACGGTCGCCGCCTCGCGGCCGTACATCGAGGCCACCTCGGGGCAGCCACGCGTGCCCGTGCTGCACACCTCAGTCGCTCGATTCGCATCCCGCCAGCCCTCGTACGCGCCTCGTGCCTCGAACTTGGTGCCGCCTGCTGCGTTGTGAAGGTAGGCGCGGCGAACCGCGAAGACCTGCGTGTCGTCCGCGTCGAGCTCGGTGCCGAAGGAGACGTCGCGAATCGGATATTGGCGAACGAACCGCTGGTCGAGGTGGTCGAAGGTTCCGTCCGTCTTGACCGTGAACGAGGGCGCGCCGTGGAGGGCGGCGTAGGCGATGTCGAGCTGCTGGGCGTAGTCGTGGAGCGCCATCGGCTGCTCGGCGTCACCGAAGCGCAGCTCGTCGACGGACAAGCCGGCCTCGAGCGCTCCTCGGCCGGGGGACTCGTGGGAAGAACCCGCGTCGAAGCGGAGGCCGCGCACCTCGTGCGTGATTTCGGAACGAACGAGGGCGAGCTGATTCACGCGGAGCATCGAGCGGTGCTCCCCGCGCGCGGTTCGAAGCGGCCTCTGCGATGCGACCAGCGCGCCCGAGTCGTCTTTCGACAGGAGTCCGCGGAACTTGCCGCGGCTCTCGAACGCAAAGCTGAGCTCGTCGGAGCGGTGGCCGCCGTCCCCGAACACGAGCGCGCCGAGAAGCGGCCCGGCTTCCTCGCCGGCGAGCCCGACGTCGTAGCGCGTGGTCGAGCCATCTTGGGACGCTTCGACGGAGAGAGTCGTCGGGGCGCCGCCGGCAATCGAAAGTGAAGCGTCCGCGTCGATGGCCGGTCGCGCGGCGTCGATGAGCGCTTCGAGCTCGAGTGCGCTCTTGGGCGCGTTCGGGAACCGGCCCCAGCTGACCCGGTCCGCCGTGAGCAGTGCGTCGAGTACGTAGCGCTGGGGTTCGATTCGCTTTGCCCGGAGGGACCATCGCGGCGTGCGGAAGTGCCGCCTCCCGACCGCGATGCGCTCGACCTTCCCGCTGAGGTCCACCGAGGGCGCACCTTCGTCGCTCGTCCAGTGCAGGGGCTGGCGGGCGAGAAGCTCGAGCTCGGCGCCGCGCACGCGAATCGGGGCGTACCCTGCCTGGCGGAGCGAAAGGAACTCGACCGGTACGCTGCCTTCAACCCGGTGCTCCGCAAGGTCGATCTCGAGTGCGAGCGCGGCCTTCGAGGCAGCCTTGGCCCCAGGGGCCTTGGCGGTGACCCGCTCCATCGAGCCGGTGAGCGTGCCCTTGCCTCGGAGGCCCCACATGCCGGAGTCATGCTCACCCACACCGTTGAGCTCGATCGAGGTGCCGAGTTCTTCTACGGCTCCGGTGAACCCGCCTTGCGCCTCGATGCCGAGGCGTGCGACCGAGGCGTCGAGCTTGAGCGTGCCGAGTGTTTTGGTCGGCGCGTCGGGCGAGTCGAGCACGGTCTCGAGAGCTGCGTCGCGGACGACGAGCGCGAGGGGGCCGTCCTCGTAGCGCGCGTAGGCGAGGTTGCCTTTGACGCGGAAGGCGCCTGCGGCGAGGCCGGCCTGCTCAATCTCAATCGCTTCGAGGTCGAAGCGGCCGTTGAAATCTCGAACCGTGAGCCAGTCGAGCTCCCAAGGGAGCGCGGGTACGTCGAGCGTGCCGCGCGCATCGAGGGTCGCCTTGCCGAAGGGAACGGTCGCTGGCGTGCCATCGGGCTGCACGGCGTCGTCCAAGACGAGCTCCGCGTTCGCGACGAGCATCGAGTCGAACGCAGTCAGGCTGTCGATGTACAAGCTCGTCTGTGCCTGATCCGAGTCGAAGCGGGCGCTGGCGTCGAGCTGCACGATGGAAGTCACCGGGCGGAGCTCAGGGAAGAGGGACTGGTCTCGGAGGCGCACCTCGGCTCTGAGCTCGACGGTGCGGCTGCTCGTGAGTCGAAGCTCGAGCTTCGGCGCCAGGCGTGCTTCGCGGACGGCGCCATCGTTCGCGAGGTCGATGACGCTGAGCACGACGTCGTCGCGTTCGTAGGGACGCAGGGTCGCCGAGCCGTGGGGCTCCCCCTCGAAGGAGACGCCAGCCGAAAAGAAACCGAGCGGCTGGAGGTTTCGCTGCCGGAGGCGAGCACCGGCGCTCGTCACCTCGATGGAGGAAAACCGAATGGGGCCGAGGTCGACCGGACCGACGACGAAGGAGAGCTCATCGAGAGCTTCGAGGCTTTTGGAGAACGGGGGAAAGGCTTGCTGGAGGTCGCCTTCGGATTCCAGTAGCTCGCCGAAGGAGTTCCGGCCGTCATCGCTGATGACCACGGTGGCTTCCACCGGGCCGCCGCGAACTTCGGGAACGACGAAGTCGCCGACGAGCAGCGCGCGAAGCTCGATGGGGACGCGGAGCTCCTCGATGCGCAGCATCTCCGGTGCATGCTCGCGAAGCGACTCGGGGGTCGCGACGACGAGGCCTTGAAGATGCAGGCCGGTGCCCGGCGAGAGTGAGAGGCCCTGGTAGCGCACCTCGGTTCCGAGGAGATCCGAGAGCATCCCCTCGACGCGTGCTTTGACGAAGGGGTGGTCGAGGTTGTTGAGGACCCAGAACGCGCCGGCGACGCCGACGACGATGGATG
>Ga0316191_10004392_pt1 | contig 10511 bp, 9 predicted proteins | sample Eddworburr2cm_MG_FD_204928 | JGI IMG/M metagenome (GOLD analysis project Ga0316191, IMG submission 204928) | Coastal sediment microbial communities from Maine, United States - Eddy worm burrow 2 cm | ecosystem: Environmental > Aquatic > Marine > Coastal > Sediment | place: USA: Maine | collected... | reverse complement strand
CACGCCCCCTATCCCTAAATAGAATCCCAAATCAGTTATTCGCTTAGCCTGGTCAAGGCTGCCTGTGAAACAATGAAATATACCGGAAAGACCCTCGCTGTGGTTTTTCTCAATAATTTGTATGGATAAATCGAGAGACTCCCTTGAATGTAATATAATAGGCAAATCATATATTTTAGCCCAGTTCACCTGAATTTCTAAAGATTCAATTTGTTGATGACGGAAGGTTTTATCCCAATACAGATCGGTCCCAGTTTCCCCTATGCCTGCAAATGAACGTTTACCCAACCAATTTTCCATAATTTTCAACTCCTTTTCGAAATCTGCTTTTACAGAACAGGGATGTAAACCTATCATAGAATGGCATTGATCAGGGAATTCTTCCTCAAGGGAGAACATCGGGTCAAGAGTAGCTGTATCAATATTTGGCATATATATCTTTGTAACTGAAGAGTCAATAGCAGCAGATAATACTTTCTTCCAGTCTTTTTCAAATTGCTCCAGATAAATATGCGCATGTGTGTCAATCAATTCCATATCCCAGCCTTGTCAACTTTTAAAATAAATATCCTCTATTTTACAAAAATCATAATTTTTATTTTTAAAATGCTGTATGTATTGCGAAATTATCAATTTATTTTTCTCAAAAGACTTTTTGCTGTCGTGAAAAATTATAATTGAACCATTCCGGGTATATTTTAAACTTTTTTCTAGGCATTTTTCGGCTGTCATTTTCGCTGAAAAATCATAGGATAATACATCCCACATTATAACTTTATACTTATTTTTAATTCTTTTGAGGATCTTTTTTCGGATTTTACCATAAGGTGGTCTAAACAGTTTAATTGGACCGGTAAGCGAATTATTGTTGATAACTTCGTCGCATAATTGAATGTTTTTCAAATAATCATCTTCGCTTACTTTCCAGCCATTTAGATGATTGAATGTATGATTACCTATTCCATGTTCTTCATCTATAATCCTTTTGAAAACCTCAGGATATTTTTTGATATTATCACCTACACAAAAAAATGTGGCTTTTACATCCTGATCAGATAATACATCGAGAATATAGTCAGATACTTCCGGAACAGGTCCATCATCGAAAGTCAGGTATATTTTTTTCTTTTTCCGGTCTCCGTGCCAGAGTGCTTCAGGATAAAGAAATTTAAAAAGTTTTGGGGTTTTGAAAAAATACACCTGGCTAATTTATTTTACAGGATAACAATGTAATATCATCATTCAGAACACTCGAAGCATTAAAACTGTTTACTTCTTCAACAATTTTCCGGTGAAGGTCCCGGAGGTCAAGATCCAGGTTATTCTCTACAATTTTGATTACCCTTTCCTCACCAAATGGTTCATCATCTGCATCGAAAGTTTCAATTAATCCATCTGTAAAGGCCAGGAAGAAGAAACTCGAGAGATCATTGATCTTTCCTATTTTCAGGAATGGCAAAGGATGGAATATCCCCAACACGGTTGTTCCCAGTTCAAGTTGTGTGAGATCGTTGTGAGGACTGTGAAACAGAGGAGGATTATGTCCGGCATTTACATATTTAAAGTATTTCAGATCTCTATTGTATATAGCAACAAAAAAAGTAATAAAGCTTTCACCATTGCTGTTTTGAAGTACTAAATAATTCAATTCCCTGACAATCTTTTCCAGTTTGGTAGTCTGCCTTATTAAAGTTCGTAGTGAAGCCTGAAAATTGGCCATCATCAATGCTGCAGGTATCCCCTTACCTGACACATCTGCGATACATATTAAAAACTGGTTTTCGTCGATTGGAATAAAATCAAAATAATCACCTCCTACTGCCTGATGGGGCTCATAGCTTGAGAATATTTTAAATTTTTCTGTATAAGGCAAATTCTTTGGAAATAATTGCTGTTGCACTTTCCTGGCTATTTCCATTTCCTTTTGAAAAGCTTTTTGTTCGAGTTCTTTTCGTGCCAGCTTTTTATTTTCGATAGCAACAATTATAATATTGGACAATGTTTGAATAAACTTCAGATTAATTTGACCTATAACATAATCCTCACTGTTAAAACCTCCCAGTAGAACAACGGCCAGCAATTCATTTTTATGACTAACAGGAATTACTCTTTCAAATTCATTAAAAGGTTCTGTTTCATTTGAACGATCCAGGTCTGAGATGTCATTGACTTTTAAGCTGCTTTCATTAAATGCCACATTCCTGAAGTCATTTTTAGTGCCAAAATTTACTTTACATTCCCAATTATCGTCTTTTACATAAAGGGCCAGTTTTTTAATCTTAAGGTTAGCCCTTAAGGTGAAATTAAATATCTTATATAGCGATTCTTCAGGAAGATTATTATTTATGGCTTGAGTAATCTCCAGCAAAGAATTCAACTCAAGATCTTTCAATTCGAAATTCCTCCTGATGGTTTCGATATCCATATCATATATTTTTTATACTTGTTTTGGGATCCAATGCATCTCTAAGTCCATTTCCGAGTAAATTAAAAGATAAAACGATCATTGATATGGCTATACCAGGAAATATGACCATTTGCCAACTATTTTTTGTGCCGATCATCGAAAATCCTTCGTAAATCATATTCCCCCAGGAAGGGGTTGGAGGTTGCACACTTAATCCCAGAAAACTAAGACCAGCTTCAAGCAAGATTGCAGCTGCAAAATTTGCGGTAGCAATCACGATAATCGGACCAATGATGTTTGGGAATATATGTGTATATATAATCCTGAAATTTCCTATCCCTAAAGCCCTGGCAGCTTCAATAAATGTTTTCTCCTTAATGGCCATTATCTGACCACGAACAACCCGGGCCACTTCAACCCACATTGTTAATCCAACCGCTACAAAAGCCACCCAAACACCCCGGCTTTGTAGAGCCATACTGATTGCAATTACAAGTATAATGCCTGGTATAGACCAGACCACAGACATAAACCACATAATAAAATGATCAATCTTTCCTCCAAAGAAACCGGATAAGGACCCTAAGGATAATCCTAAAAATAAGGAAATAAGCACTGATATGAAACCAATTGAAAGAGATATCCTGGCTCCGTAGATTAATCTGCTCAAAATGTCTCTCCCAGCTCGGTCAGTTCCTAATATATACTTTTCAGAAATTATGTTATCTTTTTTGAAATTCTGATGTAATATCTCCAAGCTTATTTCATGAAGCTCTCCTTTATAATCCATATACCTGATACGTTCACCTTCCACATCATAATTAAGCCCATTTTCGAGAAGTTCTGATTCGCCAATATATAATGGATATACTGCGGGTACCATTTTTATAAATTTTGTTTCTTCTTCACTCCCAAATCCCCTGTAAAAAACGGTATCATATTGTATCCAGTAATCTTTAATAGGGATTTTTATATATGATGTTTCCTGACCAGACATGGCTCTTTGAATGAAATTTTTTTTGGGTATTTCAAAATCTTTCCTGAATAATAAATACTGAACTTCAAACCCCGGTAATTTTTTTTGAACCTGAATTGCTCCATTATTTGCATTGGGTGTATCATCAGGCATAATTAAATATCCAGCCAAAGCCACAAATCCGGCTAATAAAATGTAGTACAAGCCAAGCATTGCAGGTTTGTTTTTCTGTAGTCGTTTAACTACATAATAGTTGGGTGATCTTCCTATGGTCTTATCATCAGCCATTCTGGTCTGAACTATTATGGGCAAATAATCCAGCCTTTGAGGCAAGATAATAGTATGTATGGAATCCAGTTTCCAAATCAATTTCATCTCCCAACAATTCCTCGGTTGGCGAGGAATAACACCTTATCCAGTCTTTTTGGAGCAAGGATTCTATCGTTGATTTGAGCATCTGATCATCCCACTGCAAAGTATCTCTAAGTTGCGTGTAGGACTGAACAAAATATAACTCATCTAATACATCATATTCAAGGTCAGACATAATTCAATTTTTAAAGTGTCTCCCCTTCCATTCATATCCACCCATATTCGAAAGAATTCCAAAGATAACAGCATATAAGGGGTATACCAATGAACTGATAATAAATGGAATTAATCTCAACTCTTTTATAAAAAACAGATACATCTGCTTAAAGTAGATAAATTCAAGAAGGAGTTTAATCGTCAATATTAAAATAACGGTATATGGAGGTACTAATTTTAATATGACGGATATAAAAAGTAATAAAAATGATAGCTGAACGGTAAAAATATATATCGCCAGTACTTTAGTTAATGGATTGGGGTGTTTTTTCCATTTACCTGACCACCTTCGACGTTGATGATAAAACTCCCTGAAGCCGGATTTTGGTTGAATATGAACAGTTGCCTGATCCGATTTTAAAAAAGAAATTTTAAACGGGTGGCGTTTACTAATTTTATACATCAGGAACTCATCATCCCCAGAAATTATCTTTTCATATCCCTCATACCCATTTACTTCAAAGAAAGTATCCCTGATAAAAGCCAGATTTGCTCCGTTACATAGGATCGGCTTATTATAATAAATAGCAGCAGCCCCGGTGCCAATCAAACTGGAAAATTCAAGGGATTGTACATCATCGATGAAACCAAAACCATCCATAAAAACAGGTCCTGAGATGAATTTTGCATCTGTGCTCGAAAACGCCCTGGCATAAGACTGGATCCAATTTGTCCCAAACAAAACGTCTCCATCAGTCAACAAAACAATCTCACCTGAAACTTTCGTCAGACCATAGGTTATGGCTGCCTTTTTATGTGAAATGCCGTTTGCCTTTTCTTCCAGCTTGTACACCAGGATTTTGACATCACTACTTTTTGAATAATTCAGCAATTGATCAAAGGTGCCATCTTCTGAATAATCGTCAATAAATATGACTTCAAAATTATTAAAACTATAACTTTGATTTCCCAGACACCGGATAAGAAGGGGAATATTATGAGCCTCATTTCTGACAGGAATTACAACACTTATAAATGGATCGGCAGGATTCGAAATATCAGGTATCTTTATCCCATTCCAGGCCCTTATCAGAAGGATTAGAAATATAAAATACGAGATGCTTAAAAAAGAGATTATCCAGACCAAGACTATAGGATTTATTAGAATCAGAAATTTCCTGAATATCCAATAAATATGATAATTTCTTCCTATAATTAGTTAAATTTTTAAGAACATGGATAAAATTATTCTCGGAATGGACCCGGGCACCAATCTCATGGGGTACGGGATTATTCATGCAAAAAATAGTCAAGTAGATTTAATTCAATATGGGGTCATACATTTAAAAAAGTATGAGACACATGAATTGAAGTTAAAAAAAATATTCGACCGGGTGCTTAGCATTATTGACGAATTCAATCCTGATGAAGTAGCGATTGAGGCACCATTTTATGGTAAAAATGTTCAGTCAATGTTGAAACTGGGCAGGGCTCAGGGTGTAGCTATGGCGGCAGTGTTATACAGGAATATTTCAATAAAGGAGTATGCACCAAAAAAAGTAAAACAATCGGTTACAGGTAATGGCAACGCTTCTAAAGAACAGGTCGCCAAAATGCTGCAAAACCTTTTACGCTTTACGGATATTCCTAAAATGTTTGATGCAACCGATGCATTGGCAGTAGCTTTATGTCATTTCTATCAGGAGAAAGTGGGTGTCCCTGGCAAGAAATCCTGGAAATCATTTATTAGTGATAATCCTGACAGGATCATTAATTAATAATTAAACTCAACCCAATATCATTAACTCTAATTCAGTGCCAGGAAGGCACTGCTGATCTGTTCGCATATATCTCCGAACTCCTCATTAGTTAACTTCAATTTTGGCCGGTTAAAGTTAATATCGCCCATGCTGTTAAGAGGTATCAAATGTATATGTGTATGGGGAACTTCCAGTCCAACTACCGCTACCCCAATTCGGAGACATGGAATAACAGATTTTATAGCTTCTGCAAGTTTTTTGGTGAAGCTATTTAAACTTTCATATTCTTGTTCACTCAAATCAAAATAATAATCTACTTCATTTTTTGGAATCACAAGCGTATGCCCTTGAACCAATGGATTAATATCAAGTATCGCAATGTTATTTTCGTCTTCAGCAACGATATACCCGGGGATCTCCCTGTTGATTATTTTGGTAAATATAGTGGCCATTATTCTAAACCTATTTCAAGGATTTCAAATTTCATTTTACCGGCCGGAACCTGTATTTCAACTTTATCACCTACCTCTTTCCCCAGCAGTCCCTTGCCAATTGGAGATTGAACAGAGATCTTGCCTTTCTTAAGATCAGCTTCTTCTTCTGAAGTTAATGTATATGAAAACTGCACTCCGTTTTGGGCATTCTTGATCTTAACTTTAGACAGGATGGACACTTTGGAAGTATCAATTGAAGAAGGATCTAATACTCGTGCGTTTCCAACAATTTTCTCCAATTGAATTATTTTGGCTTCCAGATGCCCCTGAGCATCCTTAGCTGCATCATATTCTGCATTTTCACTCAAATCGCCTTTATCCCGTGCTTCAGCTATCTGCTTAGATATATCGGATCTCCCCTTTGTCTTTAGTTCATGTAGTTCATCCTTGATCTTTTGTAATCCTTCCTCAGTATAATATGCTACTTTATCCATATCAATTGTCAAATTTCTTATTCTATAACGATGGAATTATCTTTTGTGATGTAATACAAATCAAAAACCTAAAGGAATATCCAGTTATTCTGTTTTCTCCTTTAGGTTTATTGCATGTATCTGCAAAAATAACAAATCCATTCTGGTATACCAAACCGATATGGAATTTGAGAGAATTAATGCCGATTTTTGATATAAATAGACCAAAATTCAATCAAATTACGATTATATTAGCCGAAACTTTTTGATCATAATTTTTATTAGAATCAGTTCAATTATAATCCCAAATAAGATGAGAAAATTCGTTTTAGTGATGCTATTGATCAACCTCACTTTTTTTTCCTATGGACAAAGAAATAAGAACAAGGAGGAGGAGAAAAAGCCTATTGAATCCTCTATTTTCGATGGTCTTAAATTCAGATCCATTGGCCCGGCTCTGACATCCGGCAGAATATCGGATATTGCAGTTGATCCGGTACATCCAAATACCTGGTTTATTACAATTGCATCTGGCGGAGTTTGGAAAACCATAAATGCCGGAACAACCTGGACGCCAATTTTTGACGAACAAGGGTCCTATTCTATAGGCTGTGTTACCATAGACCCGAATAATCACAATGTTATCTGGATAGGTACAGGTGAAAATAATAGCCAGCGAAGTGTTGGATATGGCGACGGTCTTTATAAATCAATGGATGGTGGAAAATCGTGGAAACATGTTGGATTGAAAAACTCAGAACATATCGGCAACATTGTAGTTCATCCCGAAAGCTCAGAGATTGTCTATGTCGCTGCATATGGTCCACTTTGGTCTTCTGGAGGCGACAGGGGAATATACAGGACTGTTGATGGCGGTGAAACCTGGGAAAACATTCTTTTTGTTAGCGAGAATACCGGTTTTAACGAGATCCATTTGGATCCGAGGCACCCAGAGATCATGTATGCTACAGCACATCAACGAAGGAGGCATGTTTATACTTATTTGGGGGGTGGACCTGAAAGTGCCATTTATAAGACCAACAATGGAGGTGAAAGTTGGTTCAAAGTTTCAAAAGGTCTCCCTGAAGTCGATATGGGACGAATTGGGATGGATGTCTCACCAATAAATCCAGACTACCTCTTTGCAATAATTGAAGCCACAGATGAAAAAGGAGGGTTTTTCCGATCTGTTGACCGTGGTCAGAGCTGGGAGAAGATGAGCGATTACAGCACTTCTGGGAATTATTACCAGGAGATATATTGTGATCCATTGGACATAAACAGAATATATGCTATGGATACCTGGCTGCAGGTTACAGATGATGGGGGCAAGACTTTTAAAATGCTTGGAGAAAAATTCAAACATGTTGATAATCATGCCATGTGGATCAATCCGGAAAACAACTTACATTATCTGGTTGGTTGTGATGGGGGGCTTTATGAGTCATTCGATGGCGGAACAGACTGGAATTATTTCGCCAATCTTCCAGTTACACAGTTTTATAAGGTTAGTGTAGATAATGAATTTCCGTTTTATAATGTATATGGTGGTACGCAAGACAATTTCAGCATAGGAGGGCCATCCAGAAGTACAAATATAGCAGGAATACCGAATTCAGACTGGTATATAACCAATGGAGGCGATGGGTTTGAATCGGTTATTGATCCTGAAAATCCGGATATTGTTTATGCGCAATCACAATATGGAAATCTGGTCAGGTATGACCGGAAAAGCGGGGAGTTTATAGATATCAAACCACTGGAGCGTGCAGGGGAAGCGGCCTATAGATGGAATTGGGATGCTCCCTTGATTATAAGTCCACACAATGCTACAACCCTATATTTTGCCGCAAACAAAGTTTTTAAAAGCTCCGACCGGGGTAATTCCTGGGAAGTAATCAGTGAAGATCTGAGCAGGCAAATTGACAGAAATAAAATACCGGTAATGGGAAAGGTCTGGGGCATAGATGCAATAGCCAAGAATAAATCAACATCTATTTACGGCAATATTGTTAGCCTGGATGAATCATCATTGCAAAAGGGACTATTATATGCCGGTACTGACGATGGGCTTGTAAATATCACAAAGGATGACGGCAATACATGGAGCCGGATGGAGACATTTCCTGGTGTGCCTTCAAATACTTATGTAAACTGCCTCCTGGCTTCGCAACACAGCGAAAATATTGTATATGCTGCTTTTAATAATCATAAGAATGGCGATTTTAAACCATATTTATTAAAAAGTATCGATTATGGACAATCATGGAAATCAATAAGTTCTAATTTGCCTGAAAGAGGTTCAGTATACAGTATTGCAGAAGATTATGTAGATCCTGATTTATTATTTGCCGGTACTGAATTCGGAATATTCTTTACTAACAATGGTGGCCTCACGTGGACACAGTTAAAAGGTGAAATGCCAACAGTGGGTGTACGCGACATTGCCATTCAGAAGAGAGAAAATGACCTCGTAATTGCTACTTTCGGGAGAGGTTTCTATATACTGGATGATTATTCCGCTTTAAGGCATATTTCTGAAGAAAAACTTGCCAATGAAGCCATAATCTTTCCAGTTAAAGACAGCTGGATGTTTCATCCTTCAAAACCTTTAGGATTACGAGGGAATACTTTCCAGGGATCAGCATACTATGCAGCCAGTAATCCACCTATTGCTGCAGTTTTTACCTATTATTTGAAAGATGAGATAAAAACCTTGAAAGAAGTCAGGAATGAGAAAGAAAAAGAAATTGAAAAAGGTGGTGGCACCATTGAATATCCATCATTTGAAAAGATCAGGCAGGAAGATGATGAAATTAAACCATATTTAATTTTTACTATTTCGGATATTGAAGGAAATGTAATTAAAAAGCTGAAAACGGAGGCAAAAAAAGGGATCAATAGAATTTCCTGGGATTTCAGGTATCCGGCTTCAACACCTATCCAGTTACAAAAACCTGCTTTCGACAATCCGTTTTCAGATCCTGACACAGGTCCTTTGGCACTTCCTGGCACTTATACCGTTTCTCTTTCGAAATTTGTAAACGGGGAAATCACACAAATTGTACCTGATACAGAATTTAAAACAAAGTTATTGTCGAATACTACACTTCCTGCTGAGGATAAGGAAGCTTTATTCAAGTTCCAGGAAGAGGTGGCCCAATTCCAGCGGGTGGTGAGCGGAACATCTAAAACCCTTGATGAATTGAATACAAAACTCAAATACTATTATAAGGCTGTTAATAGTACTACTGGAATTCCAGATGATATTCTGGAAAATATTGTAATAACAGACCAGAAATTGAAAGTTCTGAACAGGAAGCTAAATGGTGATATGAGCCTTGCTGGAAGGGATTTTGAAACTTCTCCTTCGATTACAGGCAGAATTTACAGGATAGTTTACGGCTTATGGAGTTCTACAAGCGCCCCTACTCAAACCCAGATCAATTCGCTGGATATAGCAAAAGATCAGTTTGAAGAAGTTTATAATGAAATCAAGACTATAACTCAGCAGGATATTGCTGATATCGAAAAATCTCTGGAAGAAGTTGGTGCTGCATGGACGCCTGGTCGTCTACCTGAATGGAATAAATAGAAGTACATAAAAAACCCGTCAATATTCATAATTGACGGGTTTTTATCAGGATAAATCCTTATAAAATATCATTTTTTCTTAAAGTCATTTACCGCCTTATCGATTGAATCAATCAGTTTTTTTGAAACTTTTCTTGGTTGTTTAGCCTTATATTTCTTTAATAAGTCTGATGACTTTTTAGCGTATTCATGTAATCCGACAGGATTCCCATCGAATCCGAAGCTTCCAAGAACAAATTCCAATTTAGAGCGGATATCGTAGTATTTTTCATCCCCGATTTTCTCAAATTGAGTTAAAGCATCCTTGCAGGCTTTTTCCAATTTTTCAGTTGTATTCAT
>Ga0316191_10004391_pt1 | contig 10511 bp, 11 predicted proteins | sample Eddworburr2cm_MG_FD_204928 | JGI IMG/M metagenome (GOLD analysis project Ga0316191, IMG submission 204928) | Coastal sediment microbial communities from Maine, United States - Eddy worm burrow 2 cm | ecosystem: Environmental > Aquatic > Marine > Coastal > Sediment | place: USA: Maine... | reverse complement strand
GGCAAGTCATCCTTGTTAAATACGCTTTTTAACCAGACCTTTGCGATTAAAAAGCGTATTTAACAAGGATGACTTGCCTACATTGGAGTGGCCTGCCACGGCAATTTGCGGTAAATCTGTTTCTGGAAACTGCTTTGCATCAGCAACAGACAGTTTGAATTGGGTGTTGGGCCAGTGGATAGAAGTTGTCATGCGGCAAAGGCTGCATGCGATGTAAACAATGTTCAATGTGATTCTATACTATATAAACTGTCGACATCAATTTGATTCGGGATAGGATTGCACAATATTTAGGCAAAATGATTCAGGGTGAGTTCCAAACCATGCTCCAGAAACAAATAGTAAAACCCATATTACCTGGCTTTATGCTTGGTAAATTTCATATTAACCCTCCATTGGCGTTGGCGCCGATGGCTGGAATTACCGATTTGCCCTTTCGCAGGGTATGTCGTCGATTTGGTATTGGTTTAACTGTCACAGAGATGATTGCCTCACGGGCTGTAGAACACAGACGCGCACGCACAGAGCGTATGGCAGAATTGGATAAAGATGAAAGCCCTGTTTCCATTCAAATTGCTGGTTCAGATTCCAAGTATGTGGTGGATGCAGCACTTTGGGCTGCCGATCATGGTGCAGATTTCATTGATATCAATATGGGTTGCCCTGTGAAGAAGATTGTGAAGCAAGTAGCAGGTTCAGCCATGCTTCGTGATGAAGCCCTAGTGGCTCGCGTGATTGATGCTGTAGTCAAAGCCGTAGATATCCCAGTTACCCTCAAAATTCGTACAGGTTGGGATGAAAACAGTAAAAATGTGGCCAATATTGCGCGTATTGCTGAAGACAATGGTATTCAGATGCTAACTGTTCATGGCAGAACCAGAGCCCAAATGTTTAATGGTCATGCCAACTGGTATGATATTGGTATAGCTAAAGATGCTGTATCAATCCCCGTGATTGGCAATGGCGACATCATTGATGGTGATTCTGCTCTGGAAATGATTCGCCAATCCAATTGCGATGGTGTGATGGTGGGTAGAGCAGTACAAGGCAACCCTTGGGTGTTGGCAGAAGTGAATGCTGCGATTATGGGGCTGCCAAAACCTGCAGAACCAACACCAGCTGAGGTGTGGGTGGTGGTGGATGAACATATGCAGCATTTACATGCCCATCATGGGGAAAAAAGAGCTTCTCAATTGGTGAGAAAGCATGTGCCTTGGTACAGCAAAGGTATGCGTGGTTCAGCAGATTTTCGTTCTGCCTTTCAGAAGGTGAACGGTTGGGAAAATCAAATGAAAGCAGCAAAAGTTTATTTTTTATCTAATCATCACTTGGATGAAGCTGCATAAATGTCAAATTCTAAAAAATCTCTTGTGCAATTTGAATACTTGCCCGTTCCATGCATGCTCATAGACGAATCAGGCAATATTTTAGCAGCAAATATTTTGGCTCAAGAGCACCTGAACACATCAGAAAAACGAATGAAAGGCAAAAGCTTAGGTGATTTTATCGGTCCAAAGGATGAAGTTTTGCAGATGATGGAGCAGGCTTTGCAAGGATCCACTGTATCCAACGACTCTTTTTATACCCAATCTAAACATAAACCCTATTCACTACATTTTTCTAAACAGGCGGGAAAAGAGGTGTCTGTCGTTCTAATTGCAGAAGGAAACCGCTTGGAAGCAGAAGCTCAGAGTCGCCGATTTGAACTGGCCGAGGCTGTTTCTAGAGTTGCTCTTGAGAATGCTCATGAAATTAAGAATCCGCTTGCAGCGCTTAGAGGAGCAACGCAGCTTTTAAGCGAGCAGTTGAATGACGGCCAACTTGAAATTGTGCAACAGATGCTAAAAGAAATTGACCGAATTAAAGAGCGTGTTGATGGTTTTTTGCAGGTTGGCCCACGTGCAAACGTTCAAATGGAAACTGTGAGTATTCATGCCTTAATTGATGATGTGAGCAAAACTGAAACATCTGTGAAAGTTCAGCATGTATACGACCCCAGTATTCCTGATATTTTGTTGCATGAACGCAGGTTCAGACAAGCTCTTGAAAACTTATGGAGCAACGCTCTTGAGGCGGAAGCTCAGCATATTATATGGGAGACACGCATCGCGCATGGTATTGTGTTACCCCAGCATAAAGGTGCGGTAGTGGCCATCAAGATTTTAAGTGATGGAAACAAGATACCTGATCATATTCAAGAGAGATTGTTCGAACCATACGTCACCGGTAAAGAGAGGGGCAGTGGTTTAGGGTTAAGTATTGTGCAGCAAGTGGTTCAGGAGCATGGTGGAAAGGTGATTTGTCAAAGCGAAAATATGAGAACGTCTTTTACATTGTATCTACCGCTAAGGACAGAAGAGGCAGTGGGGTAACGCGTGCAAAAAGCATTAATTGTTGATGATGATAGTGGTATACGTTGGGTCTTGAACCGTGTTCTGAGCGAAGAGGGGTTTGAGGTCATTGAAGCTGGCGATTTAGCTACGGCAAAAGATGCCATTGAAATGGCGGACTTTTCAATTGTATTCCTTGATGTGTTTTTACCTGATGGTAATGGCATGCAGGCTTTGGAATCGGGTCTGTTTAGCTGCCCAGTGATTTTGCTGACTGCTGAAACTACATTTGATCATGCTGTGGAAGCCTATCGCGCTGGGGCAATGGAATATTTACCCAAACCTTTTGATTTGGATGAAGTAAGAGATTTGTTGCACCGTATTCAACCCAAGAAAAAGGAAAGAAAGAAAAAAGAATTAACGCTTAAAGAAAAGAAAATAGCCAATAAGAATGTGATTTTAGGTAAGAGTCAGGCAATGCAACAATTGTTCCGTATGATTGGACGGGTTGCAGCTTCTGATATGACAGTGTTGATTACGGGTGAATCGGGAACAGGTAAAGAGCTTGTTGCTCAGGAACTTCATAATCAAAGCCCACGCGCTAATCAGCCATTTGTAGCCATTAATACTGCTGCAATTCCTGCTGAGTTACTTGAGGCTGAACTTTTTGGGCACGAGAAGGGTGCATTTACTGGTGCTGATAAAGCCAGAGCAGGGCACTTTGAAGAAGCCGATGGTGGCACCCTGTTTTTAGATGAAATTGGTGATATGCCACTAGCTTTACAAGCTAAGATGTTGCGGGTACTTGAAACGGGTGAAGTACAAAGGGTGGGGAGTACCAAAACCAAAAAAGTGAATGTACGTCTGCTGGCAGCAACCCATCAATTCTTACAGAAAAAAATTAAAGCAGGGCAATTCCGGGAAGATTTATATTACCGCTTAAATGTGATTCCAGTGCATGTGCCTGCGCTTAGAGACCGTCGTGACGATATTCCAGAGTTAGCACATGCGATGTTGGAAAAAGCAGCTGAAGAGCTGTCCATTACGCCTCCGATTTTGATGGATGATGCCATTGGGTTGCTGCAACGGTTTGAATGGCACGGTAATGTGCGCGAATTAAAGAATGTCATGAAACGTTTAGCAGTGCTGACGCCCGGACCGAGCATCACCATGCCAGATGTTGCTTTGGCGTTGGGTAGCGAAGATCAAGAATCGGGTAATGAACCAGAAACATTAGAAAAAGCTGTTACACGTTGCATGCAACGTTATCTACACCAATTGGGTTATGCAGAGGTTCATAACTTACATAGACAACTTTTGGAACAGGTTGAACCACCTTTACTTCACCTTGTTTTGGAGAAAGCAGAGGGTAATCAGTTAAAAGTTGCTGATATGCTTGGTTTGAACCGCAATACAGTTCGCAAGTTACTCAAGCAGTACGACATAGACCCTAGATATTACAAATAAGCAGTAGGCTTATTTGGGCGTCTGCAAGACAGAGCTTATACCCTGAAATCCATGTGTATGCTCAAATCTATAAAGTCTTTGTTCATTTTTGGGCAGCCAAAAACGAACAAAAAAAACTGCCTCCAAATAGCTGAGGTCTTCCTGAGCTTGTTTCGTCAAGCGGGGCGAAAGCCTTTTCGCTTTCCCTCTTTGACCAAACAAACTCCTGCGCATCTATAGCAGAGGAATAGTTGTTGCAGCACAAGTGATAAACACCGCTGTGTCTTTGTGTCTCTATGGTTTAAATTCAACCGTTTTCTGCCTTGCGCAAAAGTTGTATACCTGCCACGATTAGCCCATGACTATCCAATTATCCAACCGTATTTCCAAAGTAAAACCATCTGCAACATTAGCCATCACAGCCAAAGCTGCTGAGCTGCGTGCTGTTGGCAGAAATATCATCTCCTTATCTGTGGGTGAGCCAGACTTTGATACCCCACTAGCTGCCCGCGAAGCAGGTATCGCAGCCATCAATGATGGTTTTACGCGCTACACCGCAGTGCCAGGTATTCCAGAGCTGCGCAAAGAGGTCTCAGCCAAGTTTAAACGCGATAACAATCTCGATTATGCACCAGAGCAAATTCTCGTTTCTACGGGTGGTAAACAGTGCATCTACAACCTTTTACAGGCGCTGATTAATCCGGGTGATGAAGTCATTATTCCAGCACCATATTGGGTGTCGTATCCTGATATGGTTTTCCTTGCCGAAGGAGAACCTGTGCTTGTGGAATGCACAGCGGATGCAGGCTTTAAACTTACAGCCGCTCAATTGGAAGCAGCTATTACACCCAAAACCAAAATGATGTTCCTCAACTCTCCGTCCAACCCCACAGGTATGGCATATTCTGCTGCTGACCTCAAAGCTTTGGGTGAAGTGATTCGTAAACATCCCAATATCATTGTTGCTACCGATGATATGTATGAGAAAATTTTATTTGATGGTAAAATCTTTGCCACATTCGCAGAAGCAAATCCTGACCTGATTAATCGCACAGTCACATTAAATGGCGTGTCTAAGGCTTATTGCATGACTGGTTGGCGTATTGGTTTCTGTGCTGGCCCACTTCCATTAATTAAAGCCATGAGCATGATTCAAGGGCAATCCACCTCCAACCCCTCATCCATTGCCCAGAAAGCCGCGTTAGCCGCGCTTCAAGGGCCTACAGATGAGTTAGATAATATGGTTCAAACCTATGAAACACGCCGCACTTGGTTGGTGGCAGCTCTTAACGCTATTGACGGAGTGGATTGCATCACCCCAGATGGCGCGTTTTATGTCTTCCCATCCTTCAAAGGTTGGATTGGAAAAATCACACCTGAAGGCACAGTGCTTGAAGATGATTTGGCGATTTGTGCATGGTTGCTTGAATCAGCAGGTGTAGCATTAGTTCCCGGTACCGAGTTCGGCGCACCAGGCTTTATTCGTTTTTCTTATGCAGTTGCCCAAGCCACATTGGAAGATGCTGTAAGTCGTGTGGCAGAAGCTGCGGCAACCTTGTCGTAATCAAATATTCGTTCACATAGCATAAAAGCTCGGGGGATTTACATCTCATTCAAAAGGGGATAGCGATGATTTCTAAAATTTTAATATACACCATAGCCTGCTGGACAGGTTTTGTCATAATGGCAGTTGAACTGTTGAGTGGAAAGCTACTAGCTCCATACTTTGGTAGTAGCATTTATGTTTGGGGTGCCATCATTACCGTTTTTATGCTGGCATTGTCATTGGGTTATCTTCTGGGAGGCCGCTGGTCATTGCAACATGCTACAATCCAGAGGCTTGCAGGGATTCTGTGTGTGGCATCAATCATGATACTTCCCATTGCATTTTTTGGTGAGACACTGATGGATAGTTTGTTTAACGTAGTTCGAGATCCGCGTTATGGCTCTTTGGCTGCCAGTGCAGTGCTTTTCTTTATCCCAACAGCGATTGCAGGCATGGTCTCCCCCTATTCTGTTCGTTTGCTCACACACAAGCATGAAAATAGTGGCAGCAATGCAGGGAAACTCTATTTTGCATCAACATTGGGTAGTGCCTTAGGCACCATTCTCACTTCATTCTATCTGGTGTTGTTGTTTGACCTTAACCACATTTTGTATGGCTTGGTTGCGATATCACTTACATTGAGTTTGCCGCTCCTGTTTAATGGAATAAAGCATGAAAGCCATTAGCACTACTATAGTCACTCTCATCTTTATCATCACACTGGCTTTATTTGCACAAGATAAAATCATTGTAAATACACAAGGTGAAACTCTTTCAGATGAAACAACGGAAAAGATGCAAGTTGAGGTTCTTTTAGCCAAGGAAAGATCGTTATATCGAAATATATATGTGAGTGAGATGAACGGTATTCGCTGCATGCGTTTCACCAAATACTTCCGTGAGGGTGGTGGTGGTCAGGCACAATCATGTGTTGGCTTAGAGAATATGAAACGGCTTCATTTTCAGTACAACAGGGCCTTAATGTCTGCGTTATTCTTTAAGCCTGACCCTAAGAAAATACTCATTGTTGGGCTTGGCGGTGGCAGCCTATCCTCTGCGATTTCAAAAATCCTTCCTGATACACAAATCGATGTGGTCGAAATTGATCCCGCGGTTACGCGTATGGCAGAAAAATATTTCTTTTTCAAAAAATCTGACAAGCTGCACGTTCACGAAGTAGATGGGCGAGTTTTTGTAAAACGTGCGGCACAGCGCCATGAAAAATTTGATATCGTGATTCTCGATGCCTTTAATGGTGAATACATACCTGAACATATGCTTACCGTGGAGTACTTAAATGAAGTGAAGTCAGTTATCTCAGATGGTGGTGTGATGGCTGCAAACACATTCTCTAACAGTAAACTTTATAACAGTGAATCAGTTACCTACAACAAAGCATTTGGCGATTTCATAAATATGAAGTTCTCGAACCGTATTGTACTCTGGAGAAATGGTGGTTTGCCAACTGTTCAACAACTTGAGGAAGTTTCTAAGTCATTTATCGAAGCTTTCAAACCACTAGGTATTAATATTCCAGCCCTTCTGGAACATATGCACTACGAGAAAGACTGGGACACTAGCGCTTCATTACTATCAGATCAGTACTCACCATCGAATCTGTTGAATTCACTTTAACTTTTGTTGTATCCCTTTTTGGTACATTAGACTTCAGTGTATATAAGGCGGGATAGAGAATAGTTTAAGAGTTTTGAATCATTCCCCTTCAATGTTGAAGTGAGGAATTGGGGGGGGTGGTTTGGGCAGAAAAATTCTGAGAGCTTAGTCCCACCAATCATTTTCGGTGATATCGTCGTCATCAAAAAAGTGATGATCTGTATCAAATCTTGGCGCCAGTACTTTTTCTTCTTCATTCTTCTTACTTGTTGTTTTCATATAGTGAAAGCGAGCAGCGTAAGGGTTTGCATATTCTGGTGTCATATTACCTCCTTTAAATTATTGGTGCGTATTTATGAAAAGAATTTAAGGCATAATCATGACATTGTTCATATCCAGCGGAATGTCGCAGGTGTTTCTTCACCTTTTAAATTCAGAAAGTATGATTGTTGCTTGGCGTACGATGCAAAACTAACTTGGGAGATGATGCATGAAATCAGCTGTAGTTGTGATTGGAATTGGAGAAATTGGCTCTGTAATATCAAGAGGTTGCCTGCGATTAGGTTATCCTGTGGTGCCTGTAACCCGAGATATGCAATTGGATGCAGTGTCAAAGGATGTGCCAAACCCTGAGATGGTAGTGGTGGCAGTGGGTGAAAATGATTTATCTTCAACATTAGCTGCATTACCAGCAGTATGGGTTGATAAGGTGGTGTTGATTCAAAATGAATTGTTGCCCCGAGATTGGTTGGCGCATGGCTTGAAAAGGCCAACCGTGATTTCCGTTTGGTTTGAGAAGAAAAAAGGCATGGACTCCAAAGTGGTCATAGCTTCACCAGTTTATGGTGCACATTCCCAACTATTAAAAGATGCGCTTGGTTCACTGGATATTCCAGTCAGGGTAGTGGAAAATGAATCTGATTTGCTTTCCGAACTGGTGGTGAAAAACCTTTATATACTGACCACCAATATCGCAGGCCTTCAAGTTGGCGGTAATGTGTCCGAGTTATGGCAGAAACATCAGGATGTGGCTCGTAAAGTGTCTGGTGAGGTGCTTGAAATACAAGCGTTTCTCACAGGAGAAAGTCTGGACGATGCAGTGTTGATAGAAGGTATGCTCAAGGCTTTTGATGGTGATCCAAAGCATGGCTGCATGGGTCGTTCTGCACCTGCAAGATTGGAGCGGGCACTCAAGATTGCAGATGATGCAGGTTTAAAAGTTTCAACGATGAGAGAGATTGCAAAACTGATTCCTTCATAGTTTTCAAAAAAGATTAGAAGCTAATACTTGAGAAATATACTAGGTTACGTTGAAGTTGAAGTCTTAAGGAGTGGTGATGACAAAGTTATTTTCTGAAACAAAATTAGGATCAATGACGCTACAAAATCATCTGGTCATGGCGCCTATGACAAGAAGTCGTGCGATTGACAATATTCCGAATGATTTGATGGCAACATATTATGAGCAACGCGCAAGTGTTGGTTTGATTATTACAGAGGGGACATCACCTTCACCTAATGGTTTGGGTTATCCTAGAATCCCAGGGCTTTTTTCAGAGGCTCAAATTGAGGGTTGGAAGAGCGTGACCCAAGCAGTTCATCAACAAGGTGCAAAAATATTTTGCCAGTTGATGCATACGGGTCGCATTTCACATGCTTCCAACTTGCCGTTTGGGGCGCATGTAGTGGCACCTTCTGCGATTGCTTGTAGTGAGCAGATGTACACAGATGCTGATGGTATGCAAGCCTTGCCTGTGCCAAAAGCCATGAGCTTAGCTGAAGTGAAAGCGACTAAAGCAGAATATGTTCAAGCAGCACGCAATGCCGTTAAAGCTGATTTTGACGGCGTGGAATTGCATGCGGCCAATGGGTATTTGATGGAGCAGTTTTTCCGCCCTACAACCAATCAACGAGATGATGCGTATGGTGGTAGCTGTGAGAAGAGGGCTCGCTTTATTCTTGATGTTGCTAAAGAAAGCTGTGAGGCAATTGGTGCTGATAAAGTGGGAATCCGAATTTCACCTTTTGGTGTATTCAATGAAATGCCGCCGTATCCGGAAATGGAATCTGATTACCTCTATCTTGTCGAAGAACTGAATAAGATAGGTTTGGCGTACATTCATATCGTTGATCATTCAGGCATGGGTGCTCCAGAAGTGTCTGACAGTATCAAGCAAGGGATTCGTGAGCGATTCAAAGGCTCATTAATTTTATCTGGTGGTTATACCGCTGAGCGTGCAGAGAAAGATTTAAGTGAAGGTCGTGCTGATTTAATCTCAGTTGGGGTGCCGTTGCTTTCTAATCCTGATTTGGTGGAGCGTTGGAAACAGAAAAAAGCATTGAATAAAGTAGATTTTGATACTTTTTATACCCCCGGTGAGGAAGGATATACAGATTACCCAACGCTTTAAATGATGTGGATGCAAAATTAGGGGCTCAAAAAAGGCTGGCAGGGGGGGGCTTGTCAGCCTTTTTACTATAATAAGAGCTTGAGGATTATTTAGCCAACCATTTTTCTAGTTCTTCTGCTTCTGATAATGGTGTTTCAGTTTCATCTTCCTGGGTTTCTTCTAATAGTCCAAGTTTACGTAAACGTTTTTCTTCTGCTTTTTTCATTCTCGCGAGCTCTTTTTGTCGCTTCTCAAACTTAAAATTCGCTTTGGCCATTGAGGCACCTCCAATGATGATCGTCTTCGATCAATGCAAGCGGCCTCCCCGCTGCTGATGCCAATAAACCGAATAAGCGCGCACTCTGCACATTTATTCTGATTCGGGAATATGCAATTTAAATATTCAAGGCCAATTCTATAGCTTACTGAATTAAGTCACGCATAGAAAAGTATTTTTATTCATGATGTTAGAAAAAAGTGTCTGTGTTTTCGGTTAAATGTAAATTAGCAACTGGGAAAATAAAGTTTAAAAGTTGTTCCTTTGCCGACTTCTGTCTCCACTTCGACGAAACCTCTATGATTTTGCATAATCCCATAAACCGAAGCTAAACCGAGCCCAGTACCTTTTCCTAAAGGTTTGGTGGTGAAAAAAGGTTCAAAAATCTTTTCGGCAATTTCAGGCTCCATGCCCGAACCATTGTCTGTCACCGAGATGCATTCCCAGCGTTCAATCTTCTTATCAAATTTCCCCTCGCTTTTTTGAAGTTTTGCTGAAGAAAGTTTTTCAAGTTTGATATGAATTTTTGGGTTGGGTTTACCCTCCATAGCGTCGATAGCATTGTATATGAGATTGGTGACTATTCGAGTACACTTTTGTACATCAATCATAGCGCGGTGCTTTTTGCCACTTACTTCAACCTGAAAATCAGCATCTCCACCAATGGCTAGCATAGATGTATGAATACCTTGCACAAAGTTATCTAAAGCAGTTACTTCAAGTTTAAAGTCATCACGACGGGAAAAGTCTATCAACTCCTGAGTCATGGCTACAGCATGGGAGCCAGCATTCTCCGCCATTTCCAAAGACCTCGTTATCTGATTGTTATTCTCGCTTAACATTTTGGCAATTTCTACATTTCCTAGTATCACAGTGAGGTAGTTATTGAGATCATGTGCCAAACCACT
>Ga0316191_10004389_pt1 | contig 10514 bp, 7 predicted proteins | sample Eddworburr2cm_MG_FD_204928 | JGI IMG/M metagenome (GOLD analysis project Ga0316191, IMG submission 204928) | Coastal sediment microbial communities from Maine, United States - Eddy worm burrow 2 cm | ecosystem: Environmental > Aquatic > Marine > Coastal > Sediment | place: USA: Maine | collected... | reverse complement strand
GTTCGCCTCGACGACGTACAGCATGCGCTATCCGCGTTGATTCAGTATGCGTAATCGCCCGAGCCTGCAATGTCGACGCCACGTTTTAGACCGGGCCCAGTTGCTGACCACCAACCCGGATCTAAAATCCGCTATACAACGCTAACCGGAAGTGAGTCGATACGATACAAAGTAGCCACGATGGGATAATTGAAGCGAGTTGCAAACAAGAATTTACTGTTGATGTCCTTTTTGTACACCCAGAAGATACCCGCCATTGGTTGATTTCTAGCACGGCTCGCGCAGAACCCCATTGCGCATTCAGTAATTAATCGGTTTGCATTACAATTATACTTCACTATCCTCTAAAGACTTTGCCAACAGTCCGCTTGTAATCACATAGAACAGAGACTCAGCAGAGATTCCAGAGTGGTCGGGGGAGAAAAAAGCGCCTGGTTACCATGTCGTCGAAAATATCATAAAGGCGCGTCCCAATTTTTAACATTACCAGGAGGACAGTGAAGGTGAGCAGCAACGAAGAAACGCCGCAAGTACCTGACTTCAGGCAGTTCGAAGAGGTTTTGCCCGGTTCGCTCTTCGAAAGGCTGGCCCGTGCCGTTCGATCGGTCGGTGATGAAAGGCTGGAAAAGAATTACACGACGACATTCTGGTATCCAATCGGTGCGGTACCAACGAATATTGCTGAAGAATCCATCGTCGAGCTTTGCAGACTGGTGAATCCGCCAGCTTCTTGCAGCGGCGTGGAATGGTGGTTGGGACGACTCGGTGTTGGCGAAAAACTCCGTTACCATTTCGACCGAGACATGATGGTGAAAAAAAGAACTGGTAACTTCGTACATCCCCTTTATGCCAGCATACTGTATCTGAATTCGTTCCCATCCAGCCCGACGGTCATTCTGAATCAGGTTCCGACATCCGACGGCAAGTCGAGGAACCCGCCAAAACCAACCGCAAGAGAGTCCGTCAATGCGGTGTCAAACCGCTATATTGTGTTCCCCGGCAATCTGCGCCACGGTGTTATTCCTGACAAGACCGGGCAAACGGCTCCGACTTCGGAAAGGCGCCTGACGCTGCTTGTCAACTATTGGGTCAAACGCCCACTACCCCCGATTTGTTTCGATTACAACGGCGAATTATATGGACGATTGCAGGAGGCCAGTGTGTTCGATGCAAACCGACGAATGTTAGGTTTGGGTGCGATCTGATCATGCAATATCGACGGCTCGGTAGTAGCGAACTCGAAGTATCGGCGATATCGCTTGGTTCCTGGCTAACTTATGGCGTTACAGTCGAGCGCGAGCAAACCAGTAATTGCATACGCCGGGCCTTTGATGTCGGTATCAATTTCTTCGACACCGCAAATATGTACGGGCGCGGAGCTGCCGAATCGTTGCTGGGAGAGATTCTGTCTACCTACCCGCGCGATGACTACGTGCTATCAACGAAGGTTTATTTTCCTATGTCCAAAACAGATCGTGGCCTGTCGCGGAAGCAGATCCGTAAGCAAATTGATGCATCGCTGCGAAGGCTTAAAACAGATCATGTAGATTTGTACCAATGTCATCGCTACGACAAGGAGATACCGCTGGAGGAAACAATGGATGCGATGACAGAAACCGTGAGAGCTGGCAAGGCGCGTTACATAGGATTCAGCCAATGGTCACCCAGACAAATCAAGGCCTCGAATAAGCTGGATAATGTGACAAAATTCGTTTCCAGCAGTCCTCAATACTCGATGCTTCACCGCAAGCCAGAAGTCAAAATTTTCCCCCTGTGTAAGGAATTGGGAATTAGCCAAATAGTTTGGTCGCCATTGGCGCAAGGCGTTTTGAGCGGAAAATACAAACCCGGCACGGAACCACCGCGGGATTCCCGAGCGGCCGACAAAAAGACTTCGCACAAGATGCGGAGATTTAGCGACAAGCGAGTACTTGCAGCGGTTCAGCGGCTGCAACCAATTGCCGATCAGCTCTCGGTATCTATGTCACAGTTGGCACTGGCCTGGGTCTTGAAATCAGAATACGTCAGCTCGGCGATCATCGGCGCCAGCCGGCCAGAACAGATCGATGAAAATGCTATTGCCGCCGACATCATCGTCGATAGCGCCACAGAGCGCGCAATCGACGACGCACTCGCCGAGGTTTTGTTCCCCTGAAAAAATCGAATGTGACAGCCATTCGAAATTGTTGGTTGATTTTCGTTTCGATTATTTGACAATTTTTGTTAGAAACGCAAGATATTGAGTCAAACGGGATGACGTTGAGGAGTCGATAGATGTCAGTGAAATTTCGTTCGCTACTGCCCATCGATCATCAAGCAGTCTGCGATCTGATCCTCGATAAGGAGGAATTGTTCCAGGTGTATCCGAGAGGGCTATTCCCATTCACGGTAGATCAGTTCGTCGCCATGCTCGCTCGAAGAGTGGAGCCGACGCTATTGACGATCGACGGAGATGTGGCGGGATTCGCCGCTTTTTATCAACTCCGCAAAGCGCGATCCGTCTTTATCGGGAATGTTGTAGTCGACCGGAGTCGGAGAGGTGTCGGTCTCGGCAGAAAACTGGTGTCGTACATGTGCGAAATGGCATTTGCTAAATACGACTTGCCGGAAGTAAGAATCAGCGTCTATAACCGAAATACGCGCGCATTAACCCTTTACACAAGCCTGGGGTTTAATCCTTATGCAATTCAATCTAAAATAGACCCCAGCGGAGACAGGGTGGCGTTGGTTAGCCTCAGTTTGCGGCGCGAAAATTAGTTTTGCGAAAATTTGTAAACAGTAAATTCGCTCGGTGCAAATGATCACCTCTCACCCAACAGGGCATCCAATCTGAGCTGAGAAGCTAAGAAATTCTGCTCACTGGCGGTATTTCAGGGAAGCTAATGTCATGTCATTTGCGCTTTTTGCAGCCAACATCACAACGATTATCCGCATGAGAATTACCTCCAAAAATTAAACTAACCTTCAGATTCAAGCGCTAATCTGATTCCGATTGCAACCACGCATATCCTAGATATGTTCCCAATATAATGGCAGGTCTGTCCGTATTAATGAGATATTCGACATCGATTTTGAAGCCTCGAACGAGATTATTGCTGGATTGAACAGTTGCAATTGAGTTAGGGTATAAGTCTGTTCTGGTTTGTAATGTGAGATGGGAAGCAGTTCACAACTCAAGGAAACACGGAATGATACGGTGAATGGGAAGAAAAAAAATGCGAAGAAAAACAATAATGCTGACAAAGCGTATACCAGAGATCGATAATAGAGTGGACCATGAAACACACTGATTTAATTCGCAGTCGGCTTTTGAAAGCCAAAAGAGCATTTACTACTCGACGGGTGCCTTTATCGCGGATGAAAACGCTGATTTCCGCAGACGCTAAACCCGCTACCGGCCAACTGGTGCTTGCGACCGTGCACGAGCTCGGCAAGCATCGACGAATCGAACGCATCGATGGTCGACGAGCCTGGATGTTGCCGGGCGATGAAATTCTGGTTTGCTTCGGTAATCGCTATGCGCCGGACCAGTTCGAAGCCATAGTAGGCAAAGATTTGGGCATGTGTGATCTGGTTGCCAGCGGCGGCATCGCCTCGCGTGAAATCAATCGTCACGACCGCATGCTACCGCCCACGCGAATCATGCCCATTGGAATTGTCGGTGATGAACATGGCGTGCCCTTGAACATCGCCGACTTTAAGATCAAATTTCCCAAGATATCAAAACTTAACAAGGTAATTCTCGTAGTGGGCACCGCAATGAATTCCGGTAAAACATTTACTGCCGCCTCAATCATTCGCGGACTCAAGGCGAACGGTCATCGTGTAGCGGGAATCAAGGCGACAGGTACCGGATCAGGTGGTGATATCTGGAAAATGAAGGACATGGGTGCGGACGTGGTTATGGATTTTACTGACGGTGGTTTCGCCAGTACCTACAAAATTCCGAACGCCGATATCGAATCCTCCGTGCTTGGCCTGATTCACCAGGCAAGTAAGCGACGCTGTGAGTATTCCGTTGTCGAAATTGCGGATGGCTTGCAGCACGACGAAACCGCGACCTTGCTACGTGCAGAAAAACTGAAATCTATCATTTCCGGAGTAGTATTCGCGGCATACGATTCGCTGGGAGCGCGCGCCGGCTACGAAGAGCTCTGCAGCCTGGGTTATTCAGTACTTGCGATCAGTGGATTGATAACCCGGTCGCCGCTTTCGATGCGTGAGGTCGGAGATGAAGCATGTCCGTTGTATTCTCCGTTCGATATCCAGGCGGGCGCGCTGATACAGGCCATAACCGGAAAACCCAGTCGTCAGATTCTAACCCATCCAAGTAAAATGGTTCACCTTTCGACTGCCGGGAATTCGGATCACATCACCGATCTGGATAGCACTCCCATCTCACCCAGCTACTGGCAAAGAGAAGCCGGCCGAATGAATTTGTTCGATTATTCCGATAATCTTGAGGAATCATCTTAAAGCCTGTCTATGAGATGGGTCGAGATCTGGGATGAGTGAGGCGACAGTTTCTGATAAGGCCAATATGGATCACCTCAAGTCGGGGCGGCTGAAAAGCGCGTGGCGCCGCTCTATCCCTGGGCTCACCGCCATTGCGGTTTTCAGTATCTTCATCAACCTGCTTAAACTGGCAACCCCAATTTATGTATTGCAGCTGCTGGACCGGGTTATCTCGAGTCGCAGCATGGAAACTCTGTTAATGCTTTCGGTGATAACCCTGGTTGCCATTATTTGCGGTGCCTTGCTCGAGGCGACGCGTAGAAAGCTTTTCACACACTGGGGAAACTGGATCGAACGCTATTTCGGTCCGGCATTATTTACCACCGGTATGCAAAAAGATGGCCGTAGTTTGCCGGATAGTTCTACCCGACTCAGGGACGTCGGTATTCTGCGATCTTTTGTCAGCAGCCGCGGATTAATTGCCTGGCTGGACCTCTTCTGGGCGCCCTTGTTCATCGCATGCGTCTTCCTGATATCCACCACCCTCGGTTATGTCGTGCTAGTTGGCAGCCTGCTGGCATTGATAATGGGAGCTTTGAACGAGTACCTTACGCGCGAATCGCGCAACGCAACCCGTCGGGCCAGCGAAGATGTGCGCGACTGGATCACCACCGCCGAGCGCGAGCGTGAAACGGTCGGCTCACTAATGACGGCCAATAGCTTCGCAAAAAGATGGGCTGATAGTGCAATAACCCGACAGGACGAAAACATTCGCTCCCGTACCGTCCATATCAATTTTTCGGTCGGAATGCGTCTGGTGGGCCAATTTGTTCGGATCGGCATGCTAGGCATTGGTATTTGGTTGGTGATCAACGAAATGTTGAGTCTGGGTGCCGTTATCGCTGCCAATATTCTGGGTCGCACTGCATATACATTGGTGCAAAATGCGATGGTGAGATGGAATGATGCTGTTAAAGCCAGGCGAGCCTATAAGCGCATCAAGCGGTCGCTTGGAGATGAAAACGCGCCCGTTGTTTCCAGAGCATCATCGACCACGTCAATGCCGTTGAGTATGCAAAGGATGGCATACCGTTATCCCGGCCAAGCCCGTTCATTACTGCAGAGAATAGATTTAACACTCAATCCGGGAGAACTACTCTGTGTCATAGGGGCCAGCGCCAGTGGTAAATCGACTTTTTGCCGGCTGGCCAGTGGCGTGCTGACTCCTGGAGCTGGATATGTTCACCTGGGCGATGTCGATGTTTACCGGTTGCACGAAAATAGCCTGAGCCGAGAAATTGGTTACCTGCCCCAAGATATTACCCTGTTCCCTGGTACTGTCAGAGAAAATATCGCCAGCATGGAACAGGGCGATATTGACCAGATCATACACGCGGCAAAGCTAGCTGGCATTCATGATGCAATTGTCAATTTACCACAAGGATACGATACCGAAATCGCAGACAGGGAACCCTTGCTGTCAGCGGGACAGAGGAAGTGCATTGCTCTCGCCAGGGCTTTTTACGGCAACCCGTCACTTGTGATACTGGACGAACCATTTCCACACCTCGATTATCGAACCAAACGATCAATTGTTAAGGGAATCAAGTCCCTGCTAGCCGAAGGTGTCATCGTGATTCTAACCGCTCAACGGCAATCTTCGGCCAGAATGGCGGACAAGGCAATACTACTATCCAATCGTAAATTTAAATATTTGGCGTCGAAGGAAGAAATTGCCGAACATCTGAAAGCACGACGAACAGGCAGTTCCGGGGGGAAACGACAGCGAACCAAAAAGCAATCTCAGAACAACGAGACAATAGATGAAGAAGTCAGTTCGTCCGATAGCGTTATTCGCCCGAAGTTTGGTCATGATGGATAATTTAAAAACAGAGTCGTCACAAAATATCCCGCTGGTTGTAGCAGGTAGCACGCAGCGGCCGTTTCCGCTCAGATTGATCATTGCTGGCATTATTCAGGTAATGTTTTTTGTTGGCGTTCTTACCGCCTGGTCCTACCTCGCACCCATAGAAGGTGCAGTCGTTTCACCCGGTATTGTCAGCGTGTTCAGTCATCGCAAACAGGTGCAACATCTGGAAGGTGGAATCGTGGCATCGATTAATATTAAGGATGGTGATCCTGTAGTTGCCGGGCAATTACTGGTTAAGCTTCGCGACATTAAACCTGCTGCACAGCTAAACCAGCTAGAGGCTCAATATCATGAAACCCTGGCGATCATTGCGCGGCTTGTCGCGGAACGCGACGAGTTAGACAAAATCGACTTCTCCGACGAACTAGTAGCTAATCAAGACTTGCCATCGGTCAAATCGGCGATGAGCGGACAAAATCATATTTTGCAGAGCAAGCGCTCCCTGGTACGCGACCAATTGGCATTGATCGACAAGCAAATCGGCCAAACTGAAGAGGAATTACTTGGCCTGCGTGAACGCATCAAACAAAAGGAGCAGCAAAAAACATTGATCCTGCAGGAGCTAAAGGCGATCAACCAGGCGACCAAACTGAATCTAATACCCAAGCTGGAGAGCCTGAAACTACAACAACGGGTGACCGAAATTAATGACGAGCTGATCACCTATCGTACAAGTATTGGCCAGTTTGAACATGACATCCTGAAATTTCGCTTACAAAAAAGTGAAAATGAATCGGTACGGATTGCGAGTATTGTAGAGCAACTGGGCGAAAAGCGGGCCCTGCGATTCGATCTTACTCAACGAATAATCGCCGCGCGCGATATATTGCAACGTACGAACATTCTGTCTCCGATCGACGGTATCGTAGTGAACATGCAGATTCATTCGCTCGATGGGGTCATCCAGGCAGGACAAGCTTTAATGGAAATTGTGCCCGATGGTGATGAATTAATTGTCGAAACACGTATCGACCCGGAAGATATTGATGAGGTCTGGATCGGCATGCCCGCTGATGTGCGTCTGACATCGTACAGCCGACGTAGTCAGGTACCTATCGAAGCGAAGGTTTCAAGCATTTCAGCGGACCGGATTAGCGACTTGAAAACCGGCCAGGATTATTACAGCGCAAGGATCATGCTCTCGGAGGACGCCCTGATTCGAAACCGAATTGACCTCGTTGCTGGCATGGGCGCCGAAGTTTATATGAAGACCGCACCCAGATCTCCGCTAGATTTCCTTTTGGAGCCGATTATGAAGACACTGAATCTTGGGTTACGGGAAGGCTGAAGCGATGAAACTAGTAAAACTTACTCAGGAGAACGTTTCCCCAGCGGCCGTCCCGATTCGAGCAGGTCTAAGTTTTGGCTCCAGTAAAGTATTTTCCGGTGCCAATCGATACCATGGCTCAACGGTTGTAGCCTGCCAACTGAAACTCGGCATTATGGCTGGTGTTGGGTCGGCGCAACTTCTGCCAGAATTCGGACAGGCGTTTCTCGAGCGTTTTCAATCCCTGCCTTCTTTTCTTCCGAATAATGGAGTCAGTGATGACTTCAAGACTGCCTTGCTTTCCAGGGACGGTGTCGAACTGGAGGCGTTGCTGCTCGAAGCGATTTTAGCGGTCGAACATTCGGTATCATTTGCACAACACGATCTAGGTATTATTGCTTTCGCTGCCATCAACCAGAGTGGAGATCAACCGTCATTGGTATGGGAGACATCTCGTTCGAAAATATCCCTCCAGGCAGCGGAGATTGCCCTTTCAGGAGTGAACGAGTTACTGGAACGTCAGCCATCAGAAAAAGATAGCAGCGATGAAAGCACATTCGCAAATGCGCTCGAGGCGTTGCGAGAAAGAGTCAGACGCAAGCGATTGGCACCTTCCACAGCAGTCATTCGACTGGAAGCAGAAAAGCGAGGTATCCCATGTCAAACAATGGGGCGGCAGCATCTGTTGCTGGGAGAAGGAAGACTGCAACATAATCTTTATGCCTCTATGACCGATTCTACCTCCATGGCCGCACAGAAAATATGCGCCGACAAACGACAGACCAATCGCCGCCTGATGGACCTAAGATTGCCCGCACCCATTCAGATTAAAGTCGGAACCCCGGAATCCGCCATGAAAGCGGCAGCTAAAATTGGGTTTCCGCTGGTAGTTAAGCCCGTCAGGGGGAAAAAAGGTCGAGGGATTAGCGTGGGCCTTATACAGCCGGATCAGATTGAACAGGCTTTTTATCTGGCGCACAAATCAGGCTCCGATGTATTAGTAGAAAAATTTGTGCCCGGCCAGGATTACCGATTGCTGGTTGTCGGAGGCCGGGTCGTCGCTGCAGTTCAGCGACGCCCACCCTGTATAATCGGTGATGGCCAGTCGACCGTGGTGTCCCTGATCGACGCTGAAAATGAAAATTCGTATCGGGACGGATTTCGTGGTTTCAAGATCGTTATCGATGAAGAAGTAATGCGGCATTTACAACTGCTTGGACTGTCGCTGGAGGACGTGCCAGGCAAAGGACAGGAAGTACGTCTGCGGACTGCGGCAAATGTCTCTACTGGTGGCTTGCCAGTTGATGTAACTGATCAGGTGCACCCGGACAATCGGGAAATTGCGGAAAAAGCATCTCTGGGTGTTGGTCTGGATGTTGCTGGAATCGATTTTATCACGCCAGACATCAGCCGCCCCTACCATGAAATTGGCGGCGCAATAGTCGAAATCAATGCCCGACCGGGTCTGGACATTCACACCTGGCCGGTAGCGGGGAAATCTCGAAACGTTGCCGGTGAATTACTCAATCAAATGTTCCCGGGACAACAAAATGGTAGATTGCCCGTGGCCATGGTTTGCGGCGACCGGGGTACAGGAACAATTGCCCGGGCACTGGAAAAAATTTTGCGGGGCGCGGGACGCTCAGTTGCGTTGACTCTTCGAAGCGGACATTTCACCGATGGCGCAATGGCGAAATGGTCTCGCAAACAACAATCGCAAGCTCAACGTGTTTTGTTACGCGATCCCGGCATCGATGCAATGGTGAGCACGGTATCGCTTCGACTGACGGGCGAATCCGGATTGAAACTCGAACGAGCCTCGGTAAGCATCATCGTGGATCGTGTTAAGCCCGGTCGGGCCGACCAGTTTCACCTTGGTATGGACATAGTCGCCAGAGCTACCACCGATTGCATGGTCATAGGGGCAGGCAATTTAGTGGCTTACGAGAAGTTATCGGCTCACAGGGGAAAGCGATTTATACTGGTATCGAATCACGTTAACGATCCAGGCCTGCAGGCCCATTTAGCCAAAAGTGGTGTTGCAGTCACGACCCAATGGCACGATGGAGAGAAACAGATACAACTCCTGTCGGGCGCAGAAGTTTTAGCCAGTTTCTCTTTGAGCAGATTACCTCACCATGACAGTGCCACCAGAAACCACCGTCAGGTAACGGCCTTCCAGTATGCGATTGCGGCTGGATATGCAATGGGACTGACGCTCGAGTCAATTGTGACGTCGTTATCAAGCGACGTAGAGATGATCGATGTTTAGGATCGGCTTGTTTAACTCGATTACTTTCACCCTCACAACCCGCGAGTTATTTCAGTTGCTACTGTGCTCGCTGCTCCTACTGCATCCGCTGGCAAGCAGCGCGAAAACACCGGAATATGATCAGCAGGTATGGAACGCTGCCGGCGTGGAAATGCGGGTGTATTCGTACCGCCCGGCCTCGTGTAAGTCTCACGATATTCTTTTCGTATTTCATGGCCTCAAACGCAATGCCAAAGGTTTACGGGACAGAGCCGTCAAGGTTGCGCAAAAAGTTTGTCTGACGGTTTTTGCCCCTCTATTCGACAAGGATAGATTTCCGAATTGGCGTTACCATCGTGCAGGTGTGGTACATGACAAGCGAATTCAGCCGAAGTCGCGTTGGACCGAGCCCATATTACGCGCGTTGCTAAGTCAGGCAAAAAGGGAAATTGGCCGTGACGATGCCCGATTGTACTTGTTCGGCCATTCAGCGGGAGGGCAATTCCTGTCCAGGATTTCCGCGTTTTCGTTACCATTTGACGCGGATCGTATCGTTATTGCCAATCCGTCGGTTCACGTGGTGCCGACAGTGAGCGAAGCGGTTCCCTATG
>Ga0316191_10004388_pt1 | contig 10514 bp, 9 predicted proteins | sample Eddworburr2cm_MG_FD_204928 | JGI IMG/M metagenome (GOLD analysis project Ga0316191, IMG submission 204928) | Coastal sediment microbial communities from Maine, United States - Eddy worm burrow 2 cm | ecosystem: Environmental > Aquatic > Marine > Coastal > Sediment | place: USA: Maine | collected... | reverse complement strand
CATCCTGCGCCATGACTCTAACCCGGAAAAATGACAAACCGTCCTTGTCAGTGATACTCTGAAAACGTATTTGTTGATAGGCCTTGGATGGATCCGCATTCTCATTTGGCGGAGCAGCCGCTATTGAATTTGCCTCGAAAAGGATCAGGAATACCACAATGGCCAAAGCCTTCGCCTGACCATTCATTTTAATTAATTGCTGGTGAAAATGTTGTATTGCATCTCGTATCATAGAGCACGTACAAATTTCCCTGCTAATCACAGTCAGCTCTGTTATTCAAAGCCTTGCAATATAAGAAATTATTGCTGTTTACAAGAGATCCAGTATCAGCGATTCCAGTGGTTCTATATCAATCCTGCATGAAGCTTTTCCTTCACCGACAATGAGCTCCAGGATTCGGTCTCCAAGGACATCCTTTAGTGGATAGTTGCCTGTTTGGAGTTTCCAGGCTTCTATGATTTGTGCGGGTAAGCTGAGCTCAAAGCCAAATTTCTCCTTTGCATCGAAGTTTGTCACAACGATTAACCTGGCACTCCCTTTCCACCTGACATAGGAGAATAAGCGGTCGTTATACCACTCGGTGTGGCCCCTGTTATGGCTGTGGATTTCACGGTATTCGCCAGTAAGTGCGGCACTGTTTTTAGTGAAGTTCAGAAGGGTGGAATAGAAATCCCGCAGTTCCTTCTCCGGATCGGATAAGGCGGCTCCATCAAATTTACCCTCATTCATCCAGCGCTGGTGGTGGGGAACCCCGATGTAGTCGTAAATGGAGGTTCGGCTGGGATCCCCGAAACCAGGCTCTTCTGCTCCGGCTTCTCCCACATCCTGGCCGAAATAGAGCATGGTGGGGGAGGATCCGATTGTGGCTGAGACTACCATGGCCGGCATTCCTTTCCTGGCATCCCCTGCAAAACCCGGACTGGCAATGCGTTGCTCATCATGGTTCTCCAGGAAGTGCAGCATGTGATGTTCAATATCAGCCAGGTCCTTCTGTATGTCCACTATGGCATCGGTGCTTCCATGTCCCTGCATAATCGCTTTGAGGCTGTCGTATAGTTGCACTTTGTCGTAGAGGAAATCCATTTTCCCTTTCTGAATGTACTCCCGGTAGATGTGAGGCTGATAGATCTCTGCCAGCAGGAAGGCGTCTGCATTGGCCATTTTAATGGCGCTGTTCATGTAGCTCCAGAATTCCACCGGAACCATTTCGGCCATGTCGTAGCGGAAGCCATCTACTCCTTTTTCCAGCCAGTAGAGGGCGATATCCCTGAACTTTACCCAGGAATCGGGTACCTGTTTATCCTGCCAGAAGGCATAATGATCGCTGCAAGATGCATGCTCGAAGCCGGCCGGTAGTTCGTCAAAGTCTTTACTGCCATCGGGTTTAATACCAAAATTTACTTTCACTGCTTCGTACCAGTCATTCATATCGGGTTGCGGACTCCTTGATCCGTTCCCGGTCCATTTGGCAGGATCTTCCCTGAACAATCCATCTGCCTGGGGATTCTTTTCACCACCAAGTACCTGGTAGCCATCCCTCCACTCCGGTACCCGGAAGGGCTGTCCCGGAATGTAGTAGAAGTTATTGTTTTTCAAATATTCACGGGAAAGGTCATCGGAGGCTCCAAAGTCTTCCACTCCCTCCGGATTACTGGCAGATTGGTAGACCCGGGCCACATGATTAGGCACTATATCGATGATCACTTTCAAGCCATGTTTGTGGGTACGTTCTATGAGGGCTTCAAATTCCTCCAGTCGCCTGGTCGGATCCACAGCCAGGTCGGGATTTACATTATAGTAGTCTTTAACTGAATAAGGTGAACCCGCCCTGCCTTTGACCACATCAGGATCGTCGCCCGGGATCCCGATGTCAGAGTAATCAGTGACCATGGCATGGTGCAGAACCCCCGTATACCAGACATGGGTGATGCCCAGCTCTTTGATTCCCTCCAGAGCCTGGTCGCTGAAGTCCTCGAATTTTCCTACTCCGTTTTCTTCCAGGCTTCCCCACGGTTTATTGGTGGTTGAGGTATTCCCAAACAGGCGGGTAAATACCTGGTATACATTAATTTTCATTTCTTCTTGTTCAGGTTTGCTTTCTACTTCTTGTTGAGGATTGCATCCGGATAGCCACAGGGTCGCGGCAATTCCTGCAAGGATGATCTTTTTCATTCTGAGGATTTTCCTAAGAGATATCTTTTTTTCAGAGATTTCCCCCGGAATACCAGTCCCGCACAGGCGGTAAGAAGAGCTACAGTCACCAGGATTATGGCAAGCCGTGTCCAATCATCACCTATGGATTTACGGACCTCAATGTATCCGAACATGGAGCGGATCCACTCTGCTGCTCCCAGGAGCAAAAGGATCTGTATGACTCTGGCTACCCAGGCTTTCTTGATAAGAAGCAATAAGGGGATTGCCAGGCTAATGATCACCAGGGGAAACAAATTTGCCCTGGAAAAGTGGGCCGCCAGCACGCCAAAGGATAAAATAACGGGGAGTAATCTTAGTAGATTCTTCATTTCTTAGATTATCTGGAATGGATGCAATCTAACAGGGCTTGATGAAGTCCAGTGCCTGAAGCCATTATGGTATAATTATTACTGACTGCCTGGGCTGAGAGGTCGAAATTGATCTCCTGGCCATGAATGTCAGTGACTATTCCTCCACCTTCCCTAATCATCAGCCAGGGGACTGCGATGTCCCAGATCTTGGTGGCCTGGTTCAGGGCCGCTCCCAGCTTTCCGTCTGCAACATAACAATAATCGACCAGGGAGTTGGTGGCACGGATGTTCCTCACTTCCCTTGACAAGCGAGCCATGAGCTCCATTTCAGCCTGGGTTTTAGCCTGATCCTCGTTGAAATCAAATGAGTAGACCACCAGTTGTTCCGACAGATTGGTCGAGGGTGTTACCTGGAGTACTTCCCCGTTTCGTGTGGCGCCTGCACCGGCTTCGGCCAGGTAGAGTTGTTGATCCACCGGCAGGTACATACCGCCCATAACCGGAGTTTCTCCTTTGAACAGGGCAATGATCACTCCGAACCATGGTAAGCCAGCAGCAAAATTGGAGGTACCATCCAGCGGGTCCACCACCCAGGTATAATCAGAGTTTCTGTCCATGTACTCCGACTCCTCCGAAATGACATTAAAAGCTTCCGGGGCCCCATCAAGGACCTCCAGGATGGCCCCTTCGGCTGCCAGATCGGCTTCGGTGACCACCGAGCTGATGCTTTCTTTGACTGTGGTTTTTCCGGTCCGACCCAGGTGGTCCATCAATACCTCTCCTCCTTTTCTCAGGGCAGTTTGGAGGGTGGTGCTGGCAAATTTAGGATTCATAATAAGGCATTCTATCAGGAGCTTACATTTAGCTCAATTTATTGAGTAAATTTACTCAATATACTGAGTAAAATGGAAATATTGTTCTATTAGAAACAATAACAGGAGTATAGCTTATGAAAGAAATCAACATCGCAAGCGCCCAGTTCCAGACCCGGAACGGAGACAAGGCATTCAATCTGTCACGCATGGAAGCCCTCACAGCTGAGGCAGCGGAGAAAGGAGCAAATGTGGTCAGTTTTCATGAGCTGTGCATCACTTCCTACAGCTTTTTAAGAAATCTTTCTGAGCCGGAAATTTTTGATTTGGCCGAGGAGGTCCCTTCGGGGGAAAGCACAAAGGAAATGATCCGCATAGCGGCAAAGTACAATGTGGCTCTGCTGGCCGGGCTGGTGGAGAAAGAGGAGGGGAAGCTTTACAATACCTATGCCTGTGTAACGGGTTACGGCTTCGTGGCCAAATACCGTAAGCTTCATCCTTTTATCAGCGAGCATCTCTCGGCAGGGGAAAAATACGTGGTATTTGACCTCCATGGCAGCCGTTGTGGAATCCTGATTTGCTACGATAACAACGTAATTGAGAATGTGAGGGCCACTGCGCTATTGGGGGCAGAGATCATCTTCATGCCCCATGTGACCGGCTGCACTCCTTCACCCATGCCGGGCCGGGGATGGGTGGATCGAAAGTACTGGGAAAAGCGGAAAGACGATCCTGAAGGCTTAAGAGCCGAGTTTGAAGGACCCAAGGGGAGGGGCTGGCTCATGCGCTGGTTGCCGGCCCGGGCCTATGACAATGGGATCTACGCGGTGTTTTCCAATCCCATTGGACCCGACGACGACCAGTTAAAAAATGGCAACTCCATGATCCTGGATCCCTATGGAGAGATTCTGGCCGAATGCCGCTCCATGGACGATGAAGTGGTTGTGGCTAGCTGTACACCCGATAAACTTGAGCTAGCCGGAGGGCATCGCTACCTTAAGGCCCGCAGGCCCGAATTGTATGGAGATATTCTGGGCAAGGACCATCATACACATTTGAAGGTGGAATGGATGAAACCTGGCAAATAGAAGCTATACAAATAAACTTGCCAGCATTGTAAATACCAGTCCGCAAACGCCGACTATGGTTTCCATCACCGTCCAGGACCTGAGGGTTTGTTTCTCGTCCATTCCAAAGTACTTACTCACCAGCCAGAAACCACTGTCGTTTACATGAGACAGTATGGTTGCTCCGGAAGCAATTGCCAGAACAATCAGGGCCAGCTCGGGAGGTGCGGGATCGATGAAACTGAGTACCGGAGCCATGATTCCAGCCGCAGTAATCATAGCCACGGTGGTGGATCCCTGGGTAACTCTTATAATAGCAGCCAGAACCCAGGCAAGGAATATGGGGGGCATGGCAGAATCTGCAATGGAGTTGGCCATCATTTCGCCAATCCCGCTATCCACGAGAATTTGCTTTAGCACACCCCCGGCACCCGTTACCAGGATGATGATTCCTGCAGGGCCCAGTGCCTTTGTGCTCAGGTCGAGAAGTTGCTGCCTCGATTTTCCTCTCCGGATTCCCAGGAAATAGATGGCCAGCAGGGCGGCGATAATCAGTGCACTGAAGGGATGGCCTACAAAGATGAGAATATCTGATACTATGGTCTGCTCAAGTACTCCTTTGTCCACAAGAACAGAAGTGAAAGTATTCACCAGTATTAATAACAGAGGTGTAGCTATAATCAGGGCAATTGAGCGAAAGGAAGGCAGTTTTTCCCCTGGAGCTGCACCGGCAGAATTACTTACCATCATCTCCTTTGGGGGCTGGATATTAATTTTGCCCGAGATGTACTTGCCAAACACAGGACCTGCAATGATGGCGGTTGGGATCCCCAGGATGAAGCCAAAAAAGATGACCCATCCAAGCTGTGCATCCAGAATTTCAGCCACGGCGATGGGACCCGGTGTTGGGGGCATGAAGCTGTGGGTTACTGCCAGACCCGCCAGCAATGGAATCCCATAATATAAAAGAGATCTTTTTGTATCCCTTGACAAAGCATAGATGATCGGGGCCAGAATGATAAGGCCCACATCAAGAAAAACCGGTATAGCCACGATAAATCCCGTAATGACCATGGCCCAGGATGCCCGGTTGGTGCCGAACTTCTTGATAAGATAGTGTGCAAGGGATTCTGCCCCCCCGGAGGCTTCAAGTATCTGTCCGAAAATGGCCCCAAGACCCACCACCACGGCAACAAAGCCAAGTGTTCCCCCCATCCCGTTCTGAATGCTCACCAGGATATCCTGCAGGGGCATTCCGGCGAGAATGCCTACAAACATTGAGGTGATCAGTAGGGAGATGAAGGCATTGATCTTGAACTTTAGCACCATAAAAAGCAGTAGCGATACTCCGCCTACTACGATGATGATAATATGAGGAGTTGACATGACTTGATTCTGTTAGTGAAAGGGAAAAATTGGAAGACAGAAAAACAAACATATCGAAATTTTCCATCATATCCATGAACCAATCTTACTTTCACCACCAGGAAAAAGTAGGCTGTTTTTAGGACATTTCTAAGGATCAGTACTATCTTAGAGAGATAAGAATACACTTTCATGAAACCTATGCCAACTTGGATAAATTATATTCCTTCCTAAACATGAAAAGATTACTACTATTACTGATCGCTGGACTAATTCTGACCACTTCCCTGCTGGTTTCCGGACAAAAGTACAGCCCCGACTGGCAATCCCTTAGACGGGTTCAGACCCCTGAATGGCTACAGAAGGGAAAATTTGGAATCTACACCCACTGGGGACCCTATGCGGTACATGCCTATGGTTCCAACACCACCTGGTATTCCTTTGCCCTCTATCTCGATCCCGAGGGAGAGGAGCGGGAACATTTCGAGAAGACCTTTGGCAAACTGACTCCGGAATACGGGTACAAGGACCTGATTCCCCTATTTACAGCTGAGAATTTTAATGCGGACGAATGGGCGGATCTTTTTCAGAAAGCGGGAGCTCGATATGCGGGTCCTGTGGCCGAACACCACGATGGCTTTGCCATGTGGGACACTAAATATTCTGAGTTTAACGCGGCAAAAATGGGACCCCAACTTGATATTGTGGGTGAACTGGAGGCTGCTATCAAGAAGAGGGACATGAAGTATGTGACCGCCTTCCATCATGCGGCCAACTGGTTCTTTTTCCCGGTCTCGGATGAAAGATACGATACAGGAAATCCAAAAAACTCCGGACTCTATGGGCAATATCACCTGCCAGGTGAGAAGCGAAACCAGGAGTTCGTCGATGAGTGGTATGGAAAGATCATTGAAGTTATCGACAACTATAGTCCTGACTTCATCTGGTTCGATTTTGCCCTGGACGACATTCCCGAAGGATATGTGAAGGATATCCTGGCCTATTACTACAACCAAGCGGATAAGGCAGGGAAAGAAGTGGTAGTGACCTACAAAGGGCACGACCTGGTGCCGGGAACCGGGGTACGGGATTTGGAGCTTGGTCAGGAACCCAAGCTAACTTACAACGAATGGATCACCGACAATTCGGTGGATGACCGTGGCGCTTGGGGTTATGCCAATGATCTCACTTTCAAGACTCCCAACAGGCTCATTGACAACCTGGTAGACAGAGTGAGCAAGAATGGCTACCTCCTGTTGAATGTAGGCCCCAAACCCGACGGCACCATTCCCGAGGGAGCGAAGGAGGTATTGCTGGCCATGGGAGCCTGGCTGGACATCAACGGAGAAGCGATTTATGAAACTACCCCGTGGATGGTAGCCGGAGAGGGTCCTACCAACCTTGGAGAAGCAAACGAGACCGGTTTCAATGAATCGGGAATAGTATATACAGCAAAAGATATCCGGTTTACAGTTAAGGGGGATGTTCTCTATGCGACCTTTCTGGACTGGCCAGGCGAAAAGGCACTGATTACTTCCTTAAAGGGGGGAGATCCCATTCGGAAGGAGGACCAGGGGCTGGGGAATGATCCCTCAGTGCTGGGATTTACCACCACCACGACCATTGATGACGAAGAGTTATACACTTTTATATTTAAAGAAGAGGGTAAGTTTTTTATCTCAGGCGGAGATGCCGGGGATGGACTTGAAGGTGACTATGAGCAGATCGGAGAAAGGGTGTATATGGAGGTGATGACCGAAAAGCTGAATGCCAAATTCGATGGCGAGGAACTTGATTTTAAGGACGATGGCGGACCTGGATATCCAGGGTTTTACAAGGAAGAAATCAAGCGCATCAGCCTGCTGGGCGATGGCAATGACCTGGAATGGAGACTCACCCGGGGCGGACTGATAGTTGAGATGCCTGAAGAAAAACCCTGCGATCATGCCTATGTGCTAAAAATTGAGCGCTATCATCATCCTAAACTGAATAAGTAAACCAACTAAGACCTATTGATATGATACATCTGAAAGCTAGGCCAAAGGTGGCCATCCTGCTTTTGATCCTGATAGTGGGCTGCACCGCTGTTGCTCCTGAAGAAGAGCAGAAGGGAGATGTGAAGAGGGTGGGCATGGTAATTAAAATCAAACCCGAATACATTGAAGAATACAAAGCTGTCCATGCTGATTCCATCTTCGGAGTGAGAGATTTGCTGGTGGAGGCCAATATGCGGAATTTCTCCATTTTTCTTCACCAGCTGGATGACGGAAACTGGTACGAGTTTGGTTATTATGAATACACCGGTAATGATTTTGAGGCGGATATGGCCAAGCTGGAAAAACACCCCCGCAATATTGAGTGGCTGAAGGTGTGCGATCCCATGCAGATTCCCCTGGAGGGATACGATGGCTGGGCCGAGATGGAGCAGGTGTATTTTAACGATTGATCAGGGATATGAGCATAGATAAACTGGATCTGATCATTATTGTAGTTTACCTGGTGGGCATCCTGCTCATCGGGATCCTCTCGGTCAGACTAAAAAAAATGACCAGTGAAGGCTACTTCCTGGCTGGACGGGGATTAGGATGGGTAATGGTTGGAGCAGCGCTCTTTGCTTCCAATATATCCACTATTCACCTGGTCGGACTGGCTGCTTCGGGTTATAACGAAGGCCTTGTGTGGGGCAATTTTGAGTGGCTGGCTTCCATCACCCTGATTTTGCTGGGCCTGGTCTTCGCTCCATTTTATTTTAAGAGCAAAATTTCTACCCTTCCGGAGTTCCTTGAAAAACGTTACGGACCAACGGCAAGAACTCTTCTGGCCATCATAGCCATCATTGGAGCCCTCTTTGTACATATCGGCTTGAGTCTGTATGCAGGTGCAGTTGTGTTTCATGCTTTCTTTGGAATCTCTGTTCTCACCTCCATCCTGGTGATCTCTGTCATCACAGCCATTTATACCATACTTGGAGGTTTGAAGGCGGTGGTTGTGACCGAGAGCATTCAAACCGTTATCCTGATCCTGGGAGCCATCCTGCTCACAGTTTTTGCCATTGCGGCTCTGCCCGAACATGGTGTGACCACCCTGGCTGAGCTGAAAGCACAGTTAAAGCCCGGACAGCTCAAAATGCTACACTCAAAAGAGAGTCTGGAATTGTTGGGGGAAGGTGGATTTGAATCCGGACTAACCTGGTATGCTTGCTTATTGGGATATCCGGTCCTCGGATTGTGGTACTGGTGTTCAGACCAAACCATTGTTCAGCGAGTCCTGGGTGCCAGGAACAGGCAGGCAGCACAGATGGGGCCTATTTTTGCAGGTTTTCTGAAAATACTCCCGGTTTTCATTCTGGTTTTTCCAGGAGTTATCGCCTATGTTCTCTTTAAGGATATTATCGGCACCGATGCCAACCAGACTCTGCCGGTGATGATCAACCAACTACTGCCCACAGGATTGAAAGGTATTCTGGCGGCTACCCTACTGGCAGCACTTATGAGCACCATCGCAGCAGCATTAAACAGCTCGGCCACCCTGGTGGCAGTGGATATAGTAAAGCGGCTCAGGCCTTCCACCACAGACAGACAGCAGATCAAGTACGGACGTATGGCAGCGGTGGTGGTGATGATTCTGGCCATGGCCTGGTCCACCCAGGGCGAAAAGTTTTCCAGTATTTTTGAGGCTGTCAATAAAATAGCCGCAGCCATTGCCCCTCCGGTTGCCACGGTGTTTCTGTTTGGTGTATTCTCCAAACGGGGAACCAACCGGGCGGCCATTGTGACAATGATAGCAGGTCTGTTCATGGGAATAGTGGCTTTTTGCCTGGATTTTGAACCCATCAGCGGACACATGTACCTGACCCGGGGATTGCACATACCCTTTATGATGCAGGCCTGGTGGCTTTTTGTAATCTGTTCGGTGATCTATTTTGCTGTGAGTTACACGTCTCCCAGACCACCTGCCGAAGTTATTGAAAATTATACCTGGGAGAGTCCGCTGGCTGTGATTACCAAGGGGGAATTCAGGGGTATGAAGGATGTGAGACTGTGGGCCGGAATCCTGGTATTGACCTTTGTAATATTGTATATCATTTTCTAAGAGCACAAAAATAATCTGTATGAGACAAGCGGTAATGACCTCCCCCGGTGTGATTGAATTCATGGAGATACCCAGGCCCGGGGTACAGGCTTCTCTGGATGCATTAATGGCCCATGTGGAGAAGGGCGGCGATATTGTGATTCTGGGAGTGTATTCAGAAAACCCAAGCGTGAACATGTACTTCCTGGGCGAGCATGAGTTGAATGTTTTTGGCTCCATGATGTACCGCAAAGAGGATTATGAGGAAGCGGTGAAGATGATCGATGCGGGTAAGATCCTTACAGCTCCCCTGATTACGAAGCACTTTGATTTCGATAAGTACCTCGAGGCTTACCACTATATTGTGAAGCAAGGGGATCAAAGTATGAAAGTGATGATAAAATTATAGAGAGCCAAGATGAAGAAACAGCAACAAAAAAAGGTCGCCGGGATCGGAGAATTGCTCTGGGACGTGTTTCCCCGGGGAAAACAGATGGGAGGTGCTCCCTGCAACTTTGCTTTTCATGCCCTGCAGGCCGGATTTGAGGCCAATGTGGTCAGTGCGGTTGGCGAGGACCCGGATGGAGAAGAAATTCTGGAGCTAATGAATCAACTGGGCCTGGACCAGGCTTTCGTCCAGAGCAAAGCCGAATTTCCCACGGGTACCGTAACTGTGGAATTGACCGGAGAGGGG
>Ga0316191_10004387_pt1 | contig 10517 bp, 9 predicted proteins | sample Eddworburr2cm_MG_FD_204928 | JGI IMG/M metagenome (GOLD analysis project Ga0316191, IMG submission 204928) | Coastal sediment microbial communities from Maine, United States - Eddy worm burrow 2 cm | ecosystem: Environmental > Aquatic > Marine > Coastal > Sediment | place: USA: Maine | collected... | reverse complement strand
AATTTCTGATTGGATTACTGGAAAATAATTGCTGTGATTTTGATAAGTTGCTCCCATGGATACGAAAGCACGCCATCAAGACTCATGATTAATTATCAGGATTTATTTCACCGAACTGATCGCGGATACAAAGCGCTCCTACGGCAATAGATAAACCTGTGGATTCAACAAACCTTGTAGGAGCGGACCGTGTCCGCGATGCGGTGTGTAGTAAACCATCGCGCACGAGGTGCGCTCCTGCACAAACACAGCAATGCCTTTGTCAGTCGGTTGGAAGCGGGGCCTTTCTGTGCCAGTCGCTGATCGCCTGGATATAGGGTGGATTACCGTTATCAAGATGCCATGAGTCAACGGCATAACGTTTATCTGTTTGCAGCTCAACAATCTGCCCGGCCCAGTGCTGGTCCAGCATGAACGGTGCACGGTAGGCGCGTTCCACCACAGTGTGCCAACGCAGCAATCCACGCTGTTGCAACAATTCCAGGTAGCGAGCAGTATTTATCGACTCATCAATACAATCCATTTGTCCCGGCCATGCATCAACAATCGGATTCCTGCCACGGTCACGGTAAGTAGGTGTCTGCTCACCTGCAATCTGTTCCAGCAGGGCAATCGCGCGTCGGATCATTTGGCGCTCCTCTTGCGGCGAATGAGCTGCCGGTTTGAACGGGGCAACCACCCTGCCCCAGTCGTCGATAGACGGGCGTACATGCGCGGTGCGGTTGCAGCTGTAGTTATAACAAATCAGGATCTCCGGTGGCGGGCGCTCAAATGCCGCAGCCGCCAGTGAAGCAGACAACAGCAGCAAGCCATACGTTTTGACAGATAACAAGCAACCCATGTGTATCATCATAACAGGGGTTATAATCGGTGCGGATAGCGTTGCGCCTCCGTTCAACATTAATGGCGCTGCCGGTCGAATAAATTCGACCCTACAAATGCATTAAACCGACCACTGTAGGGCCGAATTCATTCGGCCAGGGTAACCAACAGATAAAGGACAGACATCATGTATGAAACCCTCGCCCTGATCGCCCTGTTCATCCTTGTTTACAGTTCGGTGGCCGGCGCCGTCGAACGTACCTGGATCAGTGGACCGATTGTATTCACCTGCTTCGGACTGCTGGTTGGCCCCATCGGGCTTGACCTGCTGTCATGGAAAACGGACGCGGAAACCATCCGCAGCCTCGCCGAAGTCACACTGGCGTTGGTGCTGTTTACCGATGCGGCCGGCGCGGACATGAGCGTGCTGAGAAAAACGGCCGGCCTGCCAACACGCTTGCTGTTGATTGGCCTGCCACTTACCATCCTGCTCGGTTTTGGCTTTGGCATATTGCTGACCGATCAGCTATCACTGTTTGCCATTGCCGTGCTTGCTACCATGCTGGCACCCACTGACGCCGCGCTGGGCAAGGCCGTGGTCACCAACGAGGTGGTTCCCGACAATATTCGCCAGGGACTGAACGTGGAAAGCGGCCTGAACGACGGCATCTGTGTGCCGATCCTGTTTGTATTCCTGGCACTGGCACTGGACAAGGCCGGTGATGCCGGTCCCTGGACACTGGCCATTAAACTGGTGGCTGAGGAAATAGGTATCGGCCTGGCCGTCGGGCTTGTGCTGACGCTGGTTGCCGCGAAACTGCTGAAAACCGCTCTGCACCGCAACTGGCTGACACCGACCTGGATCCAGGTTCCGGTAGTGGCACTGGCACTGAGCTGTTTTGCCGTGGCACAACTGCTCGGTGGCAGCGGCTTTATCGCCGCCTTCTCGGGCGGTCTGCTGTTCGGCGCACTGGCAAGGACAGAACGCGAACATTTCCTGCTCGCGGCGGAAGGCACCGGCGATACACTGGCACTGATCACCTGGGTTATTTTTGGCTCCGCAGTTGTTGGTCAGGCAGCAGGCAGCTTCAACTGGCAAATTCTGCTGTATGCCGTTTTGAGCCTGACCGTGATACGTATGCTGCCGGTGTTTCTGGCACTCACCGGCAGTGGCATCAGCACCAGCGGCAAACTGTTTATCGGCTGGTTCGGTCCACGCGGCCTGGCGAGCATCGTGTTCGCTGTTATCGTGCTGGACAGCAACCTGCCAAACAGCGACCTGATTGCCATGACGGTGGCGTGCACGATTATTCTCAGCATCATCGGTCACGGCATCACGGCGAATCCGCTGGTGGCTGCCTTTACGGCAAAAACACATACGAGCAAATAAACAGCGGCGGACGCACGTTTTACTGCCGGTTTTTTCCGGCCCGATTGTTAAAATTCAATACGGTAGCTCAGGTAAGCGGTCTCGGCACCCGGGTTGAAATCACCGAAGTTGGCATTGGAAATATGTCCGACACCCAGACCAACACGGGCACCGTTGTGCAGACGGTACTCCAGCAGCAGCTGGCTGTAAAACTCAACATCGTACCCCAGCTCTTTATCCGCACCGTTATTGTAGTACCCGGCAGAGATGCTCGGGGTTACTGTCCAGTTATCATTAATGGCATAAGGATAGCCAGCGCCGAGATACCAGTAGCTTGCGCTGTCTTTGGTAACAAAAAGACCGGCCTGTGGACGGATACCATACCAGTCCGGAGCAAAACGGTATTCAAGCTGTGCCATGGCTGTCGACCATGATTGACTGATATTGAACCCACCCAGCGCCAGGGTGAAATCACCCTGTTCTGCATACAGTTGCGTTGAATGCAATCCCGCAATTAACAGTAACCGCTTCATCTGGTCTCCCGGGTTGGTCTGGAAACAATAACCTGGCAGAGTCTACAAACAAATGCTGCAATATTCACCAGCCCTGGTGGGAGGGTATCCAGCGACCTTTTACGTATTATGTAATAATCACCGGAAACTTTTCAGCTTGTTGTATTACCTACCCAGCGAGGCGCTCAGTCGTGAGCCAACATATATGCGATTCAGAGTTTCCCTATTGCCCGGCAGACGCAAAGACCGGTGATTTCTATAAACTGCGGGTGAAAGACCTGTCACCGACGCAGTTCGCGGTCGGCAAGGCGGAAGTTGCTGTCCGTACCGGGCGCATGCGCAAGAAACTGAAAAAGAGCCCGGGCAAACTGCACGATTACCTGCGCGTACGGCCGATCCCGATCGTGATACGGGGCAAAAAGTTTTACCTGGTCGATCACCATCACCTGGTGCGCGCCTTCTACGATGTCGAACACGGGTCGCGTGGCAAGAATATTTGCGTATACGTCAAGGTACTGGCAAACGCCAGCACGCTGGAAGAGACCTACTTCTGGAAGACCATGCACGAGCAGAACTTTGTCTACCTGTTCGATCAATCCGGCGGCGGCCCGCAGCAACCGGACACCCTGCCCGCGCACATCAAGGATCTCAAGTTCGATCCCTACCGGAACCTGGCCTGGATTGTCCGCGAACACCACGGCTACCTGAAAAACAACGCGCCGTTCTCGGAGTTCAAATGGGCAAACTTTTTCAGGACCCGCATCCTGCTGGATAACGACATCCTCGCCGGCAAGCATACCTTCGATGATTTCGCCTTCGAGGTCGACGAACACGGCAAGCTGGAACTGACCGACGATGGCCAGGAAGTCATCGAGGAAGCGCTGTTCCTTGCAGCCAGTAATGAGGCGTGTGGACTACCCGGTTTCAGGGGTTCCATTTCGTAGGAGATCACCATGAGCACTTCAAACGACGCGTCCGGCGGGTTCCGTCTGCCATTCCTGCAGGGTGTACTGCCAATAGACGCTTCCCGTATCCCGACCGAGCTGATTGCCGGTCTTACCCTGGCCGCGCTCGCGGTGCCGGAGGTGATGGGCTACACCAAGATTGCCGGCACACCGGTGATTACCGGCCTGTACACCATGCTGATTCCGATGGCCCTGTTCGCCCTGTTCGGCTCCTCGCGGCACCTGGTGGTCGGTGCCGACTCGGCCACGGCGGCCATTCTTGCCGCCGGCCTGGTCGGCATTGCCGCCACCGGCTCTGATGAATACCTGGCGCTGGCGGGCGTGCTGGCGTTCATGGCCGCGGCCTTCCTGATACTGGCGCGCGTTATCGGCCTGGGGTTCCTGGCGGACTTCCTGTCGCGCACGGTACTGGTCGGCTTTCTGACCGGGGTCGGCCTGCAGGTCGCGCTCGGCCAGGTCTCCGGCATGCTCGGACTGAAGGGTGGCGGACACGGTACCCTGGAAAAGATCTGGAACGATATTCAACAGGTCGAACAGGTCAATTTCTATGCATTGGCCACGGCACTGGCCGTGCTGGTGGTCATTGTCGGTTCGAAAAAGCTCTCGAAGAAGATACCGGGGGCGCTGATCGCCGTGGTCGGCGCGATTGTCGCCAGCTGGGCACTCAAGCTCGGTGACCACCTGCATGTCCTCGGTGCCGTACCGAGTGGCCTGCCGCATCTCGGCTTGCCGGAGGTCAAGTGGAGCTGGGAGCTGATCGGCAAACTGGTGCCCACGGCGTTTGCCATGTTCGTGGTCATCCTGGCGCAGAGCGCCGCGACCTCTCGCGCCTATGCAGCGCGCTACAACGAGCGCTTCAGCGAGAACACCGACCTCGTCGGCCTGGGACTGGCCAACATCGGCGCCGGCCTGTCCGGCACCTTTGTGGTCAACGGCAGCCCGACCAAGACGCAGATGGTGGACAGTGCCGGCGGACGCAGCCAGCTGTCGCTGCTGTTCACCGCCGCTATTGTATTGCTGGTGCTGCTGTTTCTGACCGCACCGCTGGCCTTCATGCCGGAGGCAGTGTTGTCGGCAGTGGTGTTCCTGATCGGTGTCGACCTGATCGACATCAAGAGTATGCGGAAAATCTACGCCCAGCGGCGCTCGGAATTCTGGGTGGCGCTGATTACCACGCTGATGGTGGTATTTGTCGGCGTTGAGCAGGGCATCATTCTCGCCATCGTGTTGTCGCTGATTGATCACACCCGGCGCGGTTATCGTCCCAAGAACGTGGCAATGGTCCCGGCAGACTCGGGCGTCCTGAATGCGCAGCCGATCGCAACCCGTGCCCAGGCCCTGCCCGGGCTGCTTATCTACCGCTTCACCCACAGCATGTACTATGCGAATGCCGAGCAACTCTCCGAGGAGATCACGGACCTCGCCAATAATTCCGAACCGCCGTTACGCTGGCTGTGTCTGGATGCCGCATCAATCGACGACGTGGACTACTCCGCGGCGGAAACGCTGCGCTCGCTGTTCGCGATCCTGAAGGACAAGGGGATACGCCTGGTGGTCGCCCAGGTGCTGGAGGATGTAAAGGCAGAGAGTCGCTACGAACTCCGCCAGCTGTTCGGGGAGGACGCCTTCTACGCTACACTGGACGATGTCATGAAAGACTATCAACAGCAAACGGGAGCAGCGGGTTGACTGTGTTGGTTTATGTAGGAGCGGCGTCCTCGCCGCGATTCGTGTGCCAGGTAATAATCGCGGCGGGGACGCCGCTCCTACAGGCACCGGAACCTGAAATGCAGTTACCGTGACCCTCTCCAGCAGGACCAAAGAATCCATCAAAACCGCGCTGGCGATGACCATTGCCTACGGCATTGCCCTGTCAATGGACTGGGACCGGCCCTACTGGGCCGGCTTTGCGGTGGCCTTCGTCAGCCTGGCGACCATCGGGCAATCCATCAACAAGGCCGCACTGCGTATGTTCGGCACACTGGTAGCGATGGTGGTGGCGTTAACGCTGATCGCATTGTTTGCCCAGGAGCGCTGGCTTTTCATACTGATGCTCTCCGCTTACGCGGGCTTTTGCAGCTATATGATGAGTGGCGGCAAGCATGACTACTTCTGGCAGGTGGCCGCATTTGTAACCGTGATTATTTGTATGGATGCCGGTCCAGACCCGGTCAACGCCTTCAATACGGCGACATTGCGTGCCCAGCAGACCGGGCTGGGTATTCTGGTCTACAGCCTGGTAGCGATATTTCTCTGGCCCAGCAATAGCCGTGCCGACTTCGAAGCCGCCACCGTCAAACTGGCATCGATCCAGCAGCAGTTCTACCGTGCCACCCTCGCCCTGGCAAATGGCAAAGGAGATGCCGGGGAAGCACAGTCACTCAAGGCACAAACGATGCAGGCACAGACGCAATTCAACCAGCTACTGGACGCAGCGCTGGGCGATAGCTACGAGGTCCGGGAGCTGCGTCAACCGTGGCAGCATTATCAGCAACAGGCGGCGGAACTCGCGGAAACCCTGGAACTCTGGCGCGAGAGCTTCTCCGGCGTGCAGGCACTGGAGCTGCAACGCCTGTTACCGAACCTGGATGCGTTTAGCGAAGAACTCGACAACCGCCTGGCGAAGATTGCAAAAACACTGGACGGCGGCACTTTCGAACAGCTGCCGCCGGCCATGGCACTGTCGATTGATAAAGAGGCGTTAGCCAGCCTGTCCCATTTCAAACGCGCGGCCCTGATGGTGACACGCCAGCGCATGTTGCAGCTGGAACAGCTGACCCGCTCGCTGTTGGAACTAGTGTGTAAGCTCAAGGGATCAGGCACTGCAAGTCTATCGGCCAAAGCGCCACGCGTGGCGGCAACCACATTGCTGCCCGATCTGGATCGCCTGGCAAATACCGTCCGCTTCCTGATGATTCTATGGCTGGCGTGGCTGACCCTGATCTACGTCAACGATATTCCCGGCGGCGCCGGCCTGGTATCCTTTGCCGGCGGACTGGGAATAGCCATTGCAAGCATGCCGCAAGTGCCCGTCTCGAAGCTGTTCAAACCCGCCGCCACCAGCATTCTGTTTGCCGCCGTGCTGTATATTTTCGTCATGCCGCAGTTGTCGAGCTTCATGGGGCTGGGTCCGCTGATCTTCGCAGTAACGTTTGTCATCTGCTACCTGTTTGCCGCCCCCCGGCAAATGCTCGGCAGAGCTCTGGGACTGGCAATGTTTGTCGTTATCGCGTCCATCTCCAACGCGCAGAGCTATAACTTCCTGAGTGTCGCCAATACGGCCATGATGTTCATACTGCTCTTGCTGATCCTGGTGATCACGGCCTACATTCCGGTCTCACCCCGCCCGGAGCGGGTATTCCTGCGACTGCTTGGACGCTACTTTCGCAGCAGCGAATACCTGATGTCGACCCTGCGCTGGGATCCAACGCACACGGCAACACGACTGGAACGCTGGAAAAAGGCCTTTCATGAACGCGAGATAGCGACGCTGCCGACCAAGCTCGGTAGCTGGATACCATACCTCGATAGTTGGGTGCTGTCTGACACGTCAGCGGATCAGGTGCAGACACTGGTGACCCGCCTGCAGTCGCTGAGCAACCGCATGCAGCAGCTGCTCAGGGAACGCAACACACCCCAGGCACCACTGCTGGTGCAAAATCTTCTCACAGATTTCCAGGCCTGGCGCACCGGAGTGCAGGACACATTCCTGCAACTGTCGGAAAATCCGGCCGCTGACGAACAGGATGCCCTTCGCACCCGGCTGAACGGCATGGTAGCTCACATGGAACAGTGCATTGCAGAGACCATGGACAAGGCGTCCGCGGAGCAACTCAGTAACCGGGATGAAGAAAACTTCTACCGCCTGCTGGGCGCCTACCGGGGAATATCAGAGGCGCTGGTCGACTTTACTGAAACTGCCGGGGTCATAGACTGGGCGCCCTGGCGCGAAGAACGCTTCGTATGATGTGATACTGGAAAAATGATGACACCCATACCTCACGAATTCGCCATTGGCGGCGTATACGTCCCGCCAATGCTTGTTGCTGCACTATTCGGCATAATAGCGGCATTGCTGACGACACGCCTGCTCAACCGCAAGCGTCTGACAAAATACTTTTTCTACCCGCCATTGGTGTCGCTGGCTTTAATGGTGATTTATACCGTCTTTATTGGAACTTTCTTTATCGGGGCATAGCGAGTGAACCTGTCAAGAAAACATCTGCTCACCGGAGCCATCGTGCTGATCGCCATTCTTGTGGTGGTGCTCAAGTACTGGGACTATGTCGTTAATCCCTGGACACGCGACGGACAGGTACGCGCCGATGTCGTCCAGATCACGCCGCGTGTCTCCGGCCCGATCGTCAGGCTGGCGGTGCAAGATAACCAACTCGTGAAGACCAATGACCTGCTGTTTGAAATTGACCCTCGCACCTTCGAGGCCAACCTGGCACAGGCCAGGGCGCAGCTTGATAATGCCCGGAATAACTACCTGGCCCTGGAGAAGCAGGTCGAGGCGGAACTGGCGCAGGTGAATGTATCCCGGGCGGAGGCGTTGCAGGCAGAAAGCAATATCAAGGAACTTGATTCCACGATTGTGAAAAACAAGGCGGAATATTCACGCCAGCAGGACATGCTGAAAAAGGACGCCACCTCCAAAAAAGCCATGGAACGGGCCAGGGCGAACTATCAGATCGCGCTGGAGAAACGCAAGGCGTCCGTGGCCGGCCTGACCCAGGCGAAGGCCAGCCTCGCCCAGTCAGAAGCCGCCCTGGCAAAAGCAAGGGCCAATCTTGGTGCACCCGGCGATGACAACGCCAGCATTCGTGAAGCACAGGCTACGCTCACGCAGGCGGAACTGGATTTCGAGTTCACCCGGGTAAAGGCGCCAGTGGACGGCTATGTCACCAACCTCAATCTCAGGATCGGCAGCCAGGCCGTGACCAATCAGCCGGCGCTGGCGCTGGTGGATATCAACAGCTACTGGGTGCACGGTTTCTTCAAGGAGAATGCCATTGCAGACATCCGCGCGGGCAACAAGGCCATCATCACCCTGATGTCCTATCCCGATACCCCGCTGGAAGGCTATGTCGACAGCCTCGGCTGGGGCATCGCACAGCAAGATGGCAGCACCGGTGACGACCTGCTCCCCAATGTCAGCGCGACCTTCGAATGGATCCGGCTGGCACAGCGCGTACCGGTGCGCGTACACCTGGTAAACGTACCGGAGGACATTGCGCTGCGCGTCGGCACCACCGCCTCGGTGCTGGTGATGACCGGAGACAGTGAGGATGCATCCGAACAACACGCTCCGGCTTTGCCGCGGGCATTACAGTAATCCGGCACACTACTGATTGTGTTCCCGGGTATGTCCTGCCATGCGTGAGAACCTGACACGGAGAGCGCACTAGGAGACACCATGTTTATTCGCTTCAACATGCATTTCTGGAAAATTATCTGGCGCATCAGGTCGGTCATTGCCGCCCTGATCCTGATCATCGTCAGCGGTGCGCTGCTGATCTCAACCATGGAGCAATTGCCGTTTGGCAAGGCGCTGTATTTTTCCTTCATCACCGGGTTAACGATCGGCTATGGCGACATCGTTGCCACCACCGCTGTCGGACAGTTCATCAGTATCTTGCTGGGGGTTGTTGGCATTTTGTTTACCGGACTGGTGGTTGCCGCGGCCGTATATGCCACGCAGAGAGCCGTGGATGATGTGTATGGCAACGAATAGCATGATGGAAAACCTGCACGAAACACTGGCTATAGACATGAACAGGCTTGTTTATGCTGCACTGCGCACCGCCCTGCCCGTCCTGCTGGCAGGCCTGTCGGCCTGCACCACGTTGGGCCCGGACTTTGAAACACCTGCCACCGATATCGAGGCGCAATGGCTGCAGCGGGACAGTCAAAGCATGCAGACCAGCGCGGCCGTCAATAGCGAATGGTGGAAACTCTTTAATGATCCCGTGCTGGACACACTGGTGCAGCAGGCCTATCAACAGAACCTGTCACTGCAGATCGCCGGCCTGCGCATCCTGGAAGCACGCGCCCAGCTGGGCATTGCCATCGGTAATCAGTACCCGCAGTTGCAGGAACTTGCCGGCTCCATGTCCAGGGTCAACCTCACTGAGAACTCACCAAACTTCAGCTCGGCGGCCGATGACAACTACTGGACTGCAAATGCCGGTTTCAATGCCTCCTGGGAACTGGACTTCTGGGGTAAATTCCGGCGCAGCGTCGAATCAGCCAGCGCCAACCTGGGAACGCAAATCGCCAGTTATGACAATGCACTGGTATTACTAACCGCAGAAGTTGCCAGCACCTACATCCAGATCCGCATGCTGGAGGAACAACTGGCCGTGGCACACTCCAACGTCGAGACCCAGGAGAAAGGTTACCAACTGGCTGAGGTCAAGTTTCGTGCCGGCGACACCAGCGGACTCGATCCGGCCCAGTCAATGACACAACTGCGCAACACCCAGGCCCGGATACCGACGCTGCAAAGCCAGAAACGCCAGGCCTTGCATGCCCTGAGCATCCTGCTGGGCAGGCCGCCAGGCGACCTCGGCACATTACTCGGCGAGGGCGCCATACCGGATGCTCCGAAGGAGATTGCCATCGGCGCCCCTGCGGAATTGCTGCGGCGGCGGCCTGATATTCGCCAGGCCGAACTACAGGCGGCGGCACAGAGCGCACAGATCGGTATTGCGGAAGCCGCGCTTTATCCCAGCTTCAGCCTGCTGGGTTCGATCGGTTATACCAGCAGCGACACCAACCAGAGCGACATCAGTGATACCTTCAAATCAGACAGCCTTGGTTATTCATTCGGCCCCTCGTTTTCCT
>Ga0316191_10004386_pt1 | contig 10517 bp, 7 predicted proteins | sample Eddworburr2cm_MG_FD_204928 | JGI IMG/M metagenome (GOLD analysis project Ga0316191, IMG submission 204928) | Coastal sediment microbial communities from Maine, United States - Eddy worm burrow 2 cm | ecosystem: Environmental > Aquatic > Marine > Coastal > Sediment | place: USA: Maine | collected... | reverse complement strand
CGTAGCCCGCATTCACGCACCAGAGCCCGGACATGCCGTCCAGAATCCTGTTGTCATCAGCATCGTAGATATACACGCCATCCGCACGCGTAATGATGCGCGAGCGCTGTGCGTGCAGCTCTTTGTGATTGGTAAAAGGATGCAGGTGGTGGTCTTTGTCGAGTTCCTGCCAGTCGCTGCGTGAGCGCTTCTTTATTGCGGCCATAACAACCTCTATTGGGCAACAAATGCCCCTGTGTTTATCGTATGGCAGGCAGTCTAGCGAGCACTAATGGCCGCGTCAGCTCCACACCACATACTGAAATGCTGTCTGCAATCAGACATTAAACATCAAGATCTCGCGCTCGTAAGGCGTGATGATCTCCTGAAACTCGCTGTGCTCGGCGTCTTTGACCGCCGTATACAGCGTCACAAACTCGTCGCCCAGCATGCTGCGCAGGGCCGAACTCTCCTGCATCGCCTCGATTGCGGCGTAAACATGCCGGTGCAGGTCGAAATTGGCGCTGTAGGCACTGCCCTTGGTTTCGGCGGTCGGTGTCAGCCCTTCAACCATGCCGAGATAGCCGCAAGCCAGCGATGCGGCGATGACGAGGTAAGGATTGACGTCAGATCCGGCCAGTCTGTTCTCGACGCGCCGGGCCTCAGGCGGAGAATCGGGCACACGCAGCCCAACGGTTCGATTGTCGACCGCCCAGGCGAGATTTACCGGTGAGGACCAGGGGCTCGCAAAGCGTCGATACGAATTAACGTACGGTGCGAATATCAGCATGGCCTCCGGCATATATCGCTGCAGGCCGCCAATGTATCCGTAGAAAAGATCACTCGGCGAGCCGTCGGCATTCGAGAATATGTTGTTGCCGTCTTTGCCGAGAACGCTTTGATGAACATGTATGGAACTACCCGCTTCTTCAGCGTGCGGTTTGGCAAGAAAGGTGACATGCATGCCATGCATAATCGCGACTTCACGTAGCGTGCGTTTGAAGAGGAAGACCTGGTCCGCGAGCTCCAGCGCATTGCCGTGTTTGAAATTGATCTCGAACTGCGCCGGACCCATTTCCTGCGATAAGGTATCGACGATGATGCCCTGCGCTTCGCAGTACTTGTAAACATCAAGAATGAAGGGCTCGAAATCATTCATCGTATCGATGCTGTAGGGCTGCCGAACATTTTCTGTCCAGCCAAGCCGGCCTTCGGGTGGTTTGGCTTCCGCCTCGGGATCGGAGTGCGGGCTCAGCAGATAAAACTCAACCTCAGGCGCAACGACCGGCACCCAGCCGCGGGCTTCGAATTTAGCAAGAACATTGCGCAGAACCGCGCGCGGCGATTTCGTCACCAGCGAACCGTCACGCATGTAGCAGTCAAAAAACACTGAAGCTGTCGGGTCCGTGGCCCACGGCACCGGCCGCAAAGTCGATGGGTCCGGCACCAGCAACATATCGCGATCTTCAACATTGTTCTCATCTGCGATGTAGTCACCCGAAATAGTCTGGCAAAAAATCGCCTCGGGCATTTTGATCTCGCCCGTGCCAAACTTTTTCGCTGGTATGACCTTGCCACGCGCGGAACCCGCCATATCGGGAACAAACGCTTCTACATCTTCGATTTTTCGTTCCTGTAACCAGGACTGGAACACGTCATCTGTACTCACATTACACCTGTCGTTCTTTTGCGCGTGCTCGGCACGCATCACCAAACGCCTTAAATATTGCCATTGAAAATTCGTTTTCTGTCACTCGCCACTCCGGATGCCACTGCACAGACAAATTGAAGCCCGGTGCTGCGTCGACCCTGAAAGCCTCAATCAGGCCATCGTCGGCGATCGCTTCCACGGTGACCCCATCCGCGAGTTTCGCCACCGCCTGACCATGCAGGGAATTCACCATGACCGAATTGCTGCCCGCAAGACTGTTTAGCAGCCCACCCTCAGGCAGTTCTACCGGATGTGAAGGGCCGTATTGTACGTCCAGAGGATCGCTCTTGTTCTCCAGATGATTATGGTATCCCGGAACCTTGCCAACTTCGCGATGCAGTGTGCCACCCAGAGCGACATTGAGCTCCTGATGCCCGCGGCAAACTGCCAGCAAAGGCACGCCTGTCTCCAGCGCGCGCAGCGCGAGCGGCAACGTCATGGCGTCACGAGCGGGGTCCCGGTCACCTATGTGGTGCTCATCATCGTCGCCGTAGTGTCGCGGTTCAACATTCGAATAGCTGCCGGTCAACAAGACACCGTCGACATTTTCGAGGATTTCATCGACGCCAATATCGTCCGACAACGACGGCACGATCAGCGGCAACGCGCCGGATCCGTCCAGCAATGCCTTGACGTATTTCTCGCCAACCAGATGCGATGCATGCGGGCCGATTACTCGGCGATCCGCGGGTACTGCAATTATAGGTCGCCTGCTCATCAAGCCTCCGCGCGCCGTCCAAACGTTTTTAGTGCCGCATAAAGAATCGCTATGCCTGCCAATATCGATATCCACGGCGGTAAACCGTAGCCCGCCGGCACCGTGCCGATCAGCAATCCAACAACACCGACCAGCAAGGCATAGGGAAGCTGTGTCCGAACGTGTTCGATATGGTTACAGCCACTGGCTATCGATGACAATACCGTTGTATCTGATATCGGTGAACAGTGATCACCCCATACGGCCCCCGCGAGTACGCAGGCGACGGACGAGTAAAGAACGTGCATTCCAGCAGGGTCAGCGATGCCGTTTACGGTCATGACCGCCCATGACAGCGGAATGACCAACGGCATCAGGATTGCCATCGTGCCCCAGCTGGTGCCGGTCGTGAACGCAGTAAGCGCGGCGAGGATAAATGCGATCGCAGGAATCAGAGCCACCGGTATGGAGTCGGCGAGCAATGTGACGAGATACGAGGCTGTGTTCAGCGCGGCAGTTACATCCGACAACGACCAGGCCAGTATCAGAATAATCATGCCGAACAAGGTCGCCTTAAGGCCGCCGTACCAGGCGTCGATGGTTTCATGAACCGAGAGGATTCCCTGCCCTATAGTCAGTGTCGCGGCGACCAGCACGCCGACAAATGACGCATACATCATCGCCTTGAGGGGCTCGGTGGTTTCCAGAATTTCTGTCAGCGTGTCACCTTCGCCAAGCAACAGGAGGCTCACGGCCAGACCAACAACCATAACGATGATTGGAATGAAGGCATTGAAAGCCCGTAACGGAATATTGTCCTTTGCGACGAGCTCGTCACCTTCCATTGCCGGCAACGCCTCAGCCATTACCGGCTTCACCTGCCCCTTTCTCGCACGAACCTCGGCCGTATACATCGGCCCGAAATCCAGACCGGTGGTGGACACCAGCAGTACAAAAACAATCGCCAGAATCGGGTAGAAGCTGTACGGGATCGACTGGATAAGAACTGAATACGCCTGCATGTCGGCCAGTGCTGGCACCGTTCCCATCGCCTGGCCAATCAAGCCGATCTGATAACCGATCCAGGTTGTAATGAGCGCAATACAGGCAACCGGAGCTGCCGTGGAATCAACAATATAGGCGAGCTTCTCACGCGAAATGTTGAGGTGATCCGTCAATGATCGAGCGGTGTTACCAACCACAAGTGTATTGCTGTAATCATCAAAGAAGATCATCAAACCCATCAGCCAGACAGCAACCTGCCCGCCAATCGCAGTCTTCGCCTTGCTGACAATCGAGCGCACAATGCTCGCCATCCCGCCATTGCGCGTGATGATTCCGACCATGCCGCCAATCATCAGCGTAAACAGCACTATCGATGCTCGATCAGAGTCAGCCAGCGCGCCCTTGACGAAGACCTGAAAACTGTCGAGCAGTCCAAGCCCGACGCCCTTCAGGGTGAACGACTGCAACGCCGTCGCACCCAGCCACAAGCCCAGTAGCAGCGCGGGAATGACATTGCGCAGTGTCAGTGCAATTGCGATTGCCATAATGGCAGGCAGAACCGAAATCCAACCGGGGACTACTCGAATGTCAGTACTGCCGGTTGCAGCGCCGGTGGTCGCGGTCACGGTCGTCACGCCGGAAGACTTGATAGCGACACCAGAAAACTGTGCCCGTCCCTCTTCATCGGCGGTGGCCACATAAGACTTGCCGTCGACTGAAATTCTGACGGTGTCACCGGGTGAAACCGCGGTCACTGCATAGTCCATCCCAACGTCGGTCAAACCGACCGCTGGTGTCTCAATCTCGATGGCATTTGCCGAAAACGAAAAAAGGGCAAGGAGCAGACAGGCTGCGGCTGTTACAGGTTGGCTTCGGTTGACCAGCTTGCGAGTATTAATATTATTTTTCCTGCGCTTATTATCGACCCGAATGTTACCACGCGGCAGTCAATACCGTGGCTGCAGGTGGGTCGCCACGGTGCAGAGTGTCGCCCCGAGCTGCGCCCGGCGGCTTTCCGACATACGCTGACTTGGGCCGCAGATCGACAGCGCACCCAGCACCTCACCCATGCCGCCTCTAACCACGGCACCAACCCCCGAAAAGCCCTCTTCCAGTTCGTCGACCGTCTCCGCGAAGCCGCGGCGGCGAATATCGCCGAACTGTTTATGCAGGGCATCGAGTTGGGTGATTGTATTGCGTGTCAATGAAGGCAAAACGGCTTTCAGTCTCTCGGGACCGTGTTGCTCAAAAGCCATGAATGCCTTGCCTGTCGAGGTCGCGTGGATCGGCCAACGTGTACCAACATTACCGGCGGCACCAAGGAATCGTTTTCCAGAAACCTCATCGAGTATCAGCATGGTGTCCTCGATAGGAACCTCCAGCGTCGCGGTCTCGCCTGTCTCCTCTGCAAGCCGCCTTAGCAGCGGCCGGGCACGAAGTCGAAGGTCGTTGCTGGATAAGGCCTGAACGCCCAACGCCATCATTCCGGGTCCGAGGCGATAAGCACCCGTGCCGGGGTTTCTGTCGAGCAATTCCTCGCTCAACAAGGCTTGTAGCAGGCGATGCGTCGTCGTTTTGTTCAGACCCGAACTCGCGCTGATCTCGGCAAGCTGCATCTCGGGAGTCTGAGCCGTAAACGACTTGAGGAGCCGAATTGCTCGCAGCGCGGCCTGCGCGCCTTGGGGAGGTGCCTGTTCTCGCATAGGGATTCCATATTATGGACCTGAATTTCATAATATAATCCATGTTCATCGGTTGCTACAAGCTCAAAAATCGTTGATCCTGCTGCTATTCGACACAAAGAGAACCGCAAATGGCGAAGCAAAATCCGTTCAGCAACGAAATCAGGTCGGTACACAAAAAACACGGCAAATTCGATGCTGTGGAATTGCTGATTCCGGATCTGAGCGGCATTTTGAAGGGCAAGCGAGTTCGCCCCGCCGACTTCGAGAAGAGTTGTAAAGGCGGCTTCGTATTTTGTGCCGGGGCAACGCTTCTGACGACACTCGGCGAAACCGTATCCGGCATACCGTACGGTGAGGATGACGGCGATCCGGACTTGCCGGCGGAGCTGATACCCGGCTCATACGCCCCGGTGCCCTGGGCGAGGAAAGCGCTGGGACAGGCACTGTTTCGGATCATCAATGAAGACGGATCGCACTTTTTCGGCGATCCGCGCACAGTGCTGGAGAATGCACTGCAACCACTCAAAAAAATGGGGCTAAAACCTGTTGTTGCGACAGAGCTTGAATTCTATCTGCTCGATGCGAAGTCAAAGAAGCCGCGCGTTGGCGCGCCAAAAGTTCCGGGCACCAACCGCACCCAGCCCGGCACGCAGGTCTATCACCCCGATGACCTGTTCGAGGTCGAGGAATTCCTCGACGACGTCTACGCATGGTGTGCGGCACAGAACGTTCCTGCTGAAGCGGCGATTTCCGAGTATTCACCGGGACAGTTCGAAATCAATCTGAATCATGTCGGCGACGCTGTGCTGGCCTGCGACCACGCGGTGCTGTTGAAGCGAATCATCAAGGCCGCGGCACGCAAACATGGCTTTATCGCCTGCTTCATGGCGAAGCCATTCGAAGAGGACGCCGGCAGCGGGCTACACATCCATATGAGTCTCGTCGACAAGAACGGCAAGAACTATTTTTCGCAAGGCAAAGACTCATTGGCAGTTCCACCGTTCTCGGCACGCCTGAGACATGCGGTAGGCGGCCTGTTGAAACTGATGCCTGAGTCCACCTTGATCGGCGCACCGAATGCTAATTCCTATCGCCGGCTGCGACCCGACATGTTCGCACCCGTAGAACCCAACTGGGGCGTCAACCACCGCGTCGTTGCCGTTCGAATTCCGGAATCAGACGCGAACAATCTGCGCTTCGAGCATCGCACCTCGGGCGCGGACGCCAATCCGTATCTGGTTATGGCGTGCGTTCTTGCCGGTGTACATCACGGCCTGAAGAACAAGATCGATCCGGGAGTCATGGTAGAACAAGGCGCCCACATCACGCCGAAACTGAAAATACCCAATCGATGGGAAGCCGCTATCGATAAATTCTCGCGCAGCAAGGTTCTGCCTGAGTACCTGGGCAAGGACTACTGCAAGTACTACGTGGTGAACCGTCGTGCCGAAGCCGAGAAGTTTCACAACGTTGTCAGCCAGCTCGACTTTGACTGGTACCTGCGGGCGGTCTAGTCGGCCTCGGCGGACCTTGCGAGGTCAGCATCGATCCATTTGCCCGCGCGGTAGTAGTGCCAAACCGCCCACGGCAGGATCAGCGAAGATACGATCAACAAGCTGTAACGCATGGACTCTTCGGCGAAGGGTGCTTCCAGCGCATCGCTGAGCATTCCGGTCAGTAACGGCCCCAGCGCAAGACCGATCACGTTAATAATCAGCAATACCAGGGCTGAGGTTGTCGCGCGCATGCGCAGCGGCACCAGAGATTGTGCCTGCCCGAGCACCGGTGCCAGGTAAACGTTCATGGTTGCCGCAGGAAGCACGAACAACAGCAACGCCATTCCCGAGGTCTTCGAGACGAACATCAGTGCCAGTAAGCCGCTGGTCACAAGTATCGTGAGCGCTATAAAATTGAACGCCCGCCGATGACTGCCCCGTCCGAGGTGGTCGGCGTAATAGCCGCCGAAAAAGAAACCGGCGCCGCCAGCGATGCCCAGTATCAATCCGAGCCAACGTCCAAGCACAGCCAGTTCCATGTCAAAACTGCGATCCATGAAACTGGGTAGAAAACTGATAACTGAGTAGCCAACGAAGGACGACAGACCAGCCGCGATTGCCATGTGTACAAACGAACGGCGCGAGGCAAGAAAAGCGACGACCTCAGCCAGTGTCGCGCGACGCCCGCTAGCCGCGCGAGCCTCAGACTCACCACGCTGCGGCTCCTGCAGCGTGAAGCGCACAATGAGCGCAAGCAACAGACCCGGAATACCAACAACGAAAAACGCGGCGCGCCACCCCATATTTTGCGCAACCCAGCCGCCCGCAAGATAGGCCGTCATAATGCCGGCCGAGATTCCGAGCGTATAAAAGCCCATCGCCGTGGAGCGTTTCTCAGGCGGGAAATAGTCGGCAATCATCGAGTGTGCCGGCGGACTGCAGCCTGCTTCACCGATGCCCACACCAATACGCGCTGCGGTCAATTGCCAGATATTGCTAACGAGGCCCGATACGGCCGTCATCGCACTCCAGAGCGCGACTGCGGCGGCAATCAGATTGCGGCGGTTACAACGATCCGCGTATTGCGCAATCGGTATGCCCAGCGTGACGTAGAACAGCGCGAACGCCGTACCGGAAAGAAATCCCAGGTAGGCATCACTGGTGCCAAATTCGTCGCGAATCTGCGGCAGCAGGATCGCGAGAATCTGGCGATCGACGAAGTTGAACATATAGACGATGGCGAGAATCACCATCGCGTAGCGACGCGCAGCCAGCGACAAAGTCGTAGGCCTGGTTTCGATCACTGTCTCGGATGAGCCTGCGGCGCAACGGCCCCGGCGTTTGGCCGTCGGGGGTCTGAAGCGCCGCGAAAAATGCCGTCGCTGTAACCCACGGTCTGTATGCTGCCCATCGACGAGCGCGAACTCTGGACCGTATGACCACGCTGTTCGAGAAGCCTGATCGTGTCAGGGCTAAACCCGGACTCCAGCTGCAAAACATCCGGATACCACTGATGATGCATGCGCGGCGCGGCTGCCGCTTCCGCGAAATTCATCTGGTGGTCGATCACATTTACAACCATCTGCAACACCGACGTGATGATGCGACTACCACCCGGGCTGCCGGTAGCAAACCACGGCTCGCCGTTTGCGAAAACAATAGTCGGCGTCATCGAACTTAGTGGACGCTTCCCGGCCGCAATTGCATTCGCCTCGCCGCCCAGCAAACCGAAGGCATTCGGCACGCCTGGTTTCGCCGAGAAATCATCCATCTCGTTGTTCAGCAGGAATCCTGCACCAGCCACCGCGATTCCGGATCCGAATGAAAAATTCAGCGTGTAGGTATTTGAGACAACATTGCCATCTGCGTCTATTACAGAAAAATGTGTGGTGTCTTCACTTTCATAGACAGGTGGAACGCCCGGCGCGACGTCGTCAGACGAACGTGCCTTGTTGAGATTGATGGTCGCGGCAAGTTCCCTGGCATACGCCTTGCTCGTGAGCCAGGTAACAGGCACATCGAAGTAATCCGGGTCGCCGAGGTATTTTGAGCGATCTGCATAGGCAAGCCGTGCAACCTCAGCAAGCAGGTGAACATTATCCGCACTACTGGCACCCATTTCACGAACTGGAAAATGCTCGAGAATGTTAAGCATTTGCAAAACATGCACACCACCGGAGCTTGTCGGCGGCATTGTCACGACTTCGTAGCCTCGATAGCTGCCACTCAGTACGGAACGAAGTTCAGGCTTGTAAGCCGCTAGCGATTCAGCATCGACAAGACCACCGCCGCGCGCCATTTCAGCGGCAATTTTCCTGGCTATGGCGCCTTTGTAAAAAGCATCTGGCCCGTCGTCGGCTATTGCCTGCAGCGTGTCGGCGAGGTCATCCTGAATGAACAGATCGCCGGGCTCATAGGGAACGCCGCCTTCCTTGTAGAAGTATCCGCAGGCCGCATCGTTTTTGCACAGGTGGGACTGCCTGCTCTTTAGCAGTTGGGACAAGTCATAGCTAACAATGATGCCGTTGCGCGCCTGGTCGATCGCCGGCTGCAACAGCCGTTTCCATGGCAATCGACCGTGCTGCTGGTGCGCAAAATAGAACCCACTGACCGTGCCCGGAACACCTGCTGCGAGATGGCTGAATCGCGACCGGTTGGAATCGACATTGCCGTTCTCATCGAGATACATGTCTCGCGTCGCTTTTCCTGGCGCCCTTTCACGATAGTCGATCGCAGTGTTTTCATCAGCATCGGCATCGTGGATCAGCATGAATCCGCCGCCACCCAGGTTGCCCGCGCGCGGCAGCGTTACTGCCAGCGAGAAGCCGGTTGCGATTGCGGCATCAACAGCACTGCCACCCTCTGCCAGTACCGCTGCACCTGCGGCGGCTGACTCGCGGTTCTGCGCGGCAACCATGCCGGCCGGTCCAAGCACCGGATGCTGCAGATCTTCGTAGCGAATGATCGCGTTATCGGTGAGCTGGGCAAAAGCCGCAAGCGGACAAACAACAGCAATCAGTACGGCGTTGAGCCTTCGCTCGAGATTCATGTTTTACCTTTGGCAGGACAGCACGAAATATGTAGAAGAAGACGATCGCCAGAAATGCTCCCGCCGGAATCGTGACGACCCAGGAAACCAGGATTCGTGATACGACCCGAAGATCAATGGCTTCGATTCCTCGAGCCAGGCCAACGCCAAGCACCGCACCAACCAGTGTATGCGTCGTAGAAATCGGAATGCCCGTTCCGGACGCGATAACAATGGTGGTCGCCGCAGCAAGCTCTGCCGCGAAACCACGACTCGGCGTCAACTGTGTGATCTTCTTGCCGACCGTTGCGATGACATGTCGGCCGTAGGTCGCGAGACCGATCACGATTCCGCCGCCACCAATCATCAAGACCCAAATCGGCAAAGATGATTTCGCGGCAATAGAACCGGTTGTTGCAATGCCAATAACAGCCGCAAGTGGACCGATCGCGTTCGCGACATCGTTTGAACCGTGAGCAAATGCCATGCCGCACGCGGTGACGACCATCAATATGCCGAAGACGCGCTCAACGGTATAAAAATGCGCGTTCTTCTCGGCCTTTGGATCGGGTTTGATGCGGTTGATAAATACCGCGCCGACAATCGCGATGCCCGCCGCGATGGCGGTTGCCAGCATATAGCTCTGCTGCAGTTCCAGGTTCAGGCCAACATGCGACAGGCCCTTAAGAATCGTGACCAGTGTGATCGTAAATGCGGCGAAGAAAATATAGACCGGCACGTAGCGCTTCGCCTTGGCCAGCGGATCCTCCTGACGAAGAATCAGGCGCTGCACGCTCATGTAGATCAGAAACGCAATAAATCCGGACGTCACCGGCGAGACGACCCAGCTCATCACTATGGTGCCGACCTTGCTCCACTGAACTGCATCGACACCGATACCGACCGCAGCGAAACC
>Ga0316191_10004384_pt1 | contig 10517 bp, 9 predicted proteins | sample Eddworburr2cm_MG_FD_204928 | JGI IMG/M metagenome (GOLD analysis project Ga0316191, IMG submission 204928) | Coastal sediment microbial communities from Maine, United States - Eddy worm burrow 2 cm | ecosystem: Environmental > Aquatic > Marine > Coastal > Sediment | place: USA: Maine | collected... | reverse complement strand
ACCAATGCGTTTTTCCCGGGACCGTCGCGTGCCGGGACGACTACCGAGGAGGTAAAGCCATGAAGTCCAGATACCTTGGCCTGCTCATAATGGGTCTGTTCGGAATCACATATGCGTCAGCTGCAACCATACAAGAGCGTGCTGGCGAGGTCGGCTATTGGGACTTTGATGTTTATCTGAACGACAAAAAAGTTGGTAAGCATGAATTCACGGTCTCTGAAGCAGAAGGGGTGAAGCAAGTTCAAAGCGAGGCCAGCTTCAAGTACAAGATCCTGTTCATACCGGCGTACAGCTATGAACACAATGCTGCCGAGCGCTGGGCCGGCAACTGCCTGGCCGCGTTCGACGCGAGCACCAATGCCAATGGTGATCGTATTCGTGTATCAGGTGAGCAGTCCGAGTCCGGGTTTCTCGTCACACGAGATGGTAATCCGGTCGCGCTTCCCGAATGCGTAATGACATTTGCCTACTGGAATCCGGATTTTCTTGAACAGTCCCGCCTGCTGAACCCGCAGACAGGCGAGTATGTGGACGTCCGCGTCGAAAAGGTCGGAAACGAAACTCTGGAGGTGCGCGGGCAATCGGTAGCAGCAACGCGTTTCAGGCTTACCGCCTACGAGGTCGATCTGACGATCTGGTATTCAACCAACAATGAATGGCTGGCGCTCGAGTCAGTTGCAAAAGGCGGCCACATCATCCGCTACGAGTTGTCCTGATATGCGCGCTCTATCGAAGTGGATATCTTTGACGACTGTTGCGTTCGTGCTTGTCGGATGTGCAGCCAAAGGACCAGAAATGAAAACAGTGGATAGCGTGGATATTGATCGCTTTATGGGCTCCTGGTACGTCATCGCTAACATTCCGACGTTTCTTGAAAAAGGAGCGTATAACGCTGTCGAGAAATACAGCCTGAACGACGACGGATCCATCGCGACGAATTTCACCTACAGGAAAGGCTCCTTCGATGGAAAATTGAAAGAGTACAACCCGAAAGGTTTCGTGCTGGATACTGAGACGAATGCCAGGTGGGGTATGCGCTTCATCTGGCCCATCAAGGCAGACTATCGAATAGTTTATCTGGACGATGACTATTCGCAGACAGTCATTGGCCGGCAGGATCGCGATTATGTGTGGATCATGGCGCGTACGCCGACAATATCTGATTCGGACTACGATGAACTTGTAGCCTTCGTCGAATCGCTCGGTTATGACATTTCAAAACTGGTCCGCGTGCCACAGCGCTGGTGATGCCATGAAGATCGCAATCGTCGGTACAGGCATCGCAGGTAATGTAGCCGCCTATAAACTTCGGCAGCAACACGACATCACCGTATTCGAATCGGGCACCTACGTTGGTGGCCACACAAACACCGTGGATGTCTTTGAAAATGGTCGAAAACATGCCATTGATACCGGTTTCATTGTTTATAACGATCGCACTTATCCGAATTTTATAAGCTTGCTGGACGAGATCGGGCAGGAGTCCCAGCCAAGTGAAATGAGCTTTAGTGTCAAGGCCAAAGGCGACGGGATCGAATATAGCGGCTCATCGTTGAGCTCCTTGTTCGCGCAACGCAGAAATATATTGCGACCGAGGTTCTATCGCATGATTCGCGATATTCTGCGATTCAACCAAACAGCATTGCCGGATATCGACAGGCTCGACGAGTCAGCTAACCTCGGCGGCTACCTTTCGGAGAACGGGTACAGCAACGAATTTATCAATCACTACCTGGTCCCTATGGCCGCGGCGATCTGGTCTGCTGAACCGGTTTCAGTTCTGGATATGCCCGTGAAGTTCCTGGTGCGGTTCTTTGCTAACCACGGACTGTTACAAATCAGTGACCGGCCCGTCTGGCGGGTGATAAAAGGCGGGTCGCGTCAGTATGTGAACAAACTTGTCGAAGGCCATCGTGACCGCATTCGGCTTAACAGCCCCGTGAAGTCCATTCGCAGAGTGGATGATCGCATCGAATTGCATTCGGCATCCGGGGGCACAGAATTTTTCGACTTCGTTTTTCTTGGCTGCCACAGTGACCAGGCGCTGGCGCTGCTCGATGATGCGACTTCCGCTGAACGCGAGGTGCTTGGTGCCATCCAGTTTCAAACCAACGAAGCAATTCTGCACACCGACGAGTCGCTAATGCCCAAAAGGCGTCGCGCCTGGGCGGCCTGGAATTATCACATTCCACAAGATTCGACGCGCCACGTTGCGGTCACCTACAACATGAACATTTTGCAAGGGCTCGACACGGAAAATCAGTACCTGGTGACCTTGAACAACGATCAGGATATTGATCCTGGCAAGATTATTCGACGGGTAAAGTATGAACACCCGATCTACTCACGGGAGTCGGTGGTCGCGCAGCAGCGACAGGCTGACATAAACTGTGATCGGACTTTCTTTTGTGGGGCCTATTGGCGAAACGGCTTCCACGAGGATGGCGTGGTTAGTGCGCTCAACGCTATTGAACATTTCGAGGAGAGGCTATCCCATGGAAAGCTGCATCTACGAAGGGCGAGTTAGACACGCTCGAATGAAGCCGGCGCTGCATCAGTTCAACTATCGACTGTTCATGATGTACCTGGACCTTGATGAGTTGCCGGCTCTGTTCGATAGGCACTGGTTCTGGTCCGTGTCGAAGCCAGCGCTGGCCCGTTTTCGGCGCGAGGATCACCTGGGGCCGCATGACCAGCCTCTTGTGGACTCCGTACGGGATCTGGTCGAGAAGGAAACTGGCAGGCGACCAGGTGGTCCAATCCGCCTGCTGACAAACCTGTCCTACTTCGGATACTGCTTTAATCCCGTGAGTTTTTACTATTGTTTCTCTCCGGATGGCGAGACAGTCGAGTACATCGTATCCGAAGTGAACAATACGCCCTGGGGTGAGCGCGATTCCTACGTTCTGAGCTGCAGGGGCGATAACGCAGTCTCGACATCCTGGCGCTTTCGGCCCGAAAAGAAAATGCACGTATCCCCGTTCATGCCAATGGAGGTCGAATATGACTGGGTATTGTCGACGCCGACAGATCGCCTGTCCGTTTTCATGGCGAACTCAAAGGATGGCGAACGGTTTTTTGACGCCACGATGACCCTTAATCGCAAGCGCATCAGCAGCTGGTCGCTGGGTAGTGTGTTGCTGCGGTTTCCGTTTATGACGGCAAAGATCATCGTAGCGATTCACTGGGAGGCGCTGCGGCTCTGGGTAAAGCGCTGTCCTGTCTATTTACATCCCGACAAGAAAACAGAGGTAGCTGCTCGATGAACACCAGACTCTTTTCGATTAACGCGCCCAAGTTCGTCAAAGAGATGGTCAAGCCGACCGCTCTCGACAAGCTCGCACGTCGCATCGTCCTGTCCCGCCTCGAGACCCTGCAGGCAGGTCAGATCGTTGTTTGCGAAGGCGACGAGTACAGAGCGTTTGGCCAGGTAACAGAAGATCTCCCGCTAAGTGTGCAGCTGCGTGTGCTTGATCCGAAGTTCTATAGCGACATCGCATTCGGTGGCTCGATTGGCGCCGGCGAGGCTTATATGCGGGGTTACTGGACCTGCAATGAGCTCAGCGATTTGCTCCGGATCCTGATTCGAAACCAGGACGTTCTCGAAAAAATGGACTCCGGTCTGGCGGTGCTGACTTCGCCGTTGCAGAAGTTTTTCCACCTATTAAACAGGAACACTCGCAGCGGCAGCCGCAAGAATATTGCCGCCCATTATGATCTCGGCAATGATTTCTATCAGCTTTGGCTTGATCCGAAGATGATGTATTCATGCGCATACTTCGACACGCCAGAGACGTCACTCGAAGATGCGGCGACGGAAAAGCTGGATCGCATCTGCAGGAAGCTGAATCTTTCGGCCGGAGACTCGGTGATGGAGATAGGCACGGGCTGGGGTGGTTTCGCCATTCACGCGGCCCGACACTATGGTTGCCACGTCACCACCACAACAATATCGCGCGAGCAGTACGAGTACGCAAAACGGGCCGTCAGCGACGCTGGCCTGGAAGACAAGATTACGCTGTTGCTCAAGGACTATCGTGACCTTGAAGGTCAATTCGACAAACTCGTTTCTATTGAGATGATCGAAGCGGTTGGACATGAGTTTCACAGCACGTACTTCAAGAAGTGCTGTGAACTGTTGAAGCCTGAGGGGCAAATGCTCCTGCAGGCTATAACGATCGCCGATCAGCGCTATGACCAATACAAGACCGACGTCGATTTTATCAAGCGCTACATCTTTCCAGGCGGTTGTCTGACATCGGTAACCGATATGTCACGGACAATGACCGGGCACACTGACATGCGAGTCATTCATCTCGAGGACATTGGCCCGCACTACGCGACGACGCTGCGTCATTGGCACGATCGTTTTTTTGACGGTATCGACAAAGTACGCGAGCTTGGCTACTCGGATGCGTTTTTGCGTATGTGGCAGTTCTACCTGTGTTACTGCGAGAGCGCCTTCATCGAACGTGCTATTGGCAATGTACAGTTGCTCATCATGCGACCGGGTGCACGCCGTGAGAGCATTCGTTATTGAAACGTGATGACGCAATCATGACTAGCTCGTCCCGAGGATGTCCCCGGCTTTATCTTGCCTGGCGTCTTTCGGATCTGCAGCGTCGTTGGGCTGATCAAGACGGCGTGGGCGGGAACCGATGATGTCGAAGAACACACCCGCCAGGGCGTTGATGCGCGTGACGCGGAAGATCACCTGCGGTATCGAAATATTCCTGACGATTCGTACCTCGCGAAGCTTGGGAACCAGCCAGGCGACGACCGCAGCGCGGACGATGGTGGACACAACGAATACGCCGTACAACGGGCTCAGCCAGGAATAGGTCGTGCCGAAGAGTTCCGCTTGGGATGGAAGTATGTACCCCAGGTAGCCACCGAGAATCGCACCTGCGAAAATGCCGACGTTGGCCAGTACATTGTGTATGGCAAGGTAGGTTGCTCGTCGTTGCGGAGCGATCAGATCGTAGACGAAGTTTCCCGCAGCCAGCGTGAATCCCGCCCATGAAAAACCGCTCAGCGCCTGGATGGCAATCAGGTACCACATCTCTGTAGAAACGGTCCAGAGGATCGGCATCAGCGGGATGAATAAGCCGGTCACCGTCAGTATTCGGCGATTACCGAAAACATCGCTGATGCGTCCCCACTGAGAGAGCGTCAGGAATTGCGCGAAGATCGCCGTGCCCGAACTCAGAGTGAATTGCAGATAGCTAAACTGCAGGTCGCGCAGCATGTAAACGGTGAAGAATGGCGAAGCAATGGCAACGCTGAATTGCATGAGTGCGAAAAATACAGAAAAACGTACAGCATTGGACTGACGAAGCCTGGTCCACCAACCAACACCTACCGGAATCTCCATCGCCGCGACGTGACCGCCGATATCCTTCATTCGCGACAGGTGGTAAACAGAAATGAGTCGCGCGATGCCAGCGATGCAAAACAGAAAGGCGAACCCGAACAGTGGTTTTCCTTTGCCTGAAAAGTAATGCAACAGGAAACCGCCGGCCATTAACGACGCAAAAGTCGTCAATGACACAATGCGCGTGCGCAAGCCGAAGAAACGCCCCCTCTTTCGCGATGGAACAAGGTCTCCCATCAGGCTGCTCCACTGCGGAGCAACGAGGTGGGCGCCGCCATGGTAAAACACAACGCTGGCAATGAGTAAATACACAGCGTTATCCGGAAACAGAATTGGCAGCGCCAGTACCGGTGCCCAGGCAAGCGCTTGTAATGCTGCGCCGATCACGACGATTCTCTTGCGGTGTCCGGTGACTCTGCCAAGCCATGCCGAGAAGAGTTGTACGAAAGATGCGAGTAGTGGCGGCACAGATGCGAGCAGGCCGATTTGTGGGGTGGTCGCCCGCAGAAAAAGCGCGAACGCAGACAGGTAAGTTTCGCCCACGCCTGTCATTGTCGCGAACGCGGCGGCATCCTTTAAAGAGTGTTTGAGAGAGCGATTAACCTCAGGGTCGCGGGATAAAGCCTGCATGGATTATGTGTCGGGAAGTTAGGGTAAGCGGGGATGGTTAATGATTGGCCGGCGCCAATATAGCGACTAACACACATTCTGCAATAGCAGGATCTGTTATTCGCAGGATTTGTGTCATCTTATGGTCCGAGACTGCGGCGAAACAGCTCAACGAGCTCGATAACGACCTTCATACGCAACTCGGTCCATGCTTTGCTCCAGACCGGAGCGGGTGGCTCAGTGTGGGCAATGCGCGTCTGTCAAATTAATGCCAGCGGGTCCCGTTATGCCGTCCTCGATTACGCCGTACGAATACGAGTAACCCAAGGATTCCCAGAACGACAAGATCAGCGGGCAATACCGCACCACCGCCACTACGCGGAATATTCGGAACGACGCCGGTGATAAGCGTCGTGTTGCCTGGATCGAATGCCAAGTCGGTAATATATTCGTCACCGAAATTGACTTGCAGGAAGGGGTCTTCGGAAACGATATTGTCAGAGTTCTGTAGTCGTCCCGTGCCATTCGCCCGGAGTTCAAACAGCGCCGGGTGAAAACGACCGTTACCGACTTCGCGAGCGTTGTAATTCAGGACTATGTCGTTGCCGACGAGCTCTGCAACCTGGACGCCATCCTGAAGCACTGCAGCAGGTGAGATTTCAAAGCTGAGCGAGCTGCCCTGCGCATAGAATTCGGTTCCCGATATGTCACGCACCAGGGCAAACGCAGGAAAACCGGAAGGTGTCCCGGGCGTAAGCGTGCCGCTGACCTGGTAGCTCACACTGACGATGTCCGGATTAACGTAAACGCCGGTCGCCAACGGCGCATCGATAACGACAGTGATTGTGAAAACCCCGACATCGCTGAAGACATTGGTAACCTGGTAGTCGGTATTTGACGTCGTCAGCGTCATCGTCTGCGCATTGGAAACTGAGAACAGCGCTATACTCAATAAGAAAGCGTAAGTCAGTCGTAACATTCGAATGTTCCTTTGGCAGGCAATGCGTGGCTCTGGAGTATCCCGCAAGCGGGGGCAAACAGACGTGACCCGGTGACGATTTCTCCGGTTTCCCGTTAAAACTTACCATTTTGCTGGGCCCTTTCGTGCGCGGACGTGGCCGCATTGCGTTTGACCCGCTAGAATAACGATAGTGCCTATCGAAAACCGGATTCAAGGGGTGAAACGTGATTGAATTTGAACTGAACGGTGAAACCGTTACGACTGACAGCGCGGAGGATACACCGTTGCTATGGGTTATCCGGGACGAACTGAAATTCAAGGGAACGAAGTATGGCTGCGGCATTGCGATGTGCGGTGTGTGCACCGTGCATCTCGATGGCACTGCCAGGCGCTCCTGCATAGTACCCGTCAGTGCTGTGGCCGGGCGATCCGTGACCACGATCGAAGGCCTGGACTCAGAGGTTGGGCAGGCACTGCAGGAGGCCTGGGTTTCGGAGCAGGTACCACAGTGCGGCTACTGCCAGTCGGGGCAGCTCATGTCCGCAGCGGCATTACTCGAAAAGAACCCGAACCCCAGTGATGACGACATCAATACTGCGATGAACGGCAATTTATGTCGCTGCATGGCATACACAAGAATTCGCAAGGCGATTAAAACCGCCGCGAACGGCGGGGAGGCGTAGACATGGTCATTGCAAATCGATCTGAAACAATGAATCGCCGCACTTTTCTCGCTGGCACTGCCGGCACAACGCTGGTCATGGGGCTTGGCGTCGTACTACCCGGCTGTAGCAATGAGGAAGCAGCAAGCGATATGGCGGCCGCCGGCGCAAGCAAGCGATTCTCCCCGGCTGTCTGGTTTGAGATCAGCGGCACAGGTGCGGTTCTGATCAATATCGCCAAAGCGGAAATGGGCCAGCATGTCGGCACGGCACTCGCGCGTATCGTTGCAGACGAACTGGGCGCTGACTGGAGCCAGGTGTCGATCAAGCATGTCGATTCAGATCCGAAGTGGGGTTATATGGTGACCGGCGGTTCATGGTCTGTGCTCACGTCGTTCACGATGCTGTCACAGGCCGGCGCGGCGGGCCGCACAATTCTTATCGAGGCAGGCGCAAAGTTGCTCGGCGTTGAGGCTGCGAGTTGCAGAGCTGAAAACGGTAACGTTATCGCTGGTGACCAGCAGGTGTCATTCGCCCGGATCGTTGCTGAAGGCGACACGAGCAGAATGTTTAGTGGCGAGGAAATGGCTGCGATGCCGGTCAAGGCAGCAGCAGACCGGCGCCTGATTGGCAACGCCACCTCGGCGCTCGATATTCCCGCAAAGACCAATGGCGTCGCAGTATATGGGCTCGACACCGAATTGCCGAACATGGTCTATGCACATCCAATGATTCCTCCGACGCGCTACGGGAGCAGCATTCGATCGATAGACGATAGTGCTGCCAAAGACATTCCCGGTTACCTGCAGACACTGGAGATCAATGATCCGAGTGAAGTCATCCAGGGCTGGGCCGTGGTCGTCGCTGACAATTTTCCGGCGGCAATGAAAGCGGCTGATACTGTTGAGATTGACTGGGCAGCAGGACCGACTGCGGCAGTGGCCGAAGCGGATATTCTTGCTGAGGGTCAGAAGCTGGTCGAGGATTCGTCAAGCGGAACGCTGTTCGTTAATGAAGGCGATGTTTCAGCGGCTCGTGAAAGCGCCGCCGATACGCTGACAGCGACCTATCGTACGAGCACTGCGCTTCATTTCACGCTTGAGCCACAAAACGCCCTGGTGGAATTTGTTGATGGTACGTTTCATATCCACTCAGGTAATCAGTGGCAGTCACTGATATTGCCTTACCTTGCCAATGCGCTTGGTGTGGAAGAATCCAACATCGTTATTCACCAGTATTACCTCGGCGGTGGCTTTGGTCGCCGATTATTTGGTGACCAGATGATTCCGGCGGCAATTGCCGCTCGCGAGATGGGGCGCCCCGTGAAGTTGATCTTCCGGCGTGAAGCAGACAGTCGTTTCGACTGCACGCGTTCAGCGTCTGTGGCGAAGTTTGATGCATCGTTTGATGAGAACGGTGAATTGACGGGTATCGAGCATGCAGCTGCTGCCGGTTGGCCGACCCTGGCTATGGCACCCGGATTTATGGGCGACGGCGTAGATGGCAACGGCAAGTTCGATCCTTTTGCTGCAAACGGCTCAGATCACTGGTACACACTGGCAAATCACCGCGTTCGCGTAATTAACAACGATCTGGCGCAGCGCACTTTCCTGCCGGGTTGGCTGCGTTCGGTTGGACCGGGATGGATCGGCTGGGGTGTTGAGAGCTTCATGGACGAGGTCGCCATAAAAGCAGGCATCGATCCGCTCGAGTTTCGTTTGAGTCATCTCGATGGTTCAGGACGACAGGCAGGAGTGGCACCGAATTCCGTAGGCGGCGCGACACGGCTTGCGAACATTTTACGTGATGTCGCCGAAAGGTCCGGCTGGGGCAGGGAGTTGCCGGAAGGCGAGGGTCTGGGTGTGGCGGTCAGTCATGGCCAGGAACGGGCGAATCCGACCTGGACGGCCTGTGTCGCCCACGTCGCGGTCGACGCCGATACCAAAGCGGTGACGGTCAAGAAGATCTGGCAGTCAATCGACTGTGGCACAGTCGTTCATCCGGATGGAGCCATGGCCCAGGCCGAAGGCGCAACGCTGTGGGGCATAAGTCTTGCTCTGCACGAAGGAACCGAATACGTGGACGGCCAGGTGAAGGATCGGAACCTGAACACCTACACGCCGCTCAGAATGAGCGACGTGCCGGAGCTCGACATCAAGTTTGCTGACAGCACAGAGTTCCCGATGGGCCTGGGTGAGCCGCCTTTGATCGCGGTTCCGCCTGCAATCGGTAATGCAGTATTTGCGGCCAGCGGTGTCAGGGTTCGGGACCTGCCAATACGCTTGTAAGTGCGCCTGAGCATTCACTCGTAACGTAACGACAGAACAGGGTCGGAGCGCGCGATGCGAATCGCGTGCCCGGCAACTGTGCCCCATGCGAGTATTACGGCAATGGCACCCGCCGCCAGCAGAATCAGCATCGGCGACTGAATCCGGTCGGCAAAGAAATCGAGATAAATCCTTGACGCAAAGAACGCGGCCGGGAGTGCGATAGCGAGCGCCCACATGACCGGTTTGGAAAATTGCCAAACCAGGAGTCGTGCGATTTGCATTGTATTGGCGCCGAGCACTTTGCGAACACCAATTTCCTTGGTGCGCTGCGCGGCCATGAAAGCGGCGAGACCGAAGAGGCCAATCATCGCGAGCGACAACGCAACACCAGCAAATCCCGCCAATGCCCAGTTCATGTATTTAAGTATCGAATAGATTTCTTCGAAAGTTTCATCAAGGAATCGGCCCTGTATCGGGTATTCGGGAATAACCCGGTCCCAGACATTTTCAATGGAATTGACTGTATCGATAATGTTGCCACCCGTGATACGCACAGATCCAACGCGCAAGCTTTCGGGAGACATGTAAAACATCCACGGTTTCTCGGAATTGAACAGGCCAACGATGTTCTGTGTGGGGAC
>Ga0316191_10004382_pt1 | contig 10519 bp, 10 predicted proteins | sample Eddworburr2cm_MG_FD_204928 | JGI IMG/M metagenome (GOLD analysis project Ga0316191, IMG submission 204928) | Coastal sediment microbial communities from Maine, United States - Eddy worm burrow 2 cm | ecosystem: Environmental > Aquatic > Marine > Coastal > Sediment | place: USA: Maine... | reverse complement strand
CGCAGGCCGATGCCGTCGTGTGAGGCGATGAAGTTGAGATAGGTCGTTCCCGCAGGCGGTGCGCTCAATCGCGCGGCCCAGGTGGTCAGATAGCTCGCGTCTCCGAATATGTAGCTGTAGAGAAGCAGGGGGGCGAGGGAGAACTGATAAACCATGTGGGCTTCATCGCCGTTGCCGAAGTAGCTGACGTTTTCCTCGTGCGGCACGTTGGTTTCGGTGATGAGCCGCACGTGGGGTGCGGCGTGATCGGTGAGCGCGCGCAGAACCTGCACCACGATATGCGTCTCCGGCAGGCTCATGCAGCTGGTGCCCAGGCGCTTCCAGAGGAAGGCGATGGCATCCAGGCGGATGATCCCGGCCCCCTGTCGGATATAGAAGAACAGGATGTCCACGAACGCTTCGAGCACGTCCGGATTGGAGAAATCCAGGTCTATCTGGTCGTCGCTGAAGGTATTCCAGACGTGGCGGATGCCCGCGTAGGTGTGCACGGCCGAGATCAGTGGCGTGCTGCGCGGACGGACTACGGCGGAGGTGTCCGATTCTTCGGTCAGGGTGATGAAGTAGTGTCGGCCTGGATCCCGGCCGCTGATGAAATCGGCGAACCACAATGATTCCCGGGAACAGTGGTTGATCACCAGGTCAAACATCAGCTCGAAATCGCCGGCCAGCTGCTCGATGTCCTCCCAGCCGCCCAGGTGATGATCCACCATGCGGTAGTCGATCACCGCGAAGCCGTCGTCCGACGAGGACGGGTAGAAGGGCAGCAGGTGGACGACACCCAGATCTGCACCAAGATAGCGCGTGAGAAACTGATGCAGGACTTTGAGCGGCACGTCGTGATCGTTCCTGATGCTGTCTCCGTAGGTGATCAGCAGCAGGCGGCCGTCCTCGGGTACAGGGCGTGCGGAAGCAGCGGCAGTCCGCTCTGTGCGCGCGATCGCCGCCAGACGGTCGACCAGCATCCTGGCCTGATCGTCCCGGTACAGCTGGGACAGGAGCGGGACCAGCGCCTGACCCAGATCATCTTCCTGGCTTGATTCTTGCTCGCGCATCGTTGTCTGTAGTCTTCTTATCGTGCGACCTTGATAGATCGAATAAGCAGTATGCGTGCCAGCCGATGAGTTTTCTCGACTGGTGGGTGATGGGCGCCTATCTCGCCGCCATGCTGCTGCTGTCCTGGCTGGTGGGGCGCCGCCAGCAGTCCCGTAAGGACTATTATCTCGGCGGCAACGACATGGGCGCGTTGCCGCTTGCCACGTCCACAATCGCCACCCAGTGCTCGACCAACAGCCTGCTCGGCGCGCCGGCGTTCGTGGGCTTCGCCGCGGGTGGCGGTATGTTGTGGCTGCAGTACGAGATTGCGGTGCCGCTGGCCATGCTGGCGCTGATGCTGCTGTTCGGCCCGATCCGTGCTGGCGGGCATGTTTCGATATACGCCTTTCTTGAGGAGCGGCTCGGTCGGGAAGCTCGACTGGTGGCCAGCCTCACCTTTCAGATATTCAGGGGGGTGGCCACGGGCGTTACCGTCTACGGCGTTGCCACGGTGCTGACGCTGCTGCTGGACATGAGCTATTTCACCGCAGTGCTGATTCTGATGGGGGTCACCATCGCTTACGACGTGCTCGGCGGCATGCGAGCTGTGGTGATCAGCGATGTCGTGCAGATGGTGCTGATCATCGCCGCCGTCCTGGCCACGCTGGTATTTCTCGCTGCTCAGGTTGATCTGGAATCGGTGCTGGCACTCGACCGGACCCGGGCGCTGGAATTCAACTGGGGGCTGAAGGAGGGCGAAGCTTATGGGCTCTGGCCCATGCTCATCGGCGGTTTCTTTCTTTACGCAGCCTACTACGGCTGTGATCAGAGCCAGGCGCAACGGGTGCTGGCAGCGCGCTCGGTGCAGGCATCGAACCGGGTGCTGCTGCTGAATGGCCTGCTGCGCTTCCCGCTGGTGCTGCTCTATTGCCTGCTCGGGCTCGGGCTCGGCGCCTACGCGCTCGCCGCGCCTGAATTCCTTTCCGGGCTGCCGGTGACCTCATCCGGCGCGCCCAATCTGAATATGGTTTTCCCCACCTACGTGCTCGGCAACTTTCCACCCGGGCTGGTGGGCCTGGTGATGGTCGGCCTGTTCGCGGCGGCCATGTCTTCCATCGACTCAGCGTTGAACTCTCTGTCCGCTGCGACGGTGGAGGAGCTGGCAGGGCGAGGCATCGTCACTGACGAACGCCGTCTCTTTCTGCTCTCCAAACTGACCACCTTCGGCTGGGGTGCGTTCGCCGTGCTGTTCAGCTTCCAGGTGGAACGCATTGCACCCACCATCCTCGAAGCGATCAACAAGATCGGCTCGATGGCAAACGGGCCGCTGCTGGCGCTCTTTGTGGTTGCGCTCGTGACACCCGTCACGCAACCGGCGGCAGGGAAACCCAGGCAGGCAGCAGCGCTGCGCGGCTTTGCCGCCGGGATGGCGGTGAACTTCTGTCTCTGGCAGTTCCTGCCGGAGGTCTCCTGGCTCTGGTGGAACCTGACCGGCTTTCTGGCCGCCCTGCTCATCGCCGGCATTCGGCTGCCTGCCGGCTGGCGGAAATCTCTCGGCCAGCCCGCGCCGACGCATGTGTGGCTGCTGCTCGGCATGACGCTGCTGATCGTTCTCATCTGTGTGGTCCTGCAGATGTTCTGAAGGCTGTGACCCGCGCCCGGGACCCGGCTAGAATCTAGGCTTCACCGGAGGAGAATATGAGGGGAGAAACCATGGGCGACGAGATATCCATTCCGGGTACCGATGAGGATCTGCGCGCAGCGCTTCGTGATGTGAACCTGCCGACGCTGCTCATGGTCATGACGCAGCTCTGCGGAGACGAGCGCTGGATGCGCAAGCGCTACCAGCCGGAACCCATCGTGACGCCGGAGGGCAGCCTCTTCCCGGATGACAGCGGTGGCTACAGCGAAGAGATCGCTGAAGAGATACGCGCAGCTGCCTTCGAAATGCTCAAAGGGCTCAGAGATCATGGCGGTGTGCTGCCTCCAATCCCGTCCCTCGAACAGATGCGGCAGATGATGGAGTTCTCCACCGCAGAGCCGGTGGAAGAGGCTTTCTGCGCCATGCTGCTCGAGGAAACGAACTTCGTGGACCGGGACCAGGTCTGGCTTAAGTCGATGGACAAGGTTCAGAGTGGCGAGGCGCTGGACGGGTTCAACGTGATCGTGGTGGGCGCCGGCATGTCCGGCATCTGTGCAGGCGTGAAGCTGAAAGCCGCCGGGATCCCTTACACCATTCTCGAGAAAAACGACGCGGTGGGTGGCACCTGGTACGAGAACCGCTACCCGGATTGCGGCGTGGATACGCCCAATCATTTCTACTCGTATTCGTTCGAGCGCAATCCGAACTGGACCGGCTACTTCTCGAAGCGGGACGAGCTCTATCAGTACTTCGAACACTGCACGGACAACTTCGGTATCCGCGAGAACATCCAGTTCGAGACGGAAGTTGAGGATATGCGCTTCCTCGAGGACGAGGGCCGCTGGCAGGTCAGCGTCAAGCGGGCCGACGGCAGCACGGAGACGTTGACTGCCAGCGCGGTGATCAGCGCGGTCGGTCAGCTGAACCGGCCGAGCATTCCGGACTTCCCGGGGCTCGAGAGCTTCGCGGGCACCGCCTTCCATTCCGCCCGCTGGCGGGAGGACGTGGATTTCAGCGGCAAGCGGGTCGCCGTGATCGGCACCGGTTGCAGCGCCGTGCAGCTGCTGCCCAAGACGGCGGAGCAGGCCGGCCACACCACCGTATTCCAGCGCTCACCGCACTGGATATCACCGAACAAGGATTACTACCGGCCGGTGGAAAAGGGCCTGGTCTGGGCGCTCAATCACATACCGTTTTATGCCGAGTGGCATCGGGCCCGCATGATCTTCGGCTTCATGGATCGGAACTGGCCGGCAGTGCCTGCGGACCCGAGCTGGGATCACCCGGATCGAGCCATGAGCGAGCTGAACGATGGCCTGCGTGAGGCGCTCACCGGCTACATCAGCGAGCAGCTCGGCGAGCGCCAGGATCTGATGGCGAAGTGCGTGCCGGACTTTCCCGTTTTCGGCAAGCGGCTCATCATCGACAACAACTGGTATCAGACGGTTGCCCGTGAGGATGTGAATCTGGTGACCGACGAGATCGTCGCCGTGCGCCCGAATGGCATCGAGACCGCTGACGGGACGCTGCACGAGGTGGATGTGATCGTCTATGCCACCGGCTTCAACACCAATCACTTCCTCTGGCCCATGGATGTGGTCGGCCGTTCCGGCACCACGCTCGAGGATCGCTGGGGTGATTATCCCCGTGCTTACAAGGGCATGCTGGTGCCCGACTACCCGAATCTCTTCTGCCTCTATGGCCCCAACACCAACATCGTGCATGGCGGCAGCATCATCTACAGCATCGAGTGCCAGGTGCACTACGTGATGCAGTGTCTGGCGCTGATGCTCGAGCGGCGGGCGCAAGCGCTGGAGATTCCAGAGTCCATGAACGACGAGTACAACGAAGAGGTGCAGGCGATCAGCCGGAACCTGGCCTGGGGCCATCCAGGGGTGCAGAGCTGGTACAAGAATTCCGACGGCAAGGTGGTGAACAACTCTCCCTTCTCCAATCTGGAGTTCTGGCAGCGCACCCACGACGTGGAGCCGAATCGGTACGCTCTGCGCTGAGCTGCGGCCCCGGCGTGCGGGTTTTCATCGCGTCATTCCTCACCGCTGAGTCTGCCCGGAAGCTCGCTGCCGAGGTGCCAGCCATAGACGGCATGCGGCCGGTGCCCGAGGAAAACCTGCACATGACGCTGCATTTCATTGGCGAAGTTCGGGAGCCTGATTCTGCGGAGATCTGTGCGCTGGTGGCAGGTCTTGAAGGCACACGGCTGACTGCCCAGGTGGAAGGGATTGCGGGATTTCCAAGCGCGCTGCGCGCCAGGGCGGTCGCGGCTCGGCTCGAGGTCCCGGAGCGGGTCTACGCCTGGCGGCGGATGCTTGTGGATCTGTGGCCTGTGGCCGAGCAGCCAGACCAGTCCCGCAAAGCCTTCCTGCCCCACGTGACGTTTGGCCGCAGCAAACGTGGCGTCAGGTTGCAGGGCCAGGATCTCGCAGGAATCAGGCTGGAGTTGGATGCCCCCGCTGCCTACAGAAGCGAGACTCTACCTGAAGGCGCAAGATACACCCGGCTCGACTCAGGGGCTGTCTAGAGACCGAGCACCCTTTTTGCCAGCACGTCCCGCTGCACTTCGCTGGCGCCGGAGTAGATGGTGGCAGCCCGCTCGTTGAGATAGCTGGGCAGGGCCGTCACGCTGTCCGCCGGGCCAATCGGTGTCTCGTTGGCGTATGGATTCAGCGTTTCCGGCTGAAAGGGCAGTCCGTACCAGGCGACCGCTTCCGCCGCGAGCTCGGTGATCTGCTGCTTCGCCTCTGTCCCCAGTGTTTTGAGTACCGACGAGACCGGCCCTGGACTTTCGCCGCGATGGGTGGCTGCCAGCACCCGCAGTTCGAGCATGGTCACCCGCTCGAGGCAGATCTCAGCCTCGGCGAGCTTCCTGCGGAACGCGGTGTCCTGACAGAGTGAGCCGCCGTAGCCGTTGGCTTCCCGTGCCGCCAGCCGTTTCACTCTGGCGAGCGCTTCTCTCACCCAGCCGGTGTTCACGTTCGTCGATCTGGCGTGCTGCATCAGAGACTTGGTGACCCGCCAGCCGTCGCCTTCAGGACCCACCCGGTTCTCCACCGGCACCACCACGTCGTTGAAGAACACCTGGTTGAACTCGTGATCGCCGCTGATGCTGCGGATCGGCTGCACGTCGAGGCCGGGCGTCTTCATGTCGAGCAGCAGGAACGAGATGCCAGCCTGCTTCGGGCCGCCGTCGTCGGTTCTTGCCAGGCAGAACATGTGGGTGGCGAAGTGGGCCCCTGTGGTCCAGATCTTCGAGCCGTTCAGAATGTAGTCATCGCCGCGACGTGCCGCCTTCAGCTTCAGTGACGCCAGGTCGGAGCCGGCACCCGGTTCCGAGTAGCCCTGGCACCAGATGTGCTCACCGCTGAGAACGGCTGGCAGGAAGCGCTGCCGTTGAGCCTCGGTCCCTTCTGCCATCAGGATCGGCCCGATGTGGCGGATGCCCATGTTGAACAGCAGCGGCGCACCGGCGCGGAAACACTCGATGCCGAAGATGTAGCGCTCCAGGGCGTTCCAGCCGGTCCCGCCATATTCCTCGGGCCAGGTATTCGCCAGCCAACCCTGCCGGGCGAGGATCTTGTACCAGCGCTGGCTGGCCTCGATTTCCGTGTGCACGCCGGTGGTCAGTCGAGCGGCAGCCTTGAGCTCTTCGTCCAGATTGTCCCGGAGGAAGTCGCGGACCATGTCTCTGAAGGCCAGTGTTTCGGGTGGCAGATGGGCGTGCACGCAGTAAACCGCAGATTAAAGTCAATCGAGCCTAGCGGTCGGGGGAGAGAGCGCCTTGTCCTGGATCAAAGTCCTGGATCAAAGTCCTGGATCAAAGTCCTGGATCAAAGTCCTGGTTCAGGACCTCTATGCAGGCGCCGGAACCCGGGTGTTTTCCTTTTTGTTCCAGTGGGTTAGCTTGCCGGTTTTACTTCAGGGGGAATCTCGATGGAGCTCAAGAACAGATTCGCGGTGATTACCGGTGGCAGTGGCGGTATCGGCCGGGCGATGGCCGAGGCTTTCCTCAGGGAAGGTGCGGGCGGCGTGATGCTGGCCGATCTCGATCAAGCGGCGGTGAATGAAGCTGCGGCGGCGCTGGGCTGCGACGGGATGGCTTGTGATGTGACCCGGGAAGCGGATGTGCAAGCGCTCGCCCGGGCTGCCGAGGAGAAGTACGGCCGGATCGATCTGTTCTGCTCCAATGCGGGCGCGGGCGGTCCCGGCGTGCTGATCGATGCAGAGAACGAGGTCTGGCAGAAACAGTGGGACCTGCACGTGATGGCCCACGTCTACGCCGCTCGGGCCGTGCTGCCGGGCATGATCGAGCGGGGCGAGGGATATCTGCTGAATACTGCTTCTGCGGCCGGTCTGCTGGCGGCGCTGGGATCTGGCCCCTACACGGTGACAAAGGCGGCGGCGGTGAAGCTGGCCGAGTTCATCTCCATCACCCACGGCGACGACGGCATCAGAGTCTCGGTGCTCTGCCCCCAGGGCGTGAACACCGCCATGGCGCCAAAGAGTCTGGGCGATGGTCAGACGGACGGCATCATCGAGCCGGAGCAACTTGCCGCCACGGTGGTGGAAGCCATCCGGGAGGAGCGTTTCCACGTGCTGCCGCATCCGGAAGTGGAAGAGTACGTGCGCCGGAAAGGCGACAATGTGGATCGCTGGCTGGTGGGCATGCGTCGGCTGCGCCGGCAGACCCTGGAGGGTGCCGGCTAGAACCGCCCCTCGTGTCTGGACCGGCTTGTCCGGATGCGGCGAGGCGCCGGATTCAGCCGAGGCGAACGACCCGGGTGCCCAGATTGCCGCCGGCGAGCAGATCGACAAAGGCGTCCGGCGCCGCCGCCAGACCCTGAACCTCATCGGTGAGGGCGATCAGGCTGCCATCGGCGAGCCAGCCCGCGATTTCGTCTCGGGCGGATTCGTAATCTTCGCTGAAGTCGAAGACCAGAAAGCCCTGCATCGTGATCCGCTTGTTGACGAGCAGTCCGGGCACGCCTTTCGGGCCTGGTTCCGGCGAGTTCGTATCGTACTGGGAGACTACGCCACAGCAGGCGACTCGGCCGCCGACGTTCATGCGGAACAGCGCCGAGCCGAGAATGGCGCCGCCGGTGTTGTCAAAGTAGACGTCTACGCCATCCGGCGTGGCCGTTTTCAACGCGTCCCGATAGTTGGCGTCTTTGTAGTTCACCGCCGCATCGAAGCCGAGCTTCTCCGTCAGGACTCGGCCTTTCTCGTCGCTGCCGCAGACGCCGACCACCCGTGCGCCTTTGATTTTCGCGATCTGACCGACAAGGTGGCCAACGGAACCCGCAGCGGCCGAGACCATTACCGTTTCGCCAGCCGCTGGCTGGCCGACTCGAAGCAACCCGAAGTAGGCGGTGAGGCCGTTGACGCCAAGCGGTCCCAGGTAATCCACCGGATCATGAGCCGGATTAATGAGAGTCAGGCCATCGGCTTTCTGCGCTGAGAAAGCCTGCCAGCCGGTCGGTCCTATGACCCGGTCGCCTGCTGAAAAACCCGCCGCGTGACTTTCGATCACCTCACCCACGCCGGTGCTGTTCATCACCACGCCGGTGGTGGGCGCGCCGGCATAGCTTGCGCTGCCCTGCAGGCCGGCCCGGGTGCCGGCAGTGATGGCGAAAGCGATGGTCTTCACCAGCACCTCGCCGTCTTTCGGATCAGGCATGGCGCCTTCGGCCAGCCGGTAATTGTCCGCGCTGAGCTTGCCCTGGGGCAGGGAATCGATCAGTACCTGCTGGTTCATCATTTTTTATCTCCTCGTTCCTGGGCTGTCTTTTCCGGTCAGTCGTTCAGACCGTCCTCACCATAGCGGCTGGCCGGTCCCGGGCCGTCGGGCCCGAGACGGCCCTGGTCGCCGAAGTGCCCCTTGCCGGGTATGTGATTGATCTCGATCCGGATCCCGTCCGGGTCTTCGAAAAGCACCGAGTAATAGCCTGGTGCGAATTCACCGCCATCTTCGGGCGGGTGAACGATGTTGGCGCCGAGGCTGACGGCGTGCGCGTGAATGGCATCCACATCCTCCCGGGAGCGGGCGCGGAGGCAGAAATGATGCAGGCCGACGGTCCATTGATCGAACTGATGGCCGCGTTTCCCGGCGGGCGCGGCCCTGGCCAGCAGGCCTGTACGACCGCCGATGCAGTATACGGTTTCTTCGTTTCTGATCAGCGTCTCCATGCCCATGAAGTGACACAGGGATTCCCAGAAAGGGAGGCTCTGCACCGGATCGTTGACGGTGAACTGAATGTGCGCGACGCCGTTGATCTCGACGCTCATGAGTGACCTCCCCTGTGCCGGCGCTGAATATGGCGCAAGAGCAGACCATAGAGGGCCGCGTTGATCAGGACAAGGAGCGTGCCAAGGACGACCTGTGTGGTCTCTGTCAGGGCTGCTGGATAGAGAACGGGGAGCAGGTACTGCTCAATGAAGCTGGTTTCGTAGCCCGCCTCGCCACCCTTCATACGCAGCCAGTTCTCCAGCGGCGTCAGCGGGCAGATGCGGCCGGAGAACTCGATGGCGGCACCCCAGACGAGCGCCGGGAGGTGCAGCCAGATGAGCTTCGGCCAGCGGAAAGCGGCCAGAGCGCCGAATACGACAAAGACAACGAAGCCCAGGTGGATCAGGACCACCCCGTCCGCCAGCAGACGGTAGCCCACTGCGCGCTCAGCTTTCCCGGTACTTGCCTGGCCGTTTCTCGAAGAAGGCGTTCACCGCTTCCATGTGATCGGGCTCCGCATGGCAGACGGCCTGAAATGCCGCGGACATGTCGAGCAGCTCATTCAGACTCGCCTGTTCGCTGGCGCGCATGAGCTGCTTTGTCAGTCGCACCGCGTGAGGCGGATTCGAGGCGATGCTCTGGGCGAGCGCCACAGAACGATCGAGCAGGGCTTCGGGCGGGACGACCTCGGAGACGAGCCCCATGGCCAGCGCTTCGTCCGCCTTAACCGGCTCGCCGCTGAAGGCCATCTTGCAGGCGTTGGAGTAGCCGACTGCCCGCGGCAGAAACCAGGCGCCACCGTCGCCGGGAATGATGCCGAGCTTGACGAAGCTTTCGGCGAACATGGCTTTCTCAGAAGCGATCCGGATGTCGCACATGGTTGCCAGGTCGCACCCGGCGCCGACCGCCGGGCCATTGACGGCGGCGATGATGGGCACGTTCAGTGCGTGGATCGCCCGGGGAATGCGCTGAATGCCTTTCCGATAGGCATCTGCCTGGTCGAAGGGATCACCGGCGAACAACCCCTGCCGGTCGCGCATGTCTTTAACGTTGCCGCCAGCGCAGAAGGCACTGCCTTCACCGGTGAGCACCACGCAGCGAACGGACGGGTCGTTGTTTATCTCGGCACAGGTGTCCTCGAAATCTTCGAACTGATCCGCACCGGTCAGCGCGTTTCGGGTGTCGGGGCTCGACATGGTGAGCACGAGTACGTGGTCGCGCCGCTCGCGATTGAGAAAGCTCATGGGTGTCTCCAGAAACGAAAGGGATTGGTGGTGAGTTTACACCGACGATCTGACGAGAGCCGATTCAGCCGTCCGGCTGCTCGGCGCGAATTTCCATCAGATCCTGCACGCACTTCACCAGCATTGGCGTGCCGGCCTGGATGCCCGAGTTGATGCACTGCTGCTCATAGCGTTTCTGCCAGTACTCGTCATCGGTCTCGGCTGCATTGAGGTCGGCATCGGTGGGGCTCGACGTGCTGCAGGCGCTGGTCAGGGCGGCCAGGAGCAGGAGGGCGACAGTTCGAGTGAATCTCACGGTTGTTGGTCCTTTTTGGGTTCAGCAGCTTGGGTTTAGCAGCTTGGGTTCAGCGGCTTGGGTGC
>Ga0316191_10004381_pt1 | contig 10521 bp, 8 predicted proteins | sample Eddworburr2cm_MG_FD_204928 | JGI IMG/M metagenome (GOLD analysis project Ga0316191, IMG submission 204928) | Coastal sediment microbial communities from Maine, United States - Eddy worm burrow 2 cm | ecosystem: Environmental > Aquatic > Marine > Coastal > Sediment | place: USA: Maine | collected... | reverse complement strand
ATGACATGGTAGCTGCGTAGAAAAGTGCCGCCAGTACTTGACGGCCTTGTTAATAGAATGATCGTAATTGACAGCTTGCGACCAGCATCCGAACATGCACGAAGGGCCGAAAAGGGTCGTTAGCGGTCATCACTGGGCATTGAGCAGCAACTTCTGCTTTCAAGCTCATTGCAGAACTCCCCTGAGCATAATGTTCAGGGGAGTCAAGTTCTCAGTTCGGCCAGGAACGAAACGGACACCTTATCGAATCCGACGCATACCGGGGCGGCGCACTGACCGATATTAGCGCGTCAGTCTACGTTATGGACTAGGATATAAATGAGGTCTCGCTATTTAACAGGACTGAAGATTTATCAACGGGTCTCGACCTGAGGTCCAACATGAAGCCGAGGGGTCTGGCTAGGGTTGAAAACAGGAGATATGCAATGAGAATTAGCCGAAAAACTGTATTGATGGGTTCGTTATTCATCGGGCCGATGCTGTTCTTTTCCGTTGCTGCGCTAGCTCAGGATGCGCCGAGCGAATGCGTCGAGACGGGTGCCATGGCCTACGACAACTGGACTAAAGAGGATTCCGGCGGAACGGGGGCGCTGCCGGACGGAGTCGAGAGTGCCGACTACATTCGCTGTAAAGCCTGCCACGGCTGGGACCGCAGGGGCACCGACGGTGGCTATGTGAGGCGTTCACGGACTTCCAGCCGCCCCAATGCCGGCGCCGGTGACGGCGACTCCACCCCCCGTATCATCGAGTCCGGCACGGTTACCGCGGAAATGATCCTGCACGAGGGTACCGGGCGCAGCTATGCTGACGGAGGCGGCAGCTGGGTAGCGCTCGACGAAACCCACTCCGCTGCCAACAAGGCGGCTCATGCCAGTGGCTACACGTTGGGCAACCAGCACCCCGACTTGTCCGTCGACGGCCCGACCCAGATCCAGCTCGACTGCCTGGTGGAATTCCTTAATTTCGCGGATGGTGACCCCGCCGTGTATTTCAACAGCATCGATCCCGTTCAGAACCCGGTGCTGTATACGATGGTCGATACCGCTGACGCTGCAGCGGGCGAGACTTTTTTCAACGACTCCTGCGTGGGTTGCCATGACCTGACTTTTGCTAACGACTATCTCGCGGGCGACGGTAAGTTCAGCGAGTTGGCCCACAAGGCCCGCTGGGGAGCGCCGGATACCATCATGACTCGCGGCGCCATGGGCGATCCGACCGCGCAGAACATAGCCGACATGATGCTGTACCTGCAGCAGCAGAGCGGCACCGGCTTCACATTGAACCCTGGTTTGACCGGCACTTGGTGGAACTCTGCGAGAGCGGGAGAAGGATTCCTGCTGGAGTTCGGCGGTGCGCCGAGCACGGGCGACCTGACCATGTTCGCCTCGTTCTACACCTATGACAACATGGGCAACCAGGCTTGGCTGGTGGCTCAGCCGACCGCCGTCACGATCGATGGTGGTTCCAGCGTCGATGTGACCGTCTACCTGGTTACCGGCCCAATGTGGGGCGACGATTTCGACCCGGCCGACCGCAATAGAATGGAATGGGGCACGGGAACTTTCAGCTTCACTGGCTGTGCAGCCGGCAACGTCGTACTGACGCCGGGTATGGACGCGCAGGGCATGGGCTACACCGCGCTCAGCTACGAGTTGACGCGAGACCTGCTCGATTCGGGCATCCAATGCCCGAGTTCGATGGCCAACTGAGTCAGCACTCCATACGGAAAATGGACCGCCCCCGGGCGGCCCTTTTTCATCGTTGTCTATTCAGAAGATTCTTGCCCACTCGGATGCAATTGCGACTTCAGATAGAGTGTCACAGGTAACCACGCCATATTGCCATTTAATATGGCCCATTGCTGTACACCAAGTGAGTTCTGAATTGGGTCGTTAGCGGCCATCAATGGGTTTGGATGAGCAACTTCTGCTATCGAATCCAATTCAAGCATTATTGCTGCATCGAATCATGCGGCTGGGTTACTTACGGGCCTGCCGCAGGAATTGTCTGGATTCACAGAGAATATGGGCAATAAAGGCTGTAATTCAGTATTCATCCTTCAGACAGGACCAGTATTAGCAGTTTCCTGTTTTAAAAATTGCTGCGGAAGGCTGTGATATATAGGTGGATTTCAGGCAATATAGTGTTCGAATTACCGATACACGTCGATAGAGTCACTGCTGATCCCCGCTCATACAGCGGGGTCCTGACCTACCTGGTGCTGGAAGGCGCCGAGCAACGGTTGTTACAAACCGGAGTTGATAAATGATAATTGGTATGTCGCGACTGAAATCGCTCCTGCAATGGCTTCGAAGAGTCATAGGCGAGAATTCACTCGTGATATATTTTTTGATATTTCTTCTGCTGTTCTCAAGCAGTATCAATATCGACTACCAGACCGGCCTCGATGCCTACACCATCGGCGATTACCAAACCGCGATGAAGAAATGGACAGACGTAGCTGAAGGGCCAGCCAACGCAGTCGATCCGCTCGTCTATGTCGAAACCCACTACGCCATCGCCATGCTGTACTGGCAGGGGCAGGGCGTGCCCCGGGATTTCCACAAGTCTTACGAGTGGCTGCTCAAAGCGGCCAATATGAACCATGCGGGCGCCCAGGCGAAATTGGGTTATCTCTATACCGACGGAGTTGCTGTACCGCGGGATTTCAATATGGCCTTTGAGTGGTTCAGCAAGGCCGCGAAGCAAGGTGATATAGATGGTCAGTACAACCTCGGCATTTTTTATCTGAACGGTTGGGGTACCGAGCAAGACACCTCCATGGCCAAAATGTACCTGGCCGCCGCCTCCGACCAGGGTAACGAGGCGGCGGAGCAAGCCCTCGTAGGAGCGAATTCATTCGCGAAGAATGAAGAAACGAAAATCGATGAATCGCGAATGAATTCGCTCCTGCGTGATGTGGAAGCACCGCCCCCCCTAGGAACGAATTCATTCGCGATCAACGATGATGAAACCCCCATACGTGATGAAGCCTGGATCCTCTCCCAAAACCCCAACCACTACACCATCCAGGTGATTGGACTGAGCACTATCGAAAAACTCGAAGCCCTGATCGACGGCCATGACAACCTGGCCCCCTTCGCGATCTACGTCGTCCAGCGCAGCTCAAGCCCCATACATGTGCTCATCCAGGGCAGTTACGCTGATGTCGATGCGGCCCGAAGTGCGCGCGATAATTTCCCGCGCGAGATCAACCGGCCCGACCAGGTATGGATACGCCAGTTCGGCAAGATCCAGGAACTCATCGCGGCGGAGAGCACCGTGGATGGATAGAGGCGCTCACCGAGTTATCACACAGCCTCGGCCAAATAGAGAACTCCTCTGGCTGTAAATACAGGATCAGTCTTCGACGTCATCGACATTTATCTGACCCGTGATCCGTCGCTTGACATGTGACCAGGCCATGCCCGTCGCCAATATCAACGAAATGACAACAAGGGTGAACCAGGTCAGGATTCCTGTCGATTCCAAAGATACCCAGCCAATATCAACGAGAAACCATATAACAGCTGCAAAAAGCGCGGCTCCTAATGTCACTCCCAGCCAGCCAAGAGCATCAAATGTGGTCTTTACACAGAATATCCATCCGATCAACAAGAGCAGGCCAACAATGGTAACGACCGGGCCAAATGCTGTTTCTTCATCCAGCACCCATGTGACATAAGAGAAACGAGTGGGGTTGTATGTTCCAAGAACTAAAACCAGCGCAAATATCCAACGTCCCAAAAATCCATCAATACCTAACGTCTGACCCACTTGTATCCCCAATCCGTGAATAAATTAGCGCTCTATCTTAACCCATCCATTGACGCTCAGCTTATTCCGTACATCTGGTTGGGCGCCAAAACATCGGGAAACCTGTCTCTAAGCTCACAGCGTGCGATGTAACACAGGTGGCAGGCGTCGGCATATGCTTGCTCGTGCGGTAGTTTGAATCGATTGACCAATTCTACCGGGCCGCCGGCGAGTAGCGGTCCGACGATCGGGTGATTGTCCGGGTCGTAGTCTCGCATGACTTCAGTGAGTGGGCGCTCGAGCAGGTTGCCTATCGAGATGCCCTGGCAAATGTGTAGATTCCCAAATGCATCCACGTGCACGCGCTCCGGATGCCGCAAATCCTCCCAGGGACATTCAGTGAACTGGTTCCAAGGTGTTTTCTGGACACGCGATGCAAGCTTCTCGGCTGCCCGGCCACGGAACAAAACCGTAGATTCACCGGCAGGCAATTTACCGGATGCGCCTTGCACATCTGCCGCTTCTGGCCCTGCGACACTTATGAAATTGACCGGGATGTCAAGCTGCTCTGCAGCCACGCGGGCATTATGTGTTTGCCGCAGGCCGTCCTCGCTGCCGTGGTAAACATCGTCACTGATCGAAAGATCTTCAACGGCACCGGCAAAGGGTTGTAACCACTCCATGGCTTCGGCAACAGTTGTAGCCCAATAGGCATTGGTCACAATTCCGACCTTGAAGTCACGCTCTTTGGCCAGTCGGACACCGGAACACAGTAGCTGGTAATAAAGAAATACTTCACCGCCTTCGAAATAGATCCACTCAATAGTGCCGAGTTCCTCAGCCTGCCTCAGGATATGTTCGATGGTTTTTTCTGTCATGGTGCCGTGCTGCGAAGGCCCGCCCCAGACAAAACAATGGCCGCACTCGTAGTTGCACTCATAAGTCATCAAAAGATGCAGGCCGGAAAGCGGTGAGGATCGAGTAACGGCAGAAGAAACCATATCAAACCCTTGGATCAAGGCATGTAAGAAGTATAAACCAACCTGGGGCGCTGCAAGCACTACTCCTTCTTTTGATAACTCACCACCTGGTGTTCGCCATGCAGGTTGTAGAACGTGTTGCCTTCAGCGACCCACTCCTTAAAGCCCCCATCAAGATCAACTACATTCGTATAACCCATATCTTTCAGAGTGAGCGTTGCCAGTGCGGACCTGCCACCGGTTCGACAGTAAAGAACAATTCTCGAATTGGAGTCGCTTATGAGTTCTTGAATGTAATACTCCAGTTTCCCGCGAGGAAACCATTGGGCTCCCTGAATATGGCCGGCCTCGTATTCTGCTTCCGTGCGAATATCCAGCAGGACAAACTCTTCTTCTCCCGACAGGTAACCGGCAAGCTGCTGTGAGGATATATGGGGCGCTTTCGACTTTGCTTCACTGCTAATCTCTTGCTTACTTTTTACGTCACTAAAGACGTTCATGCTGGCGAACGCGATCAGAACGATCAGAAATCTTCCATATATGTGCATAGTCGCCATCCTCAATTGATCGATAGTAAACACGTTAACAGAGAAACATGGCAGACGTTCGTGCATTATTTGTCGATCAGCACTAAAAAATGATCTCGTCTTTATGTCCAAAAGTTTCGCTGTTATCGATCAGGCGTATCCAATCCGGAGAAATTCAATAGAAGCTGCTTTCCCGAAAAATACTCAAAATTTCAGAGGCCTTATGCATTTTCTTCAATGCCGGGAACTTTGCCAAGTACAACTCAACCACTGCGTCACAATCCGCCTCAGACACGACGTGAGCCACGCCATCAAGTTATAAGCCCCTGATGTCTTTCCAATCGTCGCATTGCCTGCTTATCGAAACAGACACCCGGGGGTTGGCTGCAATGTACTTGCTGTGCCGGGTAGTGACGCTGGAGATAAAATATAGCCGGCAATCGTCATCACTGGCATAAAACAAATCGGTGGACCATGGCCGGCCGTCATGGCAGGTGGCCAGCGACAGGGTTGTGTGTCGAACAAGGTTCCGGTTGATCGAGGGTTTCGGGGACTCTCGGCTAGTCATTGAGTTCGAGCTTAGCAGCCAGCAACGCAAACCAGGGTGTGAACATGCCGGGGAAACGTGCCAGGCTGCGCTGGAGACGATTCAGGTGCATCCAGCGGTATGAGCCGATCTCCTCCGGATTTGGAACAGGCTCACCAGTGTAGCAACCCTTAAAAATGTGCAGGTGTTCATGCTCTATCAGGCCCGAGTCTGGATCCTCGGCCCGGTACCGCAACTCGGCCACCTCCTCGAGTGGTGCCGAGAAGCCAAACTCTTCGCCAAGCCGCCTGTGTGCCGCTGCGAGCGTCTGTTCGCCCGGCCGCGGATGACCGCAACAGGTATTGGACCAGCGCTTCGCGAAGTGGTACTTGTGCGCGGCCCGCCGTTGTAAGAGAAGCTCTCCGTCCGGGTTAGTGATCAGGATGGAAAATGCCCGGTGCAGCTTTCCGGAACGATGCGCTGCGAGCTTGCCACACGAGCCGATCGCATTGTTCTCAGCGTCGACCAGCGTGACGGACTCCAGGTTGTCACGAGGGGAAACCGTACTCATCGTGGTGTCAGTACAGTTCGAGCGTAGCTTGGCTGCACAGGCCGGTTATTGTGAAAATACAGTTTTTTGATCATATCGATCTGGCGGTGCGAGAGGTAAACGGTTTCGGTAAAAATAAACCAGCGCACGCCTTCTGACGCTGGCGGGGTGGTGAGTGAGCCATCATACATAAAGTACTTGTGTTGCTTTGAAGACGACGGGAAATACCCACTAACGTCTATCTTTATTTCAGTGAATACTTTCTCTTCGCCCGGCCTGGTTGGCGCCTGGTCTTTTAGAATCGAAAAGAAAAATGGGTGGTCCTCCTCTCCTTCCTCGTAAAGTACCGACACGACGGCAAGCTGGCCCGCTCCGTCGGCGTGCACGAAATGCAGTTCGACATCAGCATGCTTGCCGTTGATCGTGTGCTCACTCGGCGAATGGAAATGATATTGCCTGAGTGTGAATGTTTGTCCTCTGAAGTTGAGAGTTGATCCTCCCGGTACTATCGTCTCTACTGTATGCCCATTATTCAACACTTTCAGATTAGTGGGGTGCGTCTCAAATTCTAGATAGGGCAGGTCTGCAGTTATGACCTCCCTGGTGACAATGTCTATGGGTGATTGCGACCGCCCAATGGCTGCGAGCACATAGTCGGGGCTCAACCCACCCCATTGCTCCGGGCCACGCTGGGTCGAGTAGTCCCACTTCGGACCTGAAGCCTGACCAGGTTTCGTTGGTTCGGGTTCTGTCTTGCCGCAACCGGCTGTGAATAACGGAACCGCAATGAAAACAACGGCCAGCGCAATAGACCGGCACAAGGGCACGAATCTGTGCTCTTCCTTCATGCTCGCGACCATAGTGCGCTCCGGTTCCTCGACCGTCATTGGCGCAACTCTGCCTTTCGATAGACCCATCACCTGCCTCCGTTGTTTTCCATTGTGCTCAAAAACACCATTTGGGAAGGGCCGATGGTCGCCAACCCAGGATTTCGTCTACCCGTTGAAATTTTCCTCAAATTCCGCGCGTCGGTCATCGGGGGGTGTCAGCGTGAAACCTGCCAGGTCCGAGTAGGCCTTGATGAATGCGGGACGCCCGGAGAGGCGAAGCATGTAGTCGGAAAACACGGCGTCCTGGCACAATCCGTACGCCTGGGCCCACGAGATATTCTGGCCCATGATGCAGTCGACCGCACTGAATCGGTCGCCGCAGATGTAAGGATGCCGGTCGAGACGGGCCTTCAGTTGGGGTTCGACCTCCTGTTTGATCTTGTCCCGGTAACGAACGATGGTCTTCTCGTCGCTATCGCTGCCGAGGAGATGGGTATGGCTCCGAATTTGCCACAGCATCATGTCCATCGAGGTCGAGCCGAAATGCAGCATCTGCAAATAGTCGGCCCGTTCCATGGAGAAAACATCCGGCGCCGGGGCGAGACCTTTTTCAGGGAACAGATCGGCCAGAAAAGCGATCATTGCGCCACTTTCCAGCATCACCCGGCGCTCACCGTTGTCCAGTGTGAACTCAAGGGCCGGGACGTTGTGGTTCGGGTTCTTCTCGAGGTACTCCGGACGATACTGCGCACAGTCATACAGCGGAACCACCTCAACATCAAAATCGTCATCCAGCAGTTCATGCAGCAGCCATTTCACCCGTACGCTGCGAGTGGCGGGAAAGTGATACAGTTTCAGCCTTGTGAAATTCATTTGATGTTTCTCCTGGATCTTGTCGCCACGTCCTGTTGCTCTGCCAAGACGCGCTGATCAAGCAGTAACAGATCATCATCAGAATGCACCTCATCGAGTGAGTGTTTGTGGTTCAGGTCGATTTACGTCTTCCATCATTGACTGCCATGGGATCACTCATTTCGTTTACATAAGGTGGATGACGTCATTCGACTGACTTACTGCGTCAGTGGCTATGACAGGTACGCCGGGCGGAAACGACCCTGCGTACCTGTCCAGTTTCTACCATACCGACCTTAATCTAGGCATGGGATCAGAGGTTATGCCCCCTTTTCGGTTTCGTCTTCGCCGGTCTTGGTGAAGTACACCCACTGGTTCAACGGAGTGGCATGCTTCTGCGAGAGGTCAGTTGCACGGAAGCCCCATCGGTCCCAGTTGGCGAGCACCTTCTCCTGGACGGCCTTCGGCCAGTGTCGCCGGAAGGTCAGGATCCCCGGCCTGGGCTGGCAGACATTCTTTTCCGTACCGAGACAGCTGTAGATAGCGACTCCAGCGCCACTTACGGTCTCACCGAGGCGATTTGGGACCATCTCTTCGTAGCCACCAACCCGACCCAGGTAGTCTTCCAGGGTGTGGTAGGCCTCGGTGCCGACGCCGTAGAACGGTGAATCGGGGAAGTACCAAACGCCTCTCTCCGGGTGGTTGCGGGTGGCGAAGGCATAGGTCACGGCCAGCGGATCCTCGGGATCGATGTCCTCTCCCACCACCAGCATCTTGGTGAAGCAGCCGCCGATGTGATCCCAGAAGACGAACTTGCCGAGCCTGGTCATGAATTCGTCCAGGCTCCAGCCGGTGGTCTTGTTCCAGTTGTTCTTCACCCGCAGCACGAACCAGCTGCCGGAGGACTCGATGGTCGCGAGGCCGTCGACAACGGGAAATCCTTCCTTCTTGAGCGCAATAACCACATCGGCACTGTTGCACACGGCGATGCCGATCACCGTGCTATTGGGCGTCACGGCGGGAACGGCGGTGGGAAGAATCGCGTTGTTCCGGAAGGTCACACAGGTAATGTCCTGCCGCGGTTTCGGCCCTATCTTGTGGTCGAAGTGATAGCCCGCGTGCTCGCCGTAGGGGCCCTCCACAATCTTCTCCGAAATCGAGACGACACCCTCGACGATGATCTCAGATGTTGCGGGCACCAGCAGGTCGTTGGTCTCGCACTTGACCATCTCGATCGGCGCGTTGAGCATCTGGCTGGCGACGTCGTACTCGTCGACGTAGTCGGGGATACGGCTGGCGCTCTGCCAGGCGCAGACCGGCGGCACGCCGAAGGCGATGGCAAAGGGCATGTCCTCACCCTTGTCGATCCACTCCTTGAAGACCATGCCGTTGTGCTGAGTCGGGAAGATCCAGTAGCCTTTCATGGTGTTCTTGTCGTGCACGGCGGCACGGTTGATGGACCAACTCGTCCACCTGCCGTCGGGGGTCTGGCAGGTATTGACTCCGGCGGACTGCAGCATGCGCTCGGCATCGTGATCGTGCTGGAGCGGCACGGGGAGCTTGTTCAAATCTATGTCGTCCCCAAGCCACTTGTTCTCCTTGCAGGGCGCATCCTTGGCCTCGACGATTTTCGGCGGGTGCACCGGGTTGTTCGCCAACGAGTACTGGTAGGCTTCCATGATTTCCATCAGCGTGGCGTCCAGCGGTGCGCCCACGTTGGCCGCTACCCGCGCCCAAGGCCGGCCGGGCGTACCGCTCTTGGTAAAGCCCCACTCGGCGGCGCGGAATCCCGGGCTGTCCTTCACATTGTTGAAGATCGGCGAGGGTGACAGGGTCTCGTCGGCTAGACGACAGATAGCGCCCATCTCGATGTTCCAGTCCACCTCGTCGTCGATGGCGAGGTACTCGCCTTCCTTAACCATCAGCTCCAGGAATTCCCGATAACTGCGGGGGATGCTGTCGTAGTCGATTTTAATAGTCATGATTTACTCCAGATTTTTTCGTTTAGATGATTTTTACGATTTGCGTTCCTTCAAGTCGGAAACTTTGATGGATGTCTCTCCGTCCGCCCTGGCGGCGCGGGCGGTCGCACCCTCCCAGCGCCTGACGGCGCCGGTGTCGATATCGAACAGGTCCAGAACCCGGCCGACACTGTGATTGATAAGGTCGTCGATGGTGGCAGGCTTGTTGTAGAACGCCGGCATGGGCGGGGCAATCACGGCGCCAAGTTGGGCCACCTCGAAGAGCAGCTTGCAGTGTCCCACGTGCAGCGGCACCTCCCGTGGCATCAGGACCAGGGGGCGTCGCTCCTTTAACACCACATCCGCGGCTCTTACCAGCAGGTTGTTTGCCGCCGAGTGCGCGATCCCGGACAGGGTATTCATCGAGCAGGGCGCAATCACCATGCCATCGGTCCGGAAAGATCCGCTGGAAATGGTTGCGGCCTGGTTGCCGTAGCCGTGCACAACGTCGGCGAGGCTCTCGACATAGTCCGCTGTGT
>Ga0316191_10004380_pt1 | contig 10521 bp, 11 predicted proteins | sample Eddworburr2cm_MG_FD_204928 | JGI IMG/M metagenome (GOLD analysis project Ga0316191, IMG submission 204928) | Coastal sediment microbial communities from Maine, United States - Eddy worm burrow 2 cm | ecosystem: Environmental > Aquatic > Marine > Coastal > Sediment | place: USA: Maine... | reverse complement strand
CTCAATTTCCTGTCGGACCTGCGCTACCTGAGCTCCGAGTTCCGAAACGACGACCCATTCGAAGAAGAGAACCCGTTCGATCCGAACCGAAGCGACAGTAGCTGGCGCAACGAACTGAATTATCGCGTCGGGCTGCTCGAACTCCGGTTGGTGGCCGAGATGCGGGACATCAACGGCCGCTGGACGGGGCAGGGATATTTTTCCGTGCGGCGATATTACGGAACGACCTGACAGGGCGTTTCAGGCTATAAACACAAAAACGGGCGAAAGAGAGACAATGGAATCACCTACACGACTATGGATTGCGGCGGTGCTCGTTGCAGCGCTGTTTGCCTTCGTCTACCTGGAGGCAGCGAGAGCCGAATACGGCGACGTCGTCATCAACGAATTCTCGGACGAGGCCGGCATGCGGCCTGTGGTGTTTCCACACTGGTTTCACCGCATTCGCTTCCGTTGCAAAGTTTGCCACGGGGATCTCGGCTTCAAGTTCGAGGCAGGCGGCAATGGCATCAACATGCTCAAAATCATCGACGGCGAGTATTGCGGCGCCTGCCATAACGGTGATGTGGCGTGGTCGATCGAGAACTGCGACCTGTGCCATTCGGGCATCCCGGAAACGCCGACCCAGGTCCACCACAGCACCGTGCAAAAACTCGTCGCGCCGCCACAGGCTGACGCGAGCGATCCATCGGAGGGGCAGCAATGACTGTCATCAATATGCGGAGTCTCGCCGTGTTGATGATTGCGGGCGGGCTGGCGCTGCTGGCGATGCTGTTGCTCGCAAGCCTCGCGGAGGCGCAGTCCGACCCGAACCGGTTCAACCGCCTGATGAAGCCCGCCGCCGAGCGCAACGCGCCGCCGCCCGAGGACGGCATCCATGACCCGGACAGCCCCGGGACGCACCTGTTGCAGACGCCCCGCGAGGCATTCGCCGCATTGCCCGATTCGATTTCCGGAAACTACGTACAATGGAACGAGGCGATGGACAAGGGCGTGATCGAGCCGCGCAACAGCCTTACGCCGGTCAGTACGCCGCCGATCGTGCTGGACCTCAATATTGTGCGCGAGGTAAAGGGCTCGATGCCCGACGTCGTGTATCCCCATAAGCAGCATACGCAATGGCTCGACTGCTCGAATTGTCATCCGGCGATCTTCATCCCGCAGAAAGGGGCGAACCAGATCAGCATGGCGTCCATCCTGATGGGCGAAAAGTGCGGCGTCTGCCACGGCAAGGTCGCGTTCCCGGTATCGGAATGCCGGCGCTGCCATTCGCGTCCGAAGCAACAGGCCGCGGCCAACTAACCGGCCCGGCGTGAAATCCAGGTGAATAGAATGCATACAACCCTGACGAGACGAGTATTTACCGCCAGTCTGGCCGTGGTAATGCTCGTGGTACTCCACGGTCCGTCTCGCGCGGAATCGCCGACCGCACCTGACATGTCGTCGCGGCTCGTCTACGTCGAGCGGCTGCTGACCGAGTCGTCGGCTGCGAGGAGGGTGGACGCGAGCGGCAATGCCGAAGCGGTCGAGATGAAGGCGCAGGCACAGGCGCATTTCGATGAAGCCCGCAAGCTCGTCGATGGCGGCGACCATGAAGCGGCCGAGGCCGAGTTGCGCGAGGCCATCGGTTTGATGACGGCTGCAGCGCGCAAGGCGAACGGCGATTCGACAGTCACGCAGAAACAGTCGGACGATTACGGTTCGCGAAAGGAGAGCGTGCAGGCACTGGCCAAGGCCCACGACCGCATCGCGACGGAAAAAGGCATGCAGGAGATGAACCGGGCGCTGCAGGAAAAGGTCGATGCCGACCTTGCGGCATCCGACAAGTTGCTCAGTGACGGCAAGGGCGCGGAGGCGCGTGCCAGGCTCGACGCAGCCTATGAGTCGGTGAAAGCTTCGCTGGAAGAACTACGCGGTGGCGACACCCTCGTTCGCGAACTCAATTTCGAGACGCCCGAGGACGAGTACCTGTATGAGCTCGATCGCAACGACACCCACCGCATGCTTGTCGAAGTCCTGCTGGCCGAAAAAATGCAGGCGAGTCCCATGCGCAAAACGGCCGACGGATTCATCGCCCGGGCCGGCGAGCTGCGCCAGGAGGCCGAGGAAGCAGCTGGCAGGAAGAAGTTCGAGGAGGCGATTGGCCTTCTGGAAGCATCGACGAAGGAATTCATTCGCGCGATAAGGAGCGCCGGCGTTTACATTCCCGGCTGAGCGACGGTGAGACGTATCCGGGCAATATCCCTGTTCATCGCATTGTCGGCGCTTGCCGGCGCCGTGGTGGGTGCCGGTAACTGGCAGCCGCTGAAGGACGACGGACTCCACGATCCCTCGAATCCCGCTCTCGAGGTATTGCAGGAGCCCGGCGAGGCGCTCGGCGTGCTTGCGCCCGACGGCGCGGGCAACAAGGTCGACTGGGTACAGTCGTTGCAGCAGGGGCTGATCGCGCCGCGTCCGAGTCTCGATGGCGAAAGGGAACCGGAGATTCGCGAGACGACGGTGCTCATGAAAAACACGTATCCGATGCTGTACGTCAGGTTCCCGCACAAACCCCATACGCAGTGGATGGCCTGCGAAACCTGTCACGACCGGATCTTCGTGCCACAAGTCGATGCCAACCCGATCAACATGGGCAAGATCCTCGACGGCGAGTACTGCGGTCTCTGCCATGGCGCGGTGTCGTTCCCATTGACCGAATGCAACCGCTGTCACAACACGGACCCGGCATCTGTCGGCAAGGAGAGCGCCGTGGCGGGAGAAGGAGCTCAATGAAGCGATGGGGGGGGCGGGTGCTAACACTATTCGCGATCTCGAGCCTGGTACCCGCTGTGGTCGCGTGGGCGGAATACGCCGACGTAACCATCAACACGCAATCCGAGGCGGAGGGCGTGGCGCCGGTTATTTTCCCGCACTGGTTCCACCGCATCCGTTTCCAGTGCTCGGTCTGCCACGTCGGCCTCGATATCAGGATGGGCGCAGGAACCACGGGGATAACCATGGAAAAACTGATCGATGGTCAGTACTGCGGCGCCTGCCACGATGGCACTATTGCCTGGTCAATTGATAATTGCGACCTGTGCCACTCGGGCCGGCCGGGCCTGGAAACCGGCATAAAAGGAGGCCACGAGACCACGGGGCCGGGCTTATATTGAGAGGGGCCGTGCCGCTAAATCGACACTGCAATCCGGGTTTGACGCATTCGCGCAAGGCAGCGGGTCTCGCCGGTCTCTCTGTGGCGGCCATGCTGGCGTCGTGCGCGCTCGACCCGGGCGCCTATACGCCCGCCGAGGATGTCGGTATCGACGTGACGCTGGTGCCGTTGAACGTGATTGGCGGCGCCGGAGGCGTCAGCACGATGCCGCAGGGCAGCGGGCAGCAGCTCGGTTTTGCCGCGGCGGTTGCGGCGCGCGCTGGCCAGGTGTACGTCGTCGACAGCACAGCGCCCGGGCTCGTGCAGGTGGATGTATTCAGCGGCGGGCTGCGGCTCCTGCGGCCATTGCGCGATGCCGGAACGGCGGGGCTCTATGTCACGGAAGACCTCATCATTTACGTCGTGGACCGGCAGAGCCGCGCGGTGCTGGAACTGGACGACAACGGCTGGGAGCGGCAGCGATACACCGACAGCACACTGGTTCCGGCGCCCGTCGACGTTACGGTGCTGAATTGGGGTTCCACGGTCCTTATTGCGGATGAGTTGAGCCGCCGGCTGGTGATGTTCGACCGCCTCTCCAACCCGACCGGGATGACGCACTCGACGCTGTCGCCTGTCGTGAGTGCCGCGTCCATTGGCGCTGTCGCGGCCAGCAACGGCTCGTTGTTCCTGCTGGATCCGGCCTCGCGCGAGGTCACGCAGCTCGATCTGCAGGGGCGCGCCATTGCGACATACGGCGAGGACGCTTTCGAAGCGCCGGTCGCCATTGCGGCCGACGCCTGTGGGCGCGTGTTCGTCGCCGACGGGCAACCGGCGGGGCTGTTCGTGAGCTCTTACGAGTACCTGGGCACGCATTCCAGGGCCGCGTTACCGCCGGAGATTGCCACAGCGGTGACGGATCTCTGGATAGACGGCAACGAGCTTTACGTGGCTGCGGGACCGTTCGGGGTTTACGTCATGGCGATCGAGCCCGGGTGTTCGGGGCGATGAAGCGCAGCGGTGCAGTGATCGTTCTCGGCGTGCTGGGCGGCTGCGCGGCCGCACCGATGGAGATGCATTACTTCCCGGAGGACCGCGTCCCCGAGGCGCGGCTGGTCTGGCCGGGCCCGCCCGAGGTGGCACGCATCGCGTATGCGGGCGAACTGATCGGTGAGGACAATTTCCGCACGGTCGAGGGCGAGCGTGACGGTACTGCATTGCGCGTGTTGCGGTGGATCGCGGGCATCGGCCGCGGGGACCAGAATGCGCGGGAGCTGATTCGCCCGCAATCGGGCATGGTCGACGAGGTCGGACGGATTCTCGTCACCGACGCCGGCCGGGAGGCCGTGGTCGTGTTCGACGAGTCCGCCGGCACGCTGAGTTTCTGGCCGGAAGCGGAGCGCGGCCGCGATTTCATGTCGCCGGTCGGGATTGACTCCGATGGCGCCGGTGGATTCCTGGTCGCCGACGCGGACATCGGTTACGTCCTGCGCCTGACGCACGATGGCGAACCTGCGGGCAGCATCGGGAAAGGCGCGCTCGAACGGCCGACCGGTTTGTGCCGGAGCGAAGCATCGGGCGAGATCTTCGTGGCGGATTCGGCCGCACACGACATCAAGGTATTTGATGCATCGGGACGGCTTCTCAGGAGCATCGGCGAACGCGGCATCGACGCCGGCCGTTTCAACGGCCCCACGCACCTGAACTGCAGCGGCGACAGGCTGTACGTGACCGATACGCTGAATGCGCGGGTGCAGGTCCTGTCGCTGTCGGGCGAGCCGCACGCCAGTATCGGCAAGCGGGGCCTGTTCGTGGGCAATCTCGTGCGGCCGAAAGGTGTCGTTACGGATCGCGATGGCCACGTCTACGTGATCGAGTCGTATTACGACCACGTGCTGGTATTCAACAAGACCGGCGATTTGCTCTTGCCCATCGGCGGCACCGGCAACGGTGCGGGCCAGTTCTTCCTTCCGGCGGGCGCGTGGACGGATGACGGCAGCCGGCTGTTCGTGGCGGACATGTTCAACGGGCGTGTCGTCGTACTCGACTACCTGGGCGGTGGCTCATGAGGTACCGGGCCTTGCTGCTGGCTTTCGCTGTTTTCGTTGCGGGCATAGGCACGCATGTCGCCTCGCGTGCGCAGTCGACCAACGACATTGCCAATACGCCCCATAACCTTTCCGTCAGCGGTCCGGGCACGGTTACCGCGAACTCGCAGACACAGGTTTGCGTCTTCTGCCACACGCCTCATGGCGCGACCAACTCGCCGGGGGCACCATTGTGGAACCGGACCCTGTCCAACGAGACATACACGACCTACAGTTCCTCGTCGCTGGATGCGGAGACGATCGCCGGCCAGCTGGCGCAGCCGGCCGGCAGCTCCAAGCTTTGTCTCTCGTGCCACGACGGCACGCTGGCGATCAGTTCGGTCAACGTAATTACCGGACAGGTCGATGCAACGATTCCGATTACGGGTGCCGGGCCCGGGGACACGATGCCCGCCGGCGAGGGTTTGCAAACCGGCTTCACCCGCAACCTGGGCACCGATCTTTCGAATGACCACCCGATATCGCTGACCTACGACACGACGCTCGCCAATGCCGACGGCGAATTGCTGGATCCGGCGGTAACGGCGCACATCGCGATCCGCCGGCCCGGAGTGCGTCCGCCCGTGCCGCTCGAGGATACCGGTCCCGGCGGTGCCGGCCAGGTGCAGTGTGCGAGCTGCCACGATCCTCATGTCGTCGACACGAGTATCTCGCCGACCAACAAGTTCCTGCGGCTGAAGCGCTTCCAGCAGAACCAGCCGGCCGGCCAGTTCGATGCGGATACGGACATCAATTGCCTCGCCTGTCACGACAAGGAGGGGTGGTCCACCTCGGCGCATGCCGACCCGCAGGTTGCGGACGAGACCTACCAGCAACAGCCGGCGCAGCTGCGTGAATTTCCGAACGGGTTGCCGGTCTGGCAGGCCGCCTGCCTCAACTGTCACGACACGCACAGCGTGCACGGATCCCGGCGGCTGCTTCGCGAGGGCACGGACGCACCGGGCACGCCGAAATCGGGCGGCGCATCCGCCATCGAAGAGACCTGTTACCAGTGCCATTCGGCGGCGCCGATCGTGAACAACCCGAACGGCGACGTAAAAGACATACAGACCGAGTTCAACCTGGCCATCCACATGCCGATTACCACGGCAGACCAGCGTGCGGCAAACGAGGTTCACGACATCGTGGACGGCGACCTTACGGAGCCCCGTGCGCAGCTCGGGCGCGGCGATCACAACAACCGGCACGCCGAGTGCACGGATTGCCACAACCCGCACCGCGTCATGCGCAATTCGCGCTTCGACGGCGTGGGCACGACGGCACAGGCGACCCACGAACATTCGCCGGGCCATACGAACATCGCCTCGGGCGTGCTGCGAGGCTCGTGGGGCGTCGAACCCGTCTACGGCAACGACGCATTCCTGTCGCTGCCGAGCGCGTACGAAGTCAGGCGCGGCGACGGCGGTGTCGGCGCGAGCGACTCGGTGAACGCGCAACACGTCACCCGCGAATACCAGGTCTGTCTCAAGTGCCATTCAGACTACGGCTTCAACGACGACGGCATCTACCCGGCAGGAACGCGACCGAGTCTCGGACTCTCCGGCGGCGGTACCGCCTCGGGCACGAACGATCTCGACCAGTACACGAACCAGGCCATGGAGTTCCAGGCACCGCTCGGGGATCGCGGTGAGCCCGGCGGCAACCACCGCTCCTGGCACCCGGTGATCGACAGCACCGGGCGCAGCGCGGGTGCGCGCAACATGAGTGCATCGGCGAACATGTTCCTGCCGCCGTGGAACGGCGCGGACATCGGCAGCCAGACGATGTATTGCTCCGACTGCCACGGGCGTAATTCGGCCAACGGCACCGCGGAGCCGCCTGCGGGCACGCCCTGGGGACCGCATGGCTCGGAAAACAACTTCATTCTAAAGGGCACCTGGGACCAGAACACCGGCGGCAACCAGAACGGCATCTGCTTCCGCTGTCACAATCATGCCGGGTACGCGACGGATGTGAATCGCGGCGATGAGCCCGGGTTCGAAAGTGGTTTCGGCAACAACGACCGCGACACCAACCTGCATGCGTTCCATGCGGATAAGCTCGGGCAGAACCTGCAGTGCACCTGGTGCCACGTCGCGGTGCCGCACGGCTGGAAGAACAAGGCCCTGCTCGTGAACCTCAACGACGTGGGGCCGGAGGCCGGTGCCGCGCCCGGCACCGAAATCTCCATTCCGGGCAGCGCCGCGACCTATACCCAGGGGCCGTATTACCTGAACGCCAAGCTGAAAATACTGAATTTCGCGCAGAGCGGCACCTGGTCGGAGAACGACTGCGGGTCCGCCAGCGGCCAGGGCGGCACCGGCCGCGACTGGATGCGCAACGTCTGCGAGAATCCGCCATGAAGCCTGTGCTGCAAAAACTCGCATCGCTGAGGCTGACGCTGGCAGGACTCGCCGTGCTCATCGTCAATTCGTTCGCGGTGAGCCAGTGGCCGGACGCGGCGATACCGTGGCTCGTGTTGCCGCTTGCCGTACTGGCGCTAAACCTGCTGGCCGCATTGCTCGTCAGGCACGCGTTCCGGCAGCAGGCGGCCCTGTTGCTGTTCCACGTCGGCCTGCTCGGTGTGCTGCTGCTGGTTGCCGCAGGGGTCCTGATGCGCTTCGACGGCAGCGTGGAAGTGGTCGAAGGCAGCGCATACAACGCGGTGAGCGTCACCGACCGGGGCCGGGGCTGGCTGCATCCGGATCGCCTGGACCGGGTGCAATTCACCCAGGGACCTGTCGAGGTCAACTACCTCTCCGGCTTGCGCCGCGATACGACGCACAGCCAGGTCGCGCTGGGACGGGCCGATGGCCCCGGGATCCGGCGCGATGTCGGCGACCGCGAGGGATTCACGTCGAACGGTTACCGCTTCATGACCACGTTCAACAAGGGTTACGCGGTGCTCGTCCTGTGGCGCGATGCTGCGGGCACGGAAGCAATCGGCGCGGTCAACCTCCCGTCGTTTCCCGAGTTCGAGTGGAAGCAGGCCAACGACTGGACCACGCCGGCGGGCGAGTTGCTCACCCTGGAGCTGAAACTGGCGGAGCGCGTGCCGGAGGAATCGCCCTGGACCCTCAGCAGCCGGGATGTCGGCTACGAAGTCGGAATTTCCGGCGGTGCACTGGCCGAAACCACCGTGGCTCCCGGCGAGCCGGTCGCCGTGAAAGGCGGCGAGATCACCGTCGTCGACCTGCGCCTGTGGATGGGTTACCGAATCGATTACAACCCGTTGCTGCCCTGGCTGCTGAGCGCCGCTTTCCTGTCGCTCGGCGCGCTCGGTGTGCACATGGCGCAGAAGTTCCGCGTGCCGCGCGTCGACGGCGCCGTGCCGGCCCATGGCGGAGAGCAAACCGCATGAGCATGGACGTCGAGAAAACCCTGCTGGTCACCGCCGTTGCGGGCTTCGGGGTCGTGCTGCTGCTCGACGTCCTGTTTCGCCGGCAGGGGCGGCCGGCCTGGCCGGCAGTCAGCGGCCTGCTGTTCGTCGTCCTCGGACTGCTGACAGCCGCGGTTGCGGGACGTTGGCTCAGGGAGGCGCAAGGTCCCTTCCTGACGCTCTACGACGTCCTGCTGAGCAACCTGTTCAGCCTGACGCTCGTCTACCTCGTTGCGGCGTGGCTCGTGCCCGCGTTGCGCCGTTCTTCCGCGATCGTCGTGGGTTTCCTCGGCCTGCTCGGTGTCTGGTCGCTGACCGTATCGGCGCAGGCGGTGCCGCTGCCGGCCACGTTCGACAATCCCTGGCTGTGGCTGCACGTCACGGCCGGCAAACTGTTTCTCGGCCTGTGCCTGCCTGCGGCCGCATCCGCGTTGTGGCTGCTCGTGCGCACCCGGCGCCTGCCCGTGGAAGACGGTGACCTGGATGCAGCCGTCTGGCTCACGCTGTCGCTCGCGTTCGTCTGCCACAGCTTCATGCTGATCGCAGGGGCGATCTGGGCGCACAGCGCGTGGGGCCGCTACTGGGCCTGGGACTCGCTGGAGACCTGGACCTTCATCACGTGGCTGTGTATAGCGCTTCTGCTGCACGCGCGCGTGACGTTCAGGCGCATGCCGGTCGCTTACGGCTGGTCGGCCGTACTGGTTGTCTTCGGCCTCGCGATCCTGACGTTTCTCGGTGTGCCGTTTCTGAGCGTCGCGCCGCACAAGGGGGTCATGTGAGCCGCCGCATCGACAAACGGCGCAGCGTGATTCCGCTGGCGCTTGTCCTGACCGCGATCGGGGGCGCATTGCTGAGCGTCTACGTGTCGCACGATGCAGGTGAGTCGGTTGTTGCGGACGCGCACGAGGTTCTCGACGACGAAGAGGCGCGCCGCGCGCACCAGAGCTTCCAGCAGGGCGTCGCCATGCTGCAGGCGGGGCATTTCGACCATGCCGTTACAGCCCTGCACGCGGTCCTCGAGATCTATCCGGCGCTGCCGGAGGCCCACGTGAACATGGGTTTCGCGTTGCTCGGCGCCGGCGAGCCGGCAGCGGCCGCAGACTTCTTTAACAGCGCGACCGACCTGCGCCCGTCGTTGCATAATGCCTACTACGGGCTTGCGCTGGCTGAGCGAGACATTGGCAACGACAAGGCCGCGCTCGCTGCGATGCAGGCCTATACACATCTCGCCGCCGCCGACGAGCGGCACCTGCCGCGTGCCAAGGAGATGCTCTGGGAGCTGCAGGCGAAAACCCGGGGGGAGACACCTTGAGAAAAATAGTGCGCAACGTGTTGCCTGTCGTCTTGCCGCTGCTTCTCGGCGAGTGGGCCATCGCGCAGGCGATCGACTGTACGCCGGGCACGGATCCCGCCGTGATACGGCAGGCGGAACAGAAGCTGGTGCTGCTGCAGAGAATGGTGGGCACCACCGGCCCTGCGCAACGTGTCGACGACGGCGACAACGCCGAGGCAAAAACGGCCCTCGAGCAGGCGCGGAGCGACGCGGAGCGCGCAAGCCTGGTGCTGGACGAGGGCTGCGGTAACGAGGCCGTGGCGCTTGCGACGTCGGGACTGGGCCTCGCTTCCAGGGCTTTCTCACTGGCGAAGAACAGCGGTCCGGACAGCAGCCGAGAGTTCAAGGATGTTCACGCGCGTACGACGAGTTACCTGCAGTCGCTCGAGGCTCAGCCGGAGGAGGTGCGGGGTATCGGTGCGGCCGACGTCACCGGCATGCGGCGGCAAATGGAGCGGGCCGAGGAACTTGCGGTCGGCGGGGATTACGCGGCGGCCACCGGGCTGCTGAAGCCCGTGGTCGATCGTCTCGAGCGCAGGCTCGTCGCGATCTACGATCAGAAAACCGTGTATTACGAGAAGTCCTTCGACGG
>Ga0316191_10004379_pt1 | contig 10523 bp, 7 predicted proteins | sample Eddworburr2cm_MG_FD_204928 | JGI IMG/M metagenome (GOLD analysis project Ga0316191, IMG submission 204928) | Coastal sediment microbial communities from Maine, United States - Eddy worm burrow 2 cm | ecosystem: Environmental > Aquatic > Marine > Coastal > Sediment | place: USA: Maine | collected... | reverse complement strand
CGGCAACAAGGACGACATCTTCTACTTCTCCACAACCCACGACGCTCCCAAGTACCGAATCGTCGGCGTGGACCTCGAGAATCCGTCTCCCGAGAACTGGCAGGAGATCGTACCGGAGGCCGAGGAGACCATCGAGGGAGCCTCACTGGCCGGCGGTCATCTGATCGTTCAGTACCTCCAGGATGCCAAGTCGGTGGTGAAGGTCTTCGATCTGGAGGGCCAACCGACCCGTGAGGTCGAGCTGCCCGGTATCGGAAGTGTCGGCGGCTTTGGTGGCAAGCTCGACGACCCCGAGACGTTTTACACCTTCACCGGCTACACGACTCCGGATCGCATCTACCACTACGATATCGAGAGCGGTGAGAGCACGCTGTTCCGCGAGGCCAAGGTGAACGTCGACTTGAGTCCTTTCGTCACCACCCAGGTCTTCTACGAGAGTAAGGACGGGACCCGCGTGCCGATGTTCATCGTTCACCGCGAGGACCTCGAGCTCGACGGCACCAATCCGACGCTGCTCTACGGCTATGGAGGCTTCAACGTCTCTCGCACCCCTTACTACAGCCCACGGCGGATCGTCTGGATGGAGATGGGTGGCGTGCTGGCCGTCGCCAACCTGCGCGGTGGAGGTGAGTACGGCGAAGAGTGGCACCAGGCTGGCACCAAGCTGCAAAAGCAGAACGTCTTTGACGACTTCATCGCCGCTGCCGAGTGGTTGATCGACAACGGCTACACCTCGAAGGACAAGCTGGCGATTCGCGGCGGCTCGAACGGCGGACTCCTCGTCGGAGCCGTCATGAACCAGAGGCCCGATCTCTTCGGTGCCGCGCTGCCGGCAGTCGGAGTCATGGATATGCTGCGCTACCACACCGCGAGCGCCAACGCCCGGCAGTGGTCCAGCGACTACGGGTTGAGCGAGAACGAAGAGGAATTCGAGGCTCTACTGGCCTACTCGCCCTACCACAACACGCAAGAGGGCACCTGCTATCCGCCGACGCTGGTGACGACCGCGGATCACGACAATCGGGTGGTGCCCTGGCACAGCTTCAAGTACGCCGCAGCCCTGCAGCACGACCAGGGTTGCGAGAATCCTCTGCTCATCCGGGTGGAGACCCGCGCCGGTCACGGTGCCGGCAAACCTACCTGGATGCAGATCGAGGAGATCGCCGACCAGTGGGCGTTCCTGAGCTGGGCGTTGGAAATGCAGATGGCTGAATAGCTCGGGTCCCGCGGTCTTGGGGTCCTGGGGTACGTCGGCGGCTTGCCCCGGCTCGGTGGTTGCCCTAGAATCCCTCTCTCGCAGTTCTTTGCGCACCCGTAGCTCAACTGGATAGAGCACCTGACTACGGATCAGGAGGTTTGGGGTTCGAATCCCTACGGGTGCGCCATCTTCATCTCCTTTATTTTCAGATAGATACGCGGGTCTCCAGCACTGCTGTCCGGCAGTAGTCCCTGCAGGTCTTGAACCTAGGTGCTGTGCAGGTGCTAGGTGGCAAGAGAGCACCAGCGGTTCCAACCGCTCTGAGGACCTGTTCAAGCAGCTGAGGTGATGTCCCTCGGCACTACTGGACGGGGCAGAAGGCAACAGCGGGGCGTTCTGCCTCGAGAGTAGGGACCTCAGGGATGCTGAAACCGGGCCTGCTCAACCAAGGAGAAACGGCCGTTTAGAGCAAACGACAAATGGCACTGGATTTGCTCTACCGAAGACGAGACTGAGGGCCCGCGGGACGGGTGACGCTGTACCTCCCCTTGGGCTTCTCCCGTTCTGGGGCCCTCCTTCAAACGAGACTCCGCATACAGGAAAGAAGGTCTACTACTTGCCTGAATCGGAGCCGAGCAATATCCCATAAGAACCCAGTTTTCGGTAGAGCGTCTTCCGATCGCAACCGAGAGCTTGAGCTGTGAGCGTCTTGTTCCCGCCCAGCGCCTGCAGTGCGTGGAGAATGTAGCGTTTTTCGACCTCCCCGAGCGGCAGCAGTTCCTCTCCCTCTCCTTGGTCCAGAATGAGCCTCTTGGACCGATGTTGGCGAATGCTCTCGGGAAGCTCGTCAAGTGAAATCTGCTCGGTTCGCGTAAGGGCCACAGCTCTTTCCATGGCATTACGCAGCTCTCGGACATTTCCAGGCCAGTCGTAGGACAAGAGGAGCTCGGCCACTCGTTCAGATAGGCCGACGACGTCCTTCCCGGTCTTCTCAGCGAGTTCTCCAACAAAGTGCTGTGCCAGCAACAGGACGTCGTTTCCCCGTGCCCGAAGTCGCGGCACTTCAAGCTCGATCACATTGATCCGATAGTAAAGGTCCTTTCGAAACTCGCCCTCTTCTACCAGCCCCTCCAGGTTCCGATTCGTTGCGGCGATGACCCTCGCATCAAAAGACACCTCACGGTCGCTTCCGACGGGCCGAACTCGCCTCTCTTCGAGGGCCCGTAGTAGTTTCGGCTGCAAGGACAATGGGAGCTCGCTGATCTCGTCCAGGTAAAGGGTGCCTCCGTCTGCTTTCAGAAACAGGCCCTTTCGCGCAGTCTCGGCACCACTGAACGCTCCGCGCGTATGGCCGAAGAGCTCACTCTCCAGCAGGTTCTCCGGGAGGGCAGCGCAATTCACTGACACCAGCGAACCTCTCTCCCTCCGGCTGCCCTCATGCAGAGCTCTCGCCACCAGCTCCTTGCCAGTTCCGCTCTCCCCGGAAACGAGAATCGTTGCCTCAGAGTCGGCGACTCGACCGATCTGATCGAACAGCTTGCGCATGGGTTCGCTCTCGCCCAGGAGATCACCCAGTCGGCGTGAACGTTCAACCTCTTCACTCAGCTGCAGCAGCTTCTCCTGAAGCTCCCGATGGCGCAACGCCCTCTCGACAGCGATCGCTAGAAGGTCCCTTTCGACAGGCTTGGTGACGAAGTCGAAGGCACCAGCGCGGATGGCCTCGGTGGCAGTCTCGAGACTTCCAAAGGCAGTCAGGACAATGACCGGCACATCGGGATGACTGTCAACTACGCTCCTGCACAGTTCTATGCCACTCATGGAGGGCATGATCAGGTCTGTAATGACCGTGTCAATGTCCATGCTTTCCAGTCGCTGAATCGCAGTCTCTGGCTCGGTTGCCACGATGACATCGAGTCCCCGCCTCTGGAGGTCGTCTTGAATCAACGAACACATCGACTCTTCGTCGTCGACTACGAGCACCAGCCGTTTCATGGCTCTCCTTCTCTTGACAAATAGACCTCGAATCGCGTTCCTTTGGCGAGACTACTGATCACCTCCACCCTTCCGCCGTGTTCTTGCACTATGCCGTACACCAGCGACAAACCGAGCCCTGTGCCCTCTCCGGTCTCCTTTGTAGTAAAGAAGGGCTCGAAGATGTGGGGAAGATCCTCTGGCGAGATTCCCTGTCCCTGGTCTTGCACCACCAGGCAGGTAGACCTCGCAGGGCCACCTCCAGTTGCTTCGAGCGTGACCACAACTTCGTCGCCAGAAGAGCTCGCCTGGATCGCGTTCAATACCAGATTCGTCATCACCTGCTGCAGCTGGCCGGCATCGACATCCGCCTCCAGAGACTCATGCCCCGCTTCGAAGGCGAGGCCGACACCCTGTTTCCTGGCCATGGGCCGAAGCAATTCGAGTGACTGTTCCACGACGGGTGCGAGATCCACCCGCGATTTCTCAGGAGCTCGTCGTCGTGCGAAATCCAGGAGCTGGCGCACGATCGCTGTCATGGTGTCCGCTTGCTGCTTGATGATTCGCGCCGCGTCGGCGATCTCAGTGTCGTCGAGCTCGCCCTCTTCAATCAAGCCGGCTCGCCCACCGATCACGTTCAACGGCGTTCCCAGTTCGTGTGCAACTCCCGATGCCAGCCTGCCGACTGTCTTCAGACGATCTTCGTGGCGAAGTTGCTCAAGGGCCGCGATTCGAGCCTCGGACTCTTCGCCGATTCGTAGCTGGGAACGCGTCAGGTCCGAACACATGGAGTTCACCGCCTCGGCGAGCTCACCAAGCTCATCCTTGGCGCCAATCTCGAGTTCACCTGAGAAGTCTCCTCGACCGGCACGTCGAGTCTTCGCGACCAGCTTGTTGAGGGGCGAGCCCACGAACCTGATGCCAATCGGTATTGCCAAACAGGCAGCCAACAGGGAGATAGCAGCGGCCAATGATACGAATCTCACTATCGTCGCGCTGGTGTAAGCATCAGCCGACTGAAGTGACTCACTGACTTCGAGTACACCTATTAGCTGGCCATCCTTCTCGACTGGAACAAAGGCCAAGACCGCTTGCTTCGCACCCTCCGGGCGCCTGAGCGAGATCACTTCGCCGCGTGACAATCGTTCTCTGAAGTCGACCGGTGATGCCAAAGCGCCAAGAACCTCGGGGATCTCCCTCGGTGGGACCCACCGCACAACAACATCCGGCTCTTCTTCATTGAGGTCCTCAATCAGCTTCTGCGCCGTCTCCTCACCCTGATCGCTCCAAACATCGGCTATCGCGACCCCGATAGATCGGCCAACTATCCGAGTGTCTCGCTCAACATCTTTCTCGAAGAGAGTGCGCTCTCGGTCAACTGCAAAGAGTCCGAAGACCAGCAGAACCGTCACTGTCCCAGCGACGAAGACCACAACGAATTTCGTGGCGAGTCTCATCCATTCAACCCCGAGGATATCTGCCCCACTGTGGCATTTTGACCCAGACGGGGGATAAGAACAACGCCGATTGTCGGGAAGCGAGTATCGACGATAGGAACCCGTCGCAGCAGCTTGTGCGGCCCTCCACGAGATGACTGTTGGCGCGTGAACGAACGCATCTCGGACATGGCATCGATCCTGCTCTGATCACCTCTGTTCGACCTACGAACCTTGGGAGGATCACCGTGACAGAAGCACGAGCAGAGAGATACCCCGGAGAGACCTTGAGAGTTCTAGTCGCCGAAGACAACAAGGAGATGAGACGTCTCTTGGTCTGGGCACTGAAAAAGAGAGGTTTTCAAGTGGCAGAGGCCTGCAACGGGCCTGATCTCTTGTACCAGCTTTCGACGCAGTCCGGCCCGGGAAGTAAATACGACTTGCTCGTGTCCGACGTTCGGATGCCCCACATGACGGGCCTGGAGGTCATGCAGGGACTGCAGCGGGTAAGTCGCCTCCTCCCTCCCACGATTCTCATCACGGCCTTTGGGGACGATCAGATCCACCGAAGAGCCGCAGAGCTTGGTGCCGTAGTCATCGACAAACCCTTTGAGTTGGTCGACCTGATGGAGACCGTCGAGGAGACCCTCTCTCATCGAGTGGCGACACTCCCCGAGAGACATTGAGCGCTTCCCCTCCCAGTCGAGTCCCTGAAGACCATCAGCTCAGAGATCGCCACTATGAGTGCGGAGCCCAGCCAACCAGAACAGCATGAGCCAGACCGCGGTGGTCCGCCCGAATCAGAGCCTCAGGGAGTTGCACCGAGACCGCCAGAGTCGGAGCAGCGACCTGGCAAGCGGGACAGGCGGTGGGTTCTGGCCCTGGGAGCACTTGGAGTGGTCTATGGCGACATCGGGACCAGCCCTCTCTACGCTCTCCGCGAGTGCTTCTCTGGTAGTTGGCGAATGGCTGCCACCGAAGCGAACATCTTCGGCGTTCTCTCGCTGATTGCATGGTCGCTTGTACTCGTCATCTCCCTCAAGTACCTGCTGTACGTGATGCGGGCGGACAATCGCGGTGAGGGAGGGATTCTCGCGCTCCTGACCCTGGTCGCACCCCGCCTCGTTTCCCCGTCCCGTAGTCGGACAGTCCTCGTGGGGCTGGGACTCTTCGGCTCTGCCCTGCTCTACGGCGACGGCATGATCACTCCGGCAATCTCGGTTCTGAGCGCCGTTGAGGGACTCGAGGTCGCCACACCAGCGCTAAGCCATGTCGTGATTCCACTTGCGATCGGGATCTTGATTGGGTTGTTTCTGCTGCAGCGCAAGGGCACCGGGGCCGTTGGCGCGCTCTTCGGGCCGGTGACCCTCCTATGGTTCCTCTGCATCGCCACCCTCGGTGCAGTCTCTCTGATCGAAACGCCGCGGGTGCTTCTCGCGATCAATCCAATTCACGCCGCTCATTTCTTCATGGCCAATGGCCTGGCCGGGTTTCTGGTACTTGGAGCGGTGTTCCTCGTCGTCACGGGTGGCGAGGCGCTCTACGCTGACATGGGGCACTTCGGTCTCGAGCCTATCCGCCTCGCCTGGTTTTGGGTCGTCTTCCCAGCCTTGATGCTGAACTACTTCGGACAGGGAGCATTGCTGCTGAGAAATCCAGATGCCGTACGCAACCCGTTCTACTTGCTGGCTCCGGAGTGGTTGCTTTATCCGCTCCTGATACTTGCCACGGCTGCGACTGTGATCGCATCACAGGCCGTGATATCCGGTGCCTTTTCGCTCACCAAGCAAGCGTTGCACCTCGGGTTTCTACCGCGTATCGAGGTCCGCCACTCTTCGCCGCACCAGATCGGCCAGGTCTACGTTCCTCTGGTGAACTGGGTACTGCTGATCGCTACCGTTGGGCTGGTCCTCGGCTTCCGATCCTCCAGCAATCTCGCCGGCGCATATGGAGTCGCCGTGACCACCACGATGGTGGTAACAACACTCCTGGCATTCGTCTGCTCACGGCGGGTCTGGGGCTGGGGCCTGGTCAGCGCCACCTCCTTGACGGCGCTGCTGCTCGTCGTCGACCTTGGGTTCTTTGGCGCCAATCTCGTCAAGATCCCACAAGGAGGATGGTTTCCACTGGTGGTTGCGGTCATCGTCTACGTGCTGATGACGACCTGGAAACGAGGACGCACCCTGCTCGCTGAACGGCTCACCACGGCCCGTGTCTCCGCTGAACAGTTCCTCGAGAGCCTGGCTCATCATTCGATTTGTCGGGTTCAAGGAACCGCCGTTTTCATGGACTCCAATACCAAAGGTGTCCCGAGATCTCTTCTGCACAACATCAAACACAATCAGGTCCTCCACAACCAGGTGCTGATCGTCACCATGCTGACCGACGAGGTACCGCGGTTGCTCCCGGCCGAGCGACTCGAAGTCACCGAGCTGCAAGCCGGATTTCTCCGTGTCGCATCTCATTGGGGCTACATGGAACACCCGAATCTCACGGAGGTCCTCACCCTGCTTCGGACAGAGGGGATCCTCGAAAGAACCGGCAGGATTTCCGTCTACCTCGGTCGAGAGACGTTGATCGTGACCAAGAAGCCTGGTATGTCCCAGTGGCGAAAGCACTTCTTTGCTCTGGTTTCGAGAAACGCGCAAGGGCCGACGCTCCACTTTGGTATCTCTCCAGGACAGGTCGTGGAACTGGGGTTGCAAGTCGAGATCTGAGGACGAAGGGAGACCCGAGATGAAAGCCTCAACAAGCTGGTGGAAGTACCTTCCCTTGATCGTGCTTTGGGTGGCTGGCGCATGTGATCAACCCGACGTCGACTGGCAGCCGATCTTGGAGCGATCGGCGGGGCACGCGCTGCGAGAGGAAGTGGAAAGGGCGGCATCTGCTGTTGAAGCAGCCGTCCCGGTTTTGGGATCAAACCCCGAGGAGGCTGCCGTGCTCTTGAGGGGTGCCGACCGATCGTTGCGACATCTCCTCGATTTCTACCTTCCCTTGCTGGAAGCGCGGGAGCACTCCTACAACGCCCTTCTGTTCTTCAATCTCGACAAACTCGACAGAGCCGAAGAGGAATTGGACCTCGCCGAGAGCCGCCTGACGGCCATCGCTCGAGTCGACCACGGCAAGCTTCTCCGCGAGATGGAACCCCCTTTAGAGGACCTCGAGGATGCGCGAGCCGCGGTCCGCGCAGATCCCGTCATCGCCCACGAGCTCCTACAAAGTCTGACGACCCGGCTCAACAACATGGTCGTAAAAGGGGGCCTCATTGTGGATTGAGCGCCTTCACGGAGGGAGGAGAGGGCAGACCGAGTGACCGGCACCCTCCGGCCCGACATCGAGTCGAGAAGCCAACCGCGTGGTGCCGGGCTCCTCCTCGGTTACCTTCTGAACAGGGCCAAGATGGCCGAGCACACGTTCATGGTGGTGCTCGCTGTCATCATTGGCGCCTTGGGAGGCCTAGGCGCAGTAGCCTTTCGCTTTCTCATCAAAGTAGTTCAGAGAGGGGCCTGGGGTAGTTGGTCATACGATCTGGCGCTCGTTGAGGCCCACCCATGGTTGTGGAGGTTGCTCACCCCAGCAGTTGGGGGGTTGATCGTTGGGCCGCTTGTCTACTTTCTCGCCCGCGAGGCCAAGGGACATGGTGTTCCTGAGGTCATGGAGGCGGTGGCCCTGCGATCGGGATTTATCCGGGCGCGCCTAGTCGCGGTCAAGAGCGTGGCGTCCGCTATTTGCATCGGCACTGGAGGATCGGTTGGTCGTGAGGGTCCGATCGTCCAAATCGGTGCCGCCCTGGGGTCGACGATCGGCCAGTGGCTCCGCATCTCAGGACGGCGGCTCAGGACTCTTGCGGGCTGCGGCGCAGCTGCTGGAATCGCCGCTACCTTCAACGCTCCGGTGGCCGGCGCCCTTTTTGCTGTCGAGATCATCCTCGGAGACTTCGGTGTCTCGCAGTTCAGCCCCATTGTCATCTCATCGGTGATGGCAACGGTCGTCTCGCGGCATTTCTTGGGCGACTTCCCGGCCTTCGTTGTGCCCACCTACAGAATGGAAAGTGCCTGGGAACTCCCCCTCTACTTGCTCCTGGGGTTGCTGGCAGCCGTCGCGGCGCAAGTGTTCATTCGGGTTCTCTATGGCGTCGAGGATCTCATGGAGTCCTTGCCTGTAAAGCCCTGGCTACTGCCAGCCTTCGGTGGATTGATGGTCGGCGCCATCGGCCTTCTATTCCCCCAGGTCCTCGGCGTAGGCTACGAAACCATCAATCAGGCGCTCACCGGAGAGCTGACGCTCGGTCTTCTGGCGGTTCTAGTTGTAGCAAAGCTGTTCGCCACCAGTGTCACGCTGGGATCTGGTGGCTCAGGAGGGATTTTCGCCCCATCCCTGTTCCTGGGTGCGATGTCAGGAGGTTTCCTCGGCAATCTCGCTCACCAGTTGTATCCGGGCGCGACTGCAAGCTCTGGGGCCTATGCCCTGGTTGGGATGGGTGCCGTCGTGGCGGGCACCACTCACGCTCCGATCACCGCGATTCTGATCATCTTCGAGTTGACATCAGACTACAAACTCATAGTCCCATTGATGGCTTCGTGCATTATCGCCAGCCTGGTGTCGAGTCGCCTCAAGAGAGAGTCGATCTACACCATGAAGCTGTATCGGCGGGGAGCCGATCTGTTTCGCGGGCGGGAGGTCAATGTCTTACGGTCGCTGCGCGTCCAAGAGGTCATGGATGACGACCTGGCAACGCTCCCAGCCGACACTCCCATACCGGAGCTTCTTGAACAATTCGCAGATAGCCCTCGTTCGTATTACTACACCACGGACAGCAGCGGGAACCTTCAGGGTGTAATTGCCTTTTCGGAGCTCCGGCACGCTCTCCTCAACGCAGATACCTTCTCAGAGATCTCCGTTGTTGGTGACCTGGCTCGGGCGGATGTTCCAAGGGTGACTCCAGACCAGGACCTCGACAGGGTCATGCGCATTTTCGGTGGCAAGGATCGCGAGGAACTACCCGTCGTCGACTCCGCCGATCGGAGCCACCTTGTCGGTGTCGTCAATCGCCGGCACCTCATCGATGCTTACAGTCGAGAACTCATGAAGCGGGACATGGTGACGAGTCTCAGCAGTGGAGTTGCTGCTTCAGCAACGGAGGAGGTAGTTCTGGACGGGGGACATCTCATCGCGGAGATAGAAGCACCCGGAGAATTCGTCGGCAGAACGATTGGTGAGCTGGATGTTCGAAACCGGTATCACGTCCAGATTCTCTTGATCCGGCGACCTTCTCATGATTCAGGCTCGGCCGATCAGGTCGAACTCGTGCCCGGCCCTAGCGAGACTGTCCAACGTGGCGATCACCTCGTGATCATGGGCCAGAGATCACATGTCGACCTATTGCGAAAGCTCTAGCACCCTCTGTCCAAAATCTCCTTTCTCGCGCTGGGGGCACCTCACCCCTTTTCAGATCAACCCGTCCAACTCATGGCGAGAAAGCCTCTTACCGCAGCCCATCGACTGAAGGCGCGATGGTGCCGGTTACCGCTGCTGACATGAGAGACTGAACTCTCACTGTTCGTGGCGTGGCAGGCACCATGATTCTTCGAGACTCACTCTTGAGCGCCAAGAACCTGGGACGACGTTACCCTGGTGGCGACCGCTGGCTCTTCCAGGACTTCGATCTGGACCTGGAATCCGGAGATCGGTTGGCGCTTGTTGGTCCCACTGGGTCAGGGAAGAGCTTGATCCTTCGTGCCCTGGCGCTTCTGGACCCGGTCGATAGCGGTGAGGTTCTCTGGAGAGGGAACCCCATTGCGGATACTGAGGTTCCGAGCTATCGGAGCCAGGTAACCTACCTGCAGCAACGGTCCCCACTGGTGCCAGGAACGGTCGAGGAGAATCTTCGCATTCCCTTCGACCTGCAGGTACGAAGC
>Ga0316191_10004378_pt1 | contig 10524 bp, 8 predicted proteins | sample Eddworburr2cm_MG_FD_204928 | JGI IMG/M metagenome (GOLD analysis project Ga0316191, IMG submission 204928) | Coastal sediment microbial communities from Maine, United States - Eddy worm burrow 2 cm | ecosystem: Environmental > Aquatic > Marine > Coastal > Sediment | place: USA: Maine | collected... | reverse complement strand
CAGCGCCGTGAAGCCGGCAGCAGAGAGCACGCCTTGCTCGACGGTACCGAGTGTATCGAGTTTCTCGGTGTTGATCACGACCGAGCGCGCGTCCAGCGGTACCGCTCCGCCGGTGTAACCGGTGCCACCGCCGCGCGGGATGATGGTCAGGCCAAGGTCTATGCAGGCCTGCACCACGTCGACGACCTCGTCTTCGGTGTCCGGCGAGATCACCACGAACGGGAATTCCACGCGCCAGTCAGTCGCATCGGTCGCGTGCGACACACGGGCGAGCCCGCCGAAATCGACATTGTCCCTGCGCGTCACGCGCCGGAAGCGCCGGCGCAGCCGGTCACGCAGCTTACGGTCTGCCTCGAACTGCGCGGCAAATCGGTCCACAGCCTTACCGGCGGCCGCATGCAGTTCCAGCGCCTTCGTGTTGCCGTTGGCACGCAGTTCGATCTGGCGCAGCCGGTGGCGCATCGCCTCGACCAGCGCACGGTGGCGTCCGGCATCCTCCAGCAGATCCTCCTGCAGATAGGGATTGCGCGCGACCACCCACATATCGCCGAGTACCTCCAGCATCATGCGCGCCGAAATGCCGGTATTTCGCTCGACGCGCAGCTCATTGAACACGCCCCAGATATCCTCGCCGAGAAAACGGATCACGATCTCACGGTCTGAAAACGAGGTGTAGTTATATGGTATTTCGCGGATGCGTTCGGTCATCGGAGTAATTGTCAGCCTGCGCTCAGGCAATCGGGGTCAGACGGAGCGGGTCACTACAGCGGCCGGCCAGATGGATTTCAGACGGCTATTTTACCTGTGTTTCCCACACAGATGGCGGCGCATCTTTACTATTGCGAATTGATTCTGAAATTGACTGCTGCTGATGATCTGACACACCTTGCAGGAACGCCGTCCCCGGCGCGGTTCGCGGCCAGGAGGACACTCCAACAGGAAGATTTATGCAATGATCGGGATAACATTGAACTCGAATAATTTCATACCGATGCGACAATCGATGCGAGTTGTAACCGCACCCTGTCTTGATCTAACCGGGTGGTTTGCCTGGACAAAATCCATTTCAGCACCTGGTAACTGACTGTTAATAATGGCTAATACCAGGACAAACCCTCGAATCACCGTCCCGGGAAAAGGGTCGGCCAGGACCGCTCCCGGGCTTTGATTCCACACGTTATACAATAATTACTTGCCGGGTTAATTCGATTGATGACACTTTTGGGCACAGTTGCTGAATAACAGCGTCAATTCTTTCTGATTTCCGGCTCGAAATAATCAGCATCGCGATGCAAGACATCAACCGTAAAACTGTTATCTGTACAGCCTGTAAAGCCTGTACAGCCTCTACTGGCTTGCGATACTGCCTGGACAGGCGTTATTTTAACTCCCGCAAATCCCGTGATCTTCAAGCAAATGCTCCATTTGCTGCTTCAATACCTTGCGCCCTATTTTCTTGCTCAGCGATGCGAAGCCGCTCCAGTAATCGACCCATGCCCTTTCTACATAGATCAGTATGTCTTTTCCGTTGTCGAGCCGGGTCACGACTGCAACGCGTTGAGACACATCGAAGAAATGCGAGATGTAGTAATCACGTATGCCCACCAGATGCATATCCTCATTCCTGGATGCAAGCCGGTGTGAAAGGACAAACGTTGGGCGTTCGTCGATATTGAGTTTAACCCAGAAATAATCGTCCCTGACAATGTCTTCCGGCAGATTGCGTGGATAGCTGAGCCATGCATTATGAAACCCCGGATACAGTTCATGCAATCCTTGCATATTTTCTTCCGTCTTTCGCAGTTCCTCGCCGGGACTAACGTCTTCACCGTTCTCGCGGGCATATGGCTTCGCACCCGCAAGACCGTCCTTGCGGTATGCCAGGTAGCGCTTGTGCAGCATGTCTTCCACAAGCACCTCGACCTGGCGGGGATCAGGTGCGCTCCTCAGTGCCTGCAAGGCAGCGATCTCGTCGGTGGAAAGATTCAGCCCGTAACCCGGTTTGACGTCAAGGTAGTGCTGAATCTCGTCACCCTCTCTGCTCCCCAGAGAGATCCTGCTGAAGGATTTATCGGCCGATTCTTCGTTGATCAGCCCCTGGCCTTGCAGATGCTTTTCGTCGACAGGGAGCAAGTCACCGAGAAAAGGCGCCAGTGCATCCTCACTTCCGCCCTTCACCAGGCATGCAATCACAACGGCAATTTCGCGATCCGAGACTTCTTTTATCCTGGCAACGCCGAATCCACCCTTGCGAACAGCTTCAATATCGGATGCGCTGAAGTAAGGTTCATTCAGCACCTGTTCCAGCGTAAAGACCGCATGAGCGGGCTGTGTTGACAGCAACAGAATGAACGGGACAAAAACGTTTGCGAGAAACCAATGTACTTTGCCGGAAAGTTTATATAAAACCATAATGCCTCCTCCTTGAAAGGTTCCCATGTCTGGCCAGCTGCACTTGTCAACCAGCGACATGTTTCTATTATAGACCGCACAGACATGGATCGGACCAGGCAGCGGCAAACGCGGTGTGTTGGGGGGGCATTGGCCCATCCGCAGGGAATGTGTGGCGCGAAAACCGGGGCAGATAGCCGGGCTTCCCAAGCCCTTCCGATTACCCGGGAATAACCGTGAGAGGGAGTCCATTGCTGCCGGTGATCATATCCGGGTGCGCATGTACTGTCGGCGAGACATACATGCCGAGCGGCTTGCCAGCCGCCTCGACTTCCGGAAACCTGGCGTTTATCCTTGCCATGCATTCAGGATTTGCGGCAGGACCTCGCAACGGATAATGGCAAACCTGGATGTTTCAGCACTAGAGGCTTGGACCATGTCAATGAAATCGCATTCGACTGCTATCAGCATTGCTGCAATACTGCTATCGGGATGCGCCGGCGGACCGCCCAACCAGCTCGATCTGATGCCAGCGCCGGAAGTCTACGAGCAGACGGAAACACCGTTTAACACCTCAGACGTTGCCAGCACACCGGCCGGCACCGGCACACTCGACATGCTCTATGCCACCAACCGTGCGCCTGCAACCGCCGGCGAGGAGGGGGACGAGCGTTATTACAGCGGGGAGCGGGGCTACCTGGTGCGCTTTGGCCTGGCGGACATCACCTTCGGTGACAGCGATATCAGCTGGGACGAGGCGCGCAGGATATCGTTGCTGAAAAACCGCCCGGGGTCATTCCCGTTGTCTGTCGACGGCGTAAAGGAATCCGGCATACTTGCCTCAAGCATATCCATATTCACCCCGTCGGAAATCGCTGCGACTGTCGATGACGGGCCATCGGCTGATTTCGTGCGCGAGATCGAGGACCGCCTGGCCCGTTCACCGGTGAAGGATATCTTCATCTATGTCCACGGCTACAAGGTGAATTTCGAGAATCCGCTACTGGTGGCGTCCGAGATGTGGCACTTTCTCGGCCATGAAGGTGCGTTCATCGCCTTCTCGTGGCCATCGACACCCGCGCGGCTTGCGTACATGAAGGACATTGAAACGGCACGCGTCTCGGCCTGGGGCCTGCGGCAGTTCCTCGATTTCCTTGCAAGTGAAACTTCCGCGGAACGCATCCATATCATTGGCTACAGTGCCGGTACCCGCGTGGTGCTTACCGCCCTCTACGAGCTGGCACTGATTCATCAGCACGATAGCAACCAGGACATCAGTAGCACGACGCGGCTCGGCAACGTTATTCTGGTGGGGTCGGATGTCGATACCGGTACGTTCGCCAGCTATGTCATCGACGGCCTGTTGCGCGTGCAGGACCGCCTGACACTGTATACCTCTCCCAGCGATCAGGCATTGCACCTGTCACAGAAGATTTTTGCGCACCGGCGCCTCGGCCAGCTCCTGCCCGGCACACTTGACGAACGGATGCGACAGTTCGCCGGATCCTCATCGCGTCTTGCCCTGATTGATGTGGCCGAGGCGGACAACTTCGACGATGGTAACGGGCATGCCTACTTCCGCAAAAGCCCGTGGGTCAGCAGTGACATTCTGATGACACTGGGTTATGGACTCGGACCGGCCGAACGTGGCCTGGAACAGCGTGACAATTCACCGGTGTGGCACTTTCCGAATGACTATCTCTCCCGTTTCGAAACCGCGCACGCCAGGGCGATCATGGCGCGGCGCACTGCGGGCATGCAGGACACGCTGCCTGCGGAACCAGTCTCCGACTGAACTGACCCGCTTGCCTTGGCCATGGTCGCCAGCAATAGCCACCTGAATGACCCCGGAAGCAAACCAGCCAGGTGCGGTAAAAAGCAGCCCGCGCTTCGCAAACACGGAGAAAGCCTGACTTGATAACGCCCTGCAATGCGCCGCAACCGCGACTCCATATACGGCAAGGACACCAGTGGCCATTGGTCTGGTCGCTGCTGCTGGTCCTGTTACCGCTCTTCGCCTTTGCCGGGCAGCCACTGCACGTCGCCGTGATCTCGGACCTGAATGGTAACTATGGCAGCACCCGTTACGAGACCACAGTCGACAGTGCGGTTTCCCGTATCGTCGCGCTGCAACCGGATCTGGTGATCAGCACCGGTGACATGGTGGCCGGACAGCGCCGGCCGCATCTCACCCGGGATGAGGTGGAGCACATGTGGCAGGCCTTCCACGAACATGTCAGCGAGCCGCTGCGGGCCGCTGGTATTCCCCTTGTGGTCACCCCTGGCAACCACGATGCCTCGGCCTATGACGGCTTTGACCTGGAGCGCACGATCTATGCCGGGCAGTGGCTGCCCCGTCGGCCCGAGGTACAGTTCCTCGACGCCACCGGTTACCCGTTTCACTACGCCTTCGCGATGGGTGACGTCCTTTTCATCTCGCTTGATGCTACGGTTGTCGGCAAGCTCCCCGAACAGCAGATGGCATGGCTGCGTCAGCTACTCGAGAAGCACGGACCCGCCTACCAGCGGCGCATCGTCTTCAGTCACCTGCCGCTGTGGCCCTTCGCCCGGGGACGGGAGCGTGACTTCATCGGTGACCCGGAGCTGCAGACGCTGCTGGCGCAAGCCGGTGTCGAGCTCTATCTCAGCGGTCATCATCACACCTTCTACCCCGGCGTCAGTGGCGGGATCGCTCTCGTGGGCCAGGCCTGCCTCGGTGCCGGGCCGAGACGCCTGATCGGCACAGAGGACCGTTCTGCCAGGAGCTTTACGTTGCTGGAGTTCACGACAGAGGGCATCGAGGTCGCTGCCTACAAGGCGCCGCTATTCGAGAACATGGTTGACTGGTCCACGCTGCCGGCACGCATCCGCTCTCACGCTGCCGAGTTGCTGCGCGCGGACCTGGCGCAGGGAGTGGTTGTCAGGCCCGCAGCGACACGATGACAGAGACATGAAGACTATCCTCGCCGCATTCGGCCGCCTGAGCCTTTCCACCCGGATTATTGCCGGGCTGGCGCTCGGCATCTTCACCGGGCTGTTCTTCGGGGAACCTGCTGCGGCCCTGCAACCCGTTGCCGACATCTATATCCGGCTGATGCAAATGACCGTGCTGCCGTACCTGGTGATGTCGCTGATCATCGGCTTCGGTCAGCTCGAAGCGGACGCGGCGAAGCGCCTCGCCGTGCGGGCGAGCCTGCTACTGCTGATTGTCTGGGTGCTGTCGCTAGCGGTTATCGCGGCGATGCCTACCGCTTTCCCCGCCATGCAGAGCGCCTCTTTCTTCAGCAATGCACTCATCGAGCCCAGGCAGCCATTCTCGATCGCGGACCTCTATTTCACCTCGAACCCGTTTCATTCACTCTCCAACGCCGTGATACCTGCAGTCGTACTGTTCAGTTCGATGATCGGCATCGGTCTGATTGGCCTCGAGGACAGGGAACGTGTACTGGGGACACTGCGGGTGCTGAATGCATCCATCATACGTATTACCCGGTTCATCATCAGCCTGACTCCGGTCGGCGTCTTTGCCATCGGCGCGGTGGCGGCAGGCACGATGACACCAGAGACCTTCGCACGGCTGGAGGTCTATTTCATCACGTTTGGCGCCGCATCGCTGCTACTCGCCTTTCTCGTCCTGCCGCTGCTGGTAACGGCGCTGACACCATTCACTTACCGCGAGGTCCTGGCGGTTGGCAGGGAGGCACTACTCACGGCGTTTGTTACCAACAACGCGTTCATCGTACTGCCGATTCTGGTGGAGCGCACCAGGGTACTGCTCCGGAAACACAGACTGCTCACCGCGGAAAGCGAATCTGCGGCTGAACTCCTGGTGCCCATCCTGTTCAACTTCCCCAATGCCGGGCGGCTGCTGACCCTGCTGTTCGTTCCGTTCGCCGCGTGGCTGGCCGGCAATACCCTGTCGATGTCCGACTATTCAAGCCTGTTCGCGGTGGGTGTTCCCAGCTATTTTGCGAAGGCACAGGTGGCATTGCCCTTCCTCATGGATTTCTTCGGCCTGCCGCACGACCTGTTCCAGCTCTACATTCCAACCACCATCATCAGCGGCAAATTCGACTCCATGGTGACCGCAATGAACCTGCTGGCATTCGCCCTGCTTGGTGCCGGCGCCATGGGCGGCTTCCTGGTGGTGCAGCGCAGACGGCTGCTGGCCGCCGGCGCAATGATGACAGCCGGCACGGTCATCACCGTCATCGCCGTACGGCTGATACTCGACGCCACCATCGACACCACCTATCGCAAGGACGAGATGTTGCAGCAAATGCACACGCCACGTGATGTTTCCACGGCCATCGTCCACCGGGACCTGGCCAGCGTACGCATCGAGGGTACAGCCAGCGAGCTGCCGATACTCGCCCGCATCCGGGAACGCGGCAACCTGCGTGTTGGCTATGACCCGGTGAACCTGCCCTTCAGCTTCTTCAACCTCGACGACGAGCTCGTTGGCTTCGACATTGAACTGGCGGGCAGTCTGGCGGAATCACTGGGGGTCAACGCCGAGTTTGTCCCCATTGAATGGCCAAAACTGCCGGAGATGCTGGCAGACGGTGTGATCGACGTGATGCCCGGCACCTGGTACCGGCCATTCTGGTTTCCTTACCTGCGCCTGTCCGCACCCTACATGACAGGGACAATGGGCCTGGCGGTGCGCGACGAGCGCCGCCACGAGTTTGGCAGCGTCGATGCACTGCACCGCAGCGACGGTCTGAAAATTGGCGTACCACTTGACACTAGCCAGGTGAAGTACAGCATGGAACGCTACTTCGGGGGTACGAACGTGGAGTTCATCACCCTGGAATTCTGGCAGCCCTTTTTCGAGGGCCAGCACCCCGAACTGGACGCATTCCTGTTACCGGCGGAGAATGGTTCCGCCTGGTCGCTGTTGCACCCCGAGTACACCGTCGTCGTGCCGCAGCCGAACCCGGTGAAGGTACCATCCGCCTTCGGGCTGGCCCTGGATGCCGGCGACCTGACGGACGTCGTCAATGAATGGGTGATATTTGCTACGAATGAAGGCATGATCCAGCAGGCGTACGACTACTGGATTCTTGGACAGGGCGCCGGGGGAAAGTACCCGCGCTGGTCAATTGTCAGGAATGTCCTGGGCTGGGTCGACTAGCGCTCCTCGATATTCATGCATGAAATACACGGCGACTCGAACGCCTGCACCTCTTCCCGGCTGCCCGTAAGTCTCCTGGGCATGCAGTACCGGCATTACCACAGTCACAGAGGACATGAACAAAATGGCGAACAGGGTCTTCAATCCGGTGCTCCCTTTCTTTCCGTATTCCTGGCCTTTCAGGCAGGAGGATATGCAACGCCTTTATGATGATAGATGTTTAGTGTAGCCGGACCACCCATGAGGGCGAACGAAAAAGCCAACAGGCTATGTCCGCTGCTCGCGTGGATGACCTCACCCACCGTAGACTGCGGCCTCGGCTACCACCCCCTGATACTGCGAGAAGGTACACACAATCGAGGCGGATGCCTGGTCGTAGCCCGCGGGGTAGATATCGCAGCGTGCCCTGGTGGAATCCGCCAGTGCGAACCGCATTGTGACCAGCAGTATCAATGCCGTCAGAATCTGTCCGTAAAACCGTTTACTCATGGCTGTTTTCCTCCTGCGCAGATAGAGAAACTCAACAGGGTTGAGGGCTCACCTTGCCATGGACCTTGAACTTGTGGTTCCCCTCGCGCTCACTCGAAACGTGGCGAAAATTACTGACGCCGTAGACGTCCTGGATCTTTGAGTTGCGCAGTTGCTCGGCCTTGTCTTCATCCGACGCCATGGCGAAGGTTGGCAGCAGGAAAGTCAGAATCACGCCTGCAATCAGCGCCTTTGAATATTTCAGGTTCATACGATCACTGCATTCTGGTGTGTGATTGTGAGTCGTGCATTATTCTGACTGGGCAGTGGTCGGTGCAGGATCGCTCGACATGTGCTGCGGCACGTCCATTGCCCGTTGTCCGCCAAACAGGATGCCTGCCAGCAGTATGATCTTGAATGCCTGCCAGAAAGACAGCTCTTTGAGACCAAAGACCTCCGGCATGGTGGTGTTCCACAACCAGCGGAAAACCAACACCATTATGCCGACGATTACCGCCGCGATAGCGACACCCAAAACTGCCCCGATGATGTTTTCGTTCATTTTTAACTCCCCCTGAAAAGCGATATCCCAAATACCCAGCCAGCCAGGATTGTACAGTTATGTCATAGCTTGTATAAGTATTGAAACAGTTTTTTATTTTGCGTATAGTTCCTGCAAAAGAGAGTCGCGACCTGCTCCGGATATAGACCATAGGTAGACGTATCCCGCAATATCGATGTTGTTGCCATGAAAAATCCGCAACCGGCCCGCCCAAGCCACAGGTCTGGTAGTGAAAACAATCAAGGGATGTTTCCAAGGCCCGGGAGACGCCTGGCAGACAGATGGCTGCGGCTGCTGGCTGTATTGTTGCTGTCAGGCAGCGGAAGCCTGACAGCAGCAGCGACATTCAGCGGCAGCACCGTCACACATCGCTCACCGCACAACCTTGAGGAGCAATGCATCATCCTGAACCGGATCCCGGGTGGCACCTACAGCGATGCTGACAGGGAACGCGAGCAGGCATTTTGCGCCATCGACTTCTACACGGGCGACCATGCGCTGTGCCCCAAGGTCTTCAGCACCAGCCCCGGCACACTGGTCTACGATCTCGCGCGCGGACAGTATGCCGGGGCAGCAACAGCATTCGAGGCCGGGCAATGTGCAACCAGCAGCCCGGTCAAGCGTGGCGCCCCGGGTGAACCGGTCTCGTACAAGATGACCATGAACGACGCGCATACCAGCGCCACCTTTTCCACCGCCGCCCTGCTCTACTATCACTTTTCACGGTATTTCAACACAGATGTCCATGTGCCGGTCAGTGTCTACCGCTCAATGGACCGGGGGGAGCATCTCGCGCGCGTGACCCGCCGGGGACTTGAACTATCCGCGCAACGCAGGGGCGGCGCTTTGAACCATGCCGGCTGGAAAGTCCTGCAGGAGGCAGAAAACAACCCGTCATCCTACCGCGCGACCGATGAACTCTTTACGCCGGACAGGAAGCAGGTCTACGGTGTGTTGCTGCAGCCACATGGCGACCGCTATGGCCCCGAGATCAACGGTACGCGCAAGTCGGGATGGGGCGATGGCCAAAACGGGGATTTCCAGGAAACGGCCGCATTCCTGGCACTGCGCTCCACCCTGCCGCTGGCGAAAGCCATCGATGCCGGCATCCACGCGGCGGCCGCCGACAACACCCTGCGCCAGGCCATGCGCAACGGCGTGGCACCGGAACAAATGGTGTTCTGGATGAAGGAACTCACCGAGATCACGCTGCTGGACTATATCTTCAGCCAGCAGGACCGCGTCGGCAACATCGATTACCTCACCTACTGGTACTGGGTCGATGGCGGCACGGTCAGGCACATGCCCGCCAGCGGGACACACCTTCCGGATGAACTCGCCGGGCAGCACGCGATACGCATCCGGCGCACCCAGCTGAACGACAACGATGCCGGCGGTCGGGTGCCGTACGCCAACTACACGAAGAAGACCGGGATGCTCGAGAAGATCCGCCATTACAGTGCAGACACCTACCGGCGCCTGCAGCAGCTGGCGGGGGACTTCGAGTCCCGCGGCGAACTCCATGACTATGTCCGCGACAGCTTCGGACTGAGCAGTCCCCAGTTCGAGCAGGTACTGAATAACACCCGCCTGGCGGCCAGCATCCTGCGTGACAGCTGCCGCGCCGGCAACCTCCGCTTCGATCTCGATCCCACTGCATTCCTGCTCGCCGGCAATGTTGAGGGACAGCAACTCGACTGCGACCAACCCTGACCATGGTCCGGGACCAGTGATGCACCCTGACCTGGAGCACGAGACATGCCCATGAACTTTCATACAAAACTGCTGAACCCTGTATTTCTGCTGCCAGTGCCTGTTCTGCTCGCAGCCTGGCCCGCCGCTGCGCTGGTTCTGCGTCGACGCCTCCGCGGTCGACGACGTGGACTACTCCGCGGCGGAAACGCTGCGTGCGCTGCATGCCATCCTGCAGGCAAAGGGTATCCGCCTGGTCATCGCGCAGGTCATG
>Ga0316191_10004377_pt1 | contig 10525 bp, 8 predicted proteins | sample Eddworburr2cm_MG_FD_204928 | JGI IMG/M metagenome (GOLD analysis project Ga0316191, IMG submission 204928) | Coastal sediment microbial communities from Maine, United States - Eddy worm burrow 2 cm | ecosystem: Environmental > Aquatic > Marine > Coastal > Sediment | place: USA: Maine | collected... | reverse complement strand
CGCTTTCTGAAGGAAAAAACGTTTTTCTCATCAAAGGCCGTACCGGTAGTTGTGCCACGGCACCTCGTTCAGGACATTGATACGCCTGAGGACTGGGAGGTTGCAGAATATATGTACAAGGCCTTCATGCTCGTAAAAAATGATTCAAAAATCAAGCAAACAATGCTTAAGTGAACTCTAACAATATAATCCTAAAGCATGCGTATTGGGAAGATGTTAAATACTTTAGTTGTTCGAGCAGATGCGGATTCCCGGATGGGAACCGGTCATTTGATGCGTTGCTTTACTTTGGCTCAAGGGTGGCAAACCCGGGGAGGCAGGATTATTTTTGCGACCAACTGTAACAATGACAGGCTCACGCGGTACTTTGAGGCTGCAAACATGCCCGTCGCGGCGATTGAACATCCCCACCCGAATCCAATGGATTGGGACCGGACATCCAAGATGTTAAATTCTAATCCGGGCGCCTGGCTGGTGCTTGACGGTTACCATTTTGATTCAGCCTATCAACGCCGGATAAAAGATGACGGACATCGCCTGTTCGTCATTGATGATACGGCCCATCTGGATCGGTACTATGGAGATATTGTGCTGAATCAGAATCTGAAAGCTGAGCACATGGATTATTCGGCCCAGCCGTTTACCCGCTTTCTCTTAGGACCCCGCTACGCGCTGTTGCGACAGGAATTTCTGAGCCGGCGTTATATTAATAGCAATATTCCCCGGATTGCGAATAAGGTCCTGGTCACGCTGGGTGGCGGAGACGATCAAAACCAGACACTACGGGTGATACGTGCATTGCAGGCCATGAAGGTTGCGGGACTTGAAGCGGTAGTAGTGGTGGGTGCCGCCAATCCTCATAGGTCGGCAATAGAGTCAGAAGCAAATAAATCAAAATTTCTAATTCGACTGACATATAATGCCGGCAATATGCCCGAACTGATGGAATGGGCAGATTTGGCCGTATGCGCCGGAGGTACAACTTGCTGGGAACTTGCATTTATGGGAGTTCCCACGCTGGTGATCATATTGGTCGCCAATCAGCAGGCAAATGCGGAAGGCCTGGAAGAGGAAGGTGTCTCGGTTAACCTTGGATGGTACTCACTTCTCTCCAAAGAGAAATTTGAACAGAAATTAATCGAGTTAGCTTACTCTGAAAATATTAGAGCGCAAATGTCCCGAAGAGGTCGCTTTTTGGTGGATGGAAAAGGGATTGAAAGAGTTCTGCGGGAATTGACAGTAAAATGATCAAGCTAAGACCGGTGTCCAATGGAGATTGCTGGTTAATCTGGCAATGGACCAATGATCCTGAAGTGCGGGCGGTCTCATTTTCTTCGGATTCCATACCTTTTGAAAATCATGTGAAATGGTTCGAAGCAAAACTGAAAGACCCCAATTGTTTCTTTTACGTTGCAGAAAACAGTCAGGATGAATCCGTCGGCCAGGTACGTTTTGACATCAAAGGCAAACATGCAGCTATTTCAATCAGTCTGGACCGAAAATTTCGCAGCCAGGGTTATGGCTCAACGCTGATTCAGCTGGCGTCACAGAAAATACTCGAAGTCTCAAATGTGGATGTTATCCATGCTTATGTTAAAAAAGAAAACCCGGTATCCTTAAAAGCGTTTCAAAAGGCTGGTTTCAAAATCTTGGAAGACACATTCGTTAAAGCACAACCCGCACATCATTTAGTAAGAAAAACGGAAGTGTAATGATGAATAATTATATAGAAATAAATGGTAGCCGCATCGGGCCGGGATATTCGACATATGTTGTGGCTGAAATGTCAGCCAACCATAACCAAAGCCTTGATGATGCCGTAAAAATCGTCAAAGCCGCCAAAGCCGCTGGAGCCGACGCAATTAAAATTCAAACTTATACGCCGGATACCATGACCATTGACTGCCAGAACTCGTATTTCCGCATCGGGAAAGGCTCCGCCTGGGAAGGTCGCAATCTTTACAACCTTTACGGTGAAGCCTACACGCCCTGGGAGTGGCAGCCCAAGCTCAAAGAAATCGCCGACAAAATAAATATCGACCTATTTTCAACCCCTTTTGACTCTACCGCGGTTGATTTTTTGGAAAAAATGGAAGTTCCGGCTTATAAAATTGCCTCTTTTGAAATTGTCGATATTCCGCTCATAAAGTGCGTTGCTCAAACCGGCAAGCCGATAATCATGTCCACCGGAATGGCGACCCTGGCCGAAATCGATGAGGCTGTAAATGTTATTCGGGAAACCGGCAATGACCAGATTGCTTTGCTAAAATGCACCAGCGCCTATCCGGCTCCACCCGAAGTTATGAATTTGCTAACCATCCCGCATTTAAGCCAAACTTTCGGAGTTCCGGCCGGTCTCTCAGATCATACGCTGGAGATTGCCGTTCCGGTGACGGCGGTGGCACTGGGTGCGTGTATTATAGAAAAACATGTCACCCTCACCCGATCAAAAAAAAGTCCTGACAGCGCATTCTCCTTAGAGCCGCACGAATTCAAATCAATGGTAGCAGCTGTGCGCACCGCTGAAAAAGCGCTGGGTAAAATCTCTTACGAGTTATCTGAAAAAGAAAAGAGCAGCCGTCTTTTTCGCCGGTCTCTTTTCGCCGTTGAGGATATTAAAATGGGCCGGAAGTTCACGGAAAAAAATGTGCGTTCTATTCGGCCGGGATATGGTTTGCATACCCGCTACTTGACAGTGATTTTGGGGAAAAAAGCTAAAAGAAGTATTGATCGCGGAACACCATTGACCTGGGATTTAATAAATTGAATAGGACAAGCATACAATGATACGAAAATTTCGAAAAAAAATCTGTCGCAATGCAGATGCGAAGCTTACCCGTGTCTTATTAAATAATATTAAACCCGTAGATATAAATAATTCAGAATATATTTTTATATTTCACCAGATTGAGTCAAAATTTACCACAAGACTGTATATTTTAGTAGCATATGAACTCTCCAAGCTAGGGATTGCATCATGTTTTAAGTATCATGACGATTTGTTGAGCCCGAATTTTCCCCGATTTGACATAGACGGGGTCGATATCAGCAATTCATTTAAAATTGATAACAGGTTTTATATAAAATCATTGCAGGACCGGCAGCCTTTTTTTGAATGGCAGGTAGAAATTGAAAATGAAAAGATTGAAGCAGAAGGAATCAATTTTTTTCCATTGATAAAAAATACATTACGGACCATGCAAAAACGATATAACGTTTTCTTTAGAGATGAAGAAAATAGACCGGTTTACAATGAACTGATTCAATCCTGCGATCTGCTCCTAAAATATTTTCTTTTACTAAAAACCTATACAAAAAAATATAATAAAAAAATAAGACTTGTCGGCTTCGAAGCCGCCTATGTCCCCAATGGTACTTTAAAGATGCTGTGCGATCAGCTATCCCATAACAGAGATATTGAGTACATTGACCTGGGAAGGGGGTACATGTATTATTTTGGAAAGCATCATCCCAAAGAAAGCTATATTTCTTATTCCAACCTTTCCGTAACTAAAAATTTATGTCCATATGTTATTTCAAAAGAACAACTAGAAAAACTGGATATTAATAAAATTGATGCTAAAGAATTATTAAAGCCGGTTTCAAATGCCATTAAAAAAAGTAGTTGGCACAAAAATCCGGAAAATCAGGAGCAGGTTGTTGAAAAAATAGAAGCTTACAGATCAAAAGGTAAAAAGGTTTTCGTCCTGTTCGCCCATCTTTTTTATGATACCCACGTTATTGAAGAAACACCTGCCTTTGGCGGAATGTGTGAATGGATGAGTGAAACCATAAACCACTTCAAAGGTAAGGAAAACCTTCTCTTAATTAAACCTCATCCATCGGAATTCTTGCCAGAGCAACCCCAAAAAGCACCGAAGGAAACCCTGGCCTCTTTTTTGAGCGATACTGAATTACCTGAAAACGCAATCTTATTAAACCCACATCAATTTACGACTAAAGAATTGAGCCCATATATATCTTGTGGATTGATATGGAGATCGAGTGTAGCTATGGAATTAACTTTTCTCGGAATCCCATGTATAATCGCCGGCAACCCGCTTTATAAGGTATTAAATCTCGGTTTGGCTAAAGATAAAGCGCACTATTTTGAGTTGATCGAAAAATCCCATAAACTAACAGTAACTAAAAAGCTGAAGACAGATGTCGCTGCCTATCAGTATCTGTTGGAAAAGAATCACGTTCATATTGACTGCATCTCATATACTAAATTAAGAAAATTTCACTGGAACCGAAAAGCGCTTAGAAAATATTTAAAAAAGGGTAATGAAAATATTAAATCGGTTGCTGATAATCTACTTTCATAAAAATAGATTTTGATACGGAAGGGAAGAATTACTAATGCCGTATTTAAGAAAAATTTTAAGAAGATATCGAAAGCAGTTTCGGAGGAGAACCAAAAAGACGGCCACAATCTTTTTGCGGCAAAACAGTCCACTGAAGGAAGTAATTGACGATGCCAGAAGCATTTCATCCTAAGCTTTGTTCGTCCTCATGTGCTATATATTGAATGTACGCCAATTTTTGTAGACGCTGTAGAACAATCTAAATCAGCAGCCCTCATCACCGCCGGTAGATTCCCCTCGGTGGCAGCCCCTGGTTAGGTTTCTATTGTTTCCTTGGGCCGCCATATCATTTGCGGTTAGAAAATTAAAGTACTACTTGGAAAATAACTCTTTGTGATGCACCTGAAACCTCATATGAAACTTCAATAATTTAAAAAGCGAACAGCAAAACCGCAGAATGTCGAATGTCGAAGGATGGAATCGCTGCACTCACTCGTTTTTTGAAAAGACAAAATTCATTCATTCGATGTTCGATGTTGGGCGTTCGATGTTCGACGTTCATTAGTTTCTTTTTAAATAAAACTGGCAATTGTTTTCTTGTGCAATCCTCTTATCAGCCGCTGATTCTAAATATTTTGTCATGAATTTGGTGCAGATGCAGCTTGGTGTCATCGCCGAGTACCTGCTGGAAACGTGCCAACCGTTCCGTCAACTCAACGGGAGTAATCCCGGGATAGCGATGACGCTCGAATTCCACTGATTTGAGTGATCCCGGCCGATACGATTTGTAGACCTTGTGCATACGACGATGGGTTGCCTTAAACCAGCCTTCCAGCCGTTGCCACGGGGCCGGTTCAGGGGTGTGGGACAGATCGTCGGCGATCGTTGCCAAAACATCGACCATCCGTTCACAGGATAGGGGCCCTTGCCGCCCGGCTATAAAATGATCTATCAGCGTTTTTCTTTCCTCGCCATCAGCGGCGCCGAGTTCACCGCACAGAATTCGCTCGAGCGTTGCCCGCAATTCTTCGAAATCGAAACACTGATGACTCAACCTGTTGGGTAACCGGTAAAAGCCGTCGTCATAGTAATCATTGACCGTCGCCCGGTAAGAAACGGCGGGAACGCGCATGACAAAGGCCTCCACCCCGGTCGTACAACCATTATGGATCAGCACTCTGGCAGCCATTAACCACGGAACCACGTTGCCCTCATTGGTTACCCGTATCCGCCGGCAGCGAGCGGCAATTTCGTGGTAAATATCCTGATTTTCGGTGGGATGCGGCCGCACCACAAGGGTGTGTTCCGGAAAGGCATGCTCCAGCTCGGGTATCAATTTTTGGAAGTCCTCAAAAATGGTTTGTTTATGATCCCGAAACCCCTCAGCGTAATCACGGCTCATCCCACGGGCTGCCTGGCCGAACTTGGCTGCCTCCGCCGGTGCCTTCACCGGCTGGAACAAATTCTGGGCCGGATAGAAGGCATTGACATGATTAAAATTGGTGTTGATGAGGATGAAATCGCCGTAGGTATCACGGATCTGATCGGCCTCGGCTTTATAATACCCCTGCATATCAGGCCGCAGCAGGTCGACGCGCGGATTGCCGGTGATATGAATCGGAATTTCGGGAGGTAGTTTGGGATACTGGCGCCACAATTCAACATTATCTTCACCCCAGGCAAACAAATGGGACACGTGCTCCATTCCCACGGGCGAGAGTCGACGCGAAAAATACGTTTCAGGGGGAAGATGAACCAGGGCCTCTTCATCCCAGGCCACTATTTCATGGCCAAGCAAACGTGCAATCGGAAAAAACTTGCGTTTGACGATTCTCAGAGATTTGGACAAGAAAATGCCCCGTGGAAACGACGCGATGTGGTTTTCGATTTTCCGCTTGGGCCCGATGATGGAAGTCAAATCCCGTTTGGCGGCAACACACGCCAGTAAAAGCTTGGCATCCAGTTCGCGCACCTGGTTTTCTACCGGAATTAACAATACGGGTTTGTTCATTGTCATATCCTTGAAAGAATTGGATCCACTCGTAATTGCCGCTTAAATGGTCTGATTACATTCGAATAATTGGTGCTCTTCTTTCAGCTTTATCTGGCGTTTTGCGCAAACTCAACTGTCTGCAGCCTGATGTCGATTTTGCCGAAAGTGGCTATTTTACCGCTCACCTGAACCGGAAGACCGGAATCCTGGTCTACGTATATATCAAAATCTCCTTTAAGCCCCAGAAATGAAAATTCCTCCGGGTCTTCGTTGTTAAGCGCCAGGGAGTGTGGCTGAAAAGAAATTTTGATGGCATCAATCGCATTGTTCCTGCGCGTTTGGTTGGTCCCCGACTTTTCAAGATAATTCACTTTCAACGTCCGGAGCCCGTCAACGGACACCTTAACTTGATGTAGTTGTTGTTTATTAAAAACACACAAATGGAAGGCGGTATCCGGTTTCATTTGTTTGATGACCGATGCAACCATTAGAAGGCTGCTCGATTCCAATACAGCTGAACATCCTGAGCCTGCAGCGCCATAGGGATAAAATGACTCCCTGGCTTTGGTCCACTGTTTCGGCGGCATTTCATCCTCCCTTGCATCCTGGGGTTTGGTCCGCAGTCGGTAGACGCCTATATCGGTAAAACGGTAGCGTTTTTGCCACCTTTCTTGGCCCAGACGCAGCCTGATTCGCTGCAGTGCGGCGGCAGCGTTCGAATCGATCCATGATTGAGTTTTTAATATTTCATCGAAACCCACCAGGGGTTTAATATTCGAGTGAACCTTTATGGAAAATACGGTTGCCCCTGATGGGTGCAGGGCGCCACCGCCGGGAGCAGCGATTAGAAAGCCGGCCACTTCTTCAGCCGGAGAGCTCGAAAGGTAGACATCGGTTGTTGCTTTGCCGAATATATTATTGGCCGTATAGGAAAGGCTGCGCCACGCAATTCTAGCGGGCTCAAAAAACGTTGGCGATGGGGATATTTTCTGAGCGGCATGTGCCGGCAGACCAAACATTGCGATCAGCATCAGGTAAGCGATAACCAGACAGTTCTTTGACGATGTCAATAAAAAGCCCATCAGCACCCTCAACAGGGATTGGATTTCATGACAATATGATAGTTAAGTATTGCAACCTGTCAGCTTTGTGTCAAGCAGCATAGGGTTTCTAAATTGTTCAAAAAAAAATCAGTCTCGAAATACAAATTGGTTGCTGATAATGATCGGAATCGAAGCGCTTGCTGAACCCGCCATTTTAATCAAATTCTGGTTTCGGGAGTGTTTCAGGGTCACAGCTGAGGGTGTCAAAATCCGCGGCCAGCGATACAATTCGATCCAGCAAATAGGACCGTTGTTTCTGCGTCAGCAGCTGATTCAGCCGGGCTATAAGCTGAATCGTGACATCGGTATTGATGTCGATTTTGCGTTGAAATTCGGCGTTTCTCACGCTTTCGGGATTAATGATAAGTTCCAGCATGGCGGCCTGGAATCTGGGGTTGTCGCGCCTGTGCGCGAGCAGGCTCCGGGCTTCGGCCTGGACTATTTCACGATTCCGCAACCAGTCCACGGCAATAGGCGCTAATTGCAAACGCCAATCCGATACGGCCTGTTTCTGCTCCGGGTTCAGTTTCGATATCCAATATTCCGTTCGCTTGACCATGCGTCCTTCACGGTTTTGGATTAACTCATCGGGTGGCAGATCGACATATTTTTTTCTAAACTTATGATTTTGCTTTTCCAGGTTGTCAAAAAGTTCATCAATCTGGGCATCAGTGGCCGTTGCCAGGATAGCGGTAATATCCGGACCGATTTGTTGTAACAATTCCTTCCAGAGCGCCATCAATCGGGTATTGTAGGCTTGGAGCGCTGCAGCGTCGACCGGTTGAAAGCTGTTGGCCAAATCCCGGCCCAGCGCTCTCAGCGTTGTTGCATAAGCCGGCAGCTGGGTGCGACAGTGCCAGTCCAGAAGCTTCAACAACCGGACTTCGAGCATATTTTTCTGATCGCCATCAAGAGAAATATAGTCGCTGACATACCAGGGTATCAGCCAGTCCAGATGCGGATATACTAGCCGGGGTCCGCAACCCGCTAAAACGATTGCCAACAGGAGAATTGCCGCACGATTTTTCATGAGTTAAGGTAACAACAAAATGCTGGATAACAAGCAGGGAATAGAAGATCATTTCTAAAGAGGAAATGGAAATCACGGCGCGGTAAGGATATTAGACTGCCAATACACTTTAACCCGGAATGGCAGAACCATGTTCTTGTAGAGCTACATACAAATAGTGGTGCTTTCCGGCAGGATCGAAGGCCGTGATTGTATGGATGATTACAAAAAAGACAATTTTGCCTAATTCAATAATTCACTAATCACATCCAGCAGTTCCTGCAGCGCAAAGGGTTTATCAAGGGTTCGGGCCCCTAATCTTTTGGCCATGTCAAAATCAATATCGGTGCCATACCAGCCCCCTCCCGACATGGCGATGAGCTTGACCTCGGGATGTGCTTTTTTTAATTCGATAATGGTTTCAATGCCTTCTTTTTCCGGCATGATAATATCGGTTATAATCATATCGGTGGGTTGTTCATAAAACCGGGTGATGCCTTCGACACCATTGGCCGCTTCGACTACATCATAACCGGCTCTTGTCAAAACCTGCTTAATTACAGCACGAAAAGGCTTTTCATCATCGATAAGAAGAATCACAGGCGATATTTTAAATGGTGCCGCATGTTCAAAATGGCCGGCCTCCCATTGATCAGGATTCAAATATCCATGTTTGTTGGCCGGCAACAGCGTCATCCTTTTCTCTGGCAATCCACGATTGAAGGCTTCAGTTTCCAATTCTTCAACACCCTGATGCTCCCGGCTATCAGAAAGTCGATCCGACGAAAAAACTTCCTCGAATTGTTCCATAAATGCTCCTTTTTTCATCCCCCCGAATTTATTGTTTGCCACCAGCGCTGATTTTTGCTTCAATGGTGCCCTGATGGGGCTGTCTTCCTTGGCTCAGATTGGTCTCCGGCTGGCAAATTTACAGAACGCGGATTTGATTTTATTGATCCCCCCGGTCAAAAATAAATCCGCCAAGTTAAGAACAAATACAAAATTTATGCCAACGTGCAATGATTTATATATTATGTTTATTTACAAATAGTTATGTCTGAATCCATCGGCACCGGATTGAAAATTCTGACAATTATTGTCATTTCTGGTGCCTGTAAATGTCATATTCAATGAAAAAAAACATCCCCACGGAGCCCATTAATCTGGTCAATATGAACGTCTGGTTCGGTATGGACGCCCGCGGGTATCTAAGGTTTGGCGAATGTGAATCCCGAGCCAGACGACGGGCCCGTTTTAACATCCTGACGGAGGGCTTGAAAAATCTCCGGCCGGATGTCATTGGAATTCAGGAAGCGAATATACTGCCGGGCTATGCCAAAAAACTTTCAGATGCGATTGGCTACGATGCTGTCTGGAAAACCACCAATTCCGGGATAAAATTTCTGGGATGGGGCATACCGGCAAATTTTGCAGCCGGCAATGTTATTCTGGCCCCGCAAGGCTGCGGACTGCAGTTCCTTGGGTCAGAGCGTATCAGCGGGAGGGGGTTGCAGTTAAAGAATTTCTCGTTTCATATTACAGAACTGCGTGATGTGATCGCCGCCATGGCCACCATCCGGGATCAGCCGATCATCATCTTCAATACCCAGACCCACTTCAGCGTCATCTGGAATCAGCGGTGGGAAATACCGTTAAATAACTTGATTGACAGCTACCAACTGGCGCCCAGAAAAAGAGATAAGCTTCTGAAAAAAATACAAAAAAGTCAAACCCGCAGGAGAAAAGAAATCTTTCGGCTTATTGCGTTTGTAAAAAATATAACTAGCATATATGATTATCCTTTTGTGATTATGGGAGATTTCAATACCACCGCCGATTCTTCTGAGATTTTACATCTGATCAACGAACTCAATCTGCGGGATGCCTATCGGATTCAAAATCCGGGTAAACCAGGATACACCTGGGATCCGGGCCGAAACACCAACACCGGATATGACGCCTCCCTCCTCTGGGCGGACGGCGCCACTTGCAAGGATCCTCTGAACAGGCTGGAGGCGCAATTTGACGCAAAAATGGCACGTAGAATTGATTTTATTTTTTTATCTTATCAATTTGAGCCGAATATGGTAAAAGAGGCTGATTTGATTTTTAC
>Ga0316191_10004373_pt1 | contig 10530 bp, 9 predicted proteins | sample Eddworburr2cm_MG_FD_204928 | JGI IMG/M metagenome (GOLD analysis project Ga0316191, IMG submission 204928) | Coastal sediment microbial communities from Maine, United States - Eddy worm burrow 2 cm | ecosystem: Environmental > Aquatic > Marine > Coastal > Sediment | place: USA: Maine | collected... | reverse complement strand
TCAGGCCTGCTCTGCGTCTTCGGTGGCCTCGACCGTGGTCATGCCGCGCTTGCCCACCTCTTCGATGATGTAACCCACGTGCACCGCCTGATCATCGAACATTGCCGTCATGTTGGGCGACAGGCCGTTCTGGTTGATGCCGATAGTGAACCAGTTCGGGAAGCCGTGGGCGGTGAGCCCGTGCAGCGTGCGGAAGCCGTTCTGCCAGTGGTCGTAGAGCGACAGGCCGTTCCGGCCGATGGTGTCGAAATCCACCCGGCGGTGCGCGGAGCTGGTGATCTCAAAGCCGGTGGCGTAGATGATGCAGTCCACTTCGTACTCCTGGCCGCCCGCGACGACGCCCTTCGCGGTGATACGCTCCACACCTTTGCTGTCGCTCACGTCCACCAGATGGACGTTAGGGCGGTTGAAAGTGGACAGATACTCGTCATTGAACGTCGGCCGTTTGCAGAACTGCCGGTACCAGGGCTTCAGCCCTTCCGCGGTCTCGGTCTCGGTCACGCTCGCATCGACCCGGGCGCGGATTTCGTTCATCTTCTGAAAGTCGGCAATTTCCGAACGGAGCATGATTTCTTCCACGTCCAGGGCGTCGTCCGACTTCCGGTTCATGAGCGAGATGCCGATCCGGCGGGCGATGTCCGTCCAGCCGTCCGCTACCAGATCCCGATCCATGGATTGCCCCGCCAGAACGGCCGCGAAGTTCTCCCGGCGATCCCGCTGCCAGCCAGCTTCGAGCGTTTCGTACCAGTCCGGATCCGTCGGCTTGTTGCCGCGGAGATCAACGGAAGATGGTGTGCGTTGGAACACGTAGAGTTCCTTCGCGTGTTCGCCGAGGAAAGGCACGCACTGAATGGCCGTGGCGCCCGTGCCGATGATGGCGACCCGCTTGTCGGCCAGCTTCGTCAGGCCGCCGGTGTGATCGCCTCCGGTGTAGTCGTAATCCCAGCGGGAGGTGTGAAAGGTGTGGCCCTTGAAGTCCTGAATGCCGGGAATGCCCGGCAGCTTCGGTCGGTTGGCAGGCCCGGTGGCCTGAATGACGAAGCGGGCCTTGATGTCGTCTCCCCACTGGGTGGCTATCTGCCAGCGGGATTCGTTCTCGAGCCAGCGAACTTCGTTCACCCGGGTCTGGAACAGGGTGTGCTCGTACAGGCCGAAGTAGTTGCCGATCCGCTGGGTATGCTCGTAGATCTCAGGGGCGTAGGAGTATTTCTCTTTCGGCATGTAGCCTGTTTCTTCGAGCAGCGGCAGGTAGCAATAGGACTCAATGTCGCACTGGGCGCCGGGATAACGGTTCCAGTACCAGGTGCCGCCGAAATCGCCACCGGCCTCGATGACCTTGAAGTCAGTGATGCCCCGCTCCTTGAGCCGCGCGGCCGTCATCAGTCCGGAGAATCCGGCGCCGATGATGGCGACCTCGATGCTGAGCATCAGAGGCTCGCGGGTGTAATCCGGGTCTGCGTAGGGATCGTCGTCCGCGTAGTGCGCAAATTCCTGAGCCGCTTCAACATACTGATCTTCGCCGTCTTCCCGGATGCGACGGTCGCGCTCCCGCCGGTACTTGGCGCGCAGCGCTTCAGGATCGAAGTCCAGATCGGGGAACAGATTGTGCAGGCGTTCTCTCTCGGTGCTCATCAGGGTCTCTCCAGGTCGACTGAAAGCGTTCTGAGCCATTCATTTTACACCGGCTGGGATCGCTGTTCGGACTGGAGTTTCGAGGAGACGGGTTGGTATGCAATGGTAAAAAGGTGGATGAGCCGACACTGATACTGCTACTGCGGTCGGCCCACCCGAAAAGGGCCCGCCTTCAGCGGGCCTGGGATCACGGCAGGCGGGTTGCGCCTGCCTGATTTGCTCTGCTGAGGGGAATCAGAGAGTGTCGTCGATGACCAGGGCGCCGAGCGGCGTGGTCAGGTTCGGTCCGTCGATCGCGATGATCGTCGAGATGCTGCCGGCGGGAAGCGGGAAGCTCAGGAACGGACCGATGGCCGGCGTACGGCTGCCCACCGGGGTGACCGCGATATCGTAGTTACCCGGCAGCAGGCTGATGTGGCCCAGTACTTCACCGAACGGCACGTTCGGGAAGGTCGGATCGATACCAGCCGGGATGTCCGCGGCCATCATCAGAGTGTTTTCAGGCAACACGTAGATGTTCACGTCCTGAGCGATCACGGAGCCGTGGATGATCCGAACCTGCGCGTCCGTGGCGATGCTGCGGACGGTATCCTGCGGCGCGATTATGCGGATGGCGTTCTCCGGATCGGCCGAGGGGTCGGCGCTACCGATCGCTACCGCGAGTCGAGAGCCACCTTCGACCAGTCCGACGGTCGTCGAGATCACAGGCGCTGCGGCCGGGTCCGGGAGCAGACCGACGCCAAGCGTTGTCAGGCCAGCGTCGAGTGCGACGGGGCCGAGAGGCGGATCGGTCGGGAAGGTTGCCCGGATACCGGAATCGGCGCCGTCGACGAGCACGCCGACTTCAGGCGCGTCTGCGGAGGCATGCACAACGCGGACGTTGGACTGAGTGTCGGTCGACTGCAGCTCGAGCGGATCGGCGCCGGTGGCGACGAGCAGCGATATCGGCGAAGCAGAAGCGGCGTTCGTATTCGGAACAGCCAGCACGACGAGGTTAGTGCCGCCCGGGAGTGCCACGGTGCCGGAGTCATAGGCAACGGCAGTTGGGTCACCTGGAATCGTGGCGCGGATCTGGTAGTCACCGGCCGGAACTTCGATCGGCGTGCCAGCGAGCAGCTCACCGAGTGCGAAGATCGCGTTGATGGTGCCGGCTGGCGGGGCAGTCAGGTCGGCGCCAGGCGCTGTGAGCCAGACTTCGACGTTGGTGTCACCAGCGGTCGGAACTCCAGGCGCCGCGTGAATGACGCGCAGACGAACCGTGTCGGCAGGAACGACCGGATCTTCATCGATCAGGACGAGTGGCTTGATGTCAGTGACGGTATCCCAGGCGATGATGGATACGCGATCACCCTCATTAAGTGGAAACGCAGGCTCCGGATCGATCCCGGCGGGGATCACTGTGGCTTCCGTGCTGCCGCCAACGATGCCGTCGACACGGACGCGGATTGAAGCACTGGTTTCCAGTGACAGGGTCGCCACATCTTTAAAGTCAGCGCCGGAAACGAGCTCTGCGTCGTCGAAGAAAACGTTTACCGGTGGAGCGTCAGCGGATGCGTGGATGACCTCCACGGTTCCTACGACGGGGGCTGGTGCAGGGGTCGGCGCGACAGCATCACCGTTGTTGTTGTCATTATCCGAGTCACAGCCAGCCAGGACGACGAGGAGGGCAATCGCCGCCATGGTTTGAAGCCGAGGTACTAGGTTATTCATGGGAGAACTCTTCCTGGGATCTTTGTTGTTGGTACGGAAGAGATTAGGGAGGGGGGCGTAGAGCGGACGTGATTGGGAAGAAGAGAGATCTTGACGTGCTTTTCACGCAAACATACTCAACTTTACTGAATGTTCGGAAATTCCGAAGCATTGGTCAGCTTCACCCAGCTTAGCGCGAGGGTGAACGCGCCGTCCTGGCCATCCGCCAGCAGTATCCCGAGACCGCTAATCTCTGACGAGCGGATCGGTGGGCGATTCAGCAGGCGGCCACGCCAGGTTGCCTGGAACGCCGGCAGGGGTAGCTCGACGAGCTGCCAGGCGTCTGGACGGGTGTCGAAAGTGGCGCGATAGGTCGTGCCGGTCGATGCGCAATAGAGTCGCAGCTGATACTGGCGACCGTCGCCTTTAACGCGCAACCGGATCACGTCCTGATCCGAGCCGCTGACGTTCAATCGACCGCTGCGCACCGAGGCGAATCCGCCACCGTTGGTGCTGAGTGTGCCTGAGAAGTGGAGTGCCCCGTTCTCGATGCGAAAGTCACTGCTCGACCGTCCGCCCATGACCGTGTCATTAACGAGCTGCCAGCTGGAGCCATCGTCTGCCTGGAAGTCGGCGAGGACAATATCGTCGGCGATGGCCGGCATCACCGCGGCGCAGAGTCCGAACAGGAGCCATCCGACCCTGTTTTTCCCGGCGTGATGCTGCACGGAAGCCTCCTGCGGGTGCTGCGGTAGTCCAACGATCTTTCGTCTGTCAAAATTCGTGGCGAAAGGAACTCTGCTTTGATCATTGCGCCTCAGTTTATCCCGCTCTGGCTGAATCTCCTGGTCGGGACCGGCATGCTGGTATGTATTGCTACCGCGGTATGGTTTGCGCCCTGGTCCTCGGTGCAGGCTGCTACCAATCGCCAGCATGTGCTGCTTGGCGGTCTGCTGGCGCTGCTGCTGCTCTGGCTGCTCTCTTTCGAAGTCACCGAGGGTGTCTCGATCCATTTGCTTGGCGTAACGAGCCTGACTCTGATCATTGGCTGGCGATTGACCATCGCGGGTGGAACCCTGGTGCTCATTGCTCTGTTCTGGTTCGAGCAGCATTCGATGTCATCGGCGCCGCTGGCCTGGTTTTTTTCGCTCATGGTGCCCGCCTCTGTGACCCGCCTGCTGGTGTTTGTGCTCCGCAGACATGGGTTCAGAAATCTGTTCGTCTACATGCTGGGCGCGGGCTTTGGTGGTGGGCTGCTGAGCATGCTGGCCGCTGCAGCGCTGACCCTGCCGGTTTTCTGGCTGATCGGGCAGTCAGACTGGCTGACGGCAGGGCTCGAGCACTGGCCTTTCGTCCTGTTGTTGATGTTTCCCGAAGGCTTCATCAACGGCATGGTGATAACCGCATTTACCGTCTTCTACCCCGATGTGGTGAAGACGTTCGACGACGATTTCTATCTGAGCGAATGAGCTGAGCGAATGAGCGATCAAAGGCGGCTCAGGCCGCCCGCGATCAGTCTGCCTCAATATCCAGCGGTCTGTACCAGGGCTTGCCCTCGGTCATGTACTCGCCGATGCGCTCCCGGAAGGTTGCGCCCGCGGAGCCTTCCTCCGTCAACGTCAGGTTCTGGCGGAAGAAGTTGACGCTGTCTGGATTGAGTGCCTCGGCCATAGCCCAGTAGTGTTCTGCTTTTGCTGCCTGGCCGTGAAGTCGGAACAGGTTGCCCAGGCGAAAAGCGGCGTCGGCCCGCTGCTCGTCGTCGCTGTGCGCTCGGATATTGCTGCTCACCACATCGGCCGGCTGCACATGCTGGCTGGCGGCGCCGTTGGCGACCCAGTCCTTGAGCGCCGGTGCATAGACGTCATTGCCGAAGACGATCTTCTGCTCGCCGTCACCGATCTCATGGACTTTGGAATAGGTGCCCTCATCGATGCGCACGATCCGACCTTCCTCGTCGATCCAGACGGCCGAGGGCACGTTGACGAAATTGAACAGGCTGCTGATCAGATGGTTCTCATCGATCACCTGCACATAGGTAGGCGCAGCTGCATCGAAAATGGGACCGGCCACTGCCTCGCCGCCGGTATCTTCCGCGACGCAGATCAGGACGAAATTCGGGTCATTGATCTCTTCATATATACGTTGCCACACGGGCACGTCCATGAAGCAGCCTCACCATGACGACCAGGTGACGATGAGTGCCTTTTTACCTTTGAGATCAGCCCGGCTGATCACATTGCCCTGTCGATCGGTGACCTCGAAGTCCGGTGCCATTGCGTCCACGAGCAGGCTCTCGCGCTTGGCGGGTATCTCAGCGAAGCTCCAGACCCTGGACTCCAGATCCGCCACGTAGGGCTGACCGATATGATCTGCGAAGGCTGCGAGGTCGAACCACTGCGCACCGTCCTGCTCCACCAGCATGCCTTCCGGCAGCGGGTAGCAGAGCTCGCCGAAACAGGCGCCTTCCGGCTTCAGCTCGAAGCCGTTGATCTGCATGAGATCTTCTGGGCGAATGAGCAGCTGTTGCCCGCTGCCCGCGGCTTGAAGCGTGTGAGTCTTGCCCTGATAGAGTACGGTTGCGCCGCCCTCCGGATGGATGCTGCTGGCATCGAAAGGATGCCTCAGCTCCGGATGCGCCATCATCGTTTCGGCCACGATCCTCTTCTCCCGATCTTTCTTTGAGTGCCAAGTGTGCCTGAATTTCGGTGATAGCGGTGTGAAGATCCGAGGCAGATCAGCATGATCTGGTGCAGGTGGCCGATTCTCAATCAGAGGGTTTGCGCGACTGAACAGGATGCGCTGACGAATGCGGTCTTATCCCGTCCCTCTCCTTTCGCCGCGTACAGGGCTTCGTCGACCTGCGCGATCGCAACCTCACAGTTGTTGTTTCCGTTCGGGTGAAACAGCCCCGCGCCGACGCTGATAGTGATGCGATCGCTGGTGGGGGATCTGGGGTGCGGGATGTTCAGCCCCCGGATGTTGCGCCTTAATTTGTGTGCGAACTCGTTCAGATAAGCTTCGCTCGGCGCGTAGAGGACGATCGCGAACTCTTCGCCACCATACCTCGCGACGAAGTCGAGCGGCCGGTTGACCGAACTTTCCAGCGCCGCAGCGATGCGGATCAGGCAGTCGTCGCCGGCCAGATGACCAAGCGCGTCGTTGTAGGCCTTGAAGTGATCGGCGTCGATCAGCAGCAAGCCAATGCTCTTGCGTTCCCGTCTTGCCTGACGCCAGGTGCGTGGCAGGTACTCGTCGAACATTCTGCGATTGAATACCGAGGTCAACGCGTCCGTTCTGGATGTCTGCTCCAGTCGCAGCATGTTTGCATAGATTTCCCGTGCGTCCTGCTCGAGCCGGTAGCTCGTGAACATCGCAGCCACCTGCGAAAAGAACACGTAGGCGAGTTTGTGCAGTGGGGTGCCGTAAGCGACGCCGAAGCCGATGGATAGCAGGAGGATGGGCGATGCTGCGATGACACTCTGTCGAAAGGGAAGGCCGAGCAGAAGGTAGATGTAAAAGGTGAAGAAGATATTGCCCCACAGCACGACGGGCTCGTCCATCATTGCGGCAACGAAGCTGTTCGAGAAGGTGCCGACGCCGCAGAGGAACCCCGCGACGGTGACGAAGACGCTAGTGAAGTGCTGATAGCGACGGACGAAAGTCAGTATCAGAGCTGCCAGCAAGGGGAGAAACATCAGACCGATTCGAAGCGGCACCACGCGGGAGGCGTGTGCGTAGTCGGTCGTCAGGTAATCGACGATGGTGACCGTGCCGACCAGCAGCACGGCAAATCCCAGTCCGCTTTGGGTGACCGGCAGATTTCGATCCCGGTGATAGGAACGGAATCCCTGTTCGTTCCAGGAAGACTCAATGCCCGCAAGAGGGCGGGGCGGAAGCCTCAGCTCTCCGGTTACTTGCTCGAATCGCTCAGGCCAGTTGAAGGTTGAACTGCCGGCGCGCAAATCAGGCTGCCTGGACGGCTGGCGAGCGAAAGTCCGTGGTGCCCGGCAGATAGGTGGCCACTCGAGGTGCGCGGGTCACGGTCACACAGAGGTCGGTCACGCCCGCAGTCGCGGCGTGTTGCTCGATTACGCTGGCGAGATGTGCCGTTCGATTGGTGTCGGTCACGCAGCGCAGCAGCCCGTACTCCTGGTTGATGCGTGCGCCGGCCAGGTGCTCCTCGCCTTCCTCATCGTCGCGTGCGACGAAGCGCGCATGGTTTACGTTGAGGCCCGGCGCACCGGCGTCCAGCAGCAGATCCATCAGGGTGACCAACTGGTCGCGATTGACGATCGCAGTCAGACAACGCTGATCCTCCAGCGTGCTGGCGGGGGTGCGAATACCCAGTCCCGCGCTGCGGCCTCCACCGCCGATGTCGGCGGCGGACTGGTCGCGCCAGTGGGTGTGGCCGGCCAGATGATCGATGGCGTTGATGATCTGTTGCATGTTGGCAGGGTAGTGATGGTGCGAGAAGCGACTTGGCAGGTTGAACAGCCCACGATCGACTTCCAGTCGATACATGAAGCCGCGTCCCGGCAGATGCAGTTGGCCGGCGACCGCCATCGCGTCGAACACGTCCTCCACGTCGCCCGGGTCGGCGATCACGGTGAGCACCTCCTTCTCGTGCTCTTTGGTGATGCGCAGCCAGCCGAGTCGGTCGCGAAGGCCTCGACCTTCGCAGTAGTAGACGATCGGCCCGTGCGCACCGGCAGCGATGGCTGAGCGGGCGACTCGATCGGACAGGCGATGGTCGATGATGCAGTGAATGACGCCGAGGTTGCCGCCCGCGGTTATCGCGCCCTGTGAATGAGGTAGTGACGGCCAGCGATGATAGTCGGCACCGAAGTAAGTGTGTTCGCATGGCACGGAGTAAACGGCGCCGGTGGCCTGCTGGTGCAGCTTGCCAACTTCGACGATCTCATCGACCACGGAGCCCGCATCGGCTGCAGGCACGATTGCTGAAAGTGCCGTTCGCGCCGGGCTGACGGGCGGAAACCAGCGTTTCCACCAGTGGTCGTGCAGTACTGTGCCGCGTGCGGTCCAGCTCAGCAGGCTGGCGTCTGGTCTTGCGGTGATGCCCGCGATCACCCGGGTTGCGCTCATTGGCGGCAGCACCGTGGTGATGATCGAGCTGGCTGAGTCGTTTTTGAACATCAGCCTGCCTCCACCGGCGCCTCGGCTCGGAAGCCGCTGCTCGTCTGTTCGGATTCCGCCTGTCTGGCTAGGGCTTCGGTGCGTTGGGTGTAGAGACCCACCATCAGCACTGTGAGGATCGGGCCGACGGAGGCGAGGGCGAGAATGCCGAAGCCATCGCTCACGCCCGGTACGTTGGCGCCGATGCCCAGACCCATGGCGAGTACCAGCGGCACGGTGATCGGCCCTGTGGTCACGCCGGCACTGTCCCAGCTGAAATTGACGAACCCGTTCGGCGCGAACCAGGTGAGAACGAGGGCCAGGCTGTAAGCGGGCGCCAGCAGCCAGAACAGGGGCAGGCCGTAGGCCATGGTCACCACACCGGCGCCGATTCCGAAACCAACGCCGACGGCAACGCTCTGCATGAGCAGTTTCTTACGGAAGGCGCCAACGGTGATGCGCTCCACGGTGTCGCCCAGCGCGTTCAGCGCCGGTTCGGCCAGCGTGGCGCCATAGCCGAGGAAGAATGCGAAGCCGACCGCCATCATCTTGCCGATATCCGGCGCGTCGACCAGCGGCGGCAGGGCGTGCTCTCCGCCCCAGGGTGTGATCGAGGCGAATGTGAGCGGCACGTTGCTGCCGAGCTGAGCGCCCAGCGGCGTCAGACCCAGGGCGATGCCAAGGCCGAACAGACACATGCCCGCCAGCGCGAAGGTCACGCCGATGCCTACATCCGCACCGTGTTCCAGACGCTGTTTCAGCACCAGGCGCAGCACCACGTAGAGAAAGAAGCACAGCGGTACGATGGCTCGGAATGACTCGATCAATGCCTGTTGAAACCTTTCGCCGAACGACTGTTGCCGGTCCCAGACCGCGTCGCTGATCACTTCCCACTCGGTGCTGAGTGCTTTGCGGATCACTACCTCGGGAGCGTCCAGCACGATGGCGCCGTCAACCAGGCGGGGTGCACCACCTCGGAAAGTGATCTCATGCCGTTCGGGCAACTTGCCGGCGGACAGATAGTTTTCGAATTCGGGCAGGCTGATGGCATTCCGATCGGTGCCGGTTGTTGCGGCCGCCGACTCGGAGGTCGTCGCTGCGGTCTGCTCGATGCGCGTTGCGCCTTCGTAGTAGGGGGCGCCCACATAGTCATCCCGCACGTAGTGAAACAGGGACAGGATGAGCACCGCGAGAATCGGGAACAGCGAGGCCAGGGTGACGATGCCGAAACCTGAATGGCTGTCACTGCCGGAGCCGCTCGATACCACTCGACACACACCAATACCCAGCGCCAGCACCAGCGGTACGGTCACCGGGCCGGTGGTGACCGCGCCGCAATCCCAGGCCAGGCCGAGCACGTCGTTCAGCACGTCGATCCGGCTGAAGTAAAAAGACAGGGTGAGCAGAATCAGCACTGCCGGGATCACCAGGTTCTTCAGCGGCCAGGCGTAAAAGAAGCGCAGTACGCCGAGCATGACGGCCAGACCGACACCGGTGGCGACGGAGCCGACGAGCTGTCCGGAGAAGTCGTTGAGCAGGCTGTAGAGAAGAGGGGCTTCTCCGGGCTGCACGCCGGCACCGGCGGCTTTCAGCACCGCGATAGCCGGTTCCGCAAAAGTGGCGCCGGCGCCGAGGAGCACGGAGAAAGCCAGTATGACCGGCATTCTCGAGTTGCGTGGCAGGACGCTGCCGATGACCTCGCCGAGTGGCATCAGCCCCAGGCGAAGGCCTTCCATGAAGAGCATCAGCCCGACGACGACGACCAGGATGCCGACTGCGATCATGGCGGCGTAAACGAGCGGCAGCTGCAGCACGAGAATCTGGAAGACCACCAGATAGGCAACGATGAACCAGACGCCTTCCACCTGACCAACGAAGTGGCGCTTCACGTACGGCAGAATTATTCGCAGCGTATCCCTGGCACCGAGTTGAAACCTCGGGCTGTTTTCTAGTTGGGCCATTGAGGCTTCCGGATATCCTTATCCAACACGTCCTATCGGCCGCCACCTCGTCCGGTTGAGCGGGCCACGGGCTGCATGTTCCGGCCTGTGCGCTGAGTCACATCCCTGCTGGCCG
>Ga0316191_10004371_pt1 | contig 10534 bp, 11 predicted proteins | sample Eddworburr2cm_MG_FD_204928 | JGI IMG/M metagenome (GOLD analysis project Ga0316191, IMG submission 204928) | Coastal sediment microbial communities from Maine, United States - Eddy worm burrow 2 cm | ecosystem: Environmental > Aquatic > Marine > Coastal > Sediment | place: USA: Maine... | reverse complement strand
TCTTTCTAGGGGAAGCCTACGCCGGATCTGAACTTCAACGGCCTCGCCCAGTACGACATCCCGGTGAGCTTCGGCACTTTCACGCTGCAGCTCGACTGGACCTATCAGGACAAGGTGTATTTCGACGCACTGAACAATGAGCTGCTCAGCGAGAACAGCTACTGGCTGTGGAATGGCCGGGTCGCCTGGACGTCCAACGACGATCGATGGGAAGTGGCCGCCTGGGGTCGTAATCTCGGCGACAAGGAGTATCTATCCTACGCGTTCGACCTGTCGTTCTTCGGCTTCCATGAGCAGATGCTGGGCACCCCGAGAATGTTCGGCGTGGAGTTGACCTACAGGCAGTAGCGCCAACGGGCGCCGTTCAAACGGTGCAGCGAGCTGCGAAGCTGCTGCACCGTCCTGTCAACGCCAGGAATTAGCCTTTGAACTCTCCGATCACGGAGGAGAGAGACTCCTTCGCATCACCGAACAGCATGCGGGTGTTCTCGCCGAAGAACAGCGGGTTGTCCACGCCGGAGAACCCGGAAGCCATGGAGCGCTTCAGCACGAACACCGTGCGGGCATGATCCACGTTGATGATCGGCATGCCGTAGATGGGGCTGTTCTCGTCTTCGCGGGCCGCCGGGTTCACTACGTCGTTGGCGCCGATCACCACCGCCACGTCGACGTTGTCGATGCGCGGGTTGATGTCTTCCATCTCCACCAGCTGATCGTAGGGCACATTGGCCTCGGCCAGCAGCACGTTCATGTGGCCGGGCATCCGGCCCGCCACCGGGTGAATCGCGTAGGTCACTTCAGCGCCATTCTCTTCCAGCAGCTCACCCAGCTCACGCACGACGTGCTGCGCCTGCGCGACCGCCATGCCGTAACCGGGCACGAAGGTGACTGAAGAGGCGGCCTCGAGGATGAGGTAGGCGTCTTCCGTGGTCATCGGCTTCACCTCGCCCTCGACCTTGGTGGCCGTCTTGACGGCGCCGAAGCCGGAGAACAGCACGTTGGCCAGAGACCGGTTCATGGCCTTACACATGATGTTGGTGAGAATGATGCCGGCCGCACCGACCAGCGAGCCGGCTACGATAAGGATGTTGTTGTTGATGGCGAAACCTGCCGCACAGGCGGCGAGGCCCGAATAGCTGTTCAGCAGTGAGATCACGACCGGCATGTCCGCGCCGCCGATCGGGATAACGGCCATTACGCCGAACACGAGGGAAAGCACGATCACAGCATAGAAGTAGGGGGAATCCAGCACCGGATCCATGGCGAACATCACGCCGCAATATACGAGCGCCACCAGTAACAGCGCATTCACCACCCGTTGCGCACCAAAGACGATGGCCCGGCTCGTCATCACCTCGGAGAGCTTGCCCCAGGCGATGATGGATCCGGAGAACGTCATGCCGCCGATCAGAATCGAGAGCAGGATGGTGACGATGGTGAAGGTGGTGTTGCCCGTGTTGTAGAGCGCTGCCCAGCCGACGAACAGGCTGGCCACGCCGCCAGAGCCGTTGAACAGCGCCACCATCTCCGGCATGGAGGTCATGGCCACTTTCTGCGCAGCGATGAAACCGACGAGGCCGCCAAGCACCACGGCCACCCCAATCCACTGATACTCGATGATCTCGCGGGACGCGAGGGTCACTACAATGGCCAGCAGCATGCCGACCGCGGACATCAGGTTGCCCCGCACCGCCGTTGCCGGCGAGCTCATCTGCTTCAGGCCGAAAATGAACAGAACGGCAGCAATGATGTAGATGCCGTTGATCAGCTCCGCACTCATGATTTATCCCCCGCCGGCCCTTCCTTCTTCTTGAACATGCTGAGCATGCGGTCGGTCACCATGTAGCCACCCACCACGTTGATGGTGGCGAAGAAAACGGCGAGCGCCCCGAGCCAGGTGGCCCATTCGGAGAGGCCGGCGCCGGCCGAGCCGAGCGCACCCACCAGGGTGATACCTGAGATGGCGTTGGCGCCGGACATCAGAGGCGTGTGCAGGGTTGCCGGGACTTTGGAGATCAGCTCGAAGCCCAGGAAGATGGACAGCATCAGTACAAAGCCGAGAAATATCGCTTCCATGATTGGGACTCCGCTTAAAGGTTCTTGATCGTTTCGTTGACGATGGCGCCGTCGCGCGTGATGACGCTGGACTGCACGATCTCGTCTTCCGGGTCGAGCGTCAGCGACTTCGCTTCGTCGTCCCAGAAATGGTCGATGAGGTTGATCAGGTTGTTGGAATACATATCGCTGGCGTTGCGGGAGACCTCCGAGGGCAGATTACCCTGGCCGACCACCTTCACGCCGTTGATATCCACCACTTTGTCGAGCTCGGAGCCTTCGACGTTGCCGCCCGTCTCCACGGCCATGTCGATCACGACGCTCCCCGGCGCCATGGCTTCGACCATGTCGCGGGAGACGATCTGCGGTGCCGGACGGCCGAACAGCTGAGCCGTGGTGATCACCACATCGGACTGGCTGATCACTTTCTTCTGGCCCTGCTTCTGCAGCTCGATCTGCTCCGGGGTCAGCTCCTTGGCATAGCCCTGGTCCGTCTGCCCCGTGTCGCCGAGATCGATCTCGACGAATTTGGCCCCCAACGACTGCACCTGCTCGGCGACCACCGGGCGGGTATCGAAGGCCTCAACACGTGCGCCGAGACGCTTGGCCGTGGCAATGGCCTGCAGGCCCGCCACACCGGCACCGATCACAAAAACTCGCGCCGGAGCGATGGTGCCCGACGGTGTCATCATCATCGGCATGATCTTCGGGCAGTGGTAGGCGGCCTGAATGACGGTGACATAGCCGGCCAGGTTGGCCTGGGAGGACAGGGCATCCATTTTCTGAGCGAGCGTGGTCCGCGGAATCATCTCCATGGAGATGGAGGTGACGCCCTTGGCAGCCAGGCTGTCCACCAGGCTCTTTTCGTTGAACGGATCCAGGAAACTGATGTGCAGCGCGCCAGATTTGAGGTTTGCCACGTCGTCCGCGTCGGGCTTGCGCACCCTGAGCACCAGATCGGCCTTGCCGAGCAGGGCAGCCCGATCGGTTTCGACTTTCGCGCCGACCTCGGTGAACGCAGCATCCGGATAACCGGAGCGTTCGCCCGCGCCGGACTCCACTGCGATCTCGAAGCCCATGCCGATCAGTTTTTTCGCGTTCTGCGGGACGAGCGCGCTACGCAGCTCGCCCGGCCAGGTCTCCCTGGGCACAGCGATTAACATCCAATTCCCCCAATCCAGGTAGTGTCTTATATTGGTAAAAGCGCGTACCCCCACGCGCGATCCGGCAACTTAGCTAATCACTACCCACAACACAACATGCATTTCCCTCTGAAGATGTTGCTTCGATCTGATCCCCTGCTTGCATCCGGACCGGGCAGTTCCGACAATCTTTTTGAACCAAGGGAGGGGGCGGTAAGCGCCGTATGTCATCCGCAACGAATCGGGCCGGGTTCGGCAGCCGTGCCTTTCTGACTGGAATTCTCGTGGCCTTCGCGGTCGGCGTGCTGGGCTCCCTCGCGATCCGCCCGCCCGGCGGGGCCGCACCAGCGGTGGGAAGCACCGCAGACGAAGGCACTCAGATCACCCGCTACCGCTGGCGGATGCCGGTCTCGTTCTCCAGCACCATGCCGGTGCTGGGCGACAATCCCATCTACGTGGCGGAGCAGATCCGTAAATCCTCCGGCGGCGGCATAGACATCACCATCTACGAGCCCGGTGAAATCGTACCCGCCTTCTCCATCACGGACGCGGTCCGGGATGCCAAGGTGCCTCTGGGTTACACCTGGCTCGGCTATGACCAGGGCAAAGTGCCAGCCTCGCCCCTGCTCGGTGCCGTGCCTTTCGGGCTGGAACCCTGGGAGTTCGCGGCCTGGTGGTACGAAGGCGGCGGCCGGGAACTCGGCCAGGCGCTCTATCACGAGCAGGGCTCCCACATCCTGCTCTGCGGCATGACAGGCCCGGAAACCGCCGGTTGGTTCCGCAATCCGGTCCGTTCCCTGGCTGATGTGGAAGGCCTGAAGATCCGATTTGCCGGCCTCGGCGGCCGGGTAATCGAGCGTGCCGGCGCCTCCGTGACCATGCTGCCCGGCGGCGAGATCTTCCAGGCCCTGGAGAAAGGCGCCATCGACGCCACCGAATTTGCGCTGCCCATCGTCGATCAGGCCCTCGGCTTCAACCGCATCGCGCCCTACAACTACTATCCCGGCTGGCACCAGCCGGGCACCTTCTCTCATATGGCGGTCAATCTCTCCGTCTGGGAGAGTCTCGCCGAGGCCGATCAGGCACTTCTGGAAACCGCCTGCACAGCAGGCGCGATGCGTAATCTGGCCAATTCCGAAGCCAAACAGGGCGCCATCATCGCCGGCGTCCCCGAGGTTGGGGTCAGCGCGGAAACGCTGCCGATGGAGCTGCTGCGCGAGCTCGAGCGGATCACCGAGGCGGTGATGGCGGAAGAGGCGGCCAAGGATGCGCACTTCGCCCGTATCTACGAGTCCCAGAAAGCGTTCAAGGCAGACTACAGCCACTGGAAGTCCCGCGCTTACCTGCCCAGAGACTTTTAGTGGAGCTGCCCGAGACCGCCTTATCCCGCCTGGTCGACCCATTGATTGATCGAATCGGCCGCTGGGCCTCCTGGCTCTGGGTGCTGCTGCTGGCCATCATCGTGATCAATGTGGTGCTGCGTTACGCCTTCGGTGAGGGTCGGGTGGAATTCGAGGAGATCCAGTGGCATCTCTACGCCACCGGCTTTCTGCTGGCCCTTGGCTACGGCGTGCAGACCGACTCACACATCCGGGTGGACGTGCTCCACGAACGGTTTTCCCCGACGCTCCAGGCCTGGTTCGAGCTTTACGGCATCCTGCTGTTCCTGCTGCCGTTCATCACACTGATGCTGATCTTCTCGGTGCCGTTCGTCGCATCGAGCTTTGCGCTCTCCGAAATCTCCAACGCACCCGGGGGGCTGCCGTTCCGCTGGGCAATCAAGGCCATGCTGCCGATCGGCTTCTTCCTGCTGGCACTGGCCGCCCTGGCCAGGCTGAGCCGGGTCTGGAAGTTCCTGTTCATGGACCCTCCTGCGGACGGGGACGCCGATGCCGGCTAACGAGATCCTCGCGCTTGGCATGTTCGCGAGCTTCATCGCGCTGGTGTTCACCGGCTTTCCGGTGGCCTGGATCCTCGGTGGCCTGTCCGTGATCTTCACGGCGCTCGCCATCGTGCTGGAGGTGGACTTCGCCATCCCGGTCGGTATGGGTTGGGACTACACCTCCCTGTCGGTGGAGCGGGTCTGGAACGTGATGGAGAACTGGGTGATGGTCGCCCTGCCAATGTTCATCTTCATGGGCCTGCTGCTCGACCGATCCGGCATTGCCCGGGAACTCATGATTGCCTTTTCGCGATTGTTCGGCGGCATCCGCGGCGGCCTGGCCATCACCGTCACCCTGATCGGCCTGCTGCTGGCGGCGACCACCGGCATCATCGGTGCTTCCGTGGTGCTGCTGGCCCTGCTCGGCCTGCCCGTGATGCTGAACCAGGGTTACGACAAATCCCTGGCGGCCGGCACCGTCTGCGCTGTGGGCACCCTGGGCATTCTGATCCCGCCCAGCATCATGCTGGTGCTGATGGCGGACCGGATGTCCATGAGCGTGGGCGATCTGTTTCTGGGCGCCGTTTTCCCCGGCATGCTGCTCGGCGGCCTCTACATCGCCTACATTCTGGGCTACGGGCTGCTTCGCCCGGAACGGGCGCCAGCCGCCGAGCACGATCCGGTGGACTGGGCCGCCGTGGTCGATCTGTTCAAAGCCATTCTGCCGCCCGCCTTCCTCATTCTTGCCGTGCTCGGCAGCATCTTCATGGGTCTGGCAACGCCGACAGAAGCCGCCGGCGTCGGCGCCGCAGGGGCCTGGCTGCTCGCAGCACTGAAGCGGCAGCTTGGCGGCGGCGTGATGAAAGACGTGCTGGAGGAAACGACACGCACCACGGCCTTCATATTCGCTGTGCTACTCGGCGCGACTGCTTTCTCGCTGGTGCTGCGGGGATTGGGCGGCGACGAGCTGATCGAAGGCGCGCTGCTGAGCCTGCCCTTCGATGCCACCGGGATCGTCATCTGCATCCTGATCGCCACCTTCATCCTCGGTTTCTTTCTCGACTGGATCGAGTTGACCCTGATCATTCTGCCGCTGGTTTCGCCGGTGGTGATCGGTCTCGGCTTCGATCCGGTCTGGTTCACCGTGCTGTTCGCCGTCTGTCTGCAGACAAGCTTCCTCACGCCGCCGGTCGGCTTCGCGATCTTCTACCTCAAAGGCGTGGCGCCGGAAGGCATAGACGTGCGCACCATCTACCGGGGCGTGGTGCCGTTCATCCTGCTGCAGCTGCTCGGGCTCGTGATTCTCTTCAACTGGGAGGCGCTGGTGACCTGGCTGCCCGAGCAAGCCTACGGGGCCTGATCAGGCTGGTCTTTTCGCCGCCATGGCTTCGCTGAAGGCGACCAGGTCCGCCATGCTGTGCAGATCCCGGTTGAAGTGCGGCACCAGCTGACGCGGCTGATCCAGATGCTCGAGCAGGCCGAGTGAGCGGGCATCTGCCGCGGCGAGTCGTCTGGCATCGACGAGCGCCGCCTCCACCCGCTCCGCCAGGCTTTCTCTGCCGGGATTGCCGAGTGCATCGATGCGCGCCCGGTCTGCGCTGCTCAATTCCATCGTCGAGACGGGCAGGTGGGCCCGATTCACCAGCACGCCGGCAATGCCCATGCCATCCGCGCCAAGGCGCTCGGCAAAGCGACCAGCCTGGCCGAGGCTCACCGGCTCCGGCGCACAGACCAGCAGAAATCTCGTTCCAGGCTCCGACATCAGCGCCAGCACCCGCAGTGAACGCTCCTTCAGCCCTTCGAACATGCTGGAAAAAGCCAGCAGGAAGTTCGATAGATCGGCGAGCATCTCGAGCCCGCTCAGCCGCTCCAGAAACTTCAGTGACAGCGCCGACGACTGTCGGAAAAAGCTGAACTGGGCCCTCGCCGCCAGACCGTAGGGCGCGAGCAGCATCTGGGTGAAGGAGCCGTCCAGAAGATCGATCAGTCTTTTCGGGGCATCCAGGAAATCCAGCGCATGCTGTGCGGGCGGCGTGTCGACGATCAGCAGATCGTGTTCCCTGGCGTTGTGAATCTCCAGCACCCGCTCCATGGCTATCAGCTCCCGGGAGCCGCCAAGCGTGGAAGACAGCTGCTGGTAGTAGCTGTTCGAGAAGATGGTGTCCCGAACCCGCTCATCCGGGGCGTAGGTTTCCACCATGCGGTCAAACGTGCGCTTGGTGTCCAGCATCATCGCGGACAGCGCGCCGGGCGCTTCCAGGGCCACCGGTTGCGGATCGTTGTTCAGCGAATCCAGGCCCATCGCCTGCGCCAGGCGTTTAGCGGGATCGATTGTCATCACCACCGCGGAGCGTCCAGCTCGCGCAGCCAGCACGCCGAGCGACGCCGCGCTCGTGGTCTTGCCGACCCCACCCGCGCCGCAGCAGACGATCACGCTCTGCTCGCGAACGAGCGCCTCGAGATCCAGTCGCTCAGCCATCGTTCACCTGCGCATCCAGGTGCGCCACCAGCCCATTCAGCAGGGCGGCCGGTTCGTGATCAATGATTCTCGGCAGCTGCCACAGCGTACATTTCCCGCCTTCCAGCAGCTGCAGGGATTCATCCTGACTGGCTGCCAACTCACATTCTGACCGAGCCGCCTCGATAGCGGCAGAGAGTGCCGGGCCTGGCTCGGTGACTGACGCCAGCGCCTGAATCTCTTCCGGGCCGAACCGGGTCGACACCCGCTGATTGATGATCATGGGCCCGACACCCATGCGTCGCTCGCGGAGAAACGCTTCCAGCTCCAGCGCCTCACGGACCGCCATCTCCTCGGCCAGCGTCGTCAGCACCACCCGGGTTCGCTCCGGATTGATGAGCAGATCCTGGATCTTGCGCGCATTGTGATTGAGCGGGCCGACGAGCACGGCTTTCAGGGTGGCTTCCGGCACGTCGATCAGCGTCTTCAGATGACCGGTGGCGGGCGCATCGAACACCACCTTCGAGAACTCGGAATCCGTCGCCAGGTCATACAGCTTGCCCAGGCACATCAGCTCCTCGAAACCAGGGGCTGCTTCAGCAAAATCCCGGAACATCCGGCTCTTGAGAAAAGTGTCATAAATCCCCGAGAACGGCACTTTTCTATGCACGTACTCGCGGATCGCCGCAAAGGCATCCACCCGCATCACCCAGAGGTTGCTGGCCGCTTCCTGGGGCTCATAGGCGAGCGGCACATCGAAAATGGGGTGGCGATCGGTCTGCCCGTCGAAGCTGACCAGCACCGTTTTTTCCTGGCGCGCGCAAAGATCGGCGATCGTGCTCGCAACCACCGTTTTTCCAACGCCGCCTTTGCCGCTGACGACGATCAGACGCTCTCGAAACACCAGGCAATCATCGCCAGTGGGAATACAGGCTTACTATTATCCCCCGATCCGGCAGAATACGAACATACGCTGAAACCGACAGTCGGCATGGCTGATAGTGGAACCTGAAAATGGGCACCTATGAGGTGGTGGCGCGGAACTTCTCCGAGGCCCACGAAAACAAGATTCACAGCGATGAGATCGCCCGGAAGTACGGCTTCAAAGGCGCGCTCGTGCCGGGCGTGGCGGTCTGGGGCCACCTGACCCATCCCCTGGCCGAACGTTTCGGCGAACGCTGGCTCGGCCAGTCGGTGAGTGAAACGCGGTTCTTCAAACCCGCCTATCACGGCGATCGGCTGATCATCACCACCGAAGAGAACGACGATGGCTTGCTGGTGCAGGGCCACAACCAGGAGGGCACCCTGCTCGCAGAAATCCGCACCCAGCTGCCGGAACAGATGCCGCCGCCAGAGGATCAATCGGTTTTCGACCAGCCGCGAAGAGATGCTGAGCGGGTGGAGATGCGCTGGGAGACGGTGAACGAAAAGGAGCCGTTCCCGGAGTGGCACTTTCAGGCGATCACCGACGAGAACCAGCGCTACGCCAGCGAGATTGCAGACGAGCTCCCGCTCTATCAGCACGTCGCTCACCCGCACTGGCTGCTCAGCGTCGCCAATCAGACCCTGACCCGCGAATACGAGATGCCGGCCTGGATCCACGTCGGCTCCGAAGTGCGGTTCCGGGAGCTGGTGCGCGTGGGCGATACCCTGGCTGTAAACGCCGTGCCGCTTTCGAAGTGGGAACGCAAAGGCCACCAGTTCGTGCAGCTCTACATCACCTATCACCGCCTGAACGTGCTGACGACCGAGATCTTCCACACGGCCATCTTCCGGGTGGCCGAATAATGCGGATCGCAGCGCTGGCCTCACACGGCGGCTCGATTCTGCAGGCAGTGATCGACGCCTGCGAATCGGGAACCTTAGCGGCCGAAGTGAGCCTGGTGGTCAGCAACAACAGCAGCTCCGGGGCACTGGAGCGTGCATCGTCGCATGGGATCAGAACCGCCCATCTCAGCAGCAGGACCCACGCGGATCCGGATGCATTGGACGAAGCCATCGAACGGGCACTCCTGGACGCCGACGCCGACTGGGTGCTGCTCAGCGGCTACATGAAAAAACTCGGCCCGCGCACGCTGGCCCGATACCGCAATCGCATACTGAATACGCATCCGGCCCTACTGCCAAAGTACGGCGGGAAAGGTTTCTACGGCAGCAAGGTGCACGCCGCGGTGATCGAGGCGGGAGAAACGGAGTCCGGCGCAACGGTGCATCTGGTGGATGGCGAGTACGATACCGGTCCGATCCTCGCTCAGGTGAAGGTGCCCGTGCGGCCCGCAGACACCGCGAAGACTCTGGAAGAACGGGTGAAGGAGGCGGAGCGCAAGCTGATCGTCACCACGCTGGGTGAACTGGCCAGCCGGCGCAAAGCTTCCTAGTCGTCGTCTTCCAGGCTGAGCGTATCCGCCGGGCCCGCGTCTGAAGGCGCCGCGTTGGACGGGCTGAAGTCGTCCCAATCAGCCGTCACCTCAGCGCCTGCACTGAGCGTCGCAGGCAACAGGTTGAAGAACGCAGTCCGGGTTACGGTCTGCTCGTCCGCGTCTTCGTATTCGGTCGTTCCGTCGAGCTCGTTCACCGTAACGCCCTGAATCTCGACGGTACCTGCCGACTCATCAAAAGCGGTGAGCGGGCCTCTGAGACGCGCTCTGTACTCGCCAAGATTCGGATCGTCTTCCCGCTCAAGCTCCACCGCGACAATGGCACCGCCGTCCAGATAGCCACGCACCTCTATGTAGTCACCGATCATCAGGTCATCGAGGGTGAATGGCTCCAGGCTGTCCCGATCATCCTCCAGCTCGGTACTGGCTCGGGTCTCGAAGGTTAGGCCCATGGCCGTTACCGTAGCGGCAGTAACATCAACGGCCGTTACTGCGCCTTCCACCCGAATCGCCGGGTCATCCTCAAACTCAACTTCCTCGGCAACGATCACGCCTTGCGCATCAGCGGTGCCTTCGACTTCAACACGAACGCCCGCTGCCAGCTGGCCAACAGTGCCGT
>Ga0316191_10004370_pt1 | contig 10535 bp, 7 predicted proteins | sample Eddworburr2cm_MG_FD_204928 | JGI IMG/M metagenome (GOLD analysis project Ga0316191, IMG submission 204928) | Coastal sediment microbial communities from Maine, United States - Eddy worm burrow 2 cm | ecosystem: Environmental > Aquatic > Marine > Coastal > Sediment | place: USA: Maine | collected... | reverse complement strand
TGAGCAGGTTGCCTATGCATGCAGTCGTGCGGAACGCGAAGGCCTGTCCGACCGGATCGAATACGTGCTCGACGACTATCGCAACATCCGCGGTGAGTACGATGCTTTCGTCTCGGTCGGCATGCTGGAACATGTCGGCACCAGGGATTACGCCATTCTCGGTGATGTCATCAATCGCTGTCTCAAGCCCACGGGGCGGGGCTTGATACACAGCATAGGCCGCAATCGTCCGGCGCCGATGAACGCCTGGATTGAACGTCGCGTTTTTCCCGGGGCCTATCCCCCCAGCCTGAAGGAAATGATGGCGATCTTCGAGCCTAATCGCCTGTCGGTGCTCGACGTGGAAAACCTGCGCCTGCATTATTCGCTGACACTGCAACATTGGCTGGCGCGTTACGAGCAGCACAGCGCGGAAATTCGGGAGATGATGGACGAGACCTTTGTCAGGACCTGGCGGCTCTACCTGGCTGGATCGATCGCGGCGTTCAATGTTGGTGAATTGCAGTTATTCCAGGTGGTTTTTTCACGGGAGCAAAACAACCAGCTGGCGTGGTCGCGGGCGCATCTCTACCCACAGAATGCGCCGAAAACAACTATCCCGGAACCTGCAGAAGAGCCGGCCGAAGCCTGAACAAGCTGTTATTGGGGTCATGTCTGCCGTGACCCTGTTTACTGGCGTAATACGCACTTCTGGTAGAGATTCCGCAGGCGTCCATCGGGGTCGTAGTGCTGTTTCAGCTCGCGGTAGCGTTCGCCGTTATAAAGTTCCCAGAATCGATCTTCGTCGTAATAGGAATCGGAATAGAGCGATTTGATGCCGCCCAGCTCGGTGACCCTGGCTTCGATCTTGCGGTTGAAGTAGCCGGGCTCGTGATGTTGCGGGTTGGGTACGATGTCCCAGAAGCCGAAATTGACAAACAGACCACTGCCGTGAAGGGGATAAAACGGAAAATTGTGAGCAAGATTGTGCCCACCGATCGGGCACATCCATACGGGGTGAATGCCAATCTCCTGCAGGAAAAAGCGCAGGAATTCGGGCGCATGCTCGAGCGGGATGTCGACGTCCTGCACCACGCCCTCGGGTTCCCTGTTAAGCAGGCGATTGATGCGTTTGGTGAGGCCAACCCGGTTGTTCCAGCGCATTACCTTCTGGTAGGAGATCGAGTTCAGGCGTTTTCTGCCGAGCAGTAATCGCATCGGCATGTTTTGCACGAACAGGTTCTTCGAGCACCAGAACCAGTCGGTATCCCAGCGCCAGATATAGTCGTGCACGCTGAGGAAGTCTTGCCTGCGCTGCTGGATCGAGCGGAAATACATTTTCAGCCAGCTGTAGTCACTGGTGTAGGGAGCGCTATCGCGAAAATGACCGAGCGTCAGGTACATTTCGTTTTTATCGAAGATCGAGCCGTCGACGAAATCAACGTCACTTTGACAGGCATCGGCGACTGCGGCGAAATAGGCATCGATATTACTGTAACGAATGTGTTGCAGTTCAACATAAGGTTTAACCGGCAAGGTGCGGGCTTCGAGCTTGAGGATATAGCCCAGCGTTCCGTAAGAATTGGGGATGCCGAAAAACAGGTCGCTGTGCTCGTTGTCGGGGCTGCAGTCGACCACGTCGCCGTTGGCCAGCAGTACTTCCATGCGATTGATTGTCTCGTGCGGCAGCCCGTAGCGGAACGAGGTCGATTCAATACCGATACCGCACACCGCACCGCCGATGGTGATCGACTTCAATTGTGGAACCACCAGCGGCATGCAGTTGTGCGCGAGGCAGGCATCGGTCAGGTCAGCATAGGTCGTCATGCCTTCGACCTCGACCACCTGCCTCTCGTTGTCGACATTGATGACCTGGTTGAGCGCGCGCACATCGAGCTTGCTGCCAGCCGGTTGTGTGCGTGTACGGAATAAATTGGAAGTTGTTTTTTCGAGGCGTATGGCGTCGGTTTGCGCGCGCAGCTGGCGACTGAGTTGTGCGCTTTTCTGCTGGTAGGCTGCGTCACTCATGATGCGCCCAATGAGTTCAGGTCCGAAAGCATGCTACACCGTTATTGATTGGCGTCCCCGGCCCGATTCGAACGGGCAACCTACGCCTTAGGAGGGCGTCGCGCTATCCTATTGTGCCACGGGGACATTGTCGCAGAATTGTAGCAGCAAGCTTGCGTACAGGGAATTGCAGGGATCTTGTCAGCAGTAAACTAACGGTTAAAATTGCGACAGGGTCGATTGTACCCCGGCACCGCGCTATTGGATGCCCTGACCAGCCGGAGGCGTCGAGTTTTTCAGACGCACACCTGTAAGTAAGGCTAACAGCAGGGGATAAGCATCTCTAACGGGATGTTATGTGGGCGTATCGAGCTGCATCGGATTTGAGTGCCCAGGAATCATTTGCCGAGGGCTTGCGCTTGCTGGATTGATGGGCATTCGACGTCCGCGAAGGAGCAGAACACACAGCAGTCGCCCGCTGCAGGTTTCAGCAGCATCTGGCAGGATTCACATTCGTATTAATACAGGCAGGCATCGGTTGGCATGATCTCGGTTTTTCGATAGCCGCAATGCGGACAGGTCAGCGTCGATTCCAGGATTATTGCCGACATTGGACCCGACCTCTCAAGACAGCGGGGCTGCGCATTGACATTCCCGCAGGAGATTACTCCTGGTAATAGTAATCGTACTTGACCAGCAGGTTGCGCATGAATTCCCAGGCCTCGTTATAGGTGAGTCCACTGTTCTCGGGGATGATGATCTTGATGTAGAGATCTTTACCGTATTCGCGCTTGAGCTGCGCCAGACGCTTTTCGACTTCGGCCAGGTTAAGCCGGCTGAAACCCGCATCGCCGGGTTGACGATAGCGAATCACGGGGCCGGACTCGTCCTTGACGTAGTACACCTGGGCGATGTGCTTGCCTTTCGCACTGCGCGCGGGTTTGATCAGTTCCTCGTACTGTGATTTAACCGTTTCGTACTCGCCTTTCAAGGTCAGCAGTTGCTGGTTATAGGCAATGATTTCCTGCGACAACTGCGCCTTTTCTTCGGTGAGCTGGCTGATGGCCTGTTGTTGCTGAGTGCTCGATGTGGTCAGTTCGGAAATCTGCAGGCGTGCGCTGTCGAGCTCGGCGCGGATTTCCTCACCGGCCTGCTGCTGTTGGGCCAGTTGCTGCTGCAGTTGCGCAAGCTGGCGCGCCATTTCATTGGACTGCGCGGTCGTCGCATTGATTTCAAGGTTGGCGGCCGCAAGCTCGTCGCGCGTTTGCTGCAATGACGATTGCATTGCGCGATTTTCCTGCTGCAGCGAGGCGATACTCGACTCCTGCTCGCTGATCGTCGATTGGGCGCTGGACAGTTCCTCGTCTTTCTTCATCAGGCGCAGGCGCAGAATGGAGTTACTTTGCTCGGCGTTAGCGAGGCGTTCTTCCAGGGTGGCGTTTTCCAGCGAGGTGGATTCGATCATCTGCGTGGCCATACGCTCGGCAGCGATGCTTTCCTGCAATTCGGCGACCAGTTGCCAGTTGCGCACGACCAGAAGGCTGGTGGCCATCAGGAAGATCAGGGTAATCACCATCATCACGTCGGTGAAGGACGGCCAGAAACTGTTCTCTCCGCCAATCCCCGAGTGGCTGCTACCAATCTGGACGAAGCCGTTGTTCACAGGTTTTCGTCGTTGCGATCCGCCGGCAGGCGGAAGCCCTCACGCAGTATCTGCCGTATCTGCGCCAGTTCGTCTGCGAAGCGGTCGGCCTGCTGCTGGTTGGCGCCGATCGTCTGTTGAAGTGTGATCGCCGCGTCGTGGTAGGTGTCCTGGGTTTGCCCGAGCTTGTCCGCGGCATGAATGACGGATTTAATCAGGTCGCTCAGCTTGTGCACGATCTCATCGCTGGCCTTCACGTAGCGCGGCAACAGGTAGATCGAGGTCAGCTGTTCGATACCGCTCAGGCAATGGGTTTGCACGTCGCCGAGGCGCGTGTAGAAATAGCCGAAGATGGCATAGGAGACGATTGCGGTGATGGTGGTCGACAGGGCGGTCGACATGCCATGAATCACCAGGCCCATGCCACCAAGGCTGGCATCGGCCGAATCGATCAGGTCGGAAGCCCCGAGCAGCGCGATAGACAATGACACGATGGTGCCGAACACGCCGGTCAGGATCAGTATATTATTAATGAAGCGGATCAGGCCGAACTGGGTTGCCTCATCGGCATTGAGCATTGCCGCCAGAGCACTGTGATCGATTTCGCCACGCGCAGTCTGAATGGTGCGCATGGTGCCGTGACGCTGTGCGATGATCGAATCGACTGGCACGCCTTCGAAATAGTCTGGATTCTGAGCTTCCATGTTGTTGACGAAGGTGGCAATGGCGGCCTCCTCACGACGGTAGCGCAGCAGGTGGAAAAAGATATTGCCGATACCGAGCAGAAACAACGCCACAATGGCGCTGTTGATGATTATACCGGTGTTGGTCAGTTGATTCTGGGTATAGAACGGATAGACCGAGCCGAAGTTGAAGGCGATCAGTGCGATGGCAACCGCGATTACAATAAAAAACTGGGAAAGAATTTTGTTGCTAAGACTGGTAAGCAGACGCTTGATATCCATCGCGTGGGTCTCTGGTTGAAAGTGAGTCTGAATAACCGGGCAGACATGCCACGGCATTTAATAATGTTTTCCACAGGAAGTCAAAATGGTACGCTGCTGCGAGCAGAGCCGCCGGTATAAGATGCACGATGCAACCCCTTTCCCGATCAGGTCGTGGTCTGGCGCAAGTGATTGATCAGGTCGATCTGGGTGATCAAACCGTAAAAAGTGTCGCTGTCGGCGACGATCGCGACCTTGTCCTGCTTGAAAAGTTCGACAATCGTATCGATGCTCGCGCTGGGCGCTACCGTCACCAGGTCAGTGACCATTACCGAGGACACCTTCATCTGGAAGCTGTCCTTGTCTTCGAACAGTCCCAGCAAAATATCGGATTCGTCGATCAGGCCGACGATCTTTCCGGCATTGACGACCGGCAGTTGTGATACATCGAACATACGCATGCGTTTGTAGGTGGTAATCAAATTGTCGTCGGAAGTGACCGTTACCATGTCGCCGCTATCCATTGGTCTGGCGATAATGTCGCGCAGATCACCGTGATTGGTGCGTTCCAGCAATCCCTGGTCGGCCAGCCAGGAGTCATTAAACGATTTGTTCAGATACTTGTTGCCGGTATCACAGGCAAAGGTCAGTACGCGTTTCGCTGTGGTTTGTTCCCGGCAGTAGCGCAGCGCAGCAGCTAACAGGGTACCGGTCGATGAACCAGCGATAACACCTTCAAGGCGCAACAGTTCGCGCTGTGTCTGGAAAGCCTCGCGATCGCTGATAGCGTATGCTTTTTTCACCAGGCTGATGTCACAGATCGGCGGCATGAAGTCTTCGCCGATACCTTCCACCAGCCACGAACCGGCTTTTGGTGTGGTGCCGTTATTAATGGTCTCCGCCAGGATCGAACCCTCCGGATCGGCGACTATCATTTCACATTTAGGGTGATTTTCATGGAAAAACTGTCCCAGACCGGTAACGGTGCCGCTTGAACCGACGCCGATGACCATGGCGTCAAGGTCGTTATCCATCTGCTGCAGTATCTCGGGCCCGGTGCTGACGCGGTGGGTCTTCGGATTGTTGGGATTGGAAAACTGATCGATAAAATACGAGTTCGGGATTTCAGCCGCAAGCCGCTTGGCGTAATCCTGGTAGTACTCGGGATGCCCCTTTTGCACATCGGAGCGAGTCAGGCGCACATCCACGCCCATCGCACGAATATGGCGAATCTTGTCCGGGCTCATCTTGTCGGGTATGACCAGGATTAGCTTGTAGCCTTTTTGCGCGGCGACCAGGCCGAGGCCGAGTCCGGTATTACCCGCGGTGGCCTCGATGATGGTGCCGCCGGGCTGGATCTTGCCTTCCGATTCGGCCGCCTCGATCATACTGACCGCAATCCGATCCTTGATGGAGCCGCCAGGGTTTTCGGATTCCAGCTTGATGAACAGATCGCAGAGACCGGTGTCGAACTTGCTGAGTTTGAGAATCGGCGTGTTGCCGATGAGTTCGAGTACGGAGTTAACAATAGCCATAATCAGTTACCTTGATCGGGATTAGAATCGGGAGCCCATATAACTGATGCGATAATCGCTCAGCGCCAGCCACTCGGGGTTTACTTCGATACCCCAGCCCGGTTTGTCCGAAATCGAGACATTGCCGTTGCGGATTTCAAACTCGGGGGTGAAAATATTGTTTTGCCACGGGTAGTAATCGCTGCCCTCGATCGAAAACTCGACGTATTTGCCAGCATTTTCAATGGCTGCCATGAAGTGCACCGAGAACAAAGTGACCAGGCTCAAATTGGCCGAGTGCAAGGTGCAGGGAATACCCGCCTGTTGCGCGTAGTTCGCTACCTGCAGGGTGCGCGTGATGCCGCCCATGTAGCAGATATCGGGCTGTACGATATCGACGGCGTGCGTGTCGATCATCTGCTTCCAGACGATCATGTTGTTGTCCTGTTCCCCCCCGCTGACGTCGATGTCAAGCGCTGACGACACTTCGCGGGTCCAGTCCAGTTCCCAGTAGGGACAGGGTTCCTCGTAATGGCTGATACCGTAGTCGGCGAGCAGATGACCCATCTCGATGGCTTTTTTCGGCGTGTAGCCGCTGTTGGCATCGACCATCAGGGTGACCTCGTCACCGAGTGTTTCGCGCATGGTCTTGACGATTTCCTCGCTGCGCCCTGGCCATTGATCGATGTCGTGCCCGCATTCGCGAGCGATGCGGAATTTGAAGGAGTGGTAGCCGAATTGCTCGCGTAGCGCGAGCATGCGTTCAGCCTCCTGTTGAGCTGTGATGTCGCGCTTCATGCTCGAGGCATAAACCGGAAACTCATCGACCGTGCCGCCCAGCAGGCGCTGTACGCTCTGACCTGCACGTTTAGCACGGATGTCCCACAATGCGGTATCGACGCCGCACAGCGCGCGGTATAGATAGGTGCCCTGAAACTTGTGCTCGCGGTCGAGGACCATGGCGGTGACCGCATCGATGTCGTTGGCGTCCATACCGAGCACGTGCCCGGCAACCTGGCGGTGCACTACCTGGGCGGTCAGATCGGCATTGTAAGGGGACACCTGACCCCAACCTTCATCGCCATCGTCGGTGCGTACCCGCACCAGCGTCACGTACTCGCTGGCAAAGGTTTCGATGCTGGAAATCAGCACGGCCGCAAGGTCTTAGAGTGAATCGAGGGCTTGCTTCAGATCGGCAATCAAATCGGTAGCGGATTCGAGTCCGGCTGACAATCGTACCAGGCCATCGGTAATGCCGGCTGCAAGTCGCTCTGCGCGCGGCATGTCGGCGTGGGTCATGGTGACCGAATGTGTCACCAGCGATTCGACCGAGCCGAGATTCTCTGCGAGGCTCCATAGCTCCAGGCGGTCCATTAATTTTTTACCCGATTCGACACCGCCCTTGACTTCGAACCACAGCATCGAACCATGGCCACTGGCCTGGCGATCGGCGAGTTCTTTCTGCGGGAAGGAATCGAGCCCCGGGTAGCAGACGCGCTCTACATTGGCGTGGGTCTCGAGGAATTGTGCGACCTTCAGCGCATTGGCGGACTGCGCCTCGAGGCGCGTACTCATGGTTTTGACGCCCTGCAGCGTGTAGAACGCGACCATTGGTGACATGTTGCTGCCAAGACAGTTGCGTACAAACATGATCTTGTCGAGGTGCTCCTGGTTGGCCGCGGTAATCGATCCACCGACGCTGACATTATGCCCTTCCATGAACTTGGTGGTGCTGTGCAGTGTAATGTCGGCGCCGAGTTCGAGTGGGCGCTGGAAATAGGGGGTCAGGAAAGTATTGTCGACCACGTGCGGTATTCCAGCGGCCCTGGCGACTGCGGAAACAGCCGCGATATCGGTCAGCTTGAGGGTCGGGTTGGCCGGTGTTTCGGTAAAAATCAATTTGGTGTTGTCGCGGATGGCGTTCTTGACGTTGGCCGCGTCGGAAGTATCGACAAAGCTGCACTCGAGACCCCAGCGATTCAACACCTTGGTGGAGACGCGATGCGTGCCTCCATACACGACGTCCGACAGGATGATGTGATCGCCAGTGCCGACCATGCCGATGATGGTGCAACTGGTCGCGGCCATGCCGGTGGCAAAACACAGGCTGCCGACGCCGCCTTCGAGCGCGGTAATCTTGTTTTCCAGTGCCGTCACCGTTGGGTTGCCGGAACGGCTGTAGGAGTAGCCTTTCTCGAGATACCTGTCGACTGATTCCTGAACGTAAGTGGTCGTCTGGTAAATCGGTGTCAGGATAGCACCGGTAACTGGATCCGGGCTGACACCTGCATGTACCTCGCGTGTTTTGAAATCTTGGTCATCATTGGCGCTCATCTGTTTCCCCAGGGTATCGGATTTTAAAAGATCGCAATTCTATCATTAGTAAGACAAATTAATAGATGTGAAGCGACAAATTCCGGGCAAACACCGAGATGCTGGCGCCAGGCCGATCAATCTTGCAGAATATGACCTGCTAACACGCCGACCATAGCTGCAATGCCTCTGTATTACCGGCTGCCAGACCGGTATAACAGGCCACGAGAATATGAATCCAGCAGGAGCGATCGCATGCACCAGCACGAAAAACTGAACTACGTTGAATTTCCAGCCCGTGATCTGTCCTCCACGCGAGCTTTCTTTAGCGCCGCCTTCGGATGGGAATTCGAGGAGTTTGGTCCTGATTACTGCGCTTTTGCGGGGCAGGGGCTCGATGGGGGTTTTTATCGGTCCGAGCTGTACTCGGATACTCGCAACGGTGGGGCGCTGTTGGTATTTTACAGCGACGACCTGGAAACCACCCAGGCTCGCATCGAAAGGGCTGGTGGACGCATCGAGAAACCGATCTTCGAATTCCCCGGCGGTCGCCGGTTTCATTTCTCTGAACCCAGCGGCAATGAGTTTGCCGTCTGGTCGCCACTGCAGGCGGATTAGGGCGTGCCTGGCAGTTCACTGTCATCGAGCCCGGGTCCCGGACCTGAACCGGCGGTGACCACTACGACAGCCGCCATTGGCGTCATTCGGCAAGCGCTCGGCGCAAGCCTGCCGAACAGCAACGACCTGCGTCAACAGGCCCGTATTCTCGCCAGTAGTGTGCGCCCCGGTCGCTCCGCTTTTCTCGACCGTTTCGAAGTGGAATCCGAATACGAGTATAAAAAGCAGGCGATGCAGGACGGGCGCATTATGTATCACGCACATATCGGCATGAATGATATTGATGCCACCGCCGCCGCACTGCGGTGTATACACGCGGAGCTGGATAGCCGTCAGTTTCGCCTCGATCGCGCCGGTTTTGCGCTGGATCGGCGTATGGGCCTGCCGCCGCAGCGACGCGCCGCTGCCGCCGCAGAAACAGGCCCCATGCTGGTCACTCGCGAGGACTGGAGTGCACTGGCGCAGACGGCACCGGTTCAGCCACACCTCGGCGATTTCATGATCGGGCAACCGGCTTCGGTTACCAACAGCATCGAGGCGTTGCGCATCGGTTGCACCACCATCGGCAATCTGTCGCAATATTTTACCTTCGAAGCGCCGGGCTGGAGGGACGCTGCTGCGACGGCGGCCGAGACTTGCCAGGCGATGTTTGTGCTGGCCCAATTTCGCGCGCAGGGGGTGATGCTGCACTCATACCTGGAAGATGGTTTTGGCGCACTTTTCAAAAATTGCGCCAGTGTCGCCGCCTGGGCCATGCTGGAGCGTCACATCGTCGAGGAATTGACAGGCGCGCGCCTGGCGCATTGCATCGGTGGCCTGACGCGCGATCCAATCAAACGTGCCGGCTGGGTGCTGGCGCTGCACGATATTCATCAGGGCGAGCAGGTCGGCTCGATGATTTACGGCGATACTATTTCTTTTGGTCGCGAATTCGAGAAGAATCGCGCGCTTACCGCCGAGTACCTGCTGTGGGACATTCTCGTGCAATTGCACGCGCCCTGTGGCCATGCCGTATTACCGCTGCCGGTCACCGAGGCGATTCGTATTCCCTCTACTGATGAAATAATCGAGGCGCAATTATTCGGTCGCCAGGTTGAAGCGAGTGCCCGACGCCTCTACCCGCATGTCGATTTTTCGGCCGCTGAGCAGTTTGCCGCCACGGTTTGTCGGGAAGGGCGCGAGATCTTCGCTAACGCGCTTGCCGGCCTGGATGAACTCGGAGCTGATGTGCGTGACCCGCTACAGTTGCTTTACCTGCTGAAGCAACTCGGTGCGCAGGGCTTCGAAACCCTGTTTGCGGGCGAGATAGAAAACCTGCAATCGCCGCCAACGGATATGTACGCCTTGTCGCAGGAAGTCGTCGACGAGCATCGGCCGATGTTCAGCGATGCCGCATTTCGTGCTCGGGTGAAAGGCATGCGCTTGTTGGTCGCCTCCAGCGATGTGCATGAACACGCAGCCGGAGCACTGGCGCAACTGCTCGATGAAGCCGGCGCCGAAGTCGTTTACCTTGGGGCC
>Ga0316191_10004368_pt1 | contig 10538 bp, 14 predicted proteins | sample Eddworburr2cm_MG_FD_204928 | JGI IMG/M metagenome (GOLD analysis project Ga0316191, IMG submission 204928) | Coastal sediment microbial communities from Maine, United States - Eddy worm burrow 2 cm | ecosystem: Environmental > Aquatic > Marine > Coastal > Sediment | place: USA: Maine... | reverse complement strand
ATGCATTATCGCGTAGCGAATGCCCGCCGCCCGTGCGCCAGGAGTGCCGCCACACCACACCACGATGGTCGAAAACAATGCCATAAGTTCCCAGTACAGGAACAAAGTGATGAGATCGCCGGCAAAGCAAACACCGACAGCCCCGGAGGCGTATGCATAGGCGGCAGAAAGTTCGTACCAGCGCGCAACACGGTAGGCGTAGAGCCCCCCCACAAACACCATGATGGCGAAAATCGTGGCGAACAAACGCCTTAACGGACTCCCCTCAACAGGTTCGATATAGTAAGAGAGGAACTTCACTGTGCCCTGAACGCCATCCGGAATCTGCCACACAGCCCACAAGGTGAGCAATGGTGCTATCAGCACCACAGCCGTGCGGGCGTGCCCCTTGAGAACGCCGATCAATACAGCAGCCAGCAATAGAATGAGCGCCGGTGACAGCATCTCAAGGGGCATCGCTGTTCTCCTTTGCCTTGTCGTCGAAATACCCCTGCGGCCGCTTGAGAATAACTCCCAGCACTTTGGCCACCAGGACCATTAATAAACAACTGACAAAACCGTAAACAGCGCCAAAGCCGAACCAGCCGTCAACACCGAAATAACCTTTGACAGGTATCACCGCTTGCGCCACTACAACGATAGCCAGCACAACGCTGAAAACGTACCACAGCTTTCGTATGGTAGCGGGGCGTACCAGCCAGTGGATTGACTCGTCCTTGTCCGTCATCAGTTAAGCCCTCTCACGACCTGGCTTTCCAAATCAATCACCGGGCCGTTAAACAGGAAGAACGCAAGGGTTAACACGGCTGTAATGGTGAGCGCCAGCACGGCTGCGAATGGTGCCTCCCCGTGTTCTTTGCCGCCGCTTTCTTCACGTGCGAACCAGGCCATGTACAAAATCGGCAGAAAGTAGGCAGCGTTCAGAACAGTGCTGGCAATAATGGTAAACACCGCTACCAGATTGTCGGCCTGGAAGGCACCGGCCAGGATATACCACTTGGAAACGAAGCCGGCGGTGGGGGGCACTCCGATCATGCTGAGGGCACCGATGGTAAATGCCGTCATCGTCCAGGGCATACGTCGGCCAATGCCTTTGAGCTGGTATATCTCGGTTTTTTTGGAAGCCACATAAATCGCGCCAGCCGCGAAGAACAGGGTGATCTTGCCGAATGCATGGGCCACTATATGGATTGCCGCGCCCACCTCTGCCAGCGGCTTGAGTATTGCCGCAGCCATCACCACGTAGGACAGCTGGGCGATTGTGGAGTACGCCAGTAAACGTTTGATATTGGTTTGCCGCAGGGCCACCAGGCTCGCCGCCAGAATCGTGAATACCGCGACATAAAGCAGCCAACCAGAGCTCGGCGAGGCAAACAAAAAATCTATACCGAACACATAGACAATAATCTTGGTTATCGCAAAGACACCCGCCTTCACCACAGCCACTGCATGCAGTAATGCACTGACTGGTGTCGGCGCTACCATCGCTGCAGGAAGCCAGCGGTGAACCGGCATCACAGCAGCTTTACCGATGCCGAATACGAACAGGGCCAATAGCAATCCCACCTCGGGATCGCCCAGATTTCCGGCCAGTATTCCCCCGAGAACAAAGTCTCCGGTTCCGGCAACGGCATAGGTCCAGATGATGGCCGGCAGAAACAGGCCAATAGATGTCGTCAGTAATACGCCAAGGTACACGCGGGCAGAGCGCACCGTCGCCGCGTCCCCTTTGTGGGACACCAGTGGGTAGGTTGATAAGGTAAGCAACTCATAGAACAGGAACAGCGTGAACAGATTGCCGGCGAAAGCCACGCCCATAGTGGCAGAGAGCGCGAGTGCAAAGCAGACAAAAAACCGGGTCTGGTTCTTTTCCTTGTTACCGCGCATATAGCCGATGGAATAGATCGAATTGACGATCCATAGCCCGGAGGCTAATGCGGCGAAAAGCATGCCCAGCGGTTCTACCCTGAACGCTATGCTCAGCCCGGGCATGACCTCGCTGACCTCCACCGCAGGCCGCCCGCCCGCCATCAATGTTGGCAACAGGCTCCAAACCAGCCAGGCCAGAGTCCCGGCGGTAACCATGGTGACAGACTCTCGCAGATTCGCGCTGACCCGCCCCGCAAGGCCAATGGCCAGGGCGCCGGCAAGGGGCAGGCAGATGGCCGCCAGAATAGTCGATTCCGGGGTCACCCTGAGTACCCCATAAGCACCGTGGCAGAAGCATTTGCCAGCGTGAGCGGCACAGTGGGAAAGAGACCGAAGCCTATATTCAGTAGGGCCACCAGCCAGGTGACCAGTAACAATTGCAGCGGCGCCTCGGATACCGCGATGTCGTCCTGATCGGGAGCGCCAAAGTACAGCTTTTCAACAATGCGCCATATGTAGACCACTGCCATCAACGAACTGACCAGAATGACCGCCACCAGCAACCACCCCATCGGGCCGGTTTCCAGCGCCGCAGTAATCAGCAGCCACTTACTGATAAACCCCGCGGTACCGGGAATGCCAATCAGGCTGAAGCCACACACGACCAGCGCGGCACAGGTAAAAGGCATTCGTTTTGCCGCGCCGCCAAGTTGGTCCAGACGCAGATCGCTATAATGGAAAGCGAGGCAGGCGACCGCGAGAAACAGGCCGCCCTTGGCAAGGGCGTGGTTGAATATATGCATGGCACTTGCGGCCAGGCCGGACTCGCTGACAAAGCTGGCCCCCAACAGGATGTAACCAATTTGTGCGACCGAGGAGGTAGCCAGTAATCGTTTAAGGTGCCCTTCGAACATGGCGACCGCCGAGGCGACAAGAATACCGAGAATCGCCAGGGGCATCAGGAAAAGTGCAAATTGCGCCTCGTGGTCGTCAAGCTTGGCCTGGAACACCATGTAATCAAAACGGATCAATACATAGATCGCCACCTTGGTGGCACAAGCCGCCAAAAAAACGGTGATCATATGCGGCGCCTGGGTGTAGGCATTGGGCAGCCACACATGCAGGGGGAACACAGCGGCTTTCAGCGCCAGCCCAATCGTGATGAACCCCGCCGCGACCAGTATCGGGTTCAATTCAGTAACATCCCCAAGCCTGGCTTCCATATCCGCCAGATTGAGTGTGCCCGTCATCATGTAGATCAGGCCGACGCCAATGAGGTAGAACGTGGCGCCGATGGTACCCATGATCAGGTACTTGAACACCGCCGGGAGGGCGCGGCGATCCGGCCCACCCGCGATCAATACGTAGCTGGCCAGCGAAGATATCTCCATAAAGACAAAGATATTGAACGCGTCGGCCGCAACAACAATACCCGCCAGGCCTGACATCGCCAGCAACCAGGCTGAGTAGAACAGGGGTTGGCGCTGGTGTTCGATTTGCTGGTCGATACTGGGCCTTGCGGCGAGTAGTGCCCCCGCCCCTGCCCCGGTGACCACCAGCAACACCAGCGCGCTGAAACTGTCCACCGCCAACTCAATGCCGTAGGGCGCGGGCCATCCACCCATAGCGTAGACCTGGGTCTGGCCACCCAGCACCGCAATGGTCAATGCGACGGCAATTGCGAAGCTTAACAGTGCTACGGCGGTAGCACCCGCCCAGGCCAACCCCCGGGGTTGCAGCAGGATAATCAGGGGCGCCGACAGCATCGGTACGACCACCTGTAACGCCGGCAGATGTGAGAGTAAATCCATAGTAGTCAGTCGGCGTCCAGTATCTCGTGCTCTTCGATCGTGCCGTAGCGCTCATTGATACGAACGACGATGGCAAGGCCGAGTGCGAGGGTGGACACGCCGACAACGATGGCAGTGAGTATGAGTACCTGCGGCAGTGGATTAGAGTAAATCTGGTCTTCCACACCCGCCTGAATGATCGGCGCGGTGCCGCCTTCTACCTTGTCCATGGTGATGTACATAAGGAACACCGCCGATTGAAATATCGACAGCCCGATGAGTTTTTTTATCAGGTTGGCTTTGCTGATTACCGCGTACAGGCCAATCACCAGGGTGATGGCAAATACCCAGTAATTAAAGTATCCGAGCAGCTCAAGCAGCTTCATGGCTGGCTCTGCCTTGCGGCAAAGGCGTGGAAAATGGACAGCAGAGCGCCACATACCGCCATACCCACTCCGGCCTCAATGATAATAATACCCAGCTGCTGACCCCACACCGGATCGGCAGACAACACCGAGTAATCCAGGAACGCACCGCCCATCAGCATGCAGACGATACCGACGCCCCCAAAAAGTAATGCGCCACCCACCACCAGGCCCAGCAGCACGGAACGGGGCACTGCACGCAGCGCCTCGCCCTCACCTTCCAGCAACGCGTAGAGTATTACCCCGGTGGCGATAATAGCGCCCGCCTGGAAGCCGCCCCCGGGTCCATACTCGCCGTGAAACTGCGTGTAGAGACCAAACAGCACGATAAAAGGCACCAGTAGTCGCCCTACCACCTGGGGTATCAGGTGGTGGCGTAGCCCGCCGCTCTCCGCTGTTCTATCCGCGGGTTGCTCAGGAGGCTTGACCCCGAGAATAAACAGAACGCCGATGCAGGCGGTAAACACCACGAATACTTCCCCCAGCGTGTCGTAGCCGCGATAACTGCTGAGTATCGCGGTAACCACATTGGGGATATCAATGTACTCCGGTGTTTTTTCCAGGTACCAGGGAGCGACGTGCTGGTGAACCGGCGCCTCGGGGTCACCCAGGCGCGGCTTGTCAAACGTCGCGTAGATGATCAGAGCCGCCAGTATGCCAACTGCGCCCAGCGCAACAAGCTGACCGCCGGCGCGTCGCTTTTCCCGCTCTGCGGTCAGGGCCAATGCACTGAGGAAAATAACGGTGGTAATCCCCGCTCCCACCGCCGCCTCTGTCAGAGCCACATCAGCGGCGTCGAGAATAAAAAAGTTGGCTGCCATCAGCAGGCTGAAAATAGACGTCAGCATCACCGAAACAAACAGGTTTTCACTGCGGACAATAGCGATTGCGGTAATTACCAGCAATGTCAGTAAAAATAATGCAAAGACGAAAATCATCCGCGAGCATCCGCCCTGTTTTTGCCCACTATGGTATCGGCATCGGGTTTGAGTCCGGACAACAGCGCGGCGTTGGCCAGTGCATAAGTAGCCGTGGGGCCTGTGAGTAGCAGGAACAGCATAATAGCCGCCAGTTTCAAGGTTGCCAGGGAAAGGCCGGCTTGCAGCATCATCCCGACAAATATCAGAATGGTTGCCATCGTATCGGTAAGACTGGCGGCGTGAATACGGGTATAGAAATTTGGCAGGCGCAGAGCCCCCACGCCACCGATTAATACGCAGGCACCCCCCAGTGTGAGCAACACCCAGCTCACGATGTCGATAGCGATATCAATCACTATCCGCCCCCTGGGAAAGCCGTGAGCGATTCTGGAAAAACTCCAGCACCGCGAGAATACCGACCATATTGATCAGCGCATAAGCCAGGGCCAGATCGAGAAAATCGGGCCGGCCGTAAAGGAAGGCGATCACTGCCAGTAACAGCACAGTTTTTGTGCCGAAAACATTCACAGCCAGCACTCTGTCATAGACGCTGGGACCCATTAATGCCCTGACAAGGGCGAGCACCATGGTGATTAAAATAGCGATGGAAACCACAATATACATGCTTAGCCCAACCCAAGTTCAGCGGCGCGCCGGTCGGCCTCGCCTTCTTGCAATGCCCGGGCAGACTCGCTGGTGAGGCAATGTACGAGCAACTTACCCTCGTGCATATCCAGGGTCACTGTCCCGGGTGAGAGAGTAATCGAGTTGCCCAGAATAACCCGGGCCACGTCGCTCTGGCTCTGCATTTCCAGCTCAACCACCACCGGGCTTATAGGCAGAGACGGTTTTAGAATCAATTTAGCCACGTCGATGCTGGAAACAATAATCTCGCGCAGTAGCCACCACCAGTAGGCAGGCAGGCTGGGCAAGACCTTCAGCACGGCCTGGTGACGGAAAAACCCCATGCGTTGCGCCAGGATAACAGTGAGCACACAGGAAAACGCGCCCAATCCCAGCAGCAGCGGCTTGTACAGGCCCGACCAGAGCACCCAGGAGACGGCGAGGATAAGGAACAGCAGCAACACCGCAGCCGGGGTTGATTCCCCTCGTTGACGCCCCGGTCCGTATACCCTCATGAGTCGCAGGGGTAATGTTGCTGCAAGGAGGCATAGACAACTTCCATGGCACTATCATCCTTGCCCGCGCTATCGGCCCGTGCCTGCAGATCTGCTACCACCACATCAACCACATCACGCAGGGGCAACGGTTCTCCCAGGCAGAAACCGGCCAATTGTGCCGCGCGATGTTGGTCGGCACGACTGGGGGCTCGTGTGCGCTTGGCTCGCTCGGAAAAAGTTTCGCTGCTATCGGGTTCAGTTTCGGCATTCAGCATCACGTTGACATCGGTGGCAACGGCGCCGTCGATGAAGCCCTGGATGTAGCGAATACAGTACTGCGCGTCAACGCCGTCCGGCTCAGTTTTCAACAGGTCGCAGTGGGCTGCCAATTCCTGGGCAGTCAGCACCTCCACCGCCTTCGTTACCGGCACCACCAGAAGTAGCAGAAGCAAGACAGAACCCGGCAAACTGCGCTGGTTGACTCGGCAATACATCATTACTACCCACCCTGAATTCGATTTATAGGCCATTATCGCTGAATGGCGCGAAGTCACAAGACAATATCAGGGTGGCTAGCCGATCAGATTCGCTTAAGTGTCCTCCAGAGCCACCACACCATCGTATCCAATAAGCAAATTGCCACCTTTATGGCCTGTAGTCAGTCGCTGGATTTGCCCGATGGCCTCGGTCGGCAGGGTGACTCCCCAGGTAATTTCCCCCCCGGTTGCAGTGTCATGGAGTGAATCACGCAGACGCTGGGGGACGGTTTCAGTGTGCATTTGGTAATAGCTGGATGGTGTCGTCACGGGGACAGCAACACCATGGGTATCTACCGACAGGAACTGATCACCGTGCCTTGCATAAAGCTGAACTTTCCCGGATTGCAATAGCGTCTCAAGGGCCCGCACTGAGGCAAATTCCAGCGTGAAGCCGACCAATGGTGGGCCAGGTGCCGGCTCAATAGCTTGCTCCACCGGTGGTTTTTCTAAGGTGACCTGTTCTGCGGTGGCTTGTTTGAAAGTGGTGGGTTCGAGGCCAGCCTGCTCTGCGGAAGCCAGTTGTTCCTGCGCAGCCCCCTGCACCAGCGAAAAAATCGCCGCGAGGCACAACCCGAGTATGGCCATAAAGCGCATGATATCGGTCTGCAGTGCCTCCAGCTCTGCCTCATCCCTGGAACGGCCCAACCACGGTGGCCTCATGGCGATTGACGATCGCCCAGGGTGGCATTTTCCAGCAGGACCTCAATGCGCCCCAGCGCCGCCAGATTATCCTGCTCCGGCTGCCTGAATGCACGCGTGTACAGAGCGTTTATGGCCCTACCCACGCTGATAGATTTAGCCGCCCGCATGAGGTAACCACCAACACCGCCCACTATGGTGGTACTCAGTGCCAATAATATTCCGCCATCCACCAGGCGCTGGAGCATGGCAAAGGCGCCCTCGGATGCCGCCGCCCCAGGATCTCCCAGGGCGTGGAGCAGCGCGTTGCGCATGCCGATGGCAGTCCAGATAACACCAATGCCAAAAAACAGATTGGCGCACAAATCAAGCAATTGCTCATGGCGCAGCACGAGATCAATGTCGGGCGGAGGCGCCGCCAGCAGGCGGTGAAGCTTGCACAGCTGCTGCAGGTAAACAAACAGAACGACGACAAAGGGGAGTATTGAGCCCTGCAGATTCTCACTCGCCACAGCCCACAGCTGATGCAGCCCCGGGGCGAGGCTACTGTACAACTGCCCGGTCGCGCCTATGCCCAGCCAAAGCACCGGGGTCAGCATCAGCGCAAAGCCGACAACCAGCCCCCAGGCCAGGCCCACGGTAAAGTTACCGGGTTGCTGCTGTATGCCCACGGTGTTCATATCTCCTGCATACAGGCCACTTCAACCGCATCAAACACCATATTCAGGTCACTGTAATGACGCTGCGCCTGGCGGAACCGGTCTTCATCATCGAGAATTTCCAGCATACCCTCGCGCTTGTATCCAAGCTCCTCGCGCATTGCCGCATACAACTCCTGCTTGCGGCGCAGCGAAGTACAACTGCTGCGCGGCTCGGATTTCACACTGTAAAACTCCGGATCAAAGTACTGGCTGAACAGCTCCTGCCCCTGACGCCTGGAAATAATGCCCGCATCGATACTTTCCCGTAACAATTGTGCAAACCGGGCCTCGTTTTCCGGCCCCGGCGCGCCCTTGGAAGCGGCCAGCAATTGCTCACGGTACTCGGGGAATGAGTACTGGCAATTGCTGTCTCGGAGCTTGTCTGAAGCTTCAGCAAACAGCCGGTCCACATTGTTGGTGGGGGTCAATTGACAGTAGCCCGCGGTTTTTGCCGGTTGCTGAGCACAGGCGCCCACGAGTGCGAGTGCCATGACCACCAGGCCGAATTTCATCCCTGTTGTCACTAATTTCATCTTGCTATCCTCCATAAGTGGCTGTGCCTAGTTCACCAACAGGTCGCTGTATGTTTCCTGTTGCTGTGGGGCTTCCAACCCCACCTCAAGAATGTCCTCACTGCGGTCGGTTTCCCCCCACAGCAAAGCTTTCACATCGCCCACTGTTGCTGTCATCTGTTCAGTGAGCTCACCCCACTCCAGCTCGAGCACAAGCTCCGTACTCTGTGAGCCAATTTCTGCCTCGATCAAATCGAGGAAATACAGCGACTGCATTGAATCGAGGTAGATCTGCGATGCCAGCACCGGTAATGCATCCGCCTGCTTGCCGCCGCGCTTCACCAGTTCGTAGTAGCGGGAGAACATTTTGCTCAATTTGCCCTGGCGAGCAGAGCCGGCGGTGGTCGCCAGGGGTGTGCCCTGGCTACTGGCCGAACGGCCGGCGAGGATGCGCTGCACATCGCCCGGCGTCATCTTGCGGCCAATCTCCCCGCGCAGGCTGCCACCCATGGAGGTCGCAGTAACATCAAGGCTGGAGCGCATTTCCGGAATGCTGGACTGCATCACCTCAAGCATCTCCTTGTACGTGCTGCGAATCGCCTTGCGCAGTTGCACACAACCCTGGTCATCACTGTTATCGCAATTTGTGCTCTCGTAGGCCTGCTTCTGCTTGTCGAGTTTGGCCACCACCTCATACATGCCGCTCTCCATATCGCGAGCGGCCCGGGAAGTCTCGCTGAGGCTTTCCACCACAGATGTCGGGAACAGGTTGATTTTCGGCCTGGCCTGCGATGCCGACTGTGATACCGCCAGGGCCGGAACCTGGCTCACTGCCAAGGCACAGCCGCAAGCCAGGCTAAACAGGTGCTTGCGGTCAAGTTTTTTAAGGGTACGCATGTGATTTCTCCTACAGGTATAGTTTCGCGGTAACCGGCACTACACCGGCGGCGCTGATTGAATTCAGCGCGCTCTGGCGCTCGCTCTCGCTGGTGTACAGCAACACGACATCGTGTTGACCGAAGGTATCGTTTTCCAGTTGCAAACTGAGCTCGGGTATCTGCACATTGAGAAATGTCATGAAGTCCCTGGCACGGGCGGGCCCACTGAAGCTCATCACCAGTTGACGCCCGGTGCCGGCACTGACAGCGCCGGCAGTCACAGGGTTTGTAACAGGCTGTTTGCTGCCCAGAACCTGCTGCAGATGCTGGTAGATATACTCGCTGTACCAGCGAGCGCCCTGCGGTATTGCCCCGGGTACAATTCGCCCCGGACCGTAGTTATAGGCGGCAACCATCAGGTGCAGGTTATTGTCGAAGCGTCCCGCCAACTCCTGCAAATAGCGGGCGCCGGCATCGACGTTAGTGCAGGGGTCGTAAAGATCCGCCTCACGCAGCACGCCCAGGTGACGGCTGGTACCTGGCCACAGAATCTGCATCAGCCCCACCGCGTCCTTGTCAGAGCGTGCCGCCGGGTCAAAATTGCTTTCGCCGCTGGCGATGGCAAGCAACAATGTCTCGGGTAATTCGTAAGTGGCGGCGGCCCGGGCGAAGCACGAGCGCCAGGGGAATTCACCGACGGGTACCAGTGTGTCGGCCTGGGCCGCAAACTCTGCCCAGCGCTGCTCCAGGTCGATCGCAGCGGCCTGACCTTCCGGCTCACTTTGCGCCTCACCTTGCAATATGGTGGTCGACAATGGCTCGGCGGGCAGGGCTTTATCAGCCTGTGCAATGTCCAGTGTCTCTGGCGAGTCCACACTGTACCCGGCCGCAGTTTCACCAAGACTATGGTGAAGCTTGTCGCCAAACAGAATAGTCAAACCGACGGCGGCCACAGTCCCAAGTACGAACCCACTTATTGTCGACATCCTCATTTCTCCCTCATCACATATCCCAGCGCACATAATCGGTGACCTTATAGCCCTGGCTGGCGAACTCCTCGAAACCCTCAAGGTCGCGAAAGCCAGCACATTTGGGCATGCCATAAAGAGGCGCCGGTCGATGCTGTGCATTTTCAACAACCAGG